>SMUY01167910.1_pt1 | contig 24156 bp, 20 predicted proteins | sample 2456441 | NCBI WGS metagenome assembly SMUY01 (sample SAMN11095931, study PRJNA526329) | marine sediment metagenome | biome: Marine sediment; feature: Surficial sediment; material: Deep marine sediment; isolation source: Hadal surficial sediment | place: Pacific Ocean | collected 2014-11 | depth...
AGAAGGTGGCTTCCAGGTGGTGCCGGAACAAACTTTTATGATGGCGCTCTATTCCGATGCTTTATGGAAATACATTCAGGAATTCTCACCATCGGATCCAGCACGGCAGCAACTCATCGATAAGTTCGCGCTTCTGGCCGATCTATTTGATAACTACGCCCGCAAGAGTCCTGGGCAGGAAGAGTATTGGAATTTCTGGCCCATTCCGGACAATAGTCAATCGCCCCAACCTGAACGCGATCCAAACAATCCGGATGGTACGGTTTTCTGGAATGGTAAGGGACTCATGGCGGGCACTTATGCCTACGCCTACGATTTAACCGGCGAAGCAAAGTACAAGACCCTGGCCATGAACCTGCTCGCTGATATTTCGGCCGGCGGCGCCTTTGGCGAGGAATTTTGGGGCAAAGCCTCTTCCCAGGCGATGAAGAATCTGCTCCATGCCGTCGCCATTGTTGAAGGAACTCCGACCAGCGTTTATGATCCACATGAAGGTTCAATTCCAACAGCGTTTGCATTGTATCAAAATTACCCGAACCCGTTCAATCCGGCCACTACAATCAGGTATTCCGTGGCTCGCGAGCAACAGGTCACCTTAGCAGTATATGATCTTTTGGGCCGCGAAGTCGTGACGCTGGTGGATAAACGTCAGGTCCCGGGAGAATACGCCGTCTCGTTTGATGCGGGTGGATTGGCGAGCGGCGTTTATTTCATCAGGCTGCAAGCAGGCAGTGAAGTACTTTTGCGCAAGATGCTGCTGGTGCGCTGATTTGACCGGTAAGGGTACATCCCAAAACCGCATATTCATGCGTTGTCTCACCAATAAATGCTGCTAATCACGATAATTATTTCCGGCAACGGCACACCCAAAAGCCGCATACTTATGCGTTGTTTTTTGCAAAGACAAAGGTTACATTCGAGATAAGAAAGACAAAGTCATAATCTCAAAGGAGGAGTATCATGCGAATCAAAAAATTATTATTGTGGACATTATTGATCATCTTTCTTGAGAAAAACTAAGGGAGGTACAAAATGAGTTTAAGAATTAATGATGAAGCGCCTGATTTTACGGCCGCCACAACTGAGGGCACGATTAACTTTCATGAATGGATAGGCGATAGCTGGGCGGTGCTCTTTTCGCATCCGAAAGACTTCACGCCGGTCTGCACCACCGAACTGGGATACATGGCCGGTCTGGCGCCAGACTTTGCAAAGCGTAACTGCAAAGTCATCGGTTTAAGTGTTGACCCGGTGGAAAACCACAAGGGCTGGGCCAAAGATATCGAAGAAACCCAGGGCCATGCCGTCAATTTTCCCATGATCGGAGATACGGATCTGGCCGTGTCGAAACTTTACAATATGTTACCGGCAAAGGAAAGCGGTACATCCGAGGGCCGCACTGCAGCTGCAAACGCAACCGTACGTTCTGTTTTTATCATTGGTCCGGATAAAAAAATCAAGCTGATGTTGACCTATCCAATGACCACTGGTCGTAACTTCGATGAAATTTTGCGGGTGCTCGATTCCATGCAATTAACCGTCGAGCATAAAGTCGCAACGCCTGCCAACTGGAAAAATGGCGACGATGTCATTATCGTACCGTCGGTATCAGATGATGAGGCGAAAGGGATGTTCCCGGAGGGTTGGAAAACAGTTAAGCCCTATTTGCGGGTTGTTAAGCAGCCTGCATAATAGTGTATTAAATTTTCAGCCACGGATTCACACGGATTGAACACTGATATGGCAGAATCTACCAGGGAGCATTTGGTAGTACCAATAACATTACTTTGACTTTTCTTGACTTTATATGTTTTAAACTTAGTCATTGTCATATCGACAAAAGTTTTGTCGATGGTTGGCGCTATGCGCCTAAACTCATTTTAGCCGTGCCCAATCCGTGCGAATCAGTGGCTTATCTTTAGTTGCGGCTCTGCAGCGCTAGGAGATCTTCGCTCTTGTACACTCGCTACGACACCCGCTGTCAATCGTAGTCCCGCTGGTCTCACAGTTCTGCGTTACTGACGCCCAAACAGAAAAAATGTCTGATCACCCGCAAAAATAAGGCCCAGGTCTTGGGTGACCCGGGCCTCTGGCTCAATTAGTGGGTGGGATAAAGGGGGATTCTTTACAGATAGTTTCTTGTCCGTGGCGTCGCCACTCACCGATCATTTCATCAGAATCAGCTTTCTGACCTCTACAAAGTCGCCCGCATTGAATTGGTACACATAAACGCCGCTTGAAACCGGTTTCTCGAATTTGTCTCTGCCGTTCCACACAACCGAGTGCCTTCCCGGCGGAAGTTGCTCGTTGACCAGCACCTTCACCGTCTGGCCCAGCATATTGTAGACTTTCAGCGTTACCTTGTCGTTGAAATCTGCCGGCACACCAAACTGGATTGTGGTATTCGGGTTGAACGGATTCGGGTAATTCTGCGACAGGCTGAATGCCTCTGGCACCTGCGAACCGCCATCGTGCAGAACCGGTGGACTTGCGGGGTCGAAATTCGCCTCCCGCAGCCAGAGCTGCGAAATCAGGGCGTCGCCGTCGCCCGCGATTTTGCTGATGCGGACATTGATTTCACCATCAGAATAAGTAGCCCTCGGAAGCTCTAACCAATCCACGCTCTTCCGTCCAACTGGCACCTCCAGGCCGTCCAAAACCCGGGTGTCATCGACGATGATCGATTGCTTCAGATAGTAGCCTGCCTCGTTGAGGAATTCGGCTTTGATTTCATAATCAACGCTTGGATTCAGGTCCGTGAAACGGTAGATTACTTCCGAGGGATGGTGCGCAATGGTCTGAGATGGAGCGTCGCCCCACTCAGCGCTCCGCACGCCCTGCACCAGGTGTGCGTCGCGATATGTATCCGAACCGCTGTCTTCGTGATAGTACAGCGGCAAATAAAACTCAGGTGTTTCTTTTATCACTGTCGCGGCGCCGTAGCTCGATTCAGCCGAAAGCTGCAAACGGTAGTACCCTGGCTCAACTTGCCAGCCAAGATCGTCGCGGCGCTGCCAGACGAACTCTTTGTCGCCCGGGATCATCCAGCCCAGCGGCATTTGACGCACGGTCACATCTGTGCGGTCGTCGATAATCGAGAGGGTCACGTTGCCGTGATCGGTCAAGGTTGAGTTGACGACCATCCGGTCGAGGTCATGGCTCAAGCTGACATTGAAGCTCTGTAAGTCCACGCCCAGTTGAAACCGTTCCGCTCCGGATTGCTCAGACCACTTTTCAAGGGTCATGGCCTGGTCGTAACCGGCCCAGTAGTTCCGGTTCTCTGCTGCAACGAAAACGCGGCCGAACACGACGCGAAAGCTAACAGGGTCGACAATGGCGTCCCCCTCGCCCTGGATGGTTGCGATGGGTTGCAGGTCCGATGAAAGCTTCAGTATTTCCCGGTAGCTGCGGTCTGTGACGTAAACATTTCCCCAGTGGTCGACGTCCACCGAAGTAAACTGACTCTCTTCTTTGCTGCTGTACGCCTTGCTCCACTGCAACCCACCTTCTGCAACAACGAGCTTGGCGATTCGCCTGTTTCCGGTATCGGCAACGTAGAGGCAGCCATCAGAAACGCCGTTGAACCGGCCCACGGCCACCGCTTTGGGGCCCGTAAACGAACCGGCAGATTTGCCGGCGCTGCCGTAGCTGTAGCGCAATGACGCGCTTTCATCTCCTGCGGCGAATCCCAGAATCCGGTTGTTGCCTGTGTCGGCAATCCAGATGATATCGTCTGCAGAAACGAAAGGCGTGCCCGCGTCATCCCACGCGACATCGTAAGGCAAGTTAAGCTGCCCGGCGCCGAAGTCAAACACATACTCCAATCGCGTCGACTCACCATTGCCGGTTATCTGCAATACCACAATGCGGTTGTTGCCCGTATCGGCAACATAGATTCTGCCGTTGACATCCCGGTCGATGCCGTGTGGACGATTCAATTTCTGCGAGTCGGTGCCGCTGTACGTCTTTATCCAGCCATCATAATCACCATAAACGATCCGGTTCCAGGCCGGGTCCGTCACAAGTTGCACATACCTGGCCGCGAAGAACGGAGCGCTTTCGAGCTGGGTAACGGAAGAAAACAGCACGCCCGAGTAGGGTTTGCTAAAAAGCTGCCGGTCGAGTTTGTCTCTCGTGACCGCGCTGGTCAGCTTGCTGATGCGGTGTCCCTTGCTGAGGTCTCTGCGGATGAGCGTTTGATTCGAATCGTTCCTCTTCTCTGCAAAGATCTGATAGAAGTCAGAAGCACCGTCTTCACCCGCCGGGCTTGCGGCGGCTGCGATCTGTCCGAACAGACCCTTCGACTGCGTCAACTTCCACTGCTTGTTTATCTTGCGAAATGTCAATTCGATCTCTGCCTTCGAGTCAGTATTGGGGGAAACGATGCGCCCGGAGACGATTGCCAGTTCATCCTTCAAAGAGATTCGAAATGTCCTTAACTTTATCTTCGGCAGCAAATGTGAACTAATTGATTCAAAGATGTCATTCTTATTAAAATCCTGCAAAATGCTTGTGGAACTACCGTCTGCGTCGAAATTGCGCTCAACAAAATCCGGCGTCATGGTGGCCTCGAGGGCTTCCACATCGCCCTTGCGGAGACTTTGCCATACTCTGTCTACTGCAAATTCGACGAGTCCTCGGTCATCCACCTTTGCGTAGTGCAGACCCAGGTCTTCAGGATCCGATTTCTTGTTTGAATAAAACCCCATTGAAGATATTAACAGACACGATGCTGCAATGATCTTTAGTGCTGCTCTTATTCTCATGACTGTTTCCCTTGATTTAGTAGTTAAACACCAATCCGAACTGAAAGATGTCTGCCGTGAAGTCGTTTGAAGTGAAGTAGCGTTCGTACTTGCCCTCAAAAGTCGCGACCGACATGAAGGACAGGAAGCCATCCTTGACCAGGTCTTTCAGTTTGTATTCAATTTTGAAACCAAACAAATGCGCATTAAATTTCTCCAGCTTGTAATCGGAAGTCATGTAGGATTGCGGTTGTGAATAGCTGGATTTGAAGAATTCCGCCTGTGTCTGGTCGTAGTAACGGTAACGGTAGCGAATCAAAACTTTGTCGCTGAAGTATTGGTGATAAAACACGTTGAGCGTATGTGACCGCACTTCCCAATCATCCCGGTAGTAGCGGTACTCAACGTTTACTGCCGCCTGCGTGCGAAAGTACCTGCTCAGCTTGAAAAACACCGCGGCCCGCGTTCTTGCCAGCGGGTGGTTTTCGGCAAGAATCTGGCCACCAGCATTCACCGTACGATAAGGATTGCTCTGAAATCCATCTACGTATGAAAAGTCCACGCCAACCCTGCCGATCATGTTTGGACTCAAGGCCTGGGTCAGGGCAACATCCGCGTTGTGTGATTTTCTGGTGTGAGACGTGTCCGCACCGATGGGGTCAATGTCATCCCAGCCGTAACTGTAGAATGCCGACAGGTTGGTGTTCTTCTGATTGAAGTCCGCATTCGCGGAAACCGTGGCCATCCTGCCGATGTAGTCGTTTTCTGTGCTGTAGTAGTAACTGCCGCTAATGCCCGGCAACCCAATCCCAACGTTAATTTCGTTGCGATCTTTTGTGTACGATTCGTCGGCTGGCTTGTCATCATCCACGGGCCTCGAAGCGCCGGTGACACCGTCCGTTGGCGAGGGGGTGGCGGCCAGCCCGCGCAAAGGCGGTATTTCGATCCGGTCCAGGCTGTAGCGCAGCAGCAATTGCAGATTGCCGATCAGGCTTTTGACGACTTCTACCGCGGGCGACTGCACCTCGGTGCCCGTGTTGTCGGTAAACACGTTGGTGCGGACGCTCACTTTCTCCTTCGCGAAGATGAGCCCGACGTGTGAAAACACGAGAATGCACACCAGAATTTTGATCGTCGCTTTCTTCATTTCAGACTTCCGGTTAGGTTCTCCACACACCTAATTGCAGGCGCAGCCGCCGCCGGCCCCGCCATTGCCGCCGATGCTGCCTTCGCGCGTTTCCAGAAAATGGCGTTCCATGGCGCGCTCCTCTCCGAACGCGTCGAAGTCCATGATCCGGTCAGCCAAATTTTCACGCTCGTAAGGCTTGACCACCGCGCAGCCACCGAAAATATATGCGAAGGCCAGAATTGAAATGGCTGAAATGACAAGAAATATGAAATCACGCATGAATGATCACCTCCGTTTTCACGAACCATTTTTAGAAGACGAGCTTCTCGTTGTTCGACGTTCACTTCTGCCCTGCTTCAGAAGCAATTCGATCTGTTGCTTGTATGCCTGATACTGCTCCGCCTCAAAACCGGAATGGACAAACCGTATGATGCCGGTTTTATCGATAAGGAAGGTGGTCGGCATGGTTGAAACGTCGTATGCGGCTATCACCTTTTTTCGTTTATCCCACAACGGATCCAATTTTATGGAATACTTGTTGAGAAAATCGATGGCGTTTTGCGGCCTGTTGTCGATGTTCACCGCCACCACCACCAACCCCTTTTTGCCGTATGTTTTGCGCAGAACATCCAGGTAAGGCAGCTCTTCGCGGCAGGGCGCGCACCAACTGGCCCAAAAATCCAGCAGAACCACTTTGCCTTGAAGGTCACTGAGCTTCACGACGTCCCCACGGTATGATCTGAGTGAAAAATCGATGGCCTTCGCACCTGGCTCCGGCTGTTTGGCCAGGCTGGCCTGCATCAGAAAACCAAGCAGAATTAAAAGAGGTAGCAACTTCACTTCTCGTCTCCTTTTTCAATTAGCGGTACTGTGCGCCCAGGTCGATCCAATTCATGAACTTTTTCAGTTCATCATCGGTGAGCGCATCAGCGCTATTGGGATCGGGGTGTCGGCCCGCTCCCTGAAAGGGCTCAAAGCCCAGCAGCCGGTTGATAAGCTTGCTGTTGCGGGAACGCGGCGTACTGCCAAAACTGTCCATTTCGAAAATGTTCTGATACGCCAGCGAAAACAAAGGTTCGTTGACATCTTTGGCCAAGCTGAGATTCAGGTTGCCGGCAGGCGTGCCGCCGCCGTGGCAGCTTACGCACTTCGCCGCAATGATCGGCTCGATCCCCATCCCAAAGCTCACGTCTACCCGTTGCGATTCCGGCACATTGAGATCGGTGGGCGGTAAAGTTGCAGCGATTGGGTTTGGGTTGCCCGAATCCATGCCGCGCGGGCCGTGACAGCCGGTGCACTTGGGGAACTCGCCGCCGGGCCGGGCTGAAACCCAATTCCGCTTGATGACGATGGCGCGCCCCAACGAATCCAGCGTATTGAACGAGATGGGGATGTTCGCCGGCACCCGGATCGAAAAGGAGCCATCTCGCTGCACCGGCGCCACGCCGATGACGCGCTTGCGCTCGAAGTTGGTCCTGCCGATGGTACCACGATCGTCTTTGGGACGTTGAATACCTTCGATAACCATGACCTGTCTGACTTCCTGAATCGACAGATCCGGCCGTGGCTGGCCGTCCCGGTCCTGGCGGAAATAGACATTCTCTACCGTAAAAACACCGGAGTCCTGACTGCGGTCAAGGGTAGAAGGTTTCACCGGCGGTACCGGCCGATCTCCGATGACCACGGCGTCAAACTCATGGTAGTCCGGGTCGTTGTAAAGCAGCCGCAGGTCGCTGCCATCGGACCTGATAGTGTAGAGGCCGTAGTCCGGTTCGAGGGATTCGATCACGTTGTCATTCTCGTCTTTAAAATCACCAAACCGCGGCGAATAGGAAGTGAGAATACGGCCGTCCGGCAGCGGGTGCGGATACTTGAAAACGCCGCGTTCGTACGGCGGACCGCTGGTCTCTATGTCCGGGGTGATATTGATCACCGCGCCGTCTTCCAGCGGCTCACCGGCAGTGGAAGGATCTTTTATGATCACCAACGGCCCGCGGTCGCCATTAATCATACCGGAATGCACCGCGATAATCGACCCGTCCGCCAGTTCGCGCGGATGAAAGAAAGTGCGCATGTTGTGCGGGCTAAAAAATGTGAACGTGCCGTTACCATCCGGATGGGTAAAAAACAGCGGAAAGCGGTTGATGGGGCCGTGATGCTCCCAGCGCGTGTAAAGGATGCGGCCGTCTGCCATCACGATTGGGTCGAAGTCATCGCTGGCGTTAAATGAGATACATTCGATGTTGCTGCCGTCCGCATTCATCACGTGCAGGACTTCAGCTTCCTGCCTGTTGTACTCATCAATAAACCCCGGCCGGTTAGAGGTGAAGACAATCTTGCCGTTTGGCAGATAGGCAGGATCGTGGTCATCGCTGTCCTGGTGGTTTGTGAGCTGGTTCAGGCTGGTACCATCGATATTCATTTCATAAATGCTGAATGTGTCGTTTCTGTTTTTCCGCATTGAGAACAGGACTTTCAAACCATCATACGAGATCTCCGGATCGCTGACATCGCCATCGGTGAGATTGGTAAGATTGGTGAGCTTCCCGTCCGGTGAGGCCGGAATGAGGGAAAACAAGTTGCCTCCGGCAGAAAACCTGTTGAGTGTGCTTGTACGCGTGGCTTTTACAAAAATGATGCCGGACGGCGCTTCTTTCTGAATCAAGTCGTCTGGCACACCGCCGCTGCATGCCACAAATAAAACAGCGGCCAGTCCGGATTTCAGGAACCCGGTGATCAGTTTTTTCCCTCGCTCGTTGTTTCTGAGCGGTGTCTGGAGTACCTTCATTGATGCCCTCCTTAGTTGTGTGTTTACTCCATGTCCGGTCTTTGTTCAGCGAAAAACCTCGCCCTGCTTCCTACCAGGCTTCCGTCGAGACCTGACGGTGAACTAATCTGTGATCTATTCAAATTGTGAACAGAGAAAGTTTTCTTGCCTCATCGCAGAAAGAACGAAACACCCAGCGCGACCTCGATGTTGTTGTTGGTCCAGGAGTTGTTGCCCTGACCGCTTGAAAAGATATGATCGTTGATTTCGTATCTTAAGTAAGTCGTTTTTCCGATTGGGAACTTGGTGCCGATGCCGATGCTAAGTGTCAGATTGGATTCCGAGTGCTGTCGCGTAACGCCCAGTCCCGCGGTTACGTACGGGATAACACTCCCGATGGGCCGCGAATGTGTCACACGCCCGTTGTAGTAGATGACGGTGCTGCTACCCTGTTCCGGCGCTGGCAAGCCGAGTTGCTGAAAATAGTCCTGGCCAGCGCTGGCAAACCCCAGCGTGGCGCCGAACGATAAACGCTGCTCGAAATGGTATTCATAGCGGACCCCGAAATTCAACGAGTTCTGGAATCGGTCAGGCGCATAAAACCCGGTATAAGGAAAAAGTTCATGCACAGGTTGCGAATTTTGTGTGGAACCGACTGAGGCAGCCGCCAGAAGGAAGAGGAGCGACAATGAGGCAGATATTTTTTTCAAGGTGCGAATCTCCATGTTTTAGTCCCAGAATTTGCCGACCAGCAATCCAACCGTAAGCTCTTTGAAGTTGTTAATGCCCTTGCCGACAAAGATCGTGTAGTTGGATATGTTAAACAGAATTGACAGATCTTTCCTGAAATATTTTCGGGCGCCAAGCCCAAGGTTGATTGCCATGTGCGAGACGGTACCCGTGTCGATGCTGCGTTCCGGAACCGTGTTGACCACCCCGACGCCGCCGGTCAAATATGGCAGAAATTTTCTATTTTCTTTTAAAAGATACACCATATTCACCATGATAAAATAGGAATCTGCTGCCTGGCCGAGTGCGTGTTTGAATGAGCCTTCCAGTGCCAGGCGCGGAGTCGAGTGAAACAGGAATTTCCAGTTGTAGGTGAAATCGGTCTCCAGCAGGCCAAATCCAAATGAGTAGCCGAATCGCCGGTACTGCGTGTCGGCGAACTGCGATTTCGGGCGGTCTGGCACGAGGTCCGGCTCTATGCCGCTCCCGGCGTGATTGCCGTTTGTCCCCTGCTCGCTACCGCCATTTGTGCTCTTGCCGCTGGCGAGTTCGTTAGAGGCAGACGGCGATTTTGAATGACCGTCTTGTTCCGAAGCGTGAACGCGGCTGTGTCGATTGCTCGCTTTTGCACCAGGTACCTGAATTTGCATCCATCCTTTCCGGCCGTCGCTGAAAGCGACTTTCACCCACTCGCCGCGCTGGCCGAGGACCTTTACCGTGTCGCCTTTCATCATGACTGCGGCGGGCGAATCGTCCACCATCGGCAGCGAGTAGATTTTGACGCCGTCAAAAGCAATGACTGCGCGCTGGGCAAATGTAATTTTAGCTGAACTGATCATAGATACGAGTACAATGGCCAGAAACAAGCTGGCTTTCCGGAGCAGTGGATTCAAAATTCTGTACGTCCTGAACTGGTTTAGAATGACGTGGACAATCCGATTCCCCAAAGGTGGTGATTTGCAGTCACCGTATCGGTCGTAACAGCATCGTCGCGCACACGCTGCACGTCATGCATGATGCGCTGGTATTCGATGCGCAGCTCTAGCGTGCGGGAGATTAAAAAACCGACACCGCTGCCGATCAACACAGCAAACCGGTGATCCGTTGGGGCATCCAGGCGAACCGTCTGTCCGCCGCCAAGGTCGAATGTCACCGCCGCCGGGTCGAGGATGATGCCGCCGCCGCCAAGACTCACGAAAGGCCTGAAACGGGAAAGCAGTGGTTCTTGTCTGCTGAGCTTTACATTGAGAAAATAGGTGAAAACACTAACGTCGGTCGTCAACTCGGATGCTGCTGCAGCGATACGCTGCTGGGTGGGACTGACTGCAAACGCTAGGTTAAGCTGAAAAAAATCAGACATGCGATACCCAGCGCTTAACCTGACAAACGGACTGCTGTCAAATGAGAGGTCGTCTTCGTAGAAAGAAACCCCGGTGGTGGCCCCTGCTTGAAATTTTGGCTTAAGATCCTGGCATTTGCCAGTGCTGTGAGGCGAAACTGTGATTGCAATGCCGAGAAGAAGTCCTAAGCCGCCTATCCAGCGATTCACGAGATGCGTGTTCGTGTTGTATGAACCTTTAGATGACAAAGTTTATCGATTTGTGCACGGTCTCTTTGCAAGTTGCATGCCAGAAAAAATCTTATTAAGATTTTGTACGGGAAGAGCGTAGTTTCTAAGCGGGTCGGCCCGTCTTGTACCATTTTGAAACGTACCGATATGGTAAGTTTCTGCCCAACTGATTTAAAAGCGAACAGATCCTCGCCAGAGGTTATCCAAACTACCCCAATTGTATTTCATTTCTGTAACCGGAACACTCGGATCATGTTTTTGGGCAGAATCTGCTTGAGTTAAGCGAGGCGAGTCTCTATATTTAGACCTAAAATATGCGTTTGGCCTTTGACTTCTCGTTATTTGATATTTTTTTATAAAGCATTTGCATTTTAATATAGCGGAATGACAGCACAGAGCAGTTTTCGTTCAATCATAACTAAAAGCTAATTGCCAAGAACCAATCGCTCAATTTAGGTTCGGCTAATTTTATAGCGGCTCAGCCCATGAAAGCAGTTTCACCTTCCATAACAGTTCTGGTTATCCTGTTGGTCAGCCCGTTTTCAGCGGTCCCGAAAGACCTTTTCCGCACTTTTGACATCGGCTACGCCGGCAAGCTCATACGCTACCATGTGGAAGACCTCAACAACGACGGCCGCAAAGATCTCTTATTGTTGCTGATGCGAGAGGACGCTCAAGGCCGGAAACGTTCGTGGCTCTCCGCTTTTCTGCAAGACTCGGTCGGCTTTCGAACTCGGCCCTTCCAGGAATTCAGTCTCCCGGAACAAGCGATCCTGTTCGACATCGGAGATGTGGCAGGCGACCAAAATAAGGAATTTGTTTACATCGTCAGCGGCGGGGTGCGCTACTTTAGCTTCACCGAAAACGGCTTTGACCTGACCCCGCACGAACTGTTCGAAACGGAAAGCATCTTTATGTTGCCCGGCGGCGACTCGCAACTCAGTTTGGATTTTGTCTCAGATCTCAACGGCGATTCCCGCGATGAGGTTTTCATGCCGCAGATCAGACAATGTGACGTTTACCACCGCAACGCGGACGACACGTGGCGCCGCAACACGATCCCACTTGTTTGTGAAGCAAATTACTCGGGATTCTACGACAGCAGATTCTCCGTAGGAGCAAGAGCAAATGCGGTTTACTCAACACCGTATTTACTCTTTCAGGACATGAACGCGGACGGACGTCGCGATCTTACCGGCGTCTACCGCGACAGCCTCGTGGTCTTTTGCCAGGCGGAAGATGGCCTTTTCTCCGCCACTTGCCACCACAATATCCCGATCCGGCTGGGCAAGATCTGGCCGGGCGCTAAGTTGCAAAGAACTCGATTCGGCGACGAAAGCGTGCGGACTTTTCTCATGCGCATCGTTGACATGAACGATGATGGCGTGCCCGACGCAGTGAGCACGCGCATTTCTACCGAAGAAAGCATCATGAATCCGGAAACGCAGGTAAGAATCTTTTTCGGAAAGCGCGACTCTACAAACGACCATGGTTTTTATTTCAGGGATGAGCCCGACCAAATTGTGACGCCCGGCGGCACGCAGATCGTGCTGGATGTTGTGGACTTAAACGGCGATGGCAGACAGGATCTGGTCAGCGCGGTCGTTAAGGTCGGTCTAAAGAACATCATCAGCATGCTGCTGTCCAGAAGCGTGGACGTGCAGGCGGAGACCTACTTGCAGCGCCAGGACGGTCTCTTCCCCTCAAAGCCAGACCTGAAAAACCGCATGGTGGTCAGGTTCACTTTTCGCGGCGGCGCCACTTCACCTGTGTACGACATAGCGGATTTCAACGGCGATGGCTTCCCGGATCTTCTCAGCAGCCTGGAAGAAAAAATGCTGGTCATCTTTTGGGGCAGCCAGAAGAATATTTTTGGTTCAAGTGTGGGTGCAAGGATCAATGTCAAGTTGCCGCAGGACGGCGAAATGGTACGCGCCATGCACCTAAACGCGGACGGCAAAGCGGATATCGTTATCCATTATAATGAAATGACGCGCCACGAGGATTTGCGCCGCAATCTGAGAATCATGTTGGCAAATTAGCCAAGCCTGCATTATTCATGAACTTGCCACTGAGACCAGAGATACTGAACTTATTAAACTTGCTAAACAATCTCGAATATTAATTGACAATTTATTGCGAATAGGTTATACTTGTTGCCGTTAGCAAACATTCAATGCCATCACAACCGACCCATATTATGGACAGCAAAATGAAAAACAGAGTTGACCAGAAGACGAGGATGCTTTTTTTCGGTTTTTTCTTGTTTTATCTGATTTTTGCAAATCACTCAACTGCGCAGTGGTCAACAGACCCGGGCCAGAACAATGCCGTAGTCGTCCGAATCGGAGACCAGAGCCTTCCGGCAATTATTAGTGACAGTAGACGCGGCGTTATCATAGCCTGGACCGATGGCAAAAACGGCGATTCTGATATTTATGCGCAACGAATCATTGAAGCCGGCAAATCCGTATGGGCCGCCAATGGTTCTGCACTCGAGACCGCAATCGAAGACCAGGAAGCCCCGGCGCTGGTTAGCCTGGGCAGCGATGGTTTTGCTGCAGCATGGCAGGACGAGCGCAGGGACGGTTCCAGACGTGAGATTTTCGTTCAGAGGTTCAATCTCGACAGCAATGCCCAGTGGCCCATCGCCACGCTGGCGCACCAGATAAACAACTTATCGCCGGCTATCTTTTTGAATAATTCGGGCGAAATCATCACGGCGTCATATTTCAATTCAGGGTTCAATGACCTCATTGGCGTCCAGTTCATCGACTCCGACGGACAACCTCGGTTTGATCCACAGGAAATCGTCAACGAGACAGCAAAAGGACTGCAACCCAACCGGCGGCCAGCCGTGGTGCCGGCATTGGGGGGCGGCGTCATCGCCGCGTGGCTAGACGCACGCAACGACACTTCTGTTTACGTGAGCGGCCTTCTGGCTGCCCGCACTCCCTGGGCAAATGGGGAGTTTTTGATTGGAGCGTCAGCCAAACCCGGAACCTCTCCTGTAATTGTCTCAGATGACAGCGAAGGCGCCATCGTGGCCTGGATCAAACGCGGTGCGCCGGGCGATGCCATCGTGGTAGCGCGGCTGGATGCGGCCGGTTCTCTGGTTTGGGGCGTCGCGCCTCTCGAGGTCAACACCGTAAGCGGCACGATGCAAAATGTCGCCATGGCTCCGGATGGTGAAGGCGGCGCGTACCTCGCATGGGAAAACGATTTGCAAGTCTACATTCAGCGGGTGACAAACGACGGTGAGGCTTGGCCGGCCGATGTCATGCTTGCCACGGGTTCTGCAAGACAGGCCACACCTGTGGCAACCACCAACGATTTCGGTTGGGCTATCGTGGCCTGGGTGGATGCCCGCAATGATAATCAGGATATTTTTGCGCAGGCTGTGGACCGCGCAGGGCAACTCCTGTGGGACGCCAGCGGCGTTGCGGTTTCCACCGCGCAAAACAGCCAGAAGAACCCGGTGCTCATGGGTGATGGGCTCGGCGGCGCCATCATCGCGTGGGAAGACCTGAGGAATGGTGACGATTCAGATATTTATGCCCAGCGCGTCAACGTCAACGGCGGATTGGGGGAATTCAGAACGACCGCGCTGCTTTCTCCCGGCGCTACGGACAACTGGGAAATCGGCAGCGTCCAAACCATCAGATGGGTTGCGTCGCCGGAGCTCGACAGTGTCAATATCGAATTATCCCGCGACGGCGGGCAGCAATTTGAGACACTTTTTGCTGCTTTACCAAACTTGAACCCGGATGGCAACGAAGTCACGCTCGACTCGGTGACAGGACCTGCCTCTGACCAGTGCGTTATTCGAGTTACGGCCAGCGAAGCACCTTTCATCAACACTGTTGGCGAACCCTTCATCATCTCGGAAGCTGCAGGGCCTCAAATCCAATCTGCTGCAGTCACACAGGCCAGTTTCGGCGACCCCCTCTCAATCATGGCAGTCTCGGTGGACGTCAGCGGCGTGCAAGGCGTTCTTGTCAACTACCGCATGGGCGGAGCGTCTGCTTTCCAGATTGACGAAATGGTCGCCGTAGCCGCGGACACGTTCCGTGGCGATATCCCTTCGGCTTTCATCACCGAGCGCGGCGTCGAATATTTTGTCAGCGCCATCGACAGCCTCGGCGGGACCAGCGCCAAGGACACGATTTTTGTCACTGTGAATTTTGAGGCCGGCGTCCAGACCAGGCCTGTACAGGAAAGCATCGACCAGGGCTCTTACAGAATGGTCTCTTCTCCCAACCTGCTGCGTCAGCCACTGGCGGATTCAATCTTCGCAGCCTCAGGCTACAGCCCGTACGATACTACAAGCTGGCGGCTGTTCTCCTTCCGCGACAGCGTCAACGTGGAACGGGATTCTCTCACTGCGGCTACCTTTACTTTTGAGCCGGGACATGCCTACTGGCATATTTCAGCGAGCAACCACACGGTCGATTTTGGCGCGGGCGTCTCCATACGAGCCGATTCCAGCTTCAGCGTTTCCCTTGCGCCGGGCTGGAATCAGGTGGGCAATCCGTTCGCGTTTGAGGTGGGATGGAAGGATATTCAGGCGGCAAGCGGTTTCCCGTTGGCAAGCGACCCTGTCACGTTTCAGGGGACGTATCTTCCGGCACAGGCGCTTGCACCCTACCAGGGTTACTTCATCTTCAATTTTGAAGAGCAGGACCGGATCCTCACTTTTCCGCCACGTGAGTTTCAGCAAGATAGTGTGAGCCTGGCCAAAGTCGCGATGGAAGCGGCATGGCAGGTGCAAATCAAAGCTGCCTGCGGCCGTGCGCGCGACAACATCAATTTTATTGGAATCGACTCTCGGGCATCTCTGGAGTGGGACAGGTTGGACCAACCGGAACCGCCGCCCATCGGTGATTTCATATCCGTTTATTTTCCCCACGACAACTGGACCAAGTTCGCGGCGCACTACACCACCGACTTTCGTCCCGGCCTTGAGGATGGACAAAGCTGGGATTTGGAGATACGAACAAACGTTAGCAAAGAGCCGGTGCTTCTGGAGTTCTCAGGGATAGAATCGGTGCCAGCGACGCTTGAAATTCTGCTGGTGGATGAAAAACTGCACGTCGTACGCAACCTTCGGGAGGACAGTGGTTTTGAATTTACACCGGGAAAGGCCGGCGCCGGCAAGCGCTTCAAACTTGTCGTCGCCCACGCAGACGCGCTACCGGGTTTGGTTGACATCGCCGATTTAATCCCCACGACATTCGAGCTGTCGCAGAATTTCCCCAATCCATTTAATCCGTCGACATCGATACGCTTTGGACTGCCGCAGGCAGAGCGCGTCACCATTCGGGTTTTCGATTTGCTGGGAAGGGAAGTCACAACGCTGGTCAATGCCCGGCAGTACGAACCCGGCTACCACGTGGCTATCTGGAACGGACGGGAACGCGGTGGCAGGCCCGTGGCCAGCGGCGTGTACATATATCGAATTAAGGCTGGCGAATTTTCCCAAACCCGTAAAATGCTTCTTGTGAAATAACCCTCACCGCTGGAGTACAAATATGAGATCGACTAATTTATTTTTCCTCGGATTTTTGCTGGCCTGGACCATACCCTCTCTTTTGCTGGCGCAGACAGATATTCCGTTGCTGTCAGAAGCCGTCTATCAAAAAACGTCCGGGGCCACCGTTAAGATCGTTTCCGATGCCGGCCGAAAAATTGGCAGCGGCGTCATCGTGGGCGTACGCCGGGATGGTGTTGGCTTCATTCTGACGTCGTACAGCATGGTCGCCGGCCGGGATAAAGTCGCCGTTATTCTCAGGAATTATTCCGACCCGCTGCTGGGCCGCGTGGTAGACAAATGGATCGATTTCGATCTTGACCTGGCTATCATCTCGATCACGGAGTTTCCGGCAGAGCAGCCTATGGTGACCATTGTCAAATCGACGGAGGCAATAGTCGGAGAAAGCTACTCAATTATCAGCCACACCGATATCGGCGACTGGTCCGCCGTTGCCGTTGAGCTAACCAGCGCTGAAAAGACGAATTTGAAACTCAATCTGGATGACGCTACGGGTTGTGAGGGCGCCCCTCTTGTGAACAAAGATGGCAACCTGCTAGGTCTGCTGGTGACCACCAAGGGTTCGCCAACTGAGGGCGGCACCTTTGGCGAAGCAGTCCCTTCCGGTATGCTGCTACCTATCTTGCAAGACTGGTTCCAATCGATCGACCTGCAGCAGAAATGGCAGGAAAAAGGCGGTGGATTCGGATCCTGGATCTGGGCCATCGGCGGCGGCATCCTGGGTGGTGCTGTGGCCACCATGGTTGCGCTTTCCGGCGGGGACAGCGATGGCCCCTCTGGCTTGCCCCGACCTCCCGATCCCCCGGCGGGCGGAGAACAGTAGATACGACTTGAGAAAAAGGTCGCAGCCAATCGTCTGCGACCTTTTTTTGTGGTGCGGTTAAAAATTCTTTCTTGACATCCGGGCGGGCGGCTTGTATATTAAAAAAGCAGCCAGTCCTCGGCCCACCTGAACGATTTATGGCCACGCTTGTACCCGGATAGAGCTCACGGAAACTCCTGCCAAGGGCCGGATGGCCGAAAGAATAATGACATTACACCCGCAAACTCAGGTTCATTCAACCAGAGGCGTGATCATGCGCGCTGGACCAAACTTACTTTTGTTATCTTTTCTGGTCGCCGCAAATCTCACGTGCAGCCAAAACTCAGAAGAGTACACGGAAAAGACGCCCAATGATAAAGCCGTGGTTTGGATCGACGGTCCGTCAGGGAAGTTATGTACTTATTCTGCCGGCGCTGGCGGACTGCCGGTGGTCTTCGTGCACTCCCTGGCGGGCGACTGGCAGCAGTGGCTGGCGCAGATACATCATGTGAGCGAAAGCCGGCAGGCCATCGCATTTGACATGCGGGGCCACGGCAAATCGGTGTGCAATCCGGGGTTGGATTACTCTGTGGGGGCGCAGGCATCAGACCTGGCCGCAGTGGTGGACTACTACGGACTAGAAAAACTTGTCCTGGTGGGCAACAGTTTTGGCGGCAGCGTTTGTGCGGCCTATGCCAGCGAGAACCCCGGCAAAGTGGCGGCTATTTTGTTTGTAAATCCTGTCGGAGACCAGAGAAAAGCGCCGCAAGAGCAGGTGCAGCAATTTATGCAGATGGTAACGTCAGACCGGTACGAGGATGTCATGCACGACTACTGGAGCCAGATTCTGCGTAACTCGGAGGAGGATGTCAAGACGCGTGTGATTTCGTCGATGGAGGCGACGCAGCGGGAGGCCGTTGTCGGGGCTTTTGAAAGCATGCGGCAGTTTGATATCGTGTCCGCGCTGGCGGGCTTTGACGGGCCCATGACGAGTGTCATAACGGATTTGAATGATACGCCTCACAGCCTGCACAACGTTCTGACCAATCTGCCGTTCAGACGCGTGCCCGGCACCAGCCACTGGCTGCACATGGACCAGCCGGATGCGTTCAATGAAATGTTAGACGCATTTCTGGAGAAGTATGAACTGTAGGCAAATCCCCCAACGAGTAGCCCATGCGCCCCATCGCCGTTATGGATTCTGTTTCGCCAACGTCTCGGAGGCAACTCTGGCTGTCTCAGCCAGAACCGCGGCGCCCACAAAAATGCATTCCTCGGCAACACAAAATTGCGGCGAATGCGCCGGAATGACCTCGCCGCCCGGTTCACGCACACCGATTCTGAGAAAGCAGCCTGGCATTTTTTCCAAGTAGCAGGCGAAATCCTCACCCGCCATATTTAACATGCCCAACGGTACAATTGCTTCCTCGCCAAGCATGTTTGCGACCGCATCTCGTGCCCATGAAACCGGCTGCGGCGGATTGACGATGGGCGGCGTGCCGGAATGAATGGTTACCTTTGCCTTGACCTTGTGCGCACTTGCCGTGTGTTTCACGATTCGTTTCACCTCTTCCTGTAGCAGCCGACGCGTGCCGGTGTCTACGGCGCGAATGGTGCCTTTCAATTCAACCGTTTCCGGGATGATGTTGGGCGCGCTGCCACCGTGAATGCTGCCGACCGTAACCACGCCTGCGTCTGCCGGATTGAGCCGCCTGGCAACAATTGTTTGCAGCGCAGAAATAATGCCCGCTGCGCACACAATCGGGTCGGCGGACTCGTGCGGCCGTGCGCCGTGCGCCCCCTGCCCGAGCAGCGCGATCTCAAACGTGTCGGACGAAGCTGCCAGCGGACCCTCTTGCGCGACGACCTCGCCAACGAGATAACGGCTGTCTACATGCGCCCCAAAAATGGCGGCGACGCTATCCAGAACGCCTGTTTTCAGAATCGCCCGGGCGCCTTTGCCGATTTCCTCGGCGGGCTGCAAGATGATCAGCACATCTCCGGCGGCTGGCCTTTCTGCAAGCAAACAGGCGGCTCCCACGGTCCACGTGGCGTGCGCGTCGTGGCCACAGGCATGCATGACACCCGGATTTTTGGAGGTGAACTCAAGGCCCGTGGCCTCCAGAATCGGCAGAGCATCGATATCCCCTCGCAGCGCCACCACCGGCGCACCAGGGTCCTTCCCCCGGATGCGCGCGACCACTCCGGTACCGGCAACCCTCCGGATTTCTACCGGCTTGAGTCGTTGCAATTCATCATAGAGCTTTTGCGCGGTGCGGTTTTCCTGCAAAGAAAGCTCAGGGTGCCGGTGCAGGTCGCGCCGCAGAGCAATGAGACGTGACCGCAATTCGTTGTTCAAAAGTGAAGTAAAGATCATTGTATTGGCTTTCCCAAGTCATCGACAATCTGGCCAAAATGACGTTCCCGGTTTTGGGCAACGATCGTCACGAAATAATACGCTGCGTAAGGGTATCCTCGGAGGCGGTTTGATTCGACACGGTATTTTTTTTACTGAGGGTACATCAAGGCGCTTTCATGCTTTCTTTGCGTACGGTCAGGTTCTCCACACGATCCACATCCACCGAGACGCCCATGCCGATCTTGTCGCGCGGGACCGCAACCATGCCTTCTTTGTTCATGGTCCACTCCGGTGTCACAATGTCCTGCGCCCAGTAGCGCGCGCTGGGGGAGAGGTCCGCAGGCAACACAAAGTTGGACAGCGATGCCAGCGCCACGTTGTAAGCCCGGCCAATGCCGCTTTCCAGCATGCCGCCGCACCAGACGGGGATTTCTTGCAGCGCGCAGTAATCGTGAATGGCAATGGCCTCGGTGAAGCCGCCCACGCGGCCCGGCTTGATGTTGACGATCCGGCCGCTGCCGAGAGCAACCATTTCCCTCGCTTTGGCCTCGCTGGTGATGGATTCATCCAGGCAGATGGGTGTTTTGAGCTTCGGCTGCAGACTGGCGTGCAGGTAGATGTCGTCCCACGCCAGGGGCTGCTCGATCATCATCAGCTTGAACTGGTCCAGCTCCTTCAACGTTGCGATGTCATTGAGAGTGTAGGCACTGTTGGCGTCCACCATCAGTGGCGCATCCGGGTCGACGGCTTCCCGCACTGCCGCCACGTATTCGACATCTTTGCCGGGCTTGATTTTTATCTTAACCTTCTGGTAGCCGAGGTGCAGCGCCGCACGCACTTTTTCGATCAATTTTTCGGGAGTGTCCTGGATGCCGAGGGAAATGCCGGTGGCAATGGCGCTGCGCTTGCCGCCCAGCAGTTGCGCCAGTGACACACCCTTGTTTTGCGCCGCCAGCTCCCAAGTCGCCATTTCAAGTGCGGCCTTTGCCATGTTGTTGCCGCGCAAGTCGCGGTTGAGCGCCGCATGCACGTCTTGCGGTCTCTCGAAAGTTTGCCCCAGCACCCGCGGCGCTACCCATTCCCGAATGGCGAGCCAGGCCGTATCGATTCCTTCAGGAGAATAATTGGGCCGGGCCCCTGCAACGCACTCGGACCAGGTTTCGAGGCCGTCGGTGTTTTCGACCTGCAAGAGTAAAATCCGCCGCGTAGTTTCCGTACCGGATGAAATCTGAAATGCCTCTACCAACGGCAGATGAATTTCTCTAAGCGTTATTCGTTGGATATGAATCATACTGCCCTGGTTAGTAAAAAACTGTAAAGGATTAAATCGATCACGAACATTTCGAACTTTTTGGGACAGGATGCACAATGCATTAAGATATTATCTGGTCAGCGCATAAAAGCACCGCCCACCGTGCCGGCAAAAACGGGTCACTTCATAGCCCTGCTCCTGGTACCACAAAAATACCCGCCGGGTGTTCTCCCGCCATGCGACTGCCCGCTCCGGCGAATTCACCAGCATCGATTCGATATCCGGCGGTACTTCCACCCGCAGCTCCGGCAGCTCCGGCAGCTCACCTGCAATGGGAACGGGTTGCCCGTCAGTTCCCATTTCTGTATTCACAATCCGGAGATTTGTAAAATCATTGGGGTCAATTTTGGTTTGCCGGGCAATGGCCTGCGTAACACGCTTTTCAGCGATGGGCCAGTCCACCAGAAACCGGTCCGTGCCGATGCCGCGATGCAGTTCGCTGCCGGTGTCGCTGGCGTACATATTTACGACGTATTTGTCGATGGTTGCGCCCAGCCGGTTGAGGTTCATGTGCGCATTGCGGGCCACCAGCGGGTCGTAGGTCCAGTAGATGTGCTCGATGCCGAGCTTGAGCACGAATTCGCGCTGGTAGAGTTTGAGCTGAATGCCAAGTCCCTGGCCACGGACCTCTTTCCTGACCGCGAGCTTTTGTGACCAGTGCACGACGCGGCCGTCCACCAGGCCGACGATGCTGAAGATAAAACCGAGCAGCCTGCCTTGTTCATCAAACGCACCGGCGATCACGCCACCGATTTTTCGGGCAACAGTCATCAGTGTCGGCGGGGTTACTTCTGTGAAGTTACGGCCCCAGGTTTCCCTTTGCAGCTCGACGCAGGCTGCATGGTCTTCGGGGGAAACGAGTTCGCGAAATGTGATGTTCATCGGCATTTTAGATTGCAAAAAGTCCTGACATATACTCAGCGCCCGGGCTGATTTTTGCGCTGCCGGGCCGGGCAGAGCAACTGATGTATAATATTAAAATCGTGAGTCTTTGTCAACAGGTGCTGCTGCGCTGAGGGCGGGAATAGCCTGGCCACACGACACTTTCGGACTGGTTGATGAAATGGTATCCGACAAGCGTAGAGCAAAGAGCAAATTTGTAGACTGTGCGCTCTACGCTACCTCTCTTCCATAGAAATCTCCACTTTGTTCTTGACTGCTGACGCACAAAACTGTATATTAATTTTATACATAAATTGGAGGCATCCATGAAGGCCAGCGTAGTTGATCTAAGATACAAAATGAATGATATTCTTAAGGCGCTCGAAAGAAATGAGGAGGTAACTGTGCTTTATCACGGCAAGGTCAAGGGAATTATTGTTCCTGCCAAAAAGGAACATCACGGCAAGATGACTGAACATCCCTTTTTTGGCATGTTGTCTGCAGACACACAAAAATCCGTTCTGAGTACCCTCGACGATTTAAGAAAGAGCCGATATGATGATATTTGATACGGATATTTTCATCTGGGTACAAAGAGGCAATGAGAAGGCAGTTAGGTTGATGGAGAAATCCAGGAACAGGCACCTTTCGATCCAAACGTACATGGAACTCTTGCAATGCGCCATGAATAAAACTCAGCACAAAGATGTAAGAGATTTCATTATGTCTTATGGATTTACTGTTCTGCCCTTGACTGAGAACATTGGTCACAGAGCAGCGATTTACATTGAGGAGTACACGATTTCTTCAGGTTTAAGATCGGGGGACGCCGTAATAGCGGCAACCGCAGCAGAAAACAATATGACACTTGTTTCAAGTAACGCCAAACATTTCAAAGCAATAAAGGATTTGAAGTTCAAGCTCTTCAAGCCTTAAAAAAACATACGCATCCTGAGGTTCTTCACCAATAGCCCGGAATAGCAACCAAAGACTGCTTCGGATTCTCGTTCATTTTGCTCTCAGCGTCTTTGCGCTTCAGTCTTCAATCACTTGAACAGAGGAGGAGGGCTAAAAGGGAAGAAAAGGACGTCAAATATTCTCCGGCGCGTCAACATCCTCACAGAAAAAAAATCCCGGGGTTTTCGAACTCCCCGGGAATGAACGCAACTCCAATGTCCCGACTTCTACTCCTTCATCGTCGTCGCCCCTTTGCGCGTCATCTCAGACTTGCCTTCCTTGGTGTTGCCGCCGGCATCGGTGAACGACCAGGTGGTGGTGTAGGTGTTTTCGTCCACTTTTTCCAGAACGTTCGTGTATGTGCCTTGATACCCCTCCCACTCCATTGTCAGCTTGTCGCCCTCGCGCTTGCCCTTGCCCTGGTACATACCCCGGTAGTTGTCCATCCAGTATCCCATGAACTCACCGGATTCGGGATTGATGGTCATGCCGCCCATACCGGCGTACTCGCCATCGTCCATTTTGCTGACGGCCTCCCGTAGCAGAACCTGGCCGTTCAATCCCATTTCGATCTTTTCCCATTCGCTGTGTTTACCCTCGGGCCCTTCGGACCAGCCTTCCCACTCGCCGACCAGCCATTTGCAGAAGTCGTCATCCAACGCCGGCGGCGGTGCCATCTCGGCCTGTTCCGTCATCTCCTTCTTGTCCGCCGTTTCCGTCGCCTTTTCTGCCGCCTTTTCCTGCGCCAGCAACGGCATCGTGATGCAAAGCATCAGCACCAGTAAAACAATGGTTGCTCTCTTCATCTGTAACCTCCTTTGTTTATGAACAGATATTATGAAACTGAAATTTATGAAAGACATCACAAAAAGTCAAGTTCAAAATTGGTTTTGGCACTGACCCGCTAAATCATAGAGAATATTTGACGATGATAAGTTAAGCAACCATAACAACTGTCAGGAACTACATACGCCAATGAGCACCCACAAAGTATTGATTGTAGAAGATGATGATGCTTTTCTGCCCCTGATCAAACTGGCGCTGCGCGATTTCGACTTTGATATCGACGTGGCGAATGGCGGTAACTCTGCACTTGGAAAAATCTCGGAGAATGAGTACGAGTTGGTCATCAGCGACTATCGCCTGCCTGAAGTCCACGGCCTTGATATATTGAAAGCTGCGAAGCAGCGCAACCAGGAGTGCAAAGCCGTTCTGATCACGGCAGCAAACGCCGACATGCTGAACACGGAGTTAGAAAACATCAACTTGCTGGGTTTCATCCAAAAGCCACTCTCGCCAATGGAGTTACGGCGCCTGGTGAGTATCGCGTTCTGAGGTTCGCCACTCAATCAT
>SMUY01068982.1_pt1 | contig 24154 bp, 29 predicted proteins | sample 2456441 | NCBI WGS metagenome assembly SMUY01 (sample SAMN11095931, study PRJNA526329) | marine sediment metagenome | biome: Marine sediment; feature: Surficial sediment; material: Deep marine sediment; isolation source: Hadal surficial sediment | place: Pacific Ocean | collected 2014-11 | depth...
CACGTTCTTTTAATTTAATTAACATACTATCTAATTTTGAAATTTGTAATTTCAATTTTTTAATTGCAATTTGGATTCGAGGTTTAAGGGCACCTTTTGGTTTAATTACATCATTAATTTTATCAGTAATTCCAGGTTGTGGTTGTTTAGACCATTTATCTTGAAGTTGGGCCAATATTTTCGGTATTAGAGTTTATACTTAATTTCGGGTGTAAAAATTGATTCACAGTACGCCAAATTTCACTAACAAAAATTGATTCAAGGTAAATCGATAAAAGATTCATAGGCGTAGTTAGAGATTTATTTTTATAATAATACTAATATTTTATCCAAATGAAAAAAATATTTCTAGTCATTCCTGTCATCATTTTAATAATAATGATTTTTGCTGCAAGTTCTCAACCTGATCAATCAGATAAAAAAAATGAACCCTTCTTTCATATCACTCTAGCTGACCCTAAACAATATGAAAATGGAATTTATTCTAGTACATTCGTTTTAGAAAAAGGAGATTATAGCTTCAGATTCGTACCCAATGGTGATAGTCCCCAAAATCTTACAATATCAATAGAGGGGGATAGTTTTGAGTTTTCTGAGAATTTTAAATTAAAAGGAACAATACATGAGACAGAAATTTCTGAATATTATACTTGGGATTATGAAGGAGAAAAATTAATTCATATTCCAAATAAAAAAGAAATATCCATTCAGATTGATCCTAATGGTAATGTAAAGGGGAGTGTATCTGTTGACATTATCAAAAATTCTTGAAGAGTCACATCAATCTTATTTTTAACATCTGCTGATTCTTCTTGGACCACTGGAGCAATCCTTGCTGTTGATGGAGGGCAATCAACTAAGTAAATTCACATGAGTTTAATATTGCTCAAAATGTAGAAAGAATAATGAAAGATAAAAAGAAAAAGGCAAAATTGTATATTTTACTAGGTGTTATTTGGGTAATTATCACCTTACCGTTGCCTTGGATTATTAATAATCCTCTAGTATCAGACTCTCAATTCAATATCATATTATCAATTATTGGTATAATGTCAATTCCATTTATCATGCTTGGTGTAGCATGGACTCTAAAGCCAGAGCTAACAACCTAGGAATAACCATTGAACAATATTCCAATTGTAGATAGGTTTCTAGAGTTAGATATAGCCTTACAAGCTGTAACTGAAGCAGGGAATGCAATTTTAGATATTTACGGGAGAAAATATGAAACTTCAACTAAACATGACGATTCCCCAATTACAGAAGCAGACCTAAAAAGTAATGAAATAATCAAAAGAATTTTGTCAAAAACAAACCATCAAATTTTATCTGAAGAGGATAAGGATGATCAAAGTAGATTATTACAAGATGTAATTTGGATCGTAGACCCGTTAGATGGAACCTCTGATTTTATAGATAAAACAGGAGAATTTACGGTGATGATTGCTCTGGTTAAAAATAAGAAACCAATTTTGGGAGTAATTGGTTGGCCAACTGAAAAAACTATCTTTGCTGCTCAAAAAGGAAAAGGAGCATTTAGATATTCAGAAAATAAATGGAGAAAAATTTCCGTGACTAAAGTTTCAGAACTATCAAAATGCAAAGCAGTTGGTTCAAGACACCACCTTTCAGATAAAGAAAAAATGTTTATAGAAAAATTAGGAATTAAAAATTTTACAAGTATTGGAAGTTCGTTAAAAGTTGGAAAAATTAGTTCCGGTGAAGCGGAAGTATATATCACAACAACAAATAAAATGAAAGAGTGGGATTCGGCTGCGTCTTACTGTTTAATTTCTGAGGCTGGTGGAAAAATGACAGATATGTTGGGTAATAACCTAAATTATAACAATAAAATTGTAAATCATCCTAATGGAATTTTAGTAACTAATGGCCTTATTCATAATAAAATAGTTGAAGAATTTAAAAAATTAAATTAAGTTCCTTTCTCTGAGGAATTCCCTAACTTTGTTTGAACTATCTGAAAGAGGTTCCTTTTCTGTATCAACTATAAGGTCTGCTTTTTCTGGTGCTTCATAAGGATCATCAATTCCTGTAAATCCCTTAATCTCACCCTTTCTTGCCTTGGCATACATACCTTTGACATCTCTTTCTTCACATTTTGCTAGTGAACATTTCACATAGCATTCTGCAAATTGGTCGCCTGCATCGATAATTTCTCTTGCTTTTTCTCTGTTCACAAGATATGGAGAAACTAAAGAAACCGCACTTGGAACGCCATGCTTTAGCAATAGTTTAGCTAAATGAGCCACTTTTTTGTTGTGCTCGTCTCTTCCTTCTTTTGAAAAATCTTTAGGCGAAAACCATTCTCTTAGCTCATCACCATCAAGCATTGCCAAGTTTGGAATATCTTTTTGCAAATCTTTAACAATCGTAGTCTTTCCTGAACAAGGAAGACCAGTCATCCATAAAACAAATGGTTTCATTTGTTGAAATTGTTAAAATAGGACATAAAGAGCTTGCGTTAAATTTGACACCAAGGTTGACTTTCTAGATAATCAATTTCTTTTATCATATCTTCTTTCTTTTTTGTAATAGCAGTAATTGATTTGTATTGTTCATACATCTCAGTTTCTTCTTCTTTTGATAGAACTTCAGCTTCAGCTTGATCGAAAAATTTGTTTTCTTTATTTAGGTGATCAAAAAGGTATATTGAATAGGTTCTTAAAAATCTCGAGACTGGTTCTCTTGCATCTTCGCCTTTTTTCCATCTTTGCAAATGTTGTGTAATCTTTCTTGCAATATTTCTTCCAAATTCATGTTCGATCATAAATTTTCGAATTTCTTCTTTCAGAGTGTCATAGCTTGCCACACATGGAAAGTAAGAGTTTTCTTCTCTAGAATAATGTATAGTATCCACAAATTCGTAAATAACTATGGTTATTTTTTCTAAATCAGAAAATGGAATATTTGATCCGTTAGCTATCCTTTCTGCACACTTTTCAATTATTTTTTGTAGACGACGAACCTGGTCATGATCCGCTCGAAGTTCTCTAGTTGCACTCAATGTTACATAAAGTTCGATGGTAAGATTTAATGTGTTCTAAAGTTATTTACAAAAACAATACATAAACACTGAATCAATCTAGCTTGACTAATTTGGCTTTTAATAGCTCACAATCAAAATCAATAATACATGAATCCAGTTTTTTTTGGGATATTGGAGCTTATCAAAGGACAGCTTGGTGATCTAGCCTCTTTAGATGCCCTCGATACAAGTTTCATATTAGAAAAAATCAACGAGTTTCAGAATTTTATGGGGACACTAAGTCAAGATAGTCCAATTGCTTCAGCTCATGTGATATTACTTGCCGCAGGTGTGGTAATATTTCTTGGTGTAGCAGGTGAGGCGTTTTTTAAAAAAACTGGAATTCCAGATGTTGCATTTTTAATGATACTTGGTGTAATAATTGGACCAGTCCTTGGAATTATCCAGCCAGAAGCAGTGATACAAATTGTTCCTTATTTTGCTGCGGTAGCTTTGATAATTATCATGTTTGATGGTGGATTGAATTTAGATCTAAAACAACTGGTAAAAACTGCACATTTTTCTTTTACCTTAGCAATTCTCGGATTTATTTTATCAGTAACAATTGCAACACTAGCTGTACACTATGCTCTAGATTGGTCTTGGATAGAGAGTATTCTACTTGGTACAATTGTTGGAGGAAGTAGTTCAGTAATTGTGTTTGGACTTGTCAGAAATATGAGAATTTCAGAGGAAACAAAAAACATGCTTAGTTTTGAATCGGCCTTAACTGATATCTTGTCTACAATAATCGCCTTTATTCTCTTTGAGGCAATACTTGTGGGCCAATTTGATCTTCAGATTTTAGAAGAAACATTAGGAAGAGCAATAGTTGTTGGGCTAGTTCTTGGCTTTGGGGTGGGAATTCCATGGATGTATGTTTCTACTAAACTTGGTAATGCCCAACACGCCTATATGCTTACTTTGGGAATATTGTTTGTTCTATTCTTTTTGGCCAATTCGTTTGGAGAATCAGGTGCTCTCACTGCACTAGTGTTTGGACTCATGTTAGGAAATAGAAGTCACCTTGCAGGAATTCTAAAATTCAAGCTCCCAAGAATAGAGCTTGATGATCCTACACATAACCAGATAACATTTCTGGTAAGATCTTTCTTCTTTGTGTTTGTAGGATTAATGGCAAGTTTAGGCCAATATGAATATGCAATACTTGGAGTTGGAATTACAATTGCAATTTACGTTGGAAGAATAATTGTGACTAAAACCACTTTAACAAAAAGATTTTCGTTGTTGGATAGAATGGTTACACGTTCAATGATTCCAAGGGGTTTAGCTGCTGCAGTATTAGCAACATTTCCTTTAACATTAGGATTACCAAATGCAGAAGCCTATCCACAAATTATTTTCTTTATTATTTTGACCTCTGTAATTATTACTACAATTGGTATAGGAAAATCAAAGAAAATTCCTCCTCCAGAACCAAAAGAAGGTGGTTTTATCAAAAAATCACCAGAAGATTCTCAAAAAGAATAATCAATAAAAAAAATTTTGAAACTTACACTTAGGATTGTAACCTTTTGTTTATGGTTTGGATATATTTTTGACTATATTCTGTAAATAATTGAATTTTTTCTTGTGAAAGAGCCATAGCACCTGGTCTACTATTAACATGTTTTTCTGATATTTGTTGTTCCTCTAGCAATTTTTGCAAATTTTCTTTGTTTTGTGATTCAAGTTGACTCGTCAAATGTTGTAGCTCTGCATCAAGTAAATTTTTAGTATCTGGTATTGCTGGAGGAGATGCGCCTATGATTTCTTTTGTTGTAATTTGTCCAAATATTTTTCTGTCAAGTTCCATCAATATTTTCTATTCTACTAGTTGTATTATAAATTCAATTTGGCGGGATTTTATGTTCCGTGGTTTGAATTTGTATTTTAAGAAAAATTTATTATTCCTTTGCAAACCTAGAAGTAAAAAAAGCAAGGTAAAATATCTAGAACAAATAGACACACTAAAATTATTCTAGAAATAAATTTCTTATTTATGAGGAAATAATACTAGATATAATATGCCAATTCCAGAAGATATTCAGGAATCTGTCGAAAAACAGATAAAATTAATGATTTCACAAACTGAAGCCTATATACCATTACTTAAAATTGCATTTCCTTATTCAAACAATCTTGCTGATGCCTGTTACAATCTAATTGTAGGCAGTGCAGTTTCAATTTTTGTAAATCAGTATGCTATGAGATTGAAGTATCCTACGGCAGAAGATTTTAAAGAATTTGGAAAAATTATTGTAAAGTCTAGAGATCAAATTGATCAATTTTTCAAGTAATTCATTATTTTGATTTTTTGAAAGTTTCAAAGAATCCAATATATTTAAAGAAATCATGGTCAACCTAGGATTTTTATATACTCCTCATGTTTTCACATTAATGATCCTTAAACTTCGCTGCGCAGAATATGGTTTTGAGTGTGATTTTTCTCTAGAAGGAGAAAAAAACATAGAATTACTTGAAAAGCTAAGAGCACATTTTGAGGAAGAACATGGAATTGAATATCCAATCAATGCAGTAATTCAAATGATTGTTAACCGTGGACATTCTCTTGAATCGATTAAGAAATAGATAATTTCAAAAAATATTTTTAACATTTAATAGAAAGTGTAATGTATAACAATTGAATTTTATTGTGAAAAAATTTTAAGGAATTTTTCGTAGCTAAAGTTATGTTTTGATTTCAAAATTACCTATTTCGTTTTATTTTTATGTAATAAATGTAAATAATGTATAGCAATGTTAGTGGATAATTCTAGTGATAATGATGTCAGGTGTCAACTTGATACTTGCAAAACCTACCCCATAATAACAGATTCTTTTAGAGGAGAAATTTTTTGTGGGGGTTGCGGTCTTGTCTTAGTGCAAAACTTGGACGATACTTCACATGAAAATCGTAGTTTTAGTTCAGAAGATTTTATGAAAAATGCTAGAACAGGTCCTCCAATGTCATTGACCATGTTTGATAAAGGGTTATCTACAGTAATAGGGTCAAACAAGGATTTTTCTGGAAATAGTTTATCAAGTAAAACTAAATTTGAATTTAATAGACTTCGTGTGTGGGACCAAAGAAGTAAATCAAGAACAACTGCCTCATTAAGTAAGGCATTTACTTTGTTACATGGAATGAAAACAAAATTAGGAGTTCCTGATAATGTGGTTGAAAATGCGGCTTATATTTATCGTAAAGCAGTAAATGCAAAACTAACCAGAGGAAGAACTATGGCTTCATTAATTTCCGCATCTTTGTATGCCTCATGTAGACTAAATAATACCCCAAGGACTTTGGATGATATTGCCAATGCTGGAAATGTAGAACGAAGAATTTTATCAAGAGATCTAAGAACAATCATTAGAAAACTAGGCTTGAAACTAAATCAGTATAATACTGAATCATTTATTGTCAAAATCTCAAATAACATGAATTTGAGTGAAAAAACAAAGAGAGATGCATTTGATATTTTAAAAAGATGTGAAGATGCGATGATTACTGCTGGAAAGCATCCTGTTGCACAGGCAGCAGCATCATTGTATATTGCTTCTATTCTAAATGGAGAAAAAATTAGTCAAAAAAAGTTTTCAAATGAATCTGGAGTTAGTGATGTTACAATTAGAAACCGAGCTAATTTGATCAAAAAGACTCTCAAATTGGTTGACTAGAACATCTAATCCACTACAAATGTGTTATCGAAGAAAATAGTTTTTCATATACTATTCTCCAAGTTGGTTTACTAATTCTAGTATTACTTTAATTTGTTCCATAATTATTGCATGAAGATTTTCAATAATGTCGTTTAATTCAACAATTTTTACTTGTAAAAATAAATTTTCTTCTTTTAGCTCTGTATTTTCCTCAGTTAATCTTTGAATTTTTTGTACATCACTTTCTTCCGGAAATGGTTGTCTAATCGGTTCTGGTTCTGGTATTTCTATTGGTCTAGGTTCAGGAGAGGGTTCAGGAATTTTGGGTGGTCCTGGTTCTTGAGAGTAAACTGGATTTATAAAAAATAATGAAAAAACAATTATCGTAAATCCAAAGATAAGATTCTTGTTCATTTTAGTCTCACACCACCATATTGAATTAATTTTTTGTATATGAATATGATTACTATTTTACAAGTATGATAATTGGTAAAAGGAACAATAAAATTATTTAAAGAAATCAAACTCTTGATCTCTTTTTTGTTTAGGCAAGTCTTCCATTACAGCCTGAACTACCTCATTGTGATTGTAGGTTAGATGTCGCAGGAATTTTGCAGATTCGTTATTTCTTGTTTTTTCATCAGCAAATAACATTTCAGGACTACTTAGTTCTTTCATCATTGTATTGCATTCCTGACATGGTTCAAAATCAAGATAGAGTTTCATAAATTCAGGTCATTTTCCTTAGTATTTAGACTATTTTATGGAATGAATCATTGGTGATTCTGTCTTCCTAGGCTGGACTTTATCAATTGCATCTAAAAGATCCTGCTGCGTAACCTTGATTTCTTTAATGTTTTCTAACTTTCCATTAACATATCTTTTGAGGGCTGCAATAGCTGCTCTATTTGCAACCGCAGCTATTTCAGCTCCGCTGAATCCATTGGTGAGTTCTACCAATTTTGCAATACTTACATTGTCTGCAAGTGGTTTCTTTTTGGTATGAATTTTGAATATTTGCTCTCTTCCTTTGCTATCAGGGTTTGGAACTTCAATTATTCTGTCAAATCTTCCAGGTCTAAGCAATGCTTCATCTACAATATCTAGCCTATTTGTGGCACCAATTATCAAAACATTGTGTAACTCTTCTAATCCATCAATTTCTGTTAGAATCTGAGATACAACATTTTGAGTTACATGAGATTCTGATCCACCACTTCCCCTTCTAGGTACAAGGGCATCTATTTCATCGAGGAATATTATACAAGGTGCTACTTGTCGAGCTTTTCTGAAAATTTCTCTTACTCCTTTTTCAGATTCGCCAACCCATTTTGAGAGTAGTTCGGGACCTTTAATGCTGATAAAGTTCGACTCTGTCATTTTGGCCAAAGCTTTGGCAATTAGAGTTTTTCCAGTTCCAGGTGGTCCATGTAGTAGAATTCCTTTAGGAGCTTCTACATTAACAAAATCAAAAGCCTCCTTGTATTTGAGGGGCCATTCTACTGCTTCACGAAGTTCTTCTTTTAATTCCATTAGTCCTCCTACATCATCCCAACTAACATTTGGAACTTGTACCTGCACCTCACGTAATGCACTTGGTCGAACTTCTTTGAGAGCCTCTCTAAAATCATCACTAGTTATCTGAATTTTTTGCAAAATTTCTTTTGAAATTTCGTCTTCATCCAGATCAATTTCAGGTAGAATTCTTCGTAAAGATCTCATTGCTGCTTCTTTACACAAAAACTCTAAATCGGCACCAACAAATCCATGTGTGATCTTGGAAATTTGTTTAAGATCAACTTTTTCATCAATTGGCATTCCACGAGTATGAATTGAAAGAATATCATATCGACCTTCGTCGTCTGGAATTCCAATTTCTATTTCTCTGTCAAATCTTCCAGGTCGTCTTAGGGCAAGATCAATAGAGTCTGGCCTATTCGTAGCTGCAATTACTACAACCTTTCCTCTGCTTTTCATACCATCCATTAATGCCAAAAGTTGGGAAACTATTCTCTTTTCAACTTCTCCAGTTACTTCATCTCGTTTTGGAGCAATAGAGTCAATTTCATCTATGAAAATTATACTTGGAGAATTTTCTTCAGCTTGTTTGAAAATCTCTCGTAGTCTTTCTTCACTTTCACCATAGTATTTACCCATTATTTCCGGTCCACTAATAGAGATAAAATGAGCATTAGTCTCACCTGCCACTGCTTTTGCCAATAGAGTTTTTCCTGTCCCTGGGGGTCCATAAAGTAATACTCCTTTTGGTGCTTCCACTCCTATTTTCTCAAATAATTCTGGATGTCTCATTGGTAATTCTACCATCTCTCGGATTTTTTGAACTTCATTTTTCAAACCACCTAGTTCATCGTATGTAATCCGTGGAATAGTTGAATCAATTGCTTTAGTCATTGGACCAAGTTTGAAAATAGTATTTTCTGTAACAATTACTGGTTTTGATGGCTTTGTACTAGTAATTACAAACTGTACTCTTCCTCCCATTTGAGTACTTAGAGCAATTGTATCTCCAGTTGTAAACACATGATTCAAGTAATTATAAATCATATAGTCCTGCAACCCGTCAGCTGTAATTTTTTCAGTTGGTGATAAAATAATTTGTTCAGCATTGACTGCTTCAACAGCTTTTACGGAAATTTTATCTCCAATTCCTGCTCCAATATTTTGTCTTGTTATTCCATCAATTTTGATTAAACCTGATCCATATTCTTCTGGAGAACCAGGCCAAAGTTTTACATGAGTTTTTTTATTATAGATTAATTCTATAATCTGTCCAGTATTCCATTTTGTGTCTTCTATAATTTTTGGATCAATTATAGCTCTTCCTCTTCCCACATGTTGTTGTGGTACCTCATCAATTTTTAAAACAATTTCACTCATTTAATCACCATAAAAATTAAAGAGGTTTATTCAACCTCTACTTTTTTGCCTTTTGGTTTTTCATCTTCAGCCAGTTTAAAGACTAGTTCAAGAATTCCATTTTTGTACAAAGCTTTTGCAGAATTTTCATCAACTTTGTATTTTATTGGAACTTTGACGTGATATTTCTTTTCGCCATGTTCTGCAGAAATATCAACTAATTTGTCTTGCACCAAAATCTTTACATCTGATTTTTCAACACCTGGCATTTCGGCAATTAGTTTTACCAGTTTTTCTTTCTCATCAATGATGGTGTCTACCATAGGTTCTCTGGTATTAGAGACAGGTAGTGATTCTTGGTTTACGTTGCAATACTCTCTTACAACTGGTTTACCATCAGGACCAACGGTCATGGTATAACCATAATAATATGGACCATTATTGATTCCATTTGTTTTTAATTCTTCTAAAATGTCATCCATATTAAAAAAAGAGTTTGACATTCTTACGAAGAATCGATTGTATTCATCATTAAACATTGTCATATTTATCTACTATATGTAATATATATGACATTATATAAGTATTACTAGTATTGTATTGATTTTTTACTAAATGCTATTATATTTGACATTATATAACATTATTTGATGAGACTAACTAGCATATCCGTTCCTGAAGTAGTTAGGGAAATTATTACCAGAAACCGTTCAATTTTTGACTGTATGAAAATGGATTTAATCAATTACACTGCTCTCGCAGTAAAGATCCAATCTGATGTTGAAAGGGTTCTTGGAAATTCTGTTAACTTGAATACGATAGTAGTAGCAATCAAACGATTTGCAGATTCTCTTGATCTAAAAGATGAAGTGGAGGAACACTCAGTTTTGAAAAATGCCAGGTTAGCACTTACAGATGGGATAGTTGATATCAAATTTTCAATAAAGGATTCTCATGGTATTGATCCTTTAACAATTTTAGCCAAATTTTCCAAAATTACTAGTGATTATGACTTTTTTAGGTCATCTGATTCCTTTAGATTTCTCACAGAAGATATAGATGATATTCGTCATATTTTCGATACTCTTCCAAATAGAGAGAATATTTTTAGTACCGGTTTAGCAAAAATTAGAATTTCTATGCCACAAAATCAGAACAAATCTGATGTGGTATCTTATGTGGCAGAGGTCTTACATAATAATGGAGTTGAACTTGTAAATGCCTTTTTCAGCCAAGATAATATTATCATAATTCTAAAAGAAAAAGATGCCTCAAGGGCATACGAAATTCTTCATTCAGATATTCTCAGAGCTGTTTGATTTCTGGTATTATAGTAAAAAATCGAAAATATAGTACATATTAGTTCGTTCTAGAAAGATAAATTTAACAAATTTTGAGTTTTCTTATTGAAACTAGTGGAAACCATTTTATTAATACGATTTTGAGGCAAAATAATGACTCTAAATGTGGCTGTAATCATTAAACTGGAACCCGATTTTTCAGAAGGAAATGTTAGCTATAATCCTGATGGAACACTAAATCGGGCAGAGACAAAAAATACTCTGGGACCTCATAGTGCAATTGCGGCCCAAGCTGCTTTTTATGCTAAGGTAATGTATGATGCAAAGATTTCGATTGGAACGATGGGTCCTCCAATAGCTGATCTTGCCCTTCAGCAAGCTCAAGAAATCTCTGATGCTGAGGAACTTCATTTGTACAGCGATAGGCTTTTTGCAGGAGCTGATACGCTAGGTACGGCTGAAGTGTTAAGGGTAGGAATTGGAAAAATGCAAGGAAAGATGGATATTGTTTTTTCGGGTCATAGAGCCTCAGATGGGGAAACGGGACAAACAGGTCCACAGACAGCTTGGAAACTTGGTTTTACGTTTCTGGGAAATGTAACTAGCTATAGTGTAGATTTGGAAACAAAGATAATTCGCGTAAAACGTTTGGTTAGTTTGCAAGGGGCTCCCAATATTATTGAAGAAGTTGAAGCGCCTTTACCAGTTTTTATTTCAATTGATCCTACCTACGGTTCTACGTACGATACTGTCTCTCAAAGATTATCTTTTCAAAAATATCAAAAAGAAGCAAGAGGAAGGGTAAAAAATTTCAAGGAACATTTCAAAATTTTTAATGCTGAAGAACTTGGTGTAGATAAAACTCTTGTAGGACTGCCAGGATCTCCAACAATAGTTTACAAAGTTGAGAGAGTTCCTAAATCAACAGCTACTAGAAAAGCCGAAATTGTTGATGGTTCAGATCCTGCCCAACTTCGGAAAGTTGTGAGTAAAATGAAAGAAGCACTTGAGGCTATGGTGATAAAGTAATGGTAGAAAAATATCGTCATTTGTATGTTGTAATTGAGATTGAGCAGGGAACAATACTTCCAGTAAGTAAGGAAATGATAGGTGAGGCAAAAAGGTTAATGGATGGATTTAATCAAAAATATTCATCAAAAGAAAAAGTTGTTGCTGTTGTTTTAGGAAATAACATTAAGAAATTATCTAAAGAATTAATAGCCATTGGTGCAGACTCGGTAATTTATTGTGACCACCCACAATTAGAAGAGATTCGGAATACAATTTACACTAAAATAATTTGTCAAATTGCAATTGACAAAGAAATAGGTGGACAAATAGAACCCGAATATGCAGAAAACTTTAGACGGCCAAGATACATGTTTTTTGCAGCCGACAGTATTGGAAGACATTTGTCATCAACCGTTTTGGCAGGTTTGGATTCTGGGCTGGCTTCTGATATTAATCAACTTGTGATAGAAGATATTGAAATGTCTCATCAACAAAAAACAGGCGGCTCTAAAGAAACTTATGAAAAAACTCTAGAGATGTATCGGCCAGACTTTTCTGGATTCTTATGGACCACGATTCTCTGTCTAGATAATCGTAATCCAGCTTTTAAACGAGATTACCATCCCCAAGCTTGTAGCATCATTCCAGGAGTTTTTGAGCCATTAGAACCAGATTTAAAAAGAGAAGGTCAAGTGATTGAATTTGTTCCAATAATTGATGAGGAAGACCTCAAAGTAAAGATAATCAGTCGTGAAATAATTCAGAGTGAAGTAGATTTTGAAACTCCAAGAACTATTGTTAGTTTTGGTAGAGGAATCAAAGATGATCCTGAGAAGAACATAAAACTGGTTCAAAAGCTCGCAAATGAATTAAATGCTGAAATTGGTATTACATTACCCATATCTAAAAAGCCATACTCAATTAGCCCTTCATTAGAGTCCAAATTCATGATTCCAGATAGAGTAATTGGAACTAGTGGACATAAAACAAGCGCAATGCTCTATATCGCAGCAGGTGTTAGCGGAGCAATGCAACATGTTTGGGGAATGAAAGATTCAGGATTTGTAGTAGCAATTAATCCTGATGAAAATGCTCCAATTAAGGACGAATGTGATATTTTCATTAAGGGAAGAATGGAAGATGTGATTCCAATATTAATTGAAGAAATTAAAAAACAAATTCAGATTGTAGAGGCCTGACTAATTTTGGAAAAATATGATGTAGCAATAATAGGAGGTGGCTCTGCTGGACTTGCCGCATTAAAACAATTATCTAAACTTGGGAAGCAGGCAATTCTTTTAGAGGCTGGAACTAAAGTTGGATCCAAAAATATCTCAGGTGGAATCCTATATTCTAAAAAACTAAAAAAAGGTAAAGTAACTAATGTTGATGAACTTTATGAAAATTTTCTTGATGATGCTCCATATGAAAGAAAGATAACAAAATACATTCTACATTCGACTTCTAAAGATAAAGAATATTCTATGGACCTTACTGAAGCACATGATTATCAGTCTAATTTTGGTTGCTCAGTTCTTATGAATAAACTCAATTCGTGGTTTGCACATCAAGCCGTTGAAAGTGCCGAAAAAATGGGTGGCGGAATAATACCTGGGGTTCATGTAAAGTCAATTTCGTGGAATGGACAAAAAGCAATCATACAAACTGATGAGCTTGATGAATTTGAAGTCAAAGCAATAATTGCAGCTGATGGAGTTAATTCAGAAGTCGCTGAGATGGTGAGAGCAAGACCAAAGTTCACACCTATGCAATTGTATCAGGGGGTAAAAGTAATAGTAAAACTACCTGAAGAAATCATCGAAGAAAGATTTGGCGTAAATCCAGATGAAGGAGCTGCCCATCTTTTTGCGGGAGATATTACTCTAAACCATATTGGAGGAGGATTTCTTTATACTAATCGTGATACTCTATCTCTGGGAGCTGTATATCATTTTGATTCGCTGTTAAGAAATCCAGTTGAACCTTTTGCATTAATTGATGTCTTGATAAAAAACCCTATGGTAAGTGAATTTATCAAGGATGTTGTACCAATCAAAAAAGAAATCGATAAAAGTTTACCACAAGAAGAACAACTTCGAATTCGTTTTGGAGTAGCCAAATTAATTAAAACATGGAAGGAAATTCGAGAATCCTCTCTTTCTCCTAGAAAAAGAGAAAATCTAATCGAGTCAGGCAAGTACAAAACTAAAGAGGATATTCAAGAAAAAGTATCATCTATTGAAAAGCAAATGTCAGAAAAATTTGACGTTACTTTTGGAACTGATTATGTTGAAACAGAGTATAGTGCAAAATTAGTCCCTGATGGCAAAAGGTGCAGGGTGGAAAAACCATTTTTCAAGAATATTTTATTTATTGGAGATGCTGCAGGACGAGGAATTTTTGTTGGTCCAAGAATTGAGGGATTAAATGTTGGAATTGATGATGGAGTCAGAGCAGCAAATGCAGTAGCAAGAGCTCTTGATAAAGACGATTTTTCTGAAAATTATCTGGGAGAATATTATTCACAATTAGTAAAAGAAAGTCCATACACATTGGATATGAAGCAAATCGATAAAGATTATCTAAAAATATTTCTTGATGCAGCAAAGGATGTGCCAAAAGACATTATTGGTTCACGAAATGGTATAATCCTAAAAATGATGTCAAGTGGAACCCTTAGAGGAATTGCAGTTAAATTTGCTAATATTCTTGGTTATGACAGACTCTTGCCCATGATAGAGACAGAAGATACCTATGTGAAAATTCCGATTCAATTAGCTGAAAGATTAGGGGAAACTGTTTCATCTACATATTCACCAAATATTCCTTCAATTGCTGATCGAATTGCAAAATTGAGTTACAATGATGATCATGTACCCCATATCAAGGTGTTAAATTCTGAAAGTGAGTTTATGAAAAAAATTATTACGCTGTGTCCTACCAAATGCTATAGTGAAGAGGATGGTAAGGTAATGATACAACATGAAGGTTGTGTGGATTGCGGAACTTGCTCGCAAGAAACCGAATGGAGACATCCTCGTGGCGAAAAAGGAATTCACTATCAATACGGCTAATTTTTAGACTGTAATTTTTATGCTTTTTAGCTCATCATATGCTTTTCTGAGTTCTTTGTAAAAATCAATTGTTTGAGGTGGAAAAAGAGAAAAGGCAAGGTAAAATTCCTCAGCTTCTTTAAGATATCTTTTAATTTTCTCATGGTTTGGAACTTGTGCAATAAATTTCATATTATTTAATCGGTCTGCAAGTTTGATAATTTTTATATCATATTTTGAATTTGTAAGATTATTACAATAATCAGTGAATCTAACAAATTTTTGTTCATCTTCATTAGAACCAGGGTAATTTTCCAATGGTTTTGTTTTGAGTGTATTGGCTGCCTCGTATACATATTCTCCAAATCTATGCCTAAAATATGCGTCAAAACCGTAAGCTTGGGATGAATATAGATTCAAAATTCTATCATTGTCTTCCATCACATCATGTAGAATAGATGATGTTATCTGGAGGGTGGTAAGAAGATGAGTAGTTGTAAGGTAGTGTTTGATAACATCTAAGGTTACTGGCCAAACATGAGTTTCCAAAAATGGTGAGGTATCATCTTCTCTTTTAATATCTGCGTGTACTTCCTCTGCGGTTTCAAAAGCACTTTCAACAAAGCTATCAATTCTAATTTTTGCATTATTTTCTATAAATGAAATAAGATCATCTTTTGTTACACGTTCTATGGTCATGGTATAAGCATGTACAAGTAACATAAATTTATGATCATTTTGGATTATGAATATTATATTTTCTAAATCTATGAATTACCATTACGGGTGCTACAAAATACATTCCAACATTCAAAAGAATCAAACTAATTCCATATCCCAGAACCTCGACTTCAGAGTCCATATTGACATAGTTTAGGAGAGATAATGATGTTAGCAGTGGTGTAATAGTTAGTCTCACAGCCTCTTTGAATACAGGATTTTCACGCTCATAATCGGCTATTCCAGGGCTAAATGAGTAGTAAAAATCATTGAATGATTTCATAAAGAAAGTTCCTAACTCGGTTTGGAGTAACTTATTGTCTCTAATTTCCCTGAGTTGCTGTACTTGAGGTGCAAATTCAGAACCAAATGTTGCAGTAGCAATTAAACAACCACCACCTTCATCGATTGTTATCTCTGTTTGTTGTGTTGATTCAGATAATATTTTGAAAGAATCAATAGAATCATCATATTTTGATAATTGGTTATCAAAGTCCTCTACTCCATTACTATATGCAAAAGTGTAAAATTTATCAGGACCAGAAAAGGTTGTTTCTTTGAATTTTACCTCAAATGTTTCATTACTACTTTGAAAACTTCCTAAAGCATTAGTGACATATACCTCTTTTCCATTAATGGTTAACTTTTCTTGAGAAATTATTTCTAAATTACCTGCTGTAACTACTTCCTGTAGCAATACACTTTTTTCTTGTATGAAATCATCAAATGTTTTTCCATCCTTATCAATAATCCTCAAAGAGATTACAGGGTTGATTTTTCCTATCTTTGGTCCTACTGCTACAACATCTGGTGTGTTTTCATCCGTTTTTGGTGGTTGCTGTATAGACCATCCTTCAGGTGCACTAAATGCAACATCAAGTTCTTCATTTTCAAACAATTGACTTCCAGTTCCCTCAGTTGGTTGTGGTGGAATGTCCATACTTTCTACAATCCTTTCAGGCTCACCCAAGTCAAGTAAGTCTGGTACTTCAGAGCGACTAACAGTTATCGCTTTTGTAATTTTTACTTCTTCTGTATCTACGGGAATATCTCTTGGTCCTATTTCTAATGAGATAATTTTATCTAAAGTTTCAAAACTTTCATCAGTTACAATTCTTCCAAATACAGTATATTGTTGATCTAGAAAATTAGAATTTTGGTGAATTATGAAAAATTGCGAGCCTGCACTGTCTGGACTTTGAGATCTTGCCATTGAAAGAATACCACGATTATGTTTAATAGAATTAAATTCAGCATCTATTGAATAGCCTGGACCTCCTTGTCCCCAGGCACTATTATCAACATCCTTTGTATTGGGATCTCCTCCCTGAATCATAAATCCAGGAATTACTCTATGAAAAAGTACTCCATCATAAAATCCACTTTCTGTTAAATTCATAAAGTTTCTAACATGATTTGGTGCATCATCAAGGAAGAACTCTATTACAATTTTTCCTTGACTAGTTTCTAAAATTACTAATTTATCATCAGTCTGTGCAAATGATTGGTTTGTTAAACTAATTAAAAAAAGAGTTAAGGTAAATGTGATAAGAATTTTTTGCAATAAAACTCGTCAAATTATCTTCCTTAAAAGCTAATTGTATTAGTTTTTAAAAAGTCAGTTTTATGAATGGCTATGGATTCGAATGAAAAAATCCAGGCACATGTAGTTTCAATTTGGAGAGAGTCAAAAAAATTCTTTTCAATTGGAGGACGGGAAGGAATGTTAATTTTAACTAACAAACATCTAATGTTTGTTCATAAAACTGAGGCAAAAAAGAAGTGGTGGGGGGCTATAAGGAAACGACAAACTGTTCATTTTTTAAAATCAAAAGATACAATGATTACTCATGACGGATATTATGAAGAAAATCTGAAAATAGATATGGAAAATGAAAAGAATGTAGAATTAAGATTTGATGATATTTTGAATATTTCTCATGAGGAAAAAGTGTGGGGAAGTGTATTACTAATTGAGTATGAAAAGAATGGAAAACTGGAAAAACATCAGTATGGCATTGCCCAAGATTGGGTAAAATATCCAGCAAAAGAACCTACAAAATACATGAGAGCAGATTGGGAACCTTTTGTGCAATATATTAAAGACAGACAAAAAATTACGAGGTAAAATTGGGGAAAATCTATGCGGTTGGTGTAGGGCCAGGCTCGCCAAAATATGTAACAGCGATTGTAAGAGAAATAATTCAAAATTGTGATATTGTAATTGGATACAAGTATACCTTAAAAACAATAGAAGATTTGTTAGAGGGAAAAGAAATTCATGAGATTACGATGAGTAATCAGGAAGAGTCTTATCAGAAAATTTTGCCAGTTTTAGGTAAGCGTTCTTTAGTAATTCCTTTTACAGGTGATGTGAATTTTTCCGAATCCGAAGTGGTAGACAGACTGATCGAGATTTTTGGTAATGTGGAAATAATTTCTGGAATAAGTTCTATTCAAGTGGCAGCAGCAAAAGCTAAGGTTCCTCTTGACAAATCTAAGGTAATTACAATGCATGTTACTACTTCGATAGAAGAAAAGAAACTTGAATTGCAAAAGGCACTGATAGACGGATTTAGTGTTATTTTGGTTCCACGACCGTGGCCCAACCAACCAGATAAGCATTTTATGCCTTCAGAAATTGCGATTTACCTAAAGGAGAATAATTTTCCTACAGGAGACATGAAAGTTCATGTTTTTGAGGCATTAACAACTGAAAATGAGACTAGTTTTGTAGGGGTTGTAAAAGATTTGGAGGGGAAGGAATTTTCAGATTTATCTTTAATAGTTTTCAACCAAACCAAATTAGATTCTTACATGAATTATAGATGGCAGTGGGAAAACTAATTTCCTTGTTGATTTTTGGTCGTACCTAAAATAAGATTATCCACTTCGGGGAAGGAATAAGTAACTATTTTCATCCAAGGATAAGCTGGATCATATAATCTATAAAATCCCATCTCCTCAAATGTTATGTTAATTGATTCTCCTGGCAATATTTCTGCAGTAGAGATTCTACCATCTGGAGTGAATGGATTATGGCGGTCATTATAATTTTCTTTTCCACTAAGGATACTATGAGAAACATCATCATCATTCACAAAAACAATTGTTGTTCCAGGCTCAATTGTGATTCGGTCTTGTGAGAAATAACTTAATCTTAAAGGACCACTACCAAGTCTAGGGTCTCTGGTTTCACCACTTTCAATATAACTACTTGCAACTCCTTGAGTTGAGGAACCAGGAAGGATATGTATTGTAAGAATTTCTTCTTCAAGACTAGTCTCAGAAGTGCCCTTTAGGATCTTTGTTAGTTGAGAAAGTTTTGCAGTATAGATTATTTTGTATGTATCATCAGAAGTTGTAATTCTTCCAGTAAATCCGTATATGGCTGCATCCTTGCTTTCTTCAACTAAACGTCCAAAGAAACTAATGGTTGTATCAAATCCGCCTATACTTTCTATATTTCCGTTAATTCTAATATAACGTCCTTCACGGAGAAACTTACCATCAAGTTCGGATATTACAAAATCTTCGTTATCTAATGTGATAAATCCATCTTCTATTCTAAAATCAATACTACTGCCAGATTGTTGATGAGATGACAAACCGATATCTATTTCTGAAAGTCGGATTAATTCCTCAGTTACTGCAAAACCAGAACCTTCAAGAAGGTAAGCTGAATTTTCACTAACTTCAGCAAAAGCATCATTAATGAAAAATCCGGAGGATATTACAAGCAAAGCTAAAAGTCCTACAAGGGAAATATTCACGTTATATTTTCCTATTAATTTGGTTTATAATTTGCTACTAAATTTTTTTAGATTGAAGATATAGTATATCTAAACTCGAGCCTGATTATGGCTAGAGTTCAGGTATTTGAAAAGCTTCTTCTTGGGAAAGTTTTATCATATAATCTTCCAAAAATCCACCAGCTAACAGCAGACCAATTACAATAGCGATTTCGATTAGGGTTGGTTTTAAAAAAGGAGAAAGTTTGGTTTTTTTTGTTATTGCTCTTATCAGAATAAAACTCCTAGATGTTGCCAACGAGTAGGCACCAATCTCCATTAGTCCAAATGGTGAAAGATAGAGAATGGCAAGTGGTGGAATTTCTCCTAATTCTGGTCTGATTAAGACTATTGCTGCAAAAGCAAATCCTGTTGACCAGGCTGAAAATAATCCCCAGGCTACCCCAAAACCGGGAATAAACATTGGTAATGAAATGGCAGTATTATGAAGGAAGATTCCCATCGCATCTATATCCAATACTAATTTTTCGAATTCCTCCATGAAGATATTTGCTTCCTCTTCACTTACTTCAGACATTGTTCCTATCTGAAAAACCACAGTAAACAATCCCATAAATACAAAAAATGTAATTATTCTAAGTCTAAACACGGTCTCTTTTTCTATTTACAATATTTGAGGGTTCGGAGTAGGCGCAGATTTAATTAAACCAGAAATTATTCTTGGATGTTGAAAAAAGAATTAACTTTTGTTTTAGATTATGCCTTGAAAAAAGGATTCCAAATCCATCCTGATGCGTTTGAATTTTTGGAAAACGTGGATGCAAAAAAACTTGAAAAAATAATCAAAGAAATTGTCCGCGAGAAAACAAAACAAAAATTATTTCAGATCAATCAGGATGACCTAGAAAATTATTTCGGAATAAAAGAAGACAGGGATCTCAAAAGCGATTACAAGGTGCTTTTTGATCCATCAAATAAAATTACTAGTGCCGAAGGGATAAGTGGCTATAGCTCGTTATTTACAAGCCGATTTAACAAACTAAAAAAAATCATTTCTGACAGGCCTGAATCTAAAATGTTAAAGTCTATTGCCTCAATCAAAGCCGCAAAATCTAATGATGATATGTACGTATGTGGTTTGGTGACTTCAAAAATCAGTGAAAGAAACATCACAAAATTACTGTTAGAAGACCCATCAGGCTCACTTGAGGGGATTATTTTTGATAATGAATTACGAAAAACAGCAGATTCGTTGTTAAATGACCAATTCATTATGGCACGAGTAGGAATTGGGAAAAACTCTGGTTTGATCATTAAAGATTTGATTTCACCTGATGTTCCTGATAAAGCTTCAAACAGGTCCGAATCAGAAACTTTTGCAGTTTTTCTCTCAGATTTGCATATTGGAAGTAAGTACTTTATGGAAGAAGAATTTAGCGATTTTGTTTCGTGGTTGTCAAGTCCTGATCCTGTAGCACGTAAAATTCGATTTTTGTTAATCGGAGGGGATTTAGTAGATGGTGTTGGGATATACCCCAACCAAGACAAGGAACTACTCTGCCAAACTTTAGAAGAGCAGTTAAAAAAAATGGAGAGTTTAATTAGTAAGATTCCAAACTACATCAAAATATTCATCATTCCTGGTAATCATGATCCTGGAAGAAGGGCTTTGCCGCAACCTGCAATACCAAAAAAATACAACTCTGAAGTTTGGGAAAAAGAGAATGTGATTATGATTGGTAATCCGGCTGTTGTTTCATTAAATGGTGTGAAGGTATTGATGTTTCATGGGCAAAGTATCGACGATATTGTGAAAACTACTCCTGGTTTAAGCTACGATAGACCTACTGACGTTATGAAACACCTTCTTAGAGCAAGACACCTAAGTCCAATTTATGGTAGTCAAACTCCGATTGCGCCTGAGGTTGAGGACTTTATGGTAATTGATGATATTCCTGATATTTTCCATGTTGGTCATGTTCACCGGGCTCAGTTAGATATGTACAAAGGTATTCTTTTGATAAACTCTGGTTCATGGCAAAGCCAAACTCCTTTTCAGTCAAGTGTTGGAATGACCCCAAATCCAGGTATTGCATTAATGGTAAATTTGAAAACTTTTCAAGTACTTCATCAAAACTATAATTCTAAATTAGACAATATCTTGCAAAGTTAGATCGTCTTTGAAGGTTTTTTTTATCATTTCAGATGATATTGTTAGTTTGTATTTTTTTGTTCGTCCATGAATTCCTTGGTGGACCAGTCTACCGCTAATAATTCCAGATAATTCAATTTCACTTAACATCTGAGTTGTTCGTCTTTGTGTGAGTTCATCGCGCCCTACCAATTTACATAATGCCTTGTAAGATGAATAAATCTCTCCTGTTGATGAACCTCCTGCTTTCATTATGGCTAAAATAACTAACTTTTCATGAAGTGGGTAAGATTTCAGTGAAGTCTCTTCTTTATTTTCATCAATTTTTTGAGATGCCTCTCGTACGTGTTCTTTTGTGACTTTTTCTGATTGTTGCCTTTCGGCAATTTCTCCTGCTACACGCATTAAATCTATGGCTCTTCTGGCATCTCCATGTTCACTTCCAGCTAGGGCGGCACATAGGTTTAGAGCAGGCTCCTGTACTGAATTAGGAATAAAGGCTTGATTGATTCTTTCTTCAAGTATTTTTTTGATTTGTTCAACATTATAGTTTGTAAATACAATCTCCTCTTCCCCAAGACTGCTAATTACTCTTGGATCAAGTCTTTCTTTGAATGTTAAATCATTTGATATCCCAACCAAAGTCAAAGACCCTTGATTTAGCCTTTCATTTGCTCGGGTTAGTTGGTATAAAATATCTTTACCTGTTTTGGAGACTAGTTCGGCAAGGTAATCAATTTCATCTATTACAAAAATCGCGTTAATTTTGCCATTATCTATATTGCTTAAAATTCGTTTAAAGACCTCACTGATGGCAAGTCCTGTGGTAGGTAATTCTTTATCAGTTAATCCTAATTGTCTTCCAAAACTTACCAGTAAACCATAGAGTGTTGTTTCCTCTTTTGAGTTGGAATAAATCAGTTTTATGGGGAAATTTGACTTCCCCACTCTTTCTTGTATTTTAGATAATACTTTCTTAACAACTAAGGTTTTTCCGGTGCCTGGTTTGCCATAAACTAATAGATTTGAGGGTCTGGATTTTTTAAGGATGGGAATGAGTGATTGGGTTACTTGTTCCTGTTCTGCATCTCTATGTTGGATAACTTCTGGAATGTATGTAAAGTGGAGAATGTCCCTGTTTTTTATAATGGATTTTCCCGATTCTGCTGCATCTAATAATCTATCAATTGGGTCTGACATACTCACACACCTTTGTTTCTACTAGTCAATAACATAACCATATCTGAATTAGGAGAGTATAGAATAGAATAATAATTCTAGTTTAGTTTGTAAGTAATTATTTTTAGTTATATTTTCTCCTAAAAAAAAATTAAAAAAGATAGAGAGTGGAAATATTGGTGTGTGGGTAAATTAATTGTTAAATGGATAACAATTTGTTAAACTCATGTTAAGAAATCTTACAAAAAGGCCATTTTAACCCCTTTATTTCCATTCCAGGTGTTAAGATTGACGTTAACACTGTGAATATCAAATTATTACCCCCACATTTCCATTCCAGGCATGAAATAAGGGCAATAATTTAATTATATGAAAAACTTTTGTTAATTACAAAAAACACTCTAGGCATGCATTAGGCAGTCAATGTTAACAAACAATTTAGTTAACTAAACTTCGCGGATCATTTGAATTGTTAACAATCGATCCTCAAAGATCTAAAAATGGCAAAAAAACGTATTCGTATTGATATGGAAGACTCCGATGGAGCCCGTTATGACATTAAAATAGAGGGGAATGTTACTAGGGAAAAAATCCTAAAAATATTTGAATTAATGGATTTAATGAATATTGAGGAAGAGCAAGAAACCATAAAAATGGATTCGGTTGGGGGAAAAATCTGGCATATTGTAGATACGTTCTTCCCAATGGGCAAGTACACATCCACAAATATTCTAGAAAAATATGAGGATGAGTATAACGAGCCTGTAAAATTAAGTATTATTTCCACCTATTTGTCTAGATTCTCCACAAAAGGTAAGATTGGTAGGGCTAGAACGGGGCGTGAGTGGACTTACCAAACCATAAAACTTAGTCAAAAACAAAAATAAAATTACGAAATTGTTATTTTACGCACGATTAATCTATCATTATCGAAAATTATCTTTACATATTCACCTTTTTGAATATCCATATATTTTCTAAATTGTTTTGGGATGGAAATTGTTCCTGCAGAAGTTATTTTTACTAAAACTTCATTTTCTTGGATTGACATCTAATTATTATATATTAATAATATATATAAATTAATAAATTTATTATTTATAATAATTACTAAATCCTTGGTTACAAATATTTTTCTAAAAATAAACAACCCTAACCTTAAGAAAATTAAAAAATAAAATTATGCTACAGTGGGACTGGTTTCTACCATACTAATTTTCTCTTTTCCTTTTTCAGAAATTGAATAAGTGTATGGTTTTGATTCTGTATTTCTTTTTACGTATCCATCTTCATACAATTTTTTCATTAATCTTGAGGTGTGTTCTCTGGTTCGTTTTAATGTGATTTGTATGTCACGTGATGTCATAGCTTTGTTTGTGATAAGATGCAACACATGATCA
>SMUY01352794.1_pt1 | contig 24150 bp, 19 predicted proteins | sample 2456441 | NCBI WGS metagenome assembly SMUY01 (sample SAMN11095931, study PRJNA526329) | marine sediment metagenome | biome: Marine sediment; feature: Surficial sediment; material: Deep marine sediment; isolation source: Hadal surficial sediment | place: Pacific Ocean | collected 2014-11 | depth...
CTCATGGGTTCCAGCGGTTCGGAAGAACCCGCGGCCGTTGTGGATCCCGCAACACCGGCACCCGCGGCGGTCCCCGCGGCCAGCGCCAACTTGAACCAGCAGTCGCTTGCCGCCGAGGATCCCAGTGAAGAAATGCAGCGGCGCTACGACGAGGCGTACGACCGTGCCAGGTCGCGCTTGGACGCTGATCTGCGGCGCGCTGGGTTTGCCGCCGTCTTTGCGCCGGGCAACTTTGCCGGCGAGGATTCCATGGTCACGGCCCGAGCCGCCATAGCCGCTGCCAGCCTCGCCGTGTCGGCCTACGCCGGCCGCGAACAGAGTATCCGGGAGGATTTCCCCGATGCCGATCCGACCGGCAGGGAATCACGGACCCACCGGGAATTGAGCGAAGACCTACTGGCCGTGTCGCAACAGATCTACGGCCTGCTGCTGGCCAAGAGGGAAGCTTTCGCCCTCAGGAATGGGGCGATGACGATCACCGATCCGGCCGTCGAGTCCGAGTACACTCGCCTGGTCGATGAGGTGAACCGACTCATGCGGCTGGCGGCCACGGCCGACGAGGCACGGGCGGCAACCGTCCGGCGCATCGCCGCGGCCATCGGCAATACCCGTCCGCCACCAGTGGCGCAATTGGCGCCGCCACCGGCGCTGCCAACGGATCTCTAGGGGAATGCCAGGAATATCGAGCCCGGAATATCGAATATCGAAGTGATTCAACCTTCACTTCGATATTCCTGGCAATCGATGTTCGATATTCATTATTCATGGTCGTCATTCATGGTCGTCGCCGGTAATGACCATGGTCGCTCCCTCCGCCTCGGCCACCACCGGAGTTGGCGTTTCCGTGCTAGCTCACGCCGTCCCGCCCGAACAGATGCGTCTCGAAGAACAGCAGCACCAGGTCGAGATAGAGGTCCCTGTTTTCCTTCTTGCGGAAGCCGTGACCTTCGTTCTCGGCCAGCATGTACCACACCTCGCCCCCGGCATCACGAACGTCCCGCACGATCTGCTCTGACTCGCTGGCGGGGACCCGCGGGTCGTTGGCGCCCTGGGCCACCAACAGTGGCACGGTAATGCGATCGGCCTGTCGGTTCGGGCTGATGCTCTCCAGGTGGGCCCGCATGGCCGGATCGCGCTCGTCCCCGTACTCGACCCGCCGGAGATCGCGGCGATAGTCCTGGGTGTTTTCCAGGAAGGTGACGAAGTTGCTGATACCGACGATGTCCACCGCCGCCTTCAGCCGGTCGCTGTAATGCACGGCACTGGCCAGAACCATGTACCCACCGTAGCTGCCGCCGATGACCGCCACCCGGCCGGCGTCGAGATCGGGCCGCGTGGCGATCCAGTCGAGCAGAGCCCCGATGTCCTTGACCGAATCCTCCCGCCGATAACCGTTGTCCAGCGTGACGTAGGTCTTGCCGTAGCCCGATGACCCGCGGACGTTGGGAGCGATGACCGCGGCACCCTGGTGCAGCCACACCTGGAACGTGCTGGAAAAGAACGGCCGGTACTGCCCTTCGGGCCCACCGTGGATGCTGATGATGACCGGGTGCGGTCCCGGACCGGGGGGCGTGTACACGAAGGCCGGTATCTCCCGCGGCGCGCCATCAATCGAGTCGAACGTGGGATAGTGCACCAATTGGGGTGCCACGAATTCATCGGTGTCCAATCCGCCCACCTCGCTGTAGGTCCAGCGGGTTACCTCACCCGACCCCAGGGCGTCCTCGGTCAACGCCAGCGTGAACGCATCGCTCGGCGTTTGTGGGCTGTTGAGCACGAAGGCCAACTGGCTTCCGTCGGGGCTGAACGTGAGTCTGAATACGATTCCCTGGGGAATGGATTCCACTTGGCGGTACTCACCCGAACCCGGGTCGAGGAGATAGATCCTGGAGACCCCGCCCTCGTTGGTGGTGAACGCCGCCCGCGTCCGGGCTTCGCTCATCGCCAGGGCAGAAACGTCCCACGGAATGTCACCGGTCAGGATACGGCGTTCTCCCGACGCCAGGTTCAGTATTGCCAGGTGGCGGAAGTCGCTCTCGAGGTCGGTAACCAGGAACACGCTCTCCCCATCGGCCGAAAACTTCGGGCCTACACCGAGCCAGCTTCCCAGTTCGTCGTCCCCGCCGGCGATCCGATGATGTTCACCTGTTTCGAGGTTCACCAAGTGGATGCGGCTATCGGTGACGCTCACATATTTCCCGACCAAAACATGTCCTCCGTCAGGCGAGAAATCAGTTACCCCGTACCATGCGCCGTCGGGGGATTGGAACACCATCTTGGCTGAGCTGGTGTCGCTCGGATCCATGAGCCACACGTCGTTGGACCGTCCGTTTCGGCGTGTGCTGGTGAAGGCCAGGTGGCTGCCATCGTTGCTCCACAGCGCCGAGGAGTTGCGTGAGACGCCGTCGGTCAATCGATCGTGGGTCCCTTGTCCTGGATCCATCAGGAACAGCTGGTAGAACTCGCCGCCGCCTTCATCCATGCGGAACAGCAACTCGTCACTCCCCGGGCGTCGCTGTATGCCGCCGACCGGCTCGGCCATGAACGTCATCTGCCGCCGCGCCCCGCCCGGGCGGTCGACTCGATGGAGTTGGCTGACCTCAGCGAACCGGGTGGTGATATAGATGGCCTCGCCATCCATCGACCAGCCGGCCACGGAAGCGCTGCGAACCTGCTGGTACGGCCGCTGAATGTCCCTGAGCCACTGGGGAACTTCGGGGACGCCTGAGAGCAGCACGTTACCGTTGTTAGCCCGACGCTCCTCCTGGGCGGCCAGCGGGAGGACAAGGGTGAGGCCGAGTGCAACGAGACCGGCACTGCGAAGAACGGATGAGCGTAACATCAGATTATCCCTGTGATCGGTGATTCGAACATACGATCTATCGCGCGGGCTGCCAGGCTTGGATCGGGCCGGTGCCGGCTTGGTAGCCAACGACAAACGGCCGGGTACCCGAGGGTCCCGGCCGTTCATCGCGCTCCCCGGAGGCGGGGGCTACTAGTTGTCGCCAGTAATGACCTTGGTCGATCCGTCCACTTCGGTCACTACCAACTGGAAGCCGTTCGAATCGGCTCGCAGTTGGACCCGGTTCTTGCCACTCTCCTTGACGCTCATGACGAATCCATGCGAATCAGCCTTCATCAAGAGCCCGTCACCCTCGCGGTAGTTGTAGATACTCAACGCCGCGCCATCGGAGTCTGCCTGCAGCAATACGCCCGCTTGTTCGAGCGCGCTGACGATCTTGAGTGATACACCGTGTGCGGTTGCGTGCATGGCCAGCTGCTCCTGAGCTGCGGCCAACTCGACTGCCCTGGCGGCTACATCACCTGAGCGGCTCCGGAACTCCGCTGTCCGGTCGATCCGGGTGGCCACGGGAGCGTCGATGTCGATGTCTCGACCGATTTCACTGGCCAGCTCCTCGATGACTTCCCGGGGGAGCAGCAGCGTACGGCTGGCACCGCCGGGCTCGAACTTCACCATACCGAACGGCACCAAACCCTCGGCGGCCCGAGCCTCTGCATCGGCGCAATAGAACGTGGCGCCGTCGCCGATCCGGTCGAGATCGTCGATCGCCAGGGCACAGCCCTCCGCCGGTAGCCTGGCAAGCTCAGCCAACTTTACCGCGATGGTGGCGCCGGTCACGTGCTTGGGAGCGTCACGCATGACATCCAGCCGGCGGATGGATCCGATATCCACTCCGTCCAGTTTGAAAGGAACGAAGACTATGGGAATGCTGATGGTCGATGCCGAGTGCGCCACGTGCTCGATCCAATGGGAGCCGCGCCGACCCACGCCTACGAAGACCATCCCAATGGCGAAAATGGCCAGGGCACCCAAGCCGATCTTGGTCCAGTAATTCGGTGTCATGATCGCGCCTCCACGAATGCAGTACCGACTGTTGCATCAGGTAACGTGTCCGGGCTCCATTTTGTTTCACATTGCGCCATGGCTATGCGGGCCATTTGTGTAACTTGTTATATCTTATAGAGTTATGGTGACACTACCACGATGTCTGGATCGGCGCATATGATGCGAGCGGCATAGCTCCGCGGTAGCTGGCCAAGCAGCCCACGGGGTACCATGTTTCGCCAAACCTCTCCTTCCCCCTGGGGGCCGTGATGCTCGGGTTCGGCCCATGCACGGTGCCGCAACCGGCGCGAATACTTGCTGCGTTCCCTGCCTGTCTCTCGTGCGTGGTCCTCATGCTGGGTTGTGCCGGCGAACCACGGGGGAACGGCGTCGAGGAATCGAGCATCACCATCCTCTACTCGGCTGACGAGAGAGTGTTCGGTCCGTTCTGGAGTGTCGACGCGTGGTTCATGATGTTCCTGCCACTTGCCACGTTCGATGTCGATGGTCGGGTCGTCCCTCGCTTGGCCAGATCATGGGAGCACACGCCTGATTCGCGCACGTGGACGTTCCACCTCCGCTCTGACGTGTATTGGCACGACGGCCGGCCAACCACGGCACACGACGTCAAGTTCTCGATTGAACTCACTGCTCACCCGGACATTCTGTTTGATGACATCTGGCACGACATGGATTCCATCACCGTGTACGATGACACGACGCTTACCATCCATTACGATCGTCCCAAGGATGCCCGAAACACCTGGATAGTATTCTGGCCCAAGCACCTGCTCGAGGACCTGGATCCCCAGGAGTTTTGGGAGTGGCAGTTCTGGGTCCAGCCAGTGGGCAACGGGCCGTACCGATATGTGCGGCACGTGCCGAAGACGATGGTCGAGCTACGAGCAAATGCCGACTTCTATGACGGCAAGCCCGCCATCGATCGCCTGACGATCAAGTTCGCAGGAGGCGCCACTGGCATCGCGGAGTTGCTCAGCGGCCAAGTGGACATCCTGACGGGGCTCAACCCCGGCGACATTCCAAAGCTGGCCACGGACTCGCGGTTTCGAGTGTACCACCATGTTGATCCAAACCTCCCGTGGTTCACCACCATCATGTGGAATCAACGACACGCCGCGTTGGGAGATGTACGCGTGCGACGGGCACTCACCCTGGCCATCGATCGCCGAGAGTTATCGAGGATTCTTAACTTGCCTCCCGGGCTACCAATCACCGATGCGCCGTACCCGTCGGGTTACCGCCGCGATAGTGGGCCGGAACCGCTGCCGTACGATCCGGCTCGTGCTCGGGCACTCCTCGCTGAGGCAGGCTGGTTGCAAGGAGATAGCTCAACCGGAGGGGTCGCAGCCGGTGGCCCACTCCGCCTCGAGGCGCTGGTGGCTGCTGGGGGCTTATCGGAGCGAGCCGCCGTGATCATTCAAGCAGAACTCCGTGGAATCGGTGTAGACATGCAGATACGCGCCATGGACGGAAGGTTGGTTCGACGCCGGGTCAAATCTGGCCATTTTGAGATGGCGTTTCTAAACCTGTGGAACGCCGTCGACGGTTACTTGCCTTGGCTGAGCGCTGACGGTCCGCTCGGCTACCGCAATGTCGAGGTCACCGATCTCCTGCGTTCTGCCAAGCGGACGGTTGAGCCGACCGAACTCGATCGGATTTATGGACAGTATTCGGCGTTGATGCAGCGAGACCTCCCTGTCACATTCCTGTTCCCCATGGTCCAAACGTATGCCGTGAGCCGCCGTATCAGGGGGCTCCAAGGCCCGTATCAGGCCGACCCGATGCGGTTCTCGGAGAGACTCTTTCTGGTGCGGGAAGGACAGGAGTGACCATAGGGAGCGCCTGGCGTAACGGTGGGACACTCGCCCGGGTACCCCGTGTGGACTAGGCCGATACCCGGCTGGCGAATTCCGCCAGGAATACCTCGATTTCCTCCAGCGCCTCCGCGTGCCGTATCCCGCGGTCCTGGAGTCCCGCGGCCAATGCCGGGAGGTCCGTTTCCGCCGCGCCGAGCGCAGCCGTCTTGAGCTTCACGGCGCTGATGGCGGAAACGACTTCCAAGAGTTGCTGCACCAAGGGATCGCGCGTCTGTTCCACGGCCCTGCGGTTGGCGGACCACTCCCGGTGTGCCGTCCCGTCGAGAACGGGTGCCGGGAGTGCCAGATATTCGTCCAGGCCGGCGATCTCCCGGGCTGCCTGGCAGGCCGCTCGCAGGACGTCGGTCATGCGCTCGATCGATTCCTGGTCTCCCTCCCACCGGCGCATGAGTTGCCCCGCCGGCTGCACCACCTCGGCCAGCAGTTCCCGCGCGGTGCCATCGGGTAGCGTGGCGAGGGTGGCAACCACTTCGTCGTGGACGCCGGCGGGAAGTGCCGGCCGGCGCCGTGCTACCCTGATGGCCGGTCGCTGCAACGTCAACTGCCCCAGGCAGAGAAACAGTCCTGCCAGCGGCAGGGCGGCCATGGTGAACGACAAGCCCGCCACCATGCCGGTGGCGGCAATACCGAATACCATGGCGTAGTAGCTGCCCGGCATCGGGGCCCAGGCCCGTGAATGCCGCATGGTGCGCAATGGCACGCCGCGCTGCCGCATGCGCTCGAGTACTCCTTCGGCCGCTTCTCTCGGCAACCGCGCCAAGGCGCGCGAACCACGAACCACCCAGGGGATGGTACCTGCGTGGGCGGAGGCTCGCAGTGTATCCGCCACGTGGTCTCTGGCCCGGCGGTCCGCCGACGGGTCGAGAAACAGCAACGTGTCCGCTCGCGGTCCGTCGACGCCGCTGCACTGGGGGCAGATGTTGAGAGACAACGGATCGACGCCGTTACACAGCAGGCAACGGTCGAGTTCCTCGTCAGCTTGGCTGTCGAACTCCGATGCCTGCTGTGCCAGCGTGTCGGCCAGGGCGCCGGCGGTGGCGTGGCGGCGTGACGGCTCCGCCGCAGTGGCCCGGGCCACCAGCGTATCGAACCACTGGGACACAACCACCGTGGATACAGCGGAAAGGCGGTATCCCAGGCGTTCGGGTTCGGGCGGTAGCTGGGCCGCGGGCCGCGGCGGGAGGTCACCGGTGAGTGCGTAGTACAAGGTGAGCCCGAGGGCGTAGACGTCGCTTCGGGCGTCGGGCCGCCTCCCCTGGAGAATCTCCGGCGCCAGGTAGCTCAGCGTTCCCACCACGCCGCCCGTGTGGGTCATGGTCGCCTGCCCGTCCAGCTTGGCCGATCCGAAATCGGCCAACTTCGCTTTCCCGTTGCGGTCGATCAGGATGTTTTGTGGTTTGACGTCCCGGTGGAGCACGCCGTGCCGATGCGCCGCGTCCAGTGCTGAGGCGATCTCCCGTCCCATGGTGATCGCATCGGTTTCGGACAACGGTCCGTGCTGCTCCACGTGACGGGCCACGTCCAGACCGTCGATGTATTCCATGATCACGTAGCTGGCGCCGTCGGTTTCCAGGAAGTCGTGTACCGCCACGATGTTGGCATGCGTGAGATCCCTGGCCGCCATCACTTCGCGGCGCATGCGCTCACGCGCCACCTCAGCGATGGCCGGTGGCGGAACCAGGAGCTTGACGGCTACATCGGTCCCCAGTACCGAGTCTTGGGCACGATAGACGATCGAGTAGCCGCCGCGGCCAATTTCGCGGCCGATGACGTAGCGGTTTGACAGGGTGCTGCCCGGTGTGAGCGTCATGGTCGTCTCGGCCGGGTCACGAGGCTTCCAGGCGTGACAGCACCGTCTGGGCGTTCCGGGTCCAACCGTCGTTCTGGTGATAGTCCTCGAGGAACCGCGCGAGGTGTTCGGCGGCCCGGCCGTGCTGGCCCAGTATGTAGGCCGACATGCCGGCGTGGTATCGGGCCATATAGTTCTGGGGCCAGAATTCCAGCACCAGTTCCATCATCGGGCCGGCCGATTCGTCATCACCGGCATCGGCTACCGGGTGGCCTACCTGGAACACTATGCCGGCTGCCCGCTCGCGGTCGCCGGCCGGCAACTCGCTGATGAGAGCCCGTGCGGCATCGATCTTACCGGCGAGCGCATAGCACGCGGCCATCCAGCCGGGACCGTCCGCCACGGCCGGTGGGGGCACCGCCTGCAGCCGGGTCTCGACTTCGACGGAGTTGCAGTACGGCTTGGCGTCGTGGAACCAGGAGGCGCCCGTGGTGGCCGGTTGTGGACCTGCGGCCGGTGTATGTGTCTGAATGGACACGCCGGTCGGGGCCGTTGCCACCATGGATTGCCAGGCAATGGTGCCGAGAAAAGCCAGAATGCAGGCCGTGCCTGCCGTGTAGAGCGCTCTCACCGGTCCTCCTTCGTTATCCGGGGGATGCGCCAGTGCCTCAAATGTGACATCTGGCCTCGTCCCGGAGGGAAGAAGGGGCAACGATCGTGCCGGGTGGGGGAGGCGCCTGGGTTAGAGGAGCAGTTGAAACGCCACCATGGCCGTGAAGCTCAACGACACGATGAGCCCCACTTCGGGTCTGGTGGCATCGGCATACGCGTCGGGCAGCAGTTCCCGGAACACCATGTAGGTCATGGCCCCGGCGGCGAAGCCGAGTCCGTAGGGCAGCACCGGAGCGAAGGTGTCGACGAACAGGAAGGCCGGCACGGCCATCAGCGGTTGCGGCAGGGAGGAGAAAATGCTCCACCGCGCGGATGATGCGATCGACGCTCCGCGGGGCCGCATGGCGGCGGTGATGGCCAGTCCCTCGGGGATGTTGTGGATGGCGATGGCGATGGTGATCAGCACCGCCAACGACTCTCCCCCCCCGAACGCCACCCCGACGGCGACACCTTCGGCGAACGAGTGGGCGGTCATCACGATCACCATGAGCAGCGCCTTCTGCGCGCCACCGCCCTTGAGTTCCCCGAACGCCAAGCCTTCGTCGGGCAACAGGAACTGGGTGACCAGAATGAACGCCACGCCGAGGTTGGCGCCGATGATGGTCTGCCAGGTGCCGAACGGCATGCCTTCGACCACCAGCGTGAAGCTCGCTCCCAGCATCAAGCCCGCGGCGATGGCGTTGGAGAAGGCGATCACCCTGGGCGACAGGGTGCGGACGAACAAGAACGGAATGGCTCCCAGCCCGGTGGCGAGGGCCGTGATCAGTCCCGCGAGCAATACCACCACCACCGCGGGCATTGGGCTAGCCAACCAGGATGGCGTGGAGGAGTACCACGACGCTCATGGCGGCGGAGGCGGTGATGGCGATGCCGGTGGGCCCCCGCTGGCGGTAGGACTCCGGCATCAGCTCGACCAATATCAGGTAGAACATGGCGCCGGCGCTGAATCCCAAGACCCAGGGGCGGCCGCCCGCACCGATCCACGCGGCCGTCGCCACCGCCGCGGGGACGTGGGACGTCATGGTTCCGGCGGAGAGAAGGGCTGCCTTACCAGGATGCCATCCTCGTTCGATTAGGGCCGCGCTGATGGCCGCGCCCTCGGCAACGTTGTGCAACCCGAGTGTGCCGGCCATCAGCAGTCCCAGGCGCGGGTCGACCAGAAAGCCCGCGCCGATTGCCACACCCTCGGCGGCCGAGTGCAGCAGTTCGCGGGTGACGATTTGTGGCACCGTGGCCGAGGTGAGGTCCTGTGGGCGGCTCAAATCGACATCCGCCAGATTGGTAAACCGGTGGCTGGCGAACACAAAGGTGACGCCCAGCACCGAGCCGGCGATGCCGCCGACGGGTGAGAGGGTGATGCCCTGCTGCAGGAGAACGTAGCCGGCACCCAACATCAGGCCGGCGGCCAGGGCGTTGGCCCAGCCGAGCCTGGGGGATACTTCGCCGCTGACGATGACGGGGATGACGCCCAGGACCGCGGCGGCCGCGGCGGCCGCGGCTGACAGGGCGACGAGCCAAAGATCGGGCACGGCCGGAGTCTAGTGCCGCTTGACCAGCGAGCGATACTGCTTGAGGTAGCGGAGAGCTTCGAGTTCCAGGCCTTGGTTCTCGTGCAGGATTGCCAGGCGGTAGTGGGCTTCCGCCAGCGAGGCATCGAGATCGAGCGCGTCCTTATAAGAGGCGATTGCCTCATCGAATCGCTCGAGGTGCTCCATCACGCTGGCGATGTTGAACCGGGCTATGGCGTGTGCCGGATCGGCGTCGCGCGCCGCTGTGTAGTGGTCGAGCGCCCGCTGGTAGTGGCCGTTGTCCTGGTCGAGCCGGCCTAGATTTACGTGGGCGTCGGCGTGTTCGGGGTCGAGTTCCAGTGCCTTGGCGTACGCCTCCAGCGCTTCGGCTGGAGCGCACGCTTCCAGTTGGCGTCCCATCTGAAAGAATCCCTCCGCCGTGGCTCCTTCGGGCGCGGTGACGGACCGCGAGACCAGGGCCACGGGATCGCCGGTCGCCACAGCGGGATCGGCGAAGGCCAAGAACAGCTGCTCCGACTCGGGGTTCCAGGTTCTGCCGCCATCGTGGACCACGATGGCGGCGGCCTCGGCGGTGATGGTCACCTCGGTGAGCGACCGTCCCTCCGGCAGTTGCTGCGCCAACGCGTGCAGCACGCGGCGCACCCGGCGGGCCGGCACCCGGGCGTTCTCGAGACGCTTGGCCGTACGGAGGAGCACCAGGTCGTGGAAGGTGAAGTAGTATGCCGGGCGGGGACCCCGGGATGGCCGCAGCAGCCCGGTGCGGGCGTAGGCGCGCACCTGGGGAGGGGACATGCCGACCAAGTCCGCGACCTCCCGCGTCCGGTATCCGGTCATCGCCGGCCGGCGTCTGGAGCGGGCCAAGTCATGAGGCAGCTCGCTTCTTGCGGGACGTGGCCCCCTCTTTCTTGGTGCCGGCCTCGTTGTCGGCTGCCGCCTTGGGCTGGGCCTTGGATGCCTTGCCCTCGGCGAGGCTGGCCTTGAGAGCGGCCATCAGGTCGATGATCTTGGCTTGGGGCTCTTCCGTGGGCTCGGCGGTGATGTCCTCGCCGTCGACCTTCTGCTGGATGGCCTCCATGACCCGGTCGGCCACGGTGTCGTGATAGACCTCCGGGCTGAAAGTGTCTGCGGACGATTGCTCGATCAGCTGCTTGGCCAAGTCGAGCTCGTTGTCCTTGAGGTCGACGTGCTCGATGGGAACCTCGGACGGTTGCCGGAGCTGGGTGGCGTAGTGCAACTGCTCCATGACCAGGATACCGTCCATGGGGCGGATGAGCACCAGGTACTGCTTCCCGCGGGTGGCGTATTGGCCGATAGCGGCGCGGCCGGTTTCGGCGAGGGCTTCGCACAGAAGCTGATAGGCCCTGGCGCCGCCCTTGTCGGTGCCGAGGAAGTAGACCTTGTCGAGCCAGATCCTGTCGACCTTGCCCAAGGGGATGAATTCGTTGATGTCGATGGAATTGGTGGCCTTCTGGTCGAGCGCCTTGATCTCTTCCGGCGTGAAGGTGACGTACTGGCCCTTGGTGAACTCGTAGCCCTTGATCATGTCGGCCTTGTCGACTTTCTCCCCGCTGTGGGCGTCGACATATTGCTGCTTGACCCGGGCGCTCGAATTCTTGTTGAGCCAGTTGAAGGAGATGGTCGCCGAGGTGTCGGCCGACGAATAGAGCTTGACCGGAACCGACACCAAGCCGAACGAGATCGTTGCTGAACCAACCACGCGTGCGCTCATAGTGCGCAACTATACGAAATCGCCCCCATGGCCGCAACAGACAACCCGTCATCCGATCGCCTCCAGCAATACCGCGCCAAGCGGACCGCGGAGCAGACGCCCGAGCCGGCGGGAACAGTCTCGCGGGCGCCGGGCCATCTGTTCGTCATCCACCAGCACGCCGCCCGCCGGCTGCACTGGGATCTGCGGCTGGAGATGAACGGCGTGCTGATGTCATGGGCGGTTCCCAAGGGCCCCTCGCCCAATCCCGACGACAAGCGACTGGCCATCCACGTTGAGGACCATCCGGTGGAGTATGGAGACTTCGAGGGCACCATTCCCGAGGGGAACTACGGCGCCGGTGCCGTCATCGTGTGGGACCGCGGGTCGTGGGTGCCCATCGGTGATCCCGAGGAGGGTCTCGAGCAGGGCAAGCTGCTGTTCGAACTGCACGGGTACAAGTGCAAGGGGAAGTGGACGCTGGTCAAGATCAAGAAAGAGGTGAAGGAGTGGCTCCTCATCAAGGAGCGGGATGCCTACGCCGTGTGGGACGAGCACGAGTTTCCTCCGGGGTCGGTGTGGTCCGGGCTCACGGTGGAGGCGCTGGCCGAGGGGAGGGATGCGGGTGCGGCGATCCGGGCGGATCTGGTGGAGTTGGCCGTGCCGCGGTCGGCGGTGGCCCCGGAGTCGGTGGAGATCATGCTGGCAGAGTCGCGGCCACGACCGTTCAGCAGGCCCGGCTGGCTCTTCGAACTCAAGCTCGACGGCTACCGCATCATCGCCGGCCTGCGGGAGGGCCAGGTAGTACTGCTGACCCGGAACGGACACGACGTCACGGCGAGTTTTCCGGAAATCGCCAAGGCCATCCGGGCACTGCCGTATGAGGCCCTGGTACTCGACGGCGAGTTGATCGGCCTCGACGACAAGGGCCGGCCGTCGTTTCAGCGACTGCAGCGGCGTGCCAAGCTGACCCGGCAGCTCGAGGTGAAGCGCGCCGCGCTCGAGGCGCCGACGACGTTCTTTGCGTTCGACCTGTTGGGGTTCGAGGATTTCGATCTGCGCAACCTGCCACTCACGGAACGCAAGGCGATGCTCAGGCGGATACTCCCCGAGGTGGGGGCCGTGCCGTACGTCGAGCACTTCGAGGAAGAAGGCGAGGCCCTGTTCGATCGGGTGCGCGACCTGCGGTTGGAGGGGATCGTGGGCAAAAAGGCCGACGCGCCCTATCGCGGCGGCCGCTCGGCGGATTGGGTCAAGGTGCGGGCCGACCTGGTGGACGATTTCGTCGTGGTCGGCTTCAGCGCCCCGAAAGGGTCACGCACGGGGTTCGGCGCCCTGCACCTGGCCGATTACGTAGATGGGGAGCTGACGTACGCCGGCCGAGTGGGGTCCGGGTTCTCGAGCGATGACCTGGACGAGGTGCGCCGGCAACTGGAACAGCGAATACGGCCGGACCCGCCATGCACCGGTCCAGTGCCCCCTTCGGGGGAGCACACCTGGGTGGAGCCCGAACTGATGTGTGAGGTGCGTTATAAGGAATGGACCGGTGACGGCGTCTTGCGCCAGCCGGTGTTCCTCAATTTCCGGGACGACAAGCCGCTCGAGGAGTGCATCCGCCACGTCAGTCGGCCGGCACTCGACGAGCCGTCCGCCCTCGAGGCGCCGGAACCGGTAGAGCGGGTGGTGCGCTTCTCCAACCTCGACAAGGTGTTCTGGCCCGATGACGGGTACACCAAGGGTGACCTGATCAACTACTACCGGGAAGTCGCTCCCTGGGCGCTACCGTTCCTGAAGGACCGGCCGGTGGTGCTGACGCGCTATCCCGACGGGATCGACGGCAAGTCGTTCTTCCAGAAGGACGCCCCCAAGTTCGTACCCGAGTGGATGCACCTCGAGCGGATGTGGAGTGAGGACTCGCAGCGCGACATTCTCTACTTCGTCGCCGACAACGTCGAGTCGCTGGAGTACATCGCCAACATGGGGACCATACCGCTGCACCTGTGGGCCAGCCGGGTGGGGACCATCGAACGGCCTGACTGGGTGATTCTTGACCTCGACCCCAAGGACGCTCCGTTCAGCGACGTCGTCACCCTGGCGCAGGCGGCTCACCAACTGTGCACCGACGTGGGGTTACCGAATTACCTCAAGACCAGCGGCTCGTCGGGACTCCACGTCCTGATACCACTCGGCCGGCTGTGCACCTACGAGCAGGCCAAGTCGATCGGGGAGTTGTTTGCCCGGATCCTGGCGGCGGAACACCCGGACATCGCCACCATCACCCGGCGGCCATCGGCCCGGGAGGGGAAGGTGTACCTCGATTACCTGCAGAACGGGCGGGGGAAGCTGGTGGTGGCTCCGTATAGTGTCAGGCCCTTGCCGGGGGCTCCGGTGTCGACGCCGCTCGATTGGGACGAGGTCGGCAGCGGCCTCGATCCCAGTCATTTTACCATCGCCACCGTGCCCCGGAGGATGCAGAGCATGGGAAAACGGTTGATGGAGCCGGTGATTAACGAGGTTCCCGATCTGGCAGGGGCGCTGGAGGAGCTGGGAGCTAGGAGCTAGGGGGTGGGCGGTGGACGACATCAATGCATCACCTATCACCTATCACCTATCACTAATCACCTATGAGACGGTTTCATAGGTGATTGGTGATAGGTGACTGGGGATTAACGGCTCAATAGGTGATAGGTGATAGGTGACGGCTGACACTGACGTCTGACAGCTGGGGAGGCGTCCCCAAGGTGGAACGTTGATGGGAACCCGCTCGACATCGGGGTGTGTTTCCTGTAGTATGATTATCGTCACCAGAGTATCAGCAGCCAGGATTGGCGGGAGGATGATGTGCCCAGGATAACGAGTGTGCTGGTGCTGCCGTTGGCGTGGTATGCCATGGGCTGCGCTGACGGCAAGGCGGGTGGCGACCAGGGTGCCGATTCCGGCCGGGATCTCACGACGGTGAATTCCGACATCGGTGGTGATGGCGTGGCGTCCGACCTGGAGTTGGGCCGGACCGATGCTCCACCGGAGACGCCGGTTACGGTGGCCGTAGAGCCAGCCCCGGAAACGAGCGGGACGGCCGGATCTTCCGATTCCGAAGTTCGGGAACCTGCGCCGGCGCTGGTGTCGTTCATCGACGGCATCGATTTGGCCAGCGAACCACGGATGATTGACGCGTCACTCCCGATACTCGGGGCTGGGTCGGGTACGCTGCTTCGGCCGGGGGTAACGGTGGCTGCGGCGGGGAATCCGATCGACTTGTTCCGGCCCACGCGGGCGGGTGAGAGCCCGTGGCCCGAAGCCCGTACCGGTGAATTCCCGACCGTCAGTCGGGACGGCATGGGGTTGGTCATAGGGAGGGGCGGCGGGGGACATTGCCCGGCGCCGGGCCTCCACTGACCGGCTTCAGCCGACCGTGTTGATCGAAAAAGCCGCCGGACATCGGGTCCGGCGGCTTTGTTGTTTCGGTGTCTTGCGGCACGAAGGCCCGTCCCATGGGGGACGGGCCTTCTCTCGTGCGGCAGGCGAGATCGTGTTGCGGTTACGATCGCGTGATGATCTTCTGACCGCACTGGGTGTGCTCGATGGTGATGGTAGTCGTCTCACCGTTGCGCGACACCTGGACCACGATCACACCGGCATCGAAGCGCGGGGCCACGGTACACTCGGCGTTGAAGTGGAGCGGTGTCGTCGTTTGGATCACTACGTTGAACGACGCGGACTCGTTTCGAACCCAGGTGCTGTTGCCGTCGAAACTCCAGGTACCACTGGGGAATCGGGCGCCGTGCTGAATGGAGCCCGCCACGTCGGCCACGAACATCCCGTTCCAGTTCTTCATGTGCTCGGCGGTATTGCCGTTGGGGAATACGAAGCTGGTGGTGAAGTTGGTGATGGTGTGGGTCAGTTGGCTTCCCGGGTTGCTGGGGCTGCCGACGATCTGGCGGGTACCATTCCATAGCACGGAGCGGGACTGATCGCCGCGGGTGACCACCTTGGAGAGATCCGTGAAGATGAACCGGATGCCGAAGCCCGGAATCGCCGGATCTTCGATGCCCAGCGTGCCGTCCATGGTCACCATGACATCACCCACGCCGCAGGTGACACCCGAGAAGTCGAGCAACAGCGCATCGGGCACCCGATCGCCATCGAGGTTCGGGGGATTCTGGGGAATCAGCGTCGGACGGCAGGGCAGCCGGCCGAACAATGACGCGGGGCGGTCTCCCCGGTGCAGATCGAACACGTCGACGCGGATGCCGTGGTTGGTGTCGTAGGTCGAGGCGTCGGCAAACGCTTCGGCATCATCGACGATGACGTTCGCCAGTTCGGCCGTCTCGATGTCGGACAGCCCATTGGACGACACGCTCGACGGTGAGTCGTTGCAGGCGCCCAGCGCCACGGCGGCGCTCAGGCCGGCGGCGACAAGCCAACGGTTGCCAGTGATCGGTGTACCCATGATCCTGCTCCTCTCGGTATCGGTTACTCGGTGAACTTGTTGCATTACACCCAGTAGACGACGGCGGCGGCCAAACGTTAAAAACGTTTGGGGACATGGCGTTACGACCTCAGGAGTTGTGACGCGGGTCACAACTTTGAAATGGGTAATCGGGAAAGCTAGAGAAGTCGGGAAGGGCCGGGAGCGACGTTGGTCGACCGACGCCGTGGCCTAGATCAGGGGGGTCGTGGAACGATTCAAGTAATAGGTCGGGCCGCCACGTTTGAGGGAGGGTCGCTTCTGGGAATAAGAGATGGAGCCCAGCGGCTCACCGCACGGGTTTAGCACCAGGTAGAAATTCCGAGGGTCGTGGGTGAACCGAATGAGGCCATCGGTCCGGCGGGACCGGGCCGCCCGCCCGGGGCTTCGCCAATCTCCCGTGCGGATGGCGTTCTCGACGGTGATGGTGTCGCCACGCATCTGTGACCTCCCTTCCGGTTGGTATTACTCAGGCCCTACGACAGGCAGAGTGGTTTGTTTCATTTGTGAACGTAGCATGGCTCGGGTCCAATCTTCTCTTCGGATGGCCTTGGAGGCCACACAGGGTGGCCAGGATCACACCCTCTTTGACTAGGCGACGAACGACCAACTGGTCTAGCCACACTCCAATGGGCGCGAAACTGAGCCGGTACTCCAGTGCGCATGACAGGCTATTTTGGATCGTACGATCCAAAATCAAACGAAGTAGGCCTGTTTTTGGTGGGAGCGCCGGCCAGGGCCAGGACTCCGGATGCCATATCCCTCAGGACGGCTGGTTCCGCGCCGGACTTGGCGGCCACGATCATACCCAGGACGGTCGCCACCATGTGGCGGGCCACCACGTCGGTCGGGAGGAGCGGGTGGATTTCCTCCAGCGACTCGGCGCGCTCGAGAGCCCGCCGGAAGGCCCCTTCCATGCGCCGGTGGTGGGCACCGACCCTGCGGGCCACTTCCTTGTCCCTGACAGCCAGCTCCATGGCCGAGTTGATCATGAGGCAGGCGGTACGCAGCCGCTTGCCGGTCTGGTAGGCAACGACGGCCTCGAGAAACGCGGTCAGGTCGTCGAGGGAAGCGCCGGACTGCTCCAGCCGGCAGAGGGCGCCGCCGATCATGACTGTGGCGTAGCGGTCGAGGGCCTGCAAGAAGAGTTGCCGTTTGCCCCCGTAGGTATCGTACAGGCTTTGGCGACCGATCCCCATGTGCTCCACCAGATCGGGCAGTGAGGTCGCGTGGTATCCCTTGAGCCAGAACAACTCCATGGCGCGCTCGAGTGCCTGGTCGACGTCGAACGCTTTGGGCCGTGCCATAGCTGTCCTCCTGGGCTGTGAGCCAGGTTCACGATACTTATTATGGATTAATCAGTCAAGAATTATGGCATACCGGTTCCAAGAACCAATGCCCAGGTTGGGTCAGGTGGCTTAGGGGAACCGGGTGCGGCAGGGGTGGGGGTCGAAGAGCTTCGGCGGGTGGGTTGGATGGGCGGCTAGCTGGCGCCGCCCTCGTCGCCGTTCTTCAGTTCGGCCTGGAACCGTTCTTCTTCCCAGGCATCGGCGTGGGGGCCGTAGTAGGACGCCCAGAACACCTCGGCCGAGGGCCACACCAGGAGTTCGATGCGGGCGAGGTTGGAAGGATCGTCCCACTCGACGCACCAACTTGCCTCGCCGCGGGCAAAGGCCTCGTCGAAACTGAGGCCCTCCTCCTCGACCTCTTGCTCTTCCCGTGCTGTGAGGTCTGGATAGCGCTTGTCGATGGCGTCGCGCCAGGTGGTGAAGAGAGTGCCGCACTCCTCCGGGCTCTTGAAGGGGACGACGAACGAGCCGACGATGAGACCGTGGTCGCGGTGGACGGTGAATTCGGCCTCGACCTGCTGACCGTTGACCGATCGGTGGTAAGCCAGTTCGACACCGTGGACGACGGTTTCTTCAGCCAATGGCTCGCCGTGGCGCGCCCGAATGTCCGACGCGCTCGCGCCCCAGGGAATCTCCTCGAAGTGGGTGATGACATCAGGCCGGGCACCGGCGGTGGATGTCGCATCCGTGGGGGATGGGGGCATGATCCGTGGTCCTCGCTACTTCTTGCGTGCCGTCTCGCGAAGGCGTTTCAGGCGTGAGGTGGCCTTCTTCTTGACGCGCCGCACGGTTCGGGTTGCTTTCTTCCGGGCCCGTTTCAGGGCTTTCTTGCCGCGCCTGACCTGCTTGGCAGCCTTTTTTCGCGTACGCTTGCTCGTCTTGGCCAGGGCGCGCCTGGCTTTCTTGCGGACCGTCTTGGCTTGCCTGGTAATACGTTTCTTGACGCGTTTCACCGTCCGTCTTGCACGCTTGGTGGCGCGAGCGGTTCGACTGGCCATGGCACCCTCCCTGGAGCGCTAGTACGTATTGTCTTCCGGCATAATGAAGGATAACAGGACGTAGAGGATGAACCCGGGGAAGGCGGCCGACAACAGTGAAACGGCCACATACCCCACGCGCACGATGGTCGGATCCCAGCCGAGCCACTCGGCGAGACCGCCGCAGACGCCGGTGAAGACCTTGTTGGTGCTGGAGCGGCGGAGCGGTTTCTGCAGATGCGTACCCATGGCGCCTCCCGATCGGAACTTCTTCAATATGGGGCGGACTGCACCGTGGGGGCTAGGGGTCTCCCGCGACCTCCCTGACCAGGCTTCGCAGTTGAAAGCTGAGCGTCAGCCTGCAGGATGCCGGCCGGAGCAGCGAAGAAGCCGATCATGGTGATGATCGCCATGGCACTCCAGCCGATGCCAGGACGGCTAGGCCCACGGTCAACGGGACAGGCGGTCGCGCCCCCGCCTGGCGTCATCCACCAGGGATCGCAGGGATCCGTCGGCATGGTGCCACGTGTTGGAGACAAAGCGGTAGGCTCGAAGGGCCTCTACCGTGTCGCCCAGGGCCTCGTGCGACGCGCCCCGCTGCAGGATCCAGTAGATCTCCCCCGGACGGGGACGGTTCGTCCTGGGCACCGGCGCCTGATCCAGGACCGCGACGGCCTCGCCGTGGCGTCCGACCGAGGCCAAGAGCTGACCCAAGGTCAACCGTTCCCGATAGAGGTCACCCCACGGCCAGACGGGTAACGCCTGGAATTGCCGGAGCGCAATGGCGGAATCGCCGTGGGCAAGAGCGAGGTAGGCACCCGCCGCCTCGACGGCGTACTCGGTGATCGGTTCGTCCTCCGGCATGATGGATCCAGAGGAGAGCTGCCTGCGCCAGGATTCGATCGCTCGGCTGATCGAAGCCGTGTCCTGCTGGGCGGCCCACCAGGGGAGGGCATGGTACATCCCCGATCCGTTGTCGGCGGCCAACCATGCACGGCAAACCAACGCCACGGTGTCTTTGGCGATCGCCTCGAGCATGGCCAACTCGGCGAACAACTCGATGTCTGTCGAGTCCGCCAGGGCGTGAGCCTCCCTGAGCCGGCCGCGGTAGGCGAGAGCCCAGGTGAGTTGGCGGGCTCTGCCTTCCTGGCGAGCGTACCGCTCCCGACTGATTCGGAGCGCCGCTTCCAGCGTATCGGGAATCCGTACCAAGGTGCGTGCGGCAGCGGCGAGCACCTTGGGAGAGACGGTGTCGAGTGTGGCCCGAAGCTTTGCGCTATCGGGCCGGGCCTGTTCGAGCAACATCCCCACCAGGGCCATGCCGCCGGCCAGGTTGGTTGGTGGGTTGCGGGCGAGATAGGCGGTAATCGCGTCCCTGCCCGAGGTGATTCCCTCGATCTCCAGGCTGAGCGGAATCAGGTGGAGGTAGGCCGGCGTGAACGCTGAATCGAGTTCGACGGCCAGGTTGAACGGTAGCAGGGTTTCGTGGTCGGTGGCTCCGCTGTATGGGCCCCAGCGGATCCGGGCCTCGCCCAATTGATACCAGGCGCCAGGGTCTTGGGGGTAGAGCTGGATGACCCGGTCGAGGGTGGGGAACAGGCGCCGCATGTTGGCCCAATCAGCATCGGTCCCCTGGAAGAACTCCAACGCCGCGTCGATGGAATCGGCGGCAACGAGGAGGCTCTCCCGTGGAGCCAGGCCGTGATTGAGTTCTCCGGCCTGTAAGGCAAAGCGGGCGGACCCCTGACCGCCCCGCCGCCAGCCGACGACTTTGCCCATGCGGCTGTAGGCGAGGGCGAAGTTGGGGTCCTGCTGCATGGCTCGCCCGTAGTGGAACCGAGCCGAGTCCCATTCCGACCGTCGATAGAACCGCTCTGCCTGCAGGAACGCCTTGAGGGCGGCAAGCGACGATGCGCCGAAAGAGGTGAACTGGATCGCTCCCAGTTGTCGCCGCTGGCTGAGGTCGCTCAGGAGGCGCATGGTGAGCGAGTCGACCAACCGGTCGATACGGTTGACCTCTTCCCGGATTTCCACCTGCCCTATGGTCGTCTGAGTGGCGACGTCCATGAGCGTGGCGGACAGTCGCACGGAGTCCGTCCCGGACAGCAGCAGCCGGCCGAAGATAGTCAACCCGGCGCCTAGCTGATTGCCCAGTTCCGCGGCGGAAGTGGCGTCGGCCCGCCCCGTCCAGTGTGCGACGGCGAGTGTTGGCGGCACCGTGCGAAGAGGGCCGGCTCCATCGAGATTGGCCGACAGAAGGTCGACGAGTCCCTCGCGCCACAATTCGAGACTGGGGTCCAGGACGTCGAACGGAGCCACTGCGATGAGATCTCTGTCGAGCTGGTTGCCGCCCCGGTTGCCAACTATGATGGCCACGATCGCACCGATCAATACCACACCTGCCGCAACCAGGCCTGCCACGCGAAACCTGGGCGTGATCGATGGCCGCGCTCCGCTGGCGGCTGTCATGCCGCCGCTGGGAGTTGCCAGCGCCTCGATGTCGGCGAGCAGCTCCTCGGCGGTTTGGTACCGTTCGGAGGGGAGCTTGGCCAAGCACTTCATGACCAGGTCTTGGAGCGGTCCGGGGCAGCCATCCCGGTGGTGCGAAACCGGTTCTGGGGGCGTTGTGACCTGAGCCGCTAGGATCTGCTGGGGCGGCATGCCGGTGAACGGCGGGCGTCCGGTAAGGAGTTCGTACGCTAGTACGCCGAAAGAGTAGATGTCGGCCCGGTGGTCGATATCCGGGTCCGCGGCAGCCTGTTCCGGTGCCATGTAGGCCGGTGTTCCCAGTGCCATGCCGGCCGTGGTGCCGTCGCCGCGCGTGCCGGTCGCTTCGCTCAGCGCCTTGGCGACCCCGAAATCGGCAACGACCGCCGATCGCCCGGACAGGAGAACGTTGTCGGGCTTGATGTCGCGGTGAACGATCCCCTGGCTATGGGCTACGACCAAGGCATCGACAACGTCGCGCAGAATACGGATGATATCAGTGAGGGGGAGGGGGCCCGCTGTCAGCTTGTCGCGCAGCGACGGTCCCGCCATGTACGGCATGACGTAGTACAGGAAACCATCGGCCTCCCCCGAGTCGTACAGCGGGAGGATGTGTGGGTGCTGCAGCCGGGCGATGATCTTGATTTCGCGAAGGAACCGCTGCGCGCCGAGCGCCGCCGCCAGTTCGGGACGCAGGACCTTGAGGGCCACTTTCCGGTGGTGCTTGAGGTCATCGGCCAGATAGACCGTCGCCATGCCTCCGCTCCCCACCTCCCTCTCGATGGTGTAGCGGTCATGGAGTGCCTCGGCGATCTGGGACAGCAATTCCGGCACGGTGGCGTTCCGATCAGTCTGCGTACCTGAAGGATACGGGAAGAGGGCACCCGTGACCAGCAGGGATGCAGGGTGACTTGCTCCCTCGGTTATACTCCCGCATACGAGTTCAAACCGATTCCAGTTGATGGTGAGATCATGTATACCTGTTCGATGTGTCCCGAGGTCCAGCAGGACGAACCAGGCTCCTGCCCCCACTGCGGCATGGGGCTCGACAAGGTGCTCGACACGCTCCCCGGACCCACCACGCAATACGTCTGTCCCATGCACCCGGAGGTGGTGGCGTCGGAACCGGGTGCGTGCCCCATTTGTGGCATGGCGCTCGAGCCCACCACGGTCGCGGTCGAGGAGGAAGCGAACCCCGAACTGGTGGACATGACGCGCCGGTTCTGGGTCAGCCTGCTTGTTACCGTTCCCTTGGTAGTGCTGGCCATGGGCTCGATGGTTGGGGTGCCGGTGGATCGCCTCGTGTCCGCCGAGCTGCGGGGGTGGTTGGAGTTGCTGCTGGCGACGCCGGTGGTGATCTGGGGCGCCAAACCGTTCTTCGAGCGGGCCTGGGCGTCGGTGATCAACCGCAGTCCCAACATGTTCACCCTGATCGGCATGGGAGTCAGCGCGGCTTACGGCTTCAGTGTCGTCGCGGTGGTGGCGCCGGGCGTGTTCCCCGACGCGTTGCGACAGCTGGACGGGTCCGTGGGGGTGTACTTCGAATCGGCCGCGGTGATCGTGGTGTTGGTATTGATGGGGCAGGTGATCGAATTGCGCGCCCGCGGGGCCACCACCAGCGCCATCCGGGCCCTGTTGGAATTGGCGCCGCCGACGGCTCTGCGGTTGACTGACTGCGGCCATGAGAAGGAGGTGCCCCTCGATCAGGTCAAGGTGGGCGACCGGCTGCGGGTCCGGCCTGGTGAGAGGGTGCCGGTCGATGGGGTGGTTATCGAGGGCACCAGCGCGGTCGACGAATCGATGTTGTCGGGCGAACCGATCCCGGTGGAGAAAACGGTCGATTCCCAGGTAACTGGCGGTACCGTCAACGGGACCGGCGGGTTCGTGATGCGAGCCGAGCGCGTGGGGCGGGACACCGTGCTGGCGCAGATCGTCCAGTTGGTCAGTGAGGCGCAGCGAAGCCGGGCCCCCATCCAGCGTGTGGCCGATGTCGTGTCCGGCTATTTCGTGCCGGCGGTCGTCCTGGTGGCCGTTGTGGCATTCGTGGTGTGGAGTCTGGTTGGACCGGAACCGCGGATGGCATACGGCATCGTGGCAGCGGTGGCCGTGCTGATCATCGCCTGCCCCTGCGCCCTCGGTCTGGCCACACCGATGTCGATCATGGTGGGTGTGGGGCGGGGCGCGTCCGCTGGTGTATTGATCAAGAACGGCGAGGCGCTGGAGACGATGGAAAAAGTGACCGTGGTGGTGGTGGACAAGACGGGTACGCTCACCGAGGGCCGGCCCGTGTTGGAACAGGTGGTGACGACCGGCGCGTATCCGGAAGCGGAACTGGTGCGCGCCGCGGCCGGCTTGGGCATGGCCAGCGAGCACCCGTTGTCGGCCGCAGTGGTGGCGGGCGCGCGGGAGCGGGGGATAGCAATCAACCCAGCCAGCGACTTCACTTCAGAGACGGGGAAGGGCGTGCACGGCACGGTCGAGGGGCAGGTGGTGGCGATGGGCAACGCGGCCCTGTTCGAGGCGTTGGGGATTTCTGTGGAGTCCGTGGCGGAGGATGTGGAGGCGGCACGGGCCCGTGGCCGCACGGTCGTTTTCGTGGGGATCAGTGGCGAGGTGGCTGGCTGGCTGGCGATCGCAGATCCGGTAAAGCCGTCGACGCCCGAGGCCATCGCCCAGCTGCACGCTGCCGGGGTGAAGGTGGTGATGGTGACCGGCGACCATCGCTCCACGGCGGAAGCGCTCGCCCGGGAACTGGGTATCGACCGGGTCGAAGCCGAGGTGCTCCCGGACGAGAAGAGCGCCATCGTGAGGCGGCTGCAGGCCGACGGAGAGGTGGTGGCGATGGCGGGTGACGGGATCAACGATGCGCCGGCGTTGGCCCAAGCCGACGTGGGCATCGCCATGGGAACCGGGACCGACATCGCCATCGAGAGCGCGGGCATCACGCTCCTCAAGGGAGATCTGCGGGGGGTGGCGCGGGCCCGCCGGTTGAGCCGGGCCACGATGAGGAACATCCGCCAGAACCTGTTCCTGGCGTTCGTGTACAACAGTGTGGGGGTCCCGATCGCGGCGGGCGTGCTGTATCCCCTAATAGGGGTGTTGCTCAGTCCGATGATTGCCGCCGCGGCCATGAGCTTCAGTTCGGTGTCGGTCATCAGCAACGCGCTCAGGCTTCGGCGGGTGAGGTTGTAGGAGCTGGGAGCTAGGGACGGCTTGCTGTCCCGGTTGATCTGGGTAGCTATGAGGTATCACCCTCTACCGGATGGAGGCTCCCGTGGTCATGTCCGCTGTTTCGCGAATCCGCCTACTGCTTCCGGCGCTGGTTCTTTGCGGCCTGACCGCACCGCTCGCGGCCCAGGACGCTCAGTACTGGACCAACCAATACGGCAACGAAGCCAGGTTGCTCAGCGGGTCGGTCATCGGGAG
>SMUY01228723.1_pt1 | contig 24148 bp, 22 predicted proteins | sample 2456441 | NCBI WGS metagenome assembly SMUY01 (sample SAMN11095931, study PRJNA526329) | marine sediment metagenome | biome: Marine sediment; feature: Surficial sediment; material: Deep marine sediment; isolation source: Hadal surficial sediment | place: Pacific Ocean | collected 2014-11 | depth...
GATCGCGGTGTTGCAGTCGTTGTACGGGGATTTGGGTTGAGTGAGATGGGTGGCGAGCCGTTAAGGGGGCTTTGCTACGATGTCAAAAAAACCAACGTCATTGCGAGCCCGCAGGGCGCGGCAATCTCTTGACATTGTAGTAAGGCCTCCGTCTCGCACGGTGGTAACCTGTTGGAGGTTGCCGCGTCGCTTCGCTCCTCGATGACGTTGGTTCTTATTGGCGATAGCGATGACCAGCTCGTCGAAGTTGCGGCCGGATAAGTCTGAGCTAGGCCTGCGCCGATTCCCTGACAATCATTTCTTCGAGTTGCTCGAGGTGTGGCACCAGCGGGTATTCGTTGATCATTTTTACCCGGCACAGCACCGGCGCGTCGTCCGGCCAACCCTCCGTTGCATCCAGTTTCAGCACCTCACGATTTACCCGCACCAGCTGTGGAAAGCCCTGCGTAAGAATGCCGAAGTGACCACTTTTTATGGCGCCTGTAGTGGAATAAAAAACTACGATGCGAGTTCTGCCGGTTGGTGCCGGCGCGTCTTTGCCAATCGTTCCCTCGAAAGAGACCACCGGTAGTTCGCGGCCGCTCCAGTTGATGGTGCCCAACATCCACTTCTCGTGTCCAGGTTGTTCTGCAGGTTGCGTGTAGCGCACAACTTCCGCGACACAGGCTCGCGGCACGATCAATCTGTCATCGGATAGCGGTACGAGCAGACTGTACAGTTCTTCTGTGGCGTCCGTCACGACAGTGTGACTCCCCGCTCTTCGAGCAATCTGCGAATGGCCTCGAGAAGCGTTTCTTCCTGGTAAGGCTTGCCCAGGTAGTCATTAACGCCAATCTCGATGGCGCGCGCACGGTGCTTGTCGCCAACCCGTGAGGTGATCATGATTATTGGCACATCTGCAACCCGGTCATCGTTGCGCACATGGGTTGCAAATTCATAACCGTCCATATTCGGCATCTCAATGTCGAGCAAAATAACGTCCGGCGTAGCATCCTGCATCACGCTGATGGCATCCAGCCCATCCCTGGCGGTAACGACGCGCAAACCGTTGCGCTCAAGAAGTTTCTCCGTGACACGCCGTACGGTAATCGAGTCATCGACAACCAGCGCCAGCGGCCTTGCATCGATCGCTACCGGCGCCGCGGTCTCGAGTTCTGCAACGGGTGCTCCGGTACGCACAAGCGCATTGATATCGAGAATCAAAACAATTCGGCCGTCACCCAGAATCGTCGCGCCTGAAATACCCTGGATACCCGATAACTGCGGGCCAACCGACTTAACCACGATCTCCTGGCTGGCAATCATTTCATCGGTCAGGAGTGCTGCCGAATTCTCGCCGGCACGCACGAGAATCACAGGGACGAAAGAGTCATCTTCCGGCAGCGTCGCGGACTGGCCACCCAGGTACATCCCCAGGTGGCGGAAGCGATAAACCTGCTCACCATATTCGAAGCTCGGCTCGCTCTGGCTCAGCAGGGTTTCGAGTTCTGACCGGGCGATGCGCGCGACACCCTCAACGGTCGGCAGCGGCAACGCATAGACTTCTTCGCCGGTTCTGACGATCAGCGCCTGCGTAATCGCAAGCGTGAACGGCAGACGAATCGTGAAATTGGTTCCCTGCCCGGTCACCGACGATATCTGTAATGAACCGCCAAGCTGTTTGATTTCGTTCGCGACCACATCCATGCCGACGCCGCGCCCGGCAGACTGTGTAACCTTGTCCGCCGTACTGAAACCCGGCGTCAGGATCAATTGCATGATCTCATCGTCCGTAGTCTTGCTGCCCGGCTTCAGCAGCTCTTTTTCAAATGCTTTGCGTCGAATTGCCTCAACATCGAGACCCGCGCCATCATCAGAAACATCGATGATCATTTCGGCGCCTTCGCGATGCAGGCGCACAGTAATGCGGCCGGTTGCCGGCTTGCCTGCGGCCTGGCGAATTTCAGGCTTTTCGATGCCATGGACGACAGCATTGCGCATCATGTGTTCGAAAGGCGGCAACATCTTGTCGAGCACCTGGCGATCAAGCTCTCCTGATGCCCCCTCGACCGCTAGCTCGGCCCGTTTCCCGGCTTCGGAGGCAGCCTGCCTGACCAGCCGGGTCAGCCTCGGCACATGCCGCTGGAAGGCCACCATGCGCGTCCGCATGAGGCCATCCTGAAGTTCTGCCGTTACGCGCGATTGCTGCACCAACAAGGTTTCTGCATCCGACGTCAGCGTGCGCAGCAAATCCTTGAGGCTGTCCATATCGCTGGCGGATTCGGCCAGCGCTCGCGACAACTGTTGAATGTTCGAGTATCGATCGAGTTCGAGCGGATCAAAATCTTGTGCTACCAGCGTGTCCTGGTGACTGTGCATGATTTGCGCTTCGGTTTCGAGCTCAAGTTTTCGCAGTTGCTCACGCAGACGGACAACCGTCTGTTCCATTTCGTCGACATGAAATTCGATTGAGCTGATTTGCTGGCTGAGTCGCGAATGATAGATGCTGATTTCACCAGCGGCATTCAAAAGATCCTCGAGCAACTCTGCATCGATTCGCGCGAATTCCTGACGCACTTCCTGACTGCGTTGCACCGGTGCGGCGCGCACTTTTGCTGTTCGCAGTTCGGCCGGCTTCGCTGTGACCTTTTCGTGCTCCGCAGGCGGAGCTTTCTCTGCGACCGTTTTCTTCGTGCTGACTTTCTTCGGCGCTGCCTTTTCCGGCGCCTTCTCTGCCGGCCTCTTTTCTGGCTTGTCTTGTACCGGCTCTGTGGCCGGCGGCAGTGATTCTACCGCTGGCAGCTCCGGCAATTCTGTTGCGGCTGCCTCCTCCGGAGCAGGTTTGGTGGTCCTGGCAATCTCGTCAAGCTCATCATTGAGGGGCGTATCAACGATGACCATGCTGACCGTGTCCTCCGGCTCGATCGTAAATTCGACAGTCTCCGGTTTGTCTAGCGGAGCAATTTCTTCGCCCGCCGCCTCGGTAAAATGCAGCGCCTCAACCGCGGCCATGTCACCGGCATTAATACTTCGAATGCGTTGTTCAAGCTCCACTGCGGCCGACACATTCTTGCCTGCAATGATGGTATCGCGCATGCGGTGCAGCTCATCGATACTTTGCTGCAGGACTTCGTGAATCTGCGAACCTGCCGCAATCCTGCCATCATCAATATTGATAATCAGCGCTTCCAGTTCATGACTGAGGTTACCCATCGGGGCGATACCGGCCATACGTGCACCGCCTTTAAGCGTGTGCAAATGACGCTTGAGTTCCTCAACCTGCGCACGGGAATCGGTCTCTGTTCTCCAGCTGGCCAGGGCACGGTCGGCAGCCTCGAGTAACTCCGCTGCCTCCTCCGAAAAAATTGCGGCGATCTCCGCATCGAAGGCCACTGCTTCCGCTGCCTCTTCCTGCATTTCAGGAACTGCCAAAACTTCGACTTCAACAGAATCATCATCGGCGGTTGTCGGCTCAACCGCATTGGTCAGATTGGTCAGGTGTTCAATGAGCACCGCAAAGTCGGAACGGCCACGGTCAACCTTGTTGATATCGGCAACAATCGTCTCGAGCGCTTTCGCCGCTGCTCGCAGAGCGTCCGCGCCGGATTTCTGAAAACCTATCTTGTAGTCGTAAACTCTGCGAACAAACCGGTTCAGCACACCTGCAACCGCAATGCCGCGGTCGACATTGGCCATATTGGCGCTGCCGTGCAACGTGTGGCATGCGCGGTACAGTTTGTCTGTCACATGAAATGGCGCATGATGCCCGTCGCAGGCATCAAGATAATCGTTGATAACTTTCAGATGGCCCTCGGTCTCCTTGGAGAAAATATCCAGCAGGACCGGGTCCATTTCCAGGGCAGGAGACTCTGCTGTTTTCTCTTGCGCGGCGGACGTTGCGATTGTAAGGACGGCCGCGTTCGGATCACCATCGGCAAATGCATTGGCTCTGGCCATCAGCAGGCTGATATCGGTGCTCGGCTCGGTTCCGACTTCAAGCTGTTCGACAAGTTCAGGCAACGCTTGTGCAGCGAGCAATACAAACTCAACCATCGGCGGCGTGCACACCAGTGTGCGATTTATCAGGCGATTGAGAAGACTCTCGATGCTCCAGGAATACTCACCGATACGCTCCGCGCCGACCATGCGGCCGCTGCCTTTGAGGGTATGGAATGAACGTCGCACCGTGATCAGCGTTTCCATGTCGTCAGGGGATCGCGCCCATTGCGGCAGGTTGCGTTTGATCGTCGCGATTTCTTCCTTGGCCTCCTCGATAAACAATTCCAGCAATTCCGGATCAAGGTGCTCTGCATCCTGTGCAACGACGGGCGCCGGAGAAACCGGAGCAGGCAGCTCCACAATCTGAGCAGCTTTACGTTCTGCGGCGGCAATCGCGTCGAGGTCGGGACGCTCCATTCTTGCGGTCTGCACGGCCGGTGCCGGTTCGGCCTTGTCCGCTTCCAGCCGTTGCTCGAGGTCCCGCAGGACCGCAAGACAGGCCTCCGCATTGTCGAGCATGTACCAGGGCTCACTACGACCGGCTTTAACGGTTTCCATGTAGTACTCGATACTGACAATAGCATCGGCCAGCCGATCGGTTTCCTTTTGCGTCAGCCGGCCCGGCCCACCACCACGCAGTGTCAGCATGATCAGGTTGCCGACACGCTCGACCACCTCCATCGCACGCGTCTTGTTGAGCATCATCAAGCCTGCCTTGATGCCATTGATAAGCGCGGGGATGCTATCCAGTCCCTGTGAACGACCAGTGGACGCCATACTTTGACTAAAGGTTTCTTTGATGCGCGCGAGATTGATAATGCTCTCGCGCATGACTGCTTCAGCGACGCCCCGATAATCGGCGTCTTCTTCCGGCGGCAATTCGGCCTCGTCGCCGGCCTCGTCAGGCTCCACGGGCGCAATCAGCCGAACCAGCTGTTGATCCAGTCGATCTTCGACCATCAATAAGGTCGAAGCTATTGCGATCAGAGTTTCCTCGTCGGCACCACCACCCTGTGATACCAGCTTCTTGAGGCTGTCAATTTCAGTTTCGATGTCGCCCCTGAGCTCCCCAAGACCCAAAACTCCGAGCGTGTCACTAATTTTTTTTAGCAAGTCGAGTTGTGGCACCAGCTCTGACGACTTGTTCATACCGGTGCGTACAAAAATATCCAGTACATCCTTGACACGGCCGAGATCTTCTTTAATCGCCGCTGCCACCGTCTGCATGAGCTTTACGCTCGGGGCGGACAATGCCTCTCTTGCTTGCTCTACCTGCTCGTCCCCGGGCAACAGCTCGGACAGATTGAATGCCGCACGAATCTCACTGATGCGCTCTCCGGCATTGCTGGAGCGCGCAACGTAATACAAAAGGTTGTTCAGCAGATCGGTAACCGGATGATTGTCGAACGCGCTAAGTCCTTCATCTATAAGCCGCTTGATTTGCCGATCCGTTTGCCCCAGCAAGCGCTTCAATGCTACGGACGTCTCCAGCCCGCCATTTTGCAATGACTCCAGCACGCCACCGACGACCCACCAGAGCTGATACATATCATCACGATTCGCGGATCGCTCCAGTGCCTGGATAACAAACGCCAGGGTTTCAAGATGCCGGCTGGTATCGCCGCCCTGAATCCAGCCCAGCAACGCAAGTTGAAACTTTGGCCGGAGTTTTGTTGCGACATAGATCGGGTCTTCGCCACTGGCCTTCCTGTCCTTGTCACCGCCCGGTTTGCTCTGCGGCGACAGATTCAGCAGCAGCAAGGTTCCCTCAGACAGTAACGGTTGCCCTCTCGCCGCACGCAGGTCATTAAGCATCGGCAGCAAAACCAGCGCAATATCGCGACCGCCGCTGAGGAGTCTCTCTATATAAATAGGTAACTGCACCATCGACCGTGTCAGCGCGTCGAGGCCGTCCTCGCGTCCCCTGCCGGCACGCAAACTGGCCAGATAGGCGCAGACGCCCTCCATTTCTTCGGCCAGGAGCGCTGCCCCGTAAGTTTCAGTAAGTTTCAGTACACCGCTGGCCTGATGCAGTAACTGGCCACACCGGACCAGCGAGGCCGAACCACCACGACCCTCCAGACAGTCCTCGAGCGCCAGCTGAGCGTTGCGAATGGTCTCCAGCAACTCGTTGCTGACCATCGCCAGCGCACTTGCAGCGCCATCGATAAAACCGCTAACGTCTGGCTGCTTCTCGATACCCGATTGGCTGCTCATTATTAAGCGCTGAGCGGGTATTATCCCGCCGCTTTTTCCTCAGCCTGTATTTGCGCTGGCGCTGCAGCCCTGCTCGTGGTGCTCGACAATGCGCTGGTCTGCAAGGCCGAGGTGGGTAGCGTAAATCCGGCGACTGTTTGTCGCAGCTGCGACGCCAGCTCGGACAATTTTGAAATTGAAGCCGCCATTGCCGTCGTTGCCTTGCCCGTTTGGTCGCTAATCTCTTTGAGCTTGGTGGTGCGTCGGGTGACGTCCGCCGCCGCCGCCGCCTGTTCCCGGGCGGAGTTGGAAATATTTTGTACCAGGTTGGCAATCTGGTTCGAAACCTGCTCGATTTCATCCAGTGCCGCACCCGCATTTTCGGCCAGCAATGCACCGCCGACCACGTCGGTCGTACTGCGCTCCATCGACACGACCGCCTCGTTGGTGTCGGCCTGGATGGTTCGGACCAGCACCTCGATCTGCCTGGTAGCGTTGGTTGAGCGCTCGGCGAGTCGTTGCACCTCATCCGCAACTACCGCAAAGCCACGTCCTGCTTCGCCCGCCATGGATGCCTGAATCGATGCGTTGAGAGCAAGAATGTTGGTCTGCTCCGCAATATCGTTGATCAACTCGACGATGTTGCCGATTTCCTGCGAGCTTTCTCCCAGGCGTTTTATTCTCTTTGAGGTTTCCTGAATGGTTTCGCGAATAGCATTCATGCCATCGATCGTCCTGCGCACTGCCTCGCCACCTTTGTGCGCAACATCGACCGAGTGTCGCGCCACGTCCGACGAACGCTCCGCATTGCCGGATACTTCCTCGATCGATGCCGCCATTGAAACAATCGAACCCGTGGCCGCAGCAATTTCCGTCGCCTGGATGGTAGCAGCACGCGCCATGTGCACCGCGGTCCCTTCGGTCTGTTTCGCCGCAGAATCGACCATGATGGCCGTTTCATTTATCGTCGCTACCAGTTCGCGGAGTTTTTCAATGGCATAGTTTATTGAGTCGGCAATCGCACCGGTAATGTCCTCGGTAACGGTAGCCTCGACCGTCAGATCACCATCGGCAAGACTGCCAAGTTCGTCGAGCAGGCGCAAAATTGCCTGCTGATTGCGTTCGTTTTGCGCCGATTGTTGCCGCGCGGTTCTTTCAAAAATTGCAGTCTTTGCATGAATCAAAACGAGGCCGATCAACAGTAAAAGGGCAACACCGATGAGGCTGAAAAGAATCATCGGCAACGGCAAGACGCCGCCACCGCCGGTACCCAGAGAAGAAAACTCGTTGGCCAGTAATGATCCTGCAACACTGGTCAGGGCGGCCATGCTTGCAGCCAATCCGTCCAGGTTCACGGCCGCCGCAACACCGGCTTGTACCAGACCTTCCATTTGCGTCAGGTCACCTATGACTGGTACCAGCACGGCTTCTATGCTCGCATTATCCAGTGCTGCAACATCCAGATTCGTTGCTGACCCACCGAGCGCGCTGGTAACCATCCGCAGGTAATCCATATTGGCGGCTACCGTCTTCGCAATTGCACCAGTATCGGCATTGGACATATTGGCGGCGAGGCCGGTGACAGCCGTTTGTACGGCGACACCGCGACGCTGGAATTCCTGAATAACAGCGGTCGATCCGGAACGGCTGAGCAGCGCATCGGAGGCCGCGAGCATGCGCGGCATATGCTGCTCTACGCTGGCCGCTGCATTCACAACTGCCATGATGTCCGCGCGCTGCGCCAGGATAGCCGTCGCCTGTTGCTCCAGTTCAGCCCATGGCCCCGCGCCGCCCGGTAAACCGATACTTGAGCCGCTGCGACGTAATCCGGAAAGCCGCTGTATGTCTTCCTGCAGTCGCTCAAAACCGGCTATGTCGCCGTGTACTGCGCTCGATGCGTGTAACGGCATCGCCTGCGACAAAGCAGCCAGTGCCGGCGCCGGACCACCGTCGCTGCCACCGGCAGATGATTGCAGGTACATGACGCCCGCTGCCGCAAGCAGGAATAGCGCCAGCAGGGATGCGAGAATGGTAAAAGTGGATGATTTTTCAGTTGTTCGTGCCATGGCTTTGCAACACCAGAATCAAAAATTAATTATCGCCACACTATTCGGCGGCGGCTTGCAGGAACGAGCTGCTTTCCAGCAGATCGTATAATCCAAATATTGGCCAGCTATCATGGCCGCGTTGATACGCACCGCTGATGTAGCGATCACAACGAACGGCGGTCTGTGACCACTGATCGGTATATTCACTTTCCGTGAAGCGTCTGAAGCCCTGCACTTCATCGACCACGAGTCCCGCCGGTATGTCACGATGATTAACTGAAATCACGCGCGTCATCCTGCGCATCGATGTGCGGCCACTGCCCAGCATCATTTTCAGATCAATTAGCGGCAACAGGTGACCGCGCAGGTTTGCGATCCCCAGCACCCAGCGTTTAGTACCCGGCACCCGGGTCATCGCTTCGGGCAACATCAGCACTTCCCGTACCTGGTCACGACTTGCGACAAATTGTTCCTCACCGATGCGAAAGCCGATACCGACCCACTCATCATCCGTCGAGCCGGCACCAACGCCGGCAATGGCGACGCGGCTGCGCCGCTCGAGCTCCTGCAGCAGCTCGAAAGGCTGCTCAACCAGCGATTTCAGGTCCGGGCTGGTACTCATTCAGTCGGCCATGACCGCATTGATCCTGGCAACCAGGTCTTTTTGCCCGATCGGCTTGACGATGTATTCCACAGCACCCTGGCGCATACCCCATATCTTGTCGGTTTCCTGGTCCTTGGTCGTAATCATGATGACCGGGATACTCGAGGTGCGCGGATCCTGAGTCAGCTTTCGGGTCGCCTGGAAACCATTCATGCCGGGCATGACGACATCCATCAGGATACAATCCGGCCGCGATACTTCCGCCTGGCGAATGCCATCCTCACCGCTGTCCGCAACCAGGGTTTCGAAGCCGCTTTTCTCAAGCATGTTTTGAAACATATGCAACTCGGTCGGCGAGTCGTCAATTATCAGGATCACTGACATCTGGAATTCCTCAATTGATCTGGTTGGCAATCGCGCCCAACAGTTCATCTTTGGTAAATGGTTTGGTCAGATATTGTTCGGAACCGACGATTCGTCCACGCGCACGATCGAACAGGCCGTCTTTGCTCGACAGCATGATGACTGGCGTATCCTTAAATACCTTGTTGTGTTTGATCAGGGAGCAGGTTTGATAGCCATCGAGCCGCGGCATCATGATGTCGACAAAGATAAGGTCGGGCTGGTGGTCCGCAATCTTGGACAACGCATCAAAACCATCGATAGCAGTAAATACCTGGCAACCTTCCCTTGAGAGCAACGTCTCAGCGGTTCGGCGAATTGTTTTACTGTCATCCACGACCAGTATTTTGAGACCGTTCAGACCTCGGGAAGCTTTATTTGACACCGGATTTCCTCGCCCATGAACGAACCCCGTCGAGCTCGTATCCCTCACCAACAGGCCCGACACACCCAAATTGAATTAAATTTTGCATAATCTTTGCCGGGAAGAAAGACTTGTACCATATTGGCCAAAATGCCGCTACGACAGGCGCCACAGCCGGCCCGAATAATGCACGAGTGGGCGGGATTGTCGCATCCGGTGTCGGCACTCGTGAAATATTCAGGCTGCCTCACTGTATAGTTGGCGGCACTAAGCATAAGGCCCACACAAAGAATTCAGGACCCATCTATGTCAGCAAAAGCCCTGCGCGTCGGTATCGTAATGGACCCGATCGAGTCAATAACACCGAAAAAAGACAGCTCGCTGGCAATGTTGCTCGAAGCACAACGGCGTGGCGCCGAGATTCATTACCTGCTGCAGAAAGACCTCAAACTGATGGCGGGAGTGGCCCTGGGGCACTCAACAATATTGCGCGTACTGGACGATCCTGACGACTGGTATGAAAAAGGTGTGCGTGAGGAGATTCGCCTTGGAGATCTGGACGTGATCCTGATGCGCAAGGATCCGCCGTTCGATATGGAGTTCATCTACACCACCTATATTCTCGATCGGGCTGAAAGCGCCGGCGCGTTGGTCGTCAATCAGCCGCAGGCCCTCAGGGACATGAACGAAAAAGCCTATACCGCATGGTTCGCTGATTGTGCGCCGCTAACGCTTATTACTCGCTCCATGGCGGAAATGAAGGAATTCATGCAGGAACATGGGCGCATCGTGGTCAAACCGCTCGACGGCATGGGCGGCAAATCAATTTTTGTCGTCAAAGACGGCGATAACAATGCCAATGTCATCTTCGAAACGCTGACCGACAACGGCCATCGATTCGCGATGGCCCAGGTTTACATTCCCGAGATCAGTGACGGCGACAAACGCATTTTGCTGATTGACGGCGAACCGGTCCCCTATGCGCTGGCACGAATTCCGCCGGCAGACGACAACCGTGGCAACCTGGTGATGGGTGCGGCAGGTGAGGCAAGGGAACTGACCGAACGCGACCGCTGGATATGCGCCCAGGTTGGTCCTGTACTCAGGGAGCGCGGCGTTGTTTTTGCCGGCATCGATGTCATCGGCGATTTCCTGACTGAAATTAACGTCACCAGCCCGACCGGTATACGCGAGCTGGACAGCGCCTTTGAACTTAATATCGCCGCGGATTTATTCGCTGCGATCGAGAAGCGGCTGGCCCTATAGGCAATCGTTACAGGCAATCATTTTTCAGTTCTGAAATCCTGATAATCCAGCACTTGCGACCCTGAAAACGGCCGCCTGGTGAGTGACTTAGGTCTCACTGCTGCCGGAGGTATATAGGTAAACTGGACAAATCATTGATTTCCTGTGACACAATGGGGGTATCAGGGTTTTCTTTCGACTCGCCTGCTTGGGTAATGGCTAAACATAAATCAAACACTGATGGGATCGAATCTGGCAGTTCGATCGATCAATTCGTGCTCGTGTCCAGCCCCGCGCCGGACCGGCTGCCCCCTATGCTGTTCCTGGCCGCACTGGTTCACGGCATCCTGATTATCGGGGTCACATTCAACGCGGTCCGCGGCGATGATTTTTCTGAATCGATCTCACTTGAAGTAACCATTGTTGCCGATCCTGATCCGCGGGCAACAGAACCGGAAGAGGCACAATACCTGGCGCAGGCCAACCAGGAGGGTGCCGGCAATACACAGGAGCAGGCGCGGCCAAGTTCGCGCATGGCAAGCGTCGTGCCAGTCGACAACCTGGGTTCCCTGGATGGTGACAGCCTGGATGATTCTTCGGCGCTGATGGATATCGCTGATCAGGTTCTCACGACTCGCTCCGAAGAGCCCATTGATGTTCTGGACAAGCCACGTGAGGATCCGACGCTGGTAGAATCGCGGGCGGCCAGACTCGAAGCCGGCGTGGAATTCACAATGCCACTACCGCAGGACGACCTGGCCAATGCTGCCATTCACGACCCCAATCCGCGCGAACTGGTCACCAGCGTCGACACCAGGGAGTCCAAGATCGCCGGTTATCTGAATCGCTGGAAAACGAAAATCGAAACCGTCGGCTTGCAGTATTTTCCCGAACAACGACTTATCGACGGCATTAGCGGCAGCCCGACACTCGAGGTAACGATCAACGCATCTGGCCAGTTACAGGAAGTCGTGGTGCGCAAGACTTCGGGGTCGAAAGTTCTTGACCAGGCAGCGCTTAATATCCTGCGCCGCGCTGCGCCGTTTGATCCATTTCCGGAGGCAATTCGGGTGGATTATGATCAGCTGAGGTTTGCTTATAAGTGGCAGTTTAATCAATCGGCGGTGCAGTCTACGGCTAGTACGAACTAGCCAGTCGTAGAGCCCGCCGTACGATAGTTAAGATCGATTAAAAGTCACCACGATCCGTCTATCGGCACGGGCGATCAATCTTTGCTACATGTATTGGACTAGAATTTCTATTGTAAAGGTGATTTCGTTTGAGCGGGTGCAGTTGGTTGAGTTTTGCAAACATTTTGGGGCATGTTTTCAACATGCCCCAAAATGTTTGTCGCCCGCACGGTGGGCTCCTACGGTGGTTTTCTACAATTCCTGGCCGCCGGGTAAGGCGGGTTTGCTACGATTCTTGAACGCGCACTGACCGAAAATTGGTTGTATCGGGCTGGCTCAGAGTCGATACTTGGGTTATGGAGCATTCAGGTTCACTCAGCAATCAGTTGTTGATCGCCATGCCGGGCATGGCGGATCCGAACTTCAATAGTACCGTCACGCTGATCTGCGAGCACAATTCCAAAGGGGCCCTGGGAGTCGTTATCAATCGTCCGACGACGCTCAGTCTCGGCGGTCTTTTTGCACAACTCGAATTGACCGATACAGACCAGAGCATCGCAGACTCTCCGGTGTTGAGCGGCGGACCCGTGGCGCGCGAACAAGGGTTCGTCTTGCACAGACCGGGGGCAACCTATGACAGCTCGATTGCTGTGTCGTGTGATATTCACCTGACTTTGTCACGCGACGTTCTCGATGCGATGGCAACCGGCAGTGGCCCTGACCAGTCGCTGGTCGCACTCGGTTATGCCGGCTGGGATGCGGGGCAGCTTGAGCAGGAAATGCTCAGCAATACCTGGCTGACTGTCCCGGCAAACCCGGAAATCATTTTCGACGTGCCCTTCCCCGATCGCTGGAGCGTCGCTGCGGAAAGCATCGGCATCGACATCAGCCAACTATCTGTGCATGCCGGGCACGCCTGAGACGATCCTGGCGTTCGATTTTGGCGCGCGCCGCATTGGTGTTGCTGTAGGCCAGCAGGTAACGGACTCGGCCAACCCACTCGGTGTCGTCAGGAACGGTGACAAGGGGCCGGACTGGGCACACATCCAGCGCCTGATCCGTGAATGGAGTCCGGCGCGCCTTGTCGTCGGTATGCCATTGCACGCCGATGGCACGCCATCAGCGGTGACCAGACTTGTCGAGTCATTCATGCAGGGACTGGCGCGCTTCGAGCTCGCAATAGATTCTGTAGATGAACGCTATACATCGGTCGAGGCGGAGCAACGACTGCGCGCCGAGGGTGCCCGTGGACAAATCCGCAAAGAAACGATCGACAGCACCGCCGCCCTGCTGATCGCGGAACGATGGCTGAAAAAGGCAGATAGATAAGAGTAGAATGCCGCCGCGATGCCCGTATCAAACCCTACAGAATTTCAAACCAGTCCAGACAGCGCTGACCTGCAGCTGAGCGCGGATGGGCGCTTGCGTCATTTGTTGACACTACGCGGCTTGAGTCGCGCTCAAATTACCGATCTGCTGGATCAGTCAGACAAATTTCTCAGTCCGCCAGGCAGCCCGGTGATCAGATCGAAAGTGCTGGCGGGCAGGACCATTGCCAATCTCTTTTTTGAACCCAGCACCAGGACCCGCGCCTCTTTTCAGCTGGCCGCCACCCGCCTCGGCGCTGATGTGCTCAATCTTGATGTGAATACATCATCCAGGGCCAAAGGTGAGAGCATTCTGGATACGATTTACACGCTGCAGGCCATGCAGGTGGATATCCTGGTGGTGCGTGATGCTTCCACCGGAGTTCCCGCCTACATCGCCAGCAATGCGAGTGAAACTGTCAGTATTCTGAATGCTGGTGAGTCCATTGTGGCGCACCCGACCCAGGGGCTGCTCGACTTGCTGACCATTCGTCAGCACAAGGGCGCGTTTGAAAACCTGGCGGTGGCCATCGTCGGCGACATTGCGCATTCAAGGGTTGCCCGTTCTGCTGCAGAAGGCCTGATGACCATGGGCGTCGGGGAATTGCGGCTGGTGTCGCCACGTGGGCTCGCGCTGGATGCCGACACCATCCCTGGCGCACAAGTGCTGCACGATCTCGACGCCGGCATTCGCGATGCCGACGTCGTCATGGCATTGCGTATACAACGCGAGCGCATCGATGATATTGACGACATACCTGGCATCGACGAGTACGCTGCCAACTTTGGCATCAGCCATGACCGTATGAAACTCGCAGCGCCCGACGCTATCGTAATGCACCCGGGCCCGATCAATCGTGGTGTTGAAATTGAGTCAAGCCTTGCTGACAGTTCTGCTTCCGTCATTACCAAACAAGTGACCAATGGCGTGGCAGTACGCATGGCAGTTCTCTCAACAGTTGCCAAAACCCTGGACGCACGGTGAACAGCACGAACGCGCAGCAAAATCGCGCCACGCTGTTTGTCGAAGATGCCGCGGTTATATCTGTAGAGCGATTTCCGAGCGAGCAATTCATCGTTCGCCTCAACGCGCCGCAGTGCGCCCGGCACGCAACCGCCGGCAGTTTTGTCCATGTGCAATGTGACGAAACCATCCCAATGCGGCGACCGTTGTCGATCATGCGTGCAGATTCTGTAGCTGGCTGGATCGAGGTGCTCTTCAAAATCGTTGGTGAAGGTCTGCGCTCGTTAGGCAACAAGAAGCCTGGCGACAAGATGAGCATCATCGGTCCGATTGGCCATGGTTTCTCGCCCTCTCCAGAGCGTCCCAACACGCTGCTGATCGGCGGTGGGGTCGGCATACCGCCAATGGTTTTTCTTGCAGAACAGCTTAAGAATGACGATGCGGACTGGCAGCCTTTGGCAATCATGGGTTCAGAGATTCCGTTTCCTTTCGATCCCGAGGATTCGGCAATCGTCACTGACTGGCTGCCGGCGGACATCAACAAGACCATGCCGTTGCTTGAAAGTTGGCAGGTCACTTCGCGACTTGCGAGCTTGTCTGACTTTGACGGTTGTTATCGCGGTTACGTAACCGATCTGGCACGCGAATGGCTAACAACCCGCAGCAAAGGGGAACTTGCGAAAACGGAAATTTTTTCTTGTGGCCCGACTGTGATGTTGCAAGCGGTAGCCAGTCTTGCGCGTGAGTTCAATGTGCCGTGCCAGGTTTCTCTTGAAGAGTTTATGGCCTGCGCCGTCGGTGGCTGCGCCGGTTGCACCGTACTCGTTGCGACTCCGGACGGACCGGCGATGAAGAGGGTTTGTGTTGATGGTCCGGTTTTTGATGCTATTTGTGTCTTTTCCGACAGCCAGGTCGCGCACCATGCTTGAGAAATTCGCCCGTTATCCACTGACCTTCGGACCGACACCGATCGAAAAGCTCGAGCGGCTGTCTGCTCACCTGGGCGGCAAAGTTGAGCTTTTTGCCAAACGTGAAGATTGCAATTCCGGGCTCGCTTTTGGTGGCAACAAGGTGCGTAAACTTGAATACATCGTCCCGGATGCAATTGCAGAAGGTGCCGATACGCTGGTAACCATTGGTGGCATACAATCCAATCACACCCGGCAGGTGGCCGCGGTCGCCGCGAAAATCGGCATGAAATGCAGACTCGTCCAGGAAAGCTGGGTGCCGTTCCAGGATGCCGTCTACGATCGTGTCGGTAACATACTGCTCTCACGCATCATGGGCGCAGAAATCGAACTCATCGATGAAGGTTTCGATATTGGTATCCGTGAAAGCTGGGAAGCGGCACTTCAGGACGTCAAAGACAAGGGCGGCAAGCCGTATCCAATCCCCGCCGGCGCATCGGTGCACAAATTTGGCGGCCTCGGCTTTGTCGCGTTCGCGGAAGAAGTCAGGGCACAGGAAGAATCACTGGGTTTCCAGTTCGACTATGTTGTTGTCTGCACTGTTACCGGTTCAACGCATGCGGGCATGGTCGTCGGCTTCGCCAAAGACGGGCGCGCGAGAAATGTTATTGGTATCGACGCGTCGTGCACACCTGAACAAACACACGCGCAGGTTCTGGATATCGCGCAAAAAACTGCTGCGCTGATCGAACTCGGGCAGGACATTACCGCGGACGATGTCGTTCTTAAAACCGAGTACGCGTACCCGATCTACGGTGTGCCGTCAGATGAAACCAACGCTGCAATTCGACTGTGTGCTCGGCTGGAGGGAATGATCACTGACCCGGTGTATGAAGGAAAATCCATGCAAGGCATGATCGACCTGGTGCGCAACGATTTCTTTCCTGCCGGATCGAAAGTGCTTTACGCGCATCTCGGTGGCGTGCCGGCGATCAACGCCTATAGTTATATTTATCGCAACGGTTAGCTCAACCACGCGTGAATTGTTCGGGCTAAGCGTCTGGCTTGCTACGCACCATCGGCTCAAATCCCTCGAGCTTCTCGACGTCAGCGAGCCAGCGGACAATCGCGGGATAGACGCTTAAGTCAAGTTCTCCCTCATCCGCCACGCGAAGATAAGAATACATCGCGACATCCGCTATCGTCGGATGGTCAGCAGCCAGCCACGTCCTCTGATCCAGTTCAGCTTGCATCCAGTCAAATAGTCGGGTTGCTTCTGCCCCGGCCCGCTCGAAATCCACGTCGCGACGGAACTGTCGGCCGGCACGTGCCTGCACGACACTACGGTACAGCTCGCCGGACGCAGCAGAGAGCCAGCGCTGAACCGCAGCGGCACCGGCTGGATCCTCGGGCAACCAGTCCGTCGCTGCATATTTTTTAGCCAGATAGACCAACGCAGCAGTCGAGTCCGTGATGACAGTTTCGCCATCGACCAGCGTCGGTACCTGCCCCAACGGGCTGAGCCTGAGGTACTCCTCGGTTTTGTGCTCTGCGTTGAGCATGTCGATCATGACCTTCTCGTATTCCACATCCAGCAGTGACAGCAAAAGCCGCACACGATGAGCATGTCCGGAGCGCGGCATATCATAGAGTTTTAGTGTCATGGTCAGATCCAGTTGCCAGTCAGCTACGAATCACAATAATTAAACAGCGTGTCGGGAGGGTTTACCTTACTACGGATTATTCACGCTTTCCGGATCGAACACGTCCTCGATGCTGCGTTCAAATAGGCCGGCAATCCTGAATGCCAGCGGCAGGCCGGGATCATATTTTCCCGTCTCGATGGCGTTGACGGTCTGTCGGGATACCTGCAGCTGCTCAGCGAGCGTCGCCTGTGACCACTCCCGCTCGGCGCGCAACACCCGCAATCGATTTTTCATCGATAGTGCCACATGCCGTAGAACTGGCCTGCTATCCAGCTGAATATCATTACGAGGACAATGTCATCAGTCTGCAATTGGCTTGCGCCGGCTGCTTCCAGCAATTGATAGCCCGTAATAAAGACGACGCCGGCGGCAAAACCCAATGCAAGCCCTTCCAGCTGGATCTTGCGCAGGAGTTCGTCCGCCATGCGCAGGAAGCGCATATACGCAAACACCGCCACCACGGCGATCACGTTCGGAGCAGCGGCCAGTAGCCAGACCAGCGGGGTGGCAAGGTCCAGGTCCGCCTTCAGAGCCCAGCTGGCGGCTACGTAACTCAGTGCCCAGGCAAATGTCCAGGCGGTGAACCGGTACTGGTTGCGCCGGTCGAGCTCGGTGCCTGAGCACGCCTTGATTGTGTCCCACAAGCTCTTGCGCGGAGCATCATCACGGGTTGTATTGTTCACGATGTCAATCCTCATTGTCATATAGTCAAATATCCTTTACATCGTCCAATGTAACTGAACCTTGACCATATGTCAACTACCCTTGACATACCATTCATTCAGCACAATACAGCCGGGGTCCGGGCAGACGTAAACGACGTTGCTTTTCATCCGGTGTAACAAGGAGAGTCACACCCGTCTGTTGCAGGTACGAAGAATCCAATTGGAATTTTTCGACCGAGCGGAATACCAGTGTATATTCCCGAGAGAGGAAAACCCCGTGTGCGGACAATGCTCGAGCAAGGGCGCGAGCACATTCGTGGATAGTCCGGGCTTTGTCGCGAACGCTTTAATCAGGCGCCGAAATTAACTTTCGCTTCCAGGTTGGAGCGCGAATCGGCGTGCGACATGGCCTCTTCAAGCGTGATGGTGCCAGCCTTGTATAGAGCGAGCAGTGCTTCATCGAAGTTCTGCATGCCCTGCTCGCCGCTGTCTTGCAGCGCATCTTTCACTTCAGAAATTTCGCCCTTCAGAATCAGGTCTTTGATGTGTGGCGTGTTCAACATCAGTTCAACCGCAGCGATTCGTTTGCCGGTTCTGGCCCGCACCAATCGTTGCGAAATGATGGCGCGCAGGTAGTGGCCAAGATCCATAAAGACCTGAGAGTGTTGCTCCTGGGGAAACAGGTTAATAATTCGATCCAGCGTTTCCGGCGCGTTGTTGGAGTGCAGCGTGGCAAGGACCAGGTGACCGGTACCTGCCATGTCGATCGCGGATTGCATTGACTCACGATCCCGAATCTCACCGATCAGCAACACGTCAGGTGCTGCCCGCATCGCACTCTTCAGGGCTCGACTGTAGGATTTCGTATCGAGTCCGACTTCGCGCTGATTGACGATTGACTGTTTGTTCGGGTGCAGGAACTCGATGGGATCCTCGATCGTAATAATGTGCGAGGAAGTCTTCATATTGCGATAATTAACCATCGCCGCGAGCGTCGTCGATTTGCCGCTACCGGTCGCACCGACCATCAGGATCAGACCACGACGCAGCATGACCAGTTCCTTCATCTGCTCGGGCATACCAAGTTCATCAAGTGTCGGCAGTTCAGCAGTGATGTAACGCAGAACCATTGCAACGTTGCCACGTTGCTGAAAAACATTGACGCGAAAGCGACCCAGACCGGGTTCCGAGATGGCGAAATCGAGTTCCAGTTCGCGAGCAAACCGGTCAAGCTGGTCTTCGTTCATTAACTCGAAGGCAGCCTGTTTCACCATCTTTGGCGTCATTTCGAGTTTGTTAACGGGCATTATCTTGCCATCAATCTTGATCTTGGCAGGTGCATACGGCGCGAAGAAAAGGTCAGATGCCTTCTTCTCAACCATTAGTTTGAAAAGTGGTTTTACATTCATCAGTTATTCAAATCCGTTTAATGCCGTTACTCGTAAACTAATCCCGTTAGTAAGTCTTGGCGGTGTCTTCTTCCATGATTCGCAGGCTTTCGGACTGCTGATCCGCAATCGACGATTCGCGCTTACTCTCCAGCTTGATGCGCAATCTGAGTTCGTTCTTGGAATCCGCGTTGCGCATTGCTTCCTCGTAGGAAATATCGGCATCTTCGTAAAGCGTATACAGCGCCTGGTCGAAGGTCTGCATGCCAAGACGCGTCGATTTGGCCATGACTTCCTTGATTTGCCCCACCTCGCCCTTGAATATCAAATCAGCAATCAGCGGTGAATTGAGCATTATTTCCATTGCGGCGATGCGGCCAATGCCGGTTTCAAGCGGGATCAGGCGTTGCGAAACAAACGCCTTGGTGTTCAGGGACAAATCCATGAGCAGCTGTGCGCGTCGCTCTTCCGGGAAAAAGTTGATGATTCGATCGAGCGCCTGGTTGGCACTGTTCGCGTGCAGCGTGGCAAGGCACAGGTGACCGGTTTCGGCAAACTGGATGCCATAGTCCATGGTTTCCCGGTCGCGAATCTCACCAATCAGAATTACGTCGGGCGCCTGGCGCAGCGTGTTTTTCAACGCCGCATGCCAGGTTTCGGTATCGACGCCAACTTCACGCTGCGTAATAACGCAACCCTGGTGCGGGTGCACATACTCAATCGGGTCCTCAATCGAGATGATATGTCCTTTGGAATTTGCGTTGCGGTGTCCAATCATTGCCGCAAGCGTCGTTGACTTACCTGAGCCAGTACCACCAACGACGATGACAAGGCCACGTTTGTTCATGACGATGTCTTTCAATATTGGTGGCAGATTCAGCCCTTCAAGTGTCGGTATTTCCGTAGTAATCGTTCGTAAGACAGCACCGACCATCCCTTGCTGAATGAATGCGCTAACGCGGAATCTGCCAATACCCTGCGGTGCGATGGCGAAATTACATTCTTTGCTCGCGTCGAATTCCTTGATTTGCTTATCGTTCATGATAGAACGCACCATCATTGCAGACTGATCGGCAGTCAGCGGTGTATCAGTTGCCTTGTGTATAGAGCCATCCACCTTGATAGCCGGAGGAAATGCACAGGTAATGAAAAGGTCAGAGCCTTCCTTTTCAACCATTTTCTTCAGCAGGTTTTGCATCAACCGCACTGCTTGTTCACGTTCCATTTCCTTATCTCTCCTTTTGCGCCGCCATATCTCGAGCTACCCCTTAGAAATTCTCTTTGTTTACAGCACGGTACCTGGCCTCTTCCTTATTGATCAGGCCTTTGGACAGCAGCTCAGCAAGATTCTGATCGAGCGTTATCATGCCCTGGCCCTGACCGGTCTGAATGGCCGAATACATTTGCGCAATTTTGCCTTCGCGAATCAGATTTCTGATTGCGGGTGTGCCAATCATGATCTCGTGCGCAGCGATTCGGCCGCCGCCGACTTTCTTCAGCAGCGTCTGCGATATCACGGCGCGCAATGATTCGGACAACATGGCTCGCACCATCTCTTTTTCCGCGGCGGGGAACACATCGACAATACGGTCAATGGTTTTCGCTGCAGAACTCGTATGCAACGTGCCAAAAACAAGGTGACCGGTTTCTGCACCGGTCAATGCCAGGCGAATGGTTTCGAGATCACGCAACTCACCAATCAGGATTACGTCGGGATCCTCGCGCAAAGCCGATCTGAGCGCCTCGTTGAATCCCAGGGTGTCGCGATGCACTTCGCGCTGATTGATCAGTGACTTCTTGCTCTCGTGCACGAACTCGATTGGATCCTCGATGGTGAGGATGTGATCAGGTTTGTTGTCATTGATGTAGTCGACCATCGCTGCGAGTGTGGTTGACTTGCCACTGCCGGTTGGCCCTGTTACCAGCACAATGCCACGCGGATGCATCGAGATATCCTTGAAAATGGGTGGTGCGCCCAGATCGTCGAGCGACAGGATTTCGGATGGAATCGTCCGAAATACAGCGGCCGAGCCACGGTTCTGGTTGAATGCATTAACGCGAAAACGAGCCAGTTTTGGAATTTCAAAGGAGAAATCAGTTTCCAGAAATTCTTCGTAGTCTTTACGCTGCTTGTCATTCATGATGTCGTACACCATGCTATTGACGTCTTTGTGGGTCAGCGCCGGCATGTTGATGCGTTTAATATCACCATCGACACGAATCATGGGCGGGACCCCAGCGGATAAGTGCAGGTCGGATGCGTTGTTTTTTACCGCGAACGACAATAACTGGGCAACGTCGACGGCCATATTTCTCCCTCTGGATTTGGCTGGTCCGACTTACCATAACCCGGACCCGATGGCTGCCTAGTATAGCGAAGCACCCGGAGCAAAACGTGATAAGAGTCACGGAAAACTTTCGTAAAATCCATGATTTGCTGGCGAAAGCTGCGGCAGAAGCCAAGCGCCCTGCGGACCATATACATCTTTTAGCGGTCAGCAAGACAAAGCCGCTGGAGGCCATTCTGGCCGCGGCATCCGTCGGGCAGCGCGATTTTGGCGAGAATTTCGTGCAGGAAGCTGTTGGCAAGATCGCAGAATGTGGGCGTGACGACCTGATCTGGCACTTTATCGGCCATCTGCAGGCCAATAAAACCCGGGCCGTTGCCGAGAATTTTCAATGGGTGCATACCGTTGACCGACTGAAGATTGCCAGACGGCTAAGCGAACAACGCCCCTGCTACGCCGGTGACCTGAATATCTGCATCGAGGTCAATGTCGATGCGGAGGAGAATAAGTCCGGTGTGTCGCCCGTTGATTTGCCGGAACTCGCGGCTGCGATCGCAGAATTACCGCGGTTGCGACTCCGTGGGCTGATGTGTCTGCCGGCAATCCGGCATGACTTCGATGCGCAAAGAAAGCCGTTCGCGGCACTCCGCGAAATGATGGAGTCACTGCAGGCTTCCGGCCTGGCACTCGATACGCTTTCAATGGGCATGTCGGCAGACTATGCTGCCGCGATTCATGAGGGTGCAACGATCGTTCGCATCGGCACTGCCTTGTTCGGCGCGAGATAGATGACGTGACGGATTTCCATGGGAGTAGCGCATTGTTCGGAGTGCAGAAATGATTGATACCAAAGTAGGGCTGATTGGCGGCGGAAATATGGCGCGTGCGATCGGCGGTGGCCTGTTGCGCGGCGGCATGCATGCGACGGATCTGATGATCGCCGAACCCGTTGCCGCGCAATGCGAATTTTTGCGCAAGGAACTCTACGGCGCGATGGTTACGGACAACAACCAGACGGTCGCCGCTGCGGCAGAGACGCTGTTGTTCGCGGTAAAACCGCAGATCCTCAAGGCAGTTTGCGAGGATCTGGCAAGTGTCGTCCAGGAATCGAAACCGTTGATCATGTCGATCGCAGCCGGACCAAGAATTAACGATATCGACCGTTGGTTGGGTGGCGGCTTATCTGTGGTGCGAGTCATGCCAAATCAGCCGGCATTGATCGACCAGGGCATTTCAGCGCTGATTGCAAACGCGCGCACCAGTGCTGCCGGTCGGGACCGGGCAGAAAAAATCATGAGCGCCGTTGGCCAGGTTGTCTGGCTGGATTCAGAGGGGAAAATGGACGCGGTAACGGCGGTATCCGGCACAGGACCGTCCTATTTCTACCTGCTGATCGATGTGATGATCGAATCGGCTATCAAATATGGTATTGACGCAGAAACTGCACGAACACTGGCTGTCGAGACAGCACGCGGCGCCACCTCACTCGCGGCAGCTGAAACTGAATCCATGGCATCTCTGATCGAACGGGTGCGCTCACCGGGCGGCACAACAACGGCCGCCTTTGATTGTCTCGATGCTGCAGATGTTCGTGGTATCTTAGCGGCTGCCATCGATGCTGCAGAAAAACGCGCTGCCGAACTGGCCGACGACGCCGGAGCGGCATAAAAACTTTTATAATCCGAACACGCAAAACAACAGACCATTACCGTATGACCCAGGCCCTCTACTTCATTGTCAAAACCTTGACGCAGCTTTACCTGCTCTTGTTGCTATTGCGTTTCTGGCTGCCCTTTTTCAACGTGGATTTTCGCAATCCCATGGCGCAGGGCGTGCTGCGGCTGACCTCGCCGCTAATTGTCCCGCTACGTCGCTTTATTCCATCGATCGGGCGTATGGATACGGCCACCGTCCTGGTTGCACTGGCCTTCGAGTACGCCCTGGTGGCATTGCTGCTGTCTATGCGCGGCCTGAGTCTTGGCGTCGTGCCGATCGTCATCACTGCTTTTTTTGAACTGGCCATCCTCAGCCTGAACCTGCTCTTTTTCGTCATCCTGATCAGAATTATTCTTAGCTGGGTCGCACCCAACAATTACAGCCCGATCACAGCGATGTTGAACGCAGTGGCCGAGCCGGTACTGCGGCCTTTCCGCCGCATAATTCCGCCGATCGGTGGTTTCGACATTTCGCCCATTTTTGCCATTATCATCTTGCAGGCGGGAATTATTATATTGCAGACATACAAACCCATTCCCATCTGATCGGGTGGTCGAAGATTGCCGGTCCTGATCATCACTGTACGCGTAATCCCTAGTAGTCCAACCAGGTAGGTTTGATGGGTTGAGGAAGCAGTAACCAGCCCGAACATTTCACGAGTGGCGGCTCCAATGAAGGAAAACGTCTAATGATTCAAATGGTTCAACATTCGCCGGCTTGTGTCCTGGCGTTATAAATTACGCCTGCCGGACTATCGCTTCCTGTGCCGGCACGTCGCGCCCACTCATAAAATATTCGGGCTACCCTAAAGGGAGCCATGAAACAGCAGGCGAAAAAATGGCGTAGGACAGGAGCCGTCAATGGGCTATAGTCAGGAAACAGGCATATCTGCAGGTCACGGGGGAAAGCAGAACATGAAAACAATCAGTAAAATCGCCGCTCTGGCATGTCTGTCCTTGCTTGGCGCTTGTGGCGGGCCTGATGCCGATACACCAGTGCCCCGGGCACAAGATGCCGGCAATTCATTTGTTGATATCGGCGAGCACATTGTGCATTTCAGCGCGCTCTCCACAGATCAGTTACCACCAGAGGTTGCCAGGCAATACAACATTGTCCGCAGCAAGAACCGGGCCATGCTCAATGTTTCTGTACTGGAGAAGGGCAGCAACAAACCGGTTA
>SMUY01215751.1_pt1 | contig 24100 bp, 22 predicted proteins | sample 2456441 | NCBI WGS metagenome assembly SMUY01 (sample SAMN11095931, study PRJNA526329) | marine sediment metagenome | biome: Marine sediment; feature: Surficial sediment; material: Deep marine sediment; isolation source: Hadal surficial sediment | place: Pacific Ocean | collected 2014-11 | depth...
CGACTATTCATAATCCAGTGATAAGCGTAATAAGGAATAAAATGATTAGCGTTCTATCTAAAATTAGTCCGGTTCAACAAAAGATAATAAGCACTCTGGCTCAACTGGAGTTTCATTACAAAGACAGTCCCATTGTGGATGAGAGATGGTTCGAGTCAAAAGACGTTGAGGGTTATGTTCCGCACGGACATGACTTAAAAGCAGGGGAGAGATTCAAAGACTACAGTCTGCTAAGTACGGACGGTAAAAGTTCAACAGAACTATATAAACTGCTAAAAGGATCTGAGCACGAGTTACTCCTTTTTACTGGAGCTGAGCCCGAGGATATGGAATTAGAAGAGCTTTCAAAAATACTCGAATCTGTTAAGGAATATGGGAGCCTAATCGAGACACATTTACTTATAGGGTCAGAGGAAATACCAAACGGATTACCTAAAGTTTCATCCACCTGGATTGATAATAACCATGAAATGCATAAAGATTTTGGAGCGGCGAAAGCAAGCCTTTATCTGATACGCCCGGACGGCTATATTGCGTTCCGCAATCAGCCTGCAAGCGCTACAGACTTGAGAGAATATTTAGTAACCATTTTTAATTAGATTATTATTGAGATCAAGGCGAAGGGAACTTTAATAAACGAGAATAACCGTAAATGGATTATTCTCTTTGCTGCTAGTTTAGCGTTCGGGCTTATTATGCTCGATGAAACAGTCGTAGCTACAATCGGTTTGGCTATTCTTAGTGCTCTATTGAATGAACTGCATAGTTTTAGAATCATATTTATATTAACATCGATTGTTGTATTTCTTACATTGATTATCGGATGGATGTATCTAGGTCGAAAAAGCGGATGAAAGTTAACATAGTACTTACAAATTTCCTTCTAGCGATATTTTTAGTTTAAAAATCGGAGCAGTGAAGGTAATTTAATAGATTATGTCTTCACTTTTAAAACCTAAAACAGCGAAATACTTTTTCCTGTCTATTGCAGTTCTCGTGATTTTAATCTTTACAGTTGCCTCAAATTTTAAAGGCTCCGATTCAAACGAAGTATATGATCTCAAATATAAAGGAGCTGTCCTGACCCACATCCACAGTATAGGAAACGGCTATGGATCACAATCCTCGAAAGATATGCACTCTCATCTGAAAAATATAGGTTACAACTATGTCCAGTTAAATACCTTTGCCTATATGAGGAACCGGAAAGATACAAACATATATATAGGTGGAGATCCATCCATGGCAGTGCCTTATCTTGAGAGTGAAATACAAAATCTCCACGAAATCGGATTTAAAGTTATGTTAAAACCTCATATATGGATAGGGGGGCACGATCTTGATCCTGACAACTGGAGGAGCAAGATAGATTTTGAAGATATCGAAAAAAGAGAAAAGTGGTTCGATAGCTATACAAAGTTTATATTAGGCGAGGCTGAACTGGCTCAGAGAACGGGTGTTGAGATGTTGGTTGTGGGTACAGAGCTGGTAGGCGTTTCAAAATATACGGATGATTGGAAGAAGTTAATTGATGACGTTAGAAAGGTTTACAGAGGCAAGCTTACATATGCAGCTGAAGGAATAAATGCAAAAAATATAGAGTTTTGGTACGCTTTGGACTATATAGGAATCGATGCCTATTTTGCTCTTACCGATAAAATTAGCCCGAGTTTAGACGAACTTGTAGAGGGATGGAAAAAATTCGAACCAGAAATTAAAAATCTTTCAGATAAATACGATATACAAGTAATCTTCACTGAGATTGGATATAAATCAGTTGAAGGAGCTGCTATAAAACCCTGGGAGTGGAAACAGGACGGTAAGACAAGTGAGGAGGAGCAGGCACTCGCATTTAAAGCCACTTCAATTGCCTTTAGGGATAAACCCTATCTCGCCGGGGTATTTATCTGGAAATACTTTACGGATATGAATAGCTATGAGAGGGGAAATAACGAGAAAGGCTTTACACCTTACGGAAAAGAAGCTGAAAAAGTAATTTCGGAATGGTTCGGGACAAGTGACGAAAAAACCGCTCAATGATACCTGCCCTCTTGGCTCGCATCTTCAGCACTACCGTGCCTATTTTAGATAAGGATTAATCCACGTAAAATATCCATCCACTTTCATTTCCCTGTATTTTGCCACTGAGAGTTACATTTTCCCTTTGAGGATTTTTTTCAATTGAAATTATTTTTTCATATGGGCCATGAAGAGCGTACATCTGCCCATCATCTGTCTGTATAAAATGCGCGTGCGGCTCATATTCATTACAAGGACCGTGAGCTATAACCGGGTTGACGTTACCGTCTTCATAATTTAAAAAGACACAGAGCACAGAGCCGGCGACTGTGGTTTTTACTGAATTATCCTGAGGTTCAAATGACGGGGTGTACAGATGCCAAGCTCTTTGATGTCCCCCTGTTTTGCCTTTGAGTCTAAGCGGGAGGCGGTAGCCCATTCTCGATTTTGATCTCTCAGTAATTTTCCGCACCTCTTCTTCAGAGCCATGTAGAGAATATAAATTTCCGTCCACTCCAATTAGATAAAGTAGACCACTGCACTCCGTAAATTCCTTTGACGCTGTAGCTTTTCCCTCTTCATCTAACTGAACACAGGCTAGTTGCCCCCTTATGATCTGAAGGTCCTCGGTTTCGGCAAAGCTGTTTAACGGGAAGAGGATTGAGCTTAGAATACTAAGAGTTACAATATAGAAGCTCCGCATTTTAATTCTCCACATTGTAAGACTAATACCCTATAAGACTACACGAATTTAGATACACACTGAAAAGAAAAAGTTTCTGCATTATTCAAAGCATTATTATTGCTGGCTTATCTTTAGTTCAGGAAGAACCTCGTTGATTGAATTTATTAGGAATTTTCGCTCATACACTTCACTATCTACAACTTCGCTGTTCCAAACTATAATATCAAGGTCAATTGGTCTAGGACCGTTTATGTTTTCTGTTTTTACTCTCCCGAGTTTATATTCTAAATTCTTTAGCCAGGATTTTAAAGTCGGAGTATCCATTTCAGTCTCAATTAGGAATGCTCCATTTAAAAATTTGTCTTGGCTTTTGCAGCCTATGGGTTCGGTTTCAATGAAAGACGAGACTTTGATTAGGTTGTGATGATTTGCTACTGCGTTTTTAGCTTCCTCGATATTTTTTCCCGGATCAATGTTTGATCCGACTCCAATAACCACTTTATTTATTTTCATTATCTTATTTACTTGTTACCGACTCTCAGTTTGTGTAACCGATACAGAATCTGTAAAACGGAGCGCACCCGGCTTATCAACCCGCACGCTCGCTTTCTCTACCTTTTCATTCTCCATAACAATCTTCATGGTCTCCCCCGCGATTCTTTCAATAAGGTTAAACTCGGATCCCTCGACCATAGCGATTATTTTTTTTGTTATGGTTTTGTAATCGACCGTGTCCTCAATATTATCTGTCTCTATTGCTTTTGCTCCGTCAAATTCCACCTCTATGTTGATGACAACGTCCTGCTTGGTTTTCTTTTCCCATTCATAAATACCTACTATCGTTCTCAGCTTCAGATTTTCAATCTTTATTATCATATTTATTTTCCTATATAAGATGCTGTCCGCCGTCAACGAAAAGGCATTGCCCTGTGACGAAAGAGTTATCCAATAGGTATTTTACAGCAGTAATTATGTAATCTGGATTTCCCGGCTTTTGAAGAGGAGTATTTTTTGCTATTTGTTCTAGATACTTTATATCTTTATCCGGAGGCGGGAGAATAGGACCAGGGCAGATTCCGTTTACTCTGATTTTTGGTCCTAAAGCTTTCGCCGCCATTAACGTAAAATCCCTAAGCGCTTTCTTGGTTAAATTATAAGTAAAATGTTCTGTCTCGATTTTGTTGATACGCATGTCGAGCATGTTAATGATTAATTCAGCATCATCCCCTTTACTAAAATCCTGAGAGAGAAAAAAGGGTGCTTTGAAATTTGTATTAAAGTCTCTTTCAAAAATTTCCTCTGTTACATTATTGAAGCCGATATTCTCAAATATTGAAGCGCTGTTCACTAAAATCGAGCATTGGGGAAAAACCTCAAACACTCTTGGCAAAAGTGTACGGACTTGTTTAATATCGGAGAGGTTTGATTGGAATATCTCACACTGTCTACCCTTCTCTAGGATTAAATCCGCTGTTTCTTTGGCTTCTTTATCTGAGTGATTGTAGTGTATAGCAATATCATAGCCTCGTTCAGCCAGGCTGAGTGATATCGCCTTTCCTAACCTCTTTCCCCCGCCTGTAATAAGTGCCGCTTTGCTCATAATATTTAGTTTTATAGCAAAATTGTAAGGGAGAGTATAGCATATGTAGGAGAATCGCTGCTACTTAACTAGATACTAATTTTAGACCCACAATCCCTACTATTATGAAGCCCAGGAATACGAATCTAAGCAAGTGAGTGGGTTCACCTAGTAAATAAATACCCAGGAAAAAAGTTCCTACAGCCCCTATTCCTACCCAAACAGCGTAGGCCGTTCCAACTGGTAGCTCCCTTTGCGCTAAAAACAAAAAGAAGCCGCTTAGAAGTATACTTACGATGGCAAAGGCTGCGGGTACTATTTGAAATCCCTTTTCTGTCCATGCGTATTTTAGTCCCATCGGCCATCCCCACTCCATAATCCCAGCTATTAGTAAATAAATCCACTCCATGTCGGATACCCTCCTAGTTTTTTATAATTTATTATAATTTAACAATATTGCTGAGTATTTCTAACAATACTGTCTGCAACTTATTACTATCTCTCCATCTAATCAACATAAAATAGTGACAACTTTATTTATTAGGTTGAATTGGTGTACAATAATAATTCGAACTAGAGTGTAAATAGGGATATTCAAATGGCGAGACGAACCACTAGATCACAAAACAAAGTTCTTGGTATTGATATCGGCGGAACAGGAATTAAAGCGGCACCTGTGGATATTAATAAAGGTGTCTTGCTCCAGGAGCGGTTTCGTATTGAAACACCTCAACCCCCAACCCCCAGAGCAATGTTGGAAGTAATTGGCCGACTTATCGATCACTGGAACTGGAAGGGGAAGATTGGATGCGGTTTCCCTGGTGTACTAAAACGAGGAGGAGTTCATACTGCCGCAAATCTTTCCAAACAGTGGGTAGGTATAAATATAAAGGATCAGATAGAGAAAATATCTTCATGTGAAGCCGTAGTTATAAATGATGCTGATAGTGCAGGGCTTGCAGAGATGAAGTTTGGCGCAGGAAAGGAATACAATAAACATGGGGGAGGAGTTGTCATCATGGTAACTCTTGGGACCGGAATAGGTACTGCACTGTTTGTTGACGGTCACCTTGTTCATAACACTGAGTTGGGACATATTGAGATTGATGGAAAGGATGCGGAAAGGCGTGTTGCTGCGAGTGTGAGGGAACGCAAAAGTCTGAGTTGGAAAAAGTGGGGCGGTAGGGTTAATACATATCTGCAAACTTTGGAAAAGCTGCTTTCCCCGGACTTATTTATTATAGGCGGTGGAGTCAGTAAAAAGCCGGATAAATTTTTTAAATATATAGAGGTCAAAGCGAAAATTGTTTCTGCCGAAATGCATAATGATGCCGGCATTGTAGGTGCAGCTCTGGCAACTGAGCTATAAGTTAAGGATTATCTTGAAAAACTAAATATGATGTGTGATAATCCCGAAAGGGGATAATAATTATCAGGCGGAGTAATTAGTTTCCAAATAGTTTAGGTAAAATACTTTGTCTGAAAAGAAGCACTTCAACACTTTTCAAGTTAATACGAGGTTTATTAGAGCAAGTAAAATCTAAGGAGATTGGCTATGGAAGCAAAGCCTAAAAAGAAGAAAGACAAATTAGAACAATTAATTATTAATACTATTAGAACGCTCTCAATGGACGCAGTACAAAAGGCAAATTCCGGCCATCCCGGAACCCCTATGGCTATGGCTCCTGTAGCGTATACGATTTGGGATAAATTCATGAGGTTTAATCCACAAAATCCTGACTGGCCTAACCGTGACCGCTTTGTTCTTTCGGCCGGTCATGCTTCAATGCTCCTATACAGCTTATTACATATCACTGGCTATGATCTTTCACTAAATGATATCAAGACCTTTCGTCAGCTTCATAGTAAATGCGCTGGGCACCCGGAATACGGCCTAGCCCCCGGAATTGAAAGCACCACAGGTCCTTTGGGACAGGGTTATGCAACTTCAGTTGGAATGGCAATTGCTGAGAAGTGGTTAGCTACATATTTCAACCGTCCCGGTCATGAGATGATTAACTACAGTGTTTACGCAATAGGCAGTGATGGCTGTATGATGGAAGGTATATCGAGTGAAGCTGCTTCCCTTGCAGGTCATTTGGGGCTTAGCAACCTGGTGTGGATATATGATAACAACCATATAACGATCGAAGGACACACAGCTCTTGCTTTTAGTGAAGATGTGGCAGCCAGGTTCATGGGTTATAACTGGCACGTACAGCGTCTTGGCGATGCCAATAATTTGGAACTCCTTGAAGAAGCGCTTGATAGAGCGCACAAGGAGGATGAGCAGCCTTCTTTAATAATTGTAGATAGCCATATAGGTTACGGAAGTCCCAATAAGCAGGATACTTCCGCTGCACATGGAGAGCCTCTTGGTGAAGAGGAAATTAAAAAAACAAAGATTAATTACGGATGGGATCCCAACAAAAAGTTCTATGTTCCGGATGAGGTAAAGGAATACAGAAAACAAATGCTAAAAAGGGGTAAGGAAGATGAGGATGAGTGGAATGAGAATTTTTCTAAGTACGCCTTTGAATACCCCGATTTAGCTAAACAGTTTGGAATGATCGAGAACCGCGAGATGCCTGAGGACTGGGAAAAATGCTTGCCGGTTTTTCCTGCCGATCCTAAGGGGACGGCTACTAGAAGCTCAAACGGTAAGATATTAAACGCCATAGGAAAAGACGTACCTTGGCTTGTCGGTGGTGCTGGGGATGTAGGCCCCTCTACAAAAACATATCTTGATGATGCCAGCAGCTTTGAAAAAAACGTGTACAGCGGTAGGAATTTTCACTTCGGTATTAGAGAAAATGCCATGGCTGCTGTGACAAACGGTATGGTTCTCAGCAAGCTAAGGGCGTATGCAGCTTGTTATTTTGTATTCTCCGATTATATGAAAGCGCCTCTAAGGCTTTCCTGTTTAATGCAGAACCCGGTTATTTACATATTCACTCATGACAGTATAGGTCTTGGAGAAGACGGACCTACTCATCAACCAATAGAACATCTTGCTGCACTTAGGGCAGTTCCTAACCTCGATGTTATCAGACCTGCTGATGCTAATGAGCTCAGTGCTTTATGGAAGTATATAATGGAGGTCAAAGACAGACCGGTTGCTTTAATCCTTACCCGGCAGAATATTCCTACATTTGACCGGGATAAATATGCACCGGCTGAGGGAGCATTGAAAGGCGCATATATTCTCGCTGATAGCAAAGGCAAACCCGATATAATATTAATTGGTACAGGGTCTGAAGTTCAATTATGTCTGGGTGCATATGAAAAGCTTAAAAAACGGGGGATTAAAGCCCGTGTAGTAAGTATGCCTTGCTGGTCTCTATATGAGATGCAGGGTCAGGAATATTGGGAAGAGGTTCTGCCCGATTCAGTCCGTGCCCGAGTTTCTGTTGAAGCTGGCTCTACTTTTGGTTGGCGGAGATATGTCGGGCTCCATGACAAGGGCGGAGTAATAGGTGTAAGCACATTTGGAGAATCAGCGCCGATAGCTGATTTATTTCCTGAGTTTGGGCTCACAGTGGACCATGTGGTTGCCAAGGCGAAAGAAGTTCTTAAAAATAACGGAAAACATACAACTAAAAGAACAAAGAAAAAAAGACGAGATCTATAAAAATGAGTAATAAATTTTATTTTCATATTAAACTTTAAGATTTGATAAGGAGATCGCAATGTCCAGAATCACAGAATTGACAAAACTAGGCCAATCAATTTGGTATGATTACATAAGACGCTCATTTCTCATTAAAGGCGAACTAAGGGCCTTAATCGATGAGGGCCTCAGGGGAGAAACCTCCAATCCATCTATTCTGGAAAAGGCTATTGCCGGTAGTTCTGACTACGATGAGGATTTAAAAGCATTGGTTGAAGAAAATAAATCAGTGGACGAGATATATGAAACCCTTGTTTTAAAAGACATTGCTCTTGCAGCGGATGACTTCAGGCCTTTATATGAGGAAACTAACGGTAGGGACGGATTTATCAGTCTTGAGGTTAGTCCTACTTTAGCAAACAACACAAAACAGACCATTCAAGATGCCAAAAGATACTTCGTTGCCTTAGGCAGGCCAAATGTGATGATTAAAGTTCCTGCTACTCCAGCCGGAATTCCGGCAATCACAGAGCTTATCGGATCTGGGCTCAATATAAATGTCACACTGATGTTCAGCTTGGATCAATATAATGCTGTGTCTGAAGCCTATATTAAAGGTCTTGAAAGACTTGCTGCAAATGGCCCTTCGGTCTTTAAAGGTCACAGGGTTGATAAAGTGGCTTCAGTTGCATCCTTTTTCGTAAGCAGGGTCGATAGTGCAGTGGACGCTGAGTTGGAAAAAATTGGCAACTCGGATCTCCAGGGCAAAATTGCTATTGCCAATTCCAAGATAACTTATGAAAAATACAAAAAAGTTTTCAGTGGCCCACGATGGAAAAAGCTTGCAGATTTAGGGGCCAGACCCCAGAGGGTTCTCTGGGCTAGTACCAGCACCAAAAACCCTGCTTATCCAGATACGCTTTATGTGGACGAGCTAATTGGTCCCAATACTGTAAATACTGTTCCTCCAGCTACATATAAAAATTTTCGTGACCACGGCACTCCAAAAACCACACTTACTAAAGGTCTTAAACAAGCGCATGCCGATCTGGCCAAGCTGGCAAAATTGGGGATTAAGTTAAATGATGTTACGGATTTTCTGCTCCGGGACGGTGTTAAGAAGTTTGCGGAGTCCTTTGAGACCTTAATGCAAAGTATTGCTGATAAAAAGGAGGAAATTATTCAGGGAAAAAAGCCCTATACGGCAAGCTTGGGTAAGTATCAGGCTGCCGTTGATAAGGCCCTGGAGAATATACGTAAGAATAATATAATTGAGAAAATCTGGGATTTTGATTATCTGGTTTGGGAAGACAATCCAACTGAAATAAGTAACCGGCTCGGCTGGCTTCATATACCTGAAGTCATGGCAGACGCACTTATCGGTATAAATGTTGTTGTCGACCAGGCTAGGGAGGACGGCTATACGAATGCGCTTGTTTTAGGTATGGGCGGATCCAGTCTCGTTGTTGAAGTTATTCGTGAGACCTACGGGGTAAAAGACGGCTACCTCGATGTTGCGGTTTTAGACAGCACTGACCCAGGGATGATACTTGATTATAGAAGAAGCCTCGATATGAAAAAAACTCTTTTTATTGTTTCCACCAAATCGGGCGGCACTGCTGAAACCCTTTCTTATATGAAGTTTTTCTATAACGAAGTATTAGCTGAAGTTGGGAAGAAGGAAGTAGGAAAGCATTTTGTTGCAATTACTGATCCGGGGAGCGGTCTTGAGAAGATTGCAAAGGACCTTAAATTCAGAAAGACATTCTTAAATGATCCTAATATTGGCGGGCGTTATTCTGCTCTGTCCTTTGTTGGAATACCACCCGCAGCTTTTCAGGGTGTAGACGTTCCGCTACTGTTAGATCGTGCTATAAGGATGCTCCACAACAACGAAAGCTGTAACTGTGTAGTGGAAGGGGATCATTCGGGTGCCTGGCTCGGGGCAATTATGGGAGAGTTGGCCAAAGCTGGGCATGACAAGGTTACGCTGATAACTTCTCCACCTATACAAGGATTTGGCGCATGGGCTGAACAGTTAATAGCTGAGAGCACCGGAAAGATCGGAAAAGGAATACTTCCCGTAGACCGTGAGCCTATAGGTCCTCCTGAAAATTACGCAAACGACAGGCTATTTGTTTATCTCAGGCTAGCGCACGATAATACTCACGATAAGAAGGTGAATGCGCTTGAAGATCATGGTCATCCGGTAGTAAGGATTAATCTAAAGGATATATACGATCTTGGTGGGGAGTTTTTCCGCTGGGAGATGGCGATTGCAATTGCCGGGATGATAATCGGGATTCATCCTTTTAATCAGCCCAATGTAGAGGCTGCAAAGATTCTCGCTCGCAATATGATCGCCAAATATCAGAAAAAAGGAAAACTCCCGTATGTAAAACCGACTCTAGAAGATGACGGCATAACAGTTTATTCAGGTTTCAAAGCGGACAGCGTAGATGGGGCGCTTAAGAAGTTTCTTTCACTTGCTAAAAAGGGTAAAAATGAATCTAAAGGCAGAAGCTATGTAACTTTACAGGCGTATGTGAAACCGGACGATGAGACTTACGAAGCAATGCAGAAATTACGTAAGAAAATCCAGTCTAAATACCGTTTAGCAACTACTTCGGGGTTTGGGCCTAGATTCTTACATTCAACAGGACAGCTTCATAAGGGAGATGCTGGTAACGGACTATTTATACAGTTTACTTCCGAAATGCCTGAAGACGTCCCGATACCTGATGAAGTGGGGAAAAAGGCTTCATCAATGAGCTTTGGGGTTTTGAAAAACGCCCAAGCTCTTGGCGACCGCCGGGCCTTGCTAGACAATAAACGAAACGTTATAACATTCCATCTGGGAGAGGATGTTGTAAGCGACATTGAAAGATTGACAAAAAGCTTATAGAAACTTGGACAATTGATAAAAGCACTCATCTTCGATCTTGACGGCACTCTTGTGCAAACGGAAGTTCTAAAGGCTCAGTCTTATGCAAAAGCTGCAGTTGAATTAAACCCTTCTCTTACTGAAGAAGAGGTGATTGAGGGATTTAAGGATTTTGTGGGTCTTTCGAGAAAGGAAGTTGCCAAAGGGCTATTGAACAGATTTGATCTTGGTGAGGCGGCTTCAGCAAGAATGAAAGAATTTGATGTTGCCAAGCCGTGGCAGGCTTTTGTCGATATTAGAATGGAGACTTACTTTAAGATGATATCTGATCCTGGGATTCTAAAAGAGCACTTATGCCCGTATAGTTTAGAGTTGCTCAAATGGGCAAAACAAGAAGGTTATCCGACAGGTCTTGGAACTATGTCACATAGAAGGGAAGCTTATCGAGTATTGGAAGTACTTAACATCCGCTCAGAGTTTGATGTTATCTCAACTATTCAAGATGTAGAGCATGGTAAACCCGACCCCGAAATATACAATCTGCTGGCCGAAGAACTGAGAGTCTCTCATTCTGAAGCGTTGGCAATCGAGGATTCCTCATCAGGGATTAAAGCAGCGTTAGCTGCGCATATAAGCTGTATTGCCGTACCTTCGGATTTCACGAGAGTAGGGGTTCACAAACTTCCCGCAGATGATAGTCTCCGTATTGTGGATAATCTCCCCGATTTGCTAGAGACTGTGAAAGATTTTATTTCCGAACTGAATTCGCCAGAGGAGAAAGCCAATTGACACCTCCATCTAACAACGGAGTCAGTCTTCATAATAGGCTTAAGAGAGAAGCTGCTATAAGTGCAGTAGATTTTGTAGAGTCGGCAATGGTGCTTGGCTTGGGTACAGGGAGCACAACCCTATTTGCGCTTGAAGAATTAGGGAAGAGGCTAAAAGAGGGGAGATTAAAAGATATAGTTGGTATCTGTAGTTCAAAGCAGACTGAGAAAAGGGCTAAAGATCTTGGAATACCCATTATTACTTTTGACGAAAAGCAGGAGCTTGATCTCACAATAGACGGTGCTGATGAAGTCGATCCACAACTCAATTTAATAAAAGGTGGGGGAGGCGCCTTGCTTAGAGAAAAGGTGCTGGCTCAGTCTAGTAAGCGGAACATTATGATTGTTGACGAAAGTAAATTGTCTCCAATGTTGGGTACTAATTCCCCTGTACCGATAGAGGTAATTCCCTTTGCCTGGATGCCGGTCGCTAACTTTATAAAATCTCTTGGAGGTGACCCGGTACTTAGGAAAAAAGATGATGAGAAACCCTATACTACTGATCAAAACAATTATATTTTGGATTCAAATTTCGGACCGATATCAAATTTAGGTGAGCTTGCACAAAAATTCGGCCAAGAAGCGGGGATTGTAGAATTCGGCTTGTTTTTGGGGACTGCGAGCGAAATTATAGTTGCCACTTCAAACGGCATACGTTATCAGAAAAGAAACGATTCTTAAAAGTAGAGGGCAAATTATGGTAGTTATAGAACCTTCAATATTATCTGCAGATTTTACAAAGCTTGGTGATGCTGTGATGGAAGCAGAAAAAGCAGGCGTTTCGGCCATACAAATTGATGTGATGGACGGGCGTTTTGTTCCGAACATTAATTTCGGCCCGGGTGTAGTATCTGCGATAAGACCTATTACTAATATGATGCTGGACGTTCATTTAATGATTGTAGAGCCTGAGAAATACATAGAGGATTTTGTTAAAGCAGGCGCTGACCGAATCATCGTACATCAGGAGGTTTGCACTCATTTACACCGTGTGCTTCAGATCATCAGAGAGATGGGGATTAAGTCAGGTGTTACTTTAAATCCAGCGACCCCTCCTGATATGATAGAAGATGTGCTTGAGCTCTCTGATTTTGTTCAGGTAATGGGAGTAAATCCGGGGTTCGGCGGTCAAAAGTTTATCCACAGTCAGCTCAATAAAATACGAGCTCTAAAATCTGTGCTTGATGACCGTGGGCTTGATGTCCCAATTGGCCTTGACGGAGGGATTGATACTGCTACTGCGCCACTTGTTGTGGAAGCTGGCGCTACGGTGTTAGTAGCCGGCTCAAGCGTCTATAATTCTAGAGGTTCGGTTAAAGAAAACGTAGAAGCTTTACTAAAGAGTGTATAGTAAGATAAGATTGGTGATATGATTAGATTTAGTGATTTATTTCAAAAATACAAATAACATTTTAAGGAGGACAACATGAAAATTGGAATGATAGGTCTTGGGAAAATGGGGGGAAATATGACGGAGCGTCTGCTTCGCGGTAAGCATCAAGTTGTGGCTTACAACCTTACTCAAGGTCCCATTGACGAAGCAGCAAAAAAGGGGGCGATACCGGCTAAATCGGTTGCCGATTTGGTGAGAAAATTACCTAAGCCCAAAGTTGTATGGCTTATGGTTCCCGCGGGCAAGCCCGTAGACCAGAATATAAAAGAACTTAAAAAGTATCTTAAGAAAAATGACATAATTATAGACGGAGGTAATTCCGAGTGGCAGGATTCTCAAAAGAGAGCCAAATCACTTAAATCTAGCGGCATTAGGTTTATAGACTGCGGAGTTAGCGGAGGTGTCTGGGGATTAAAAGAGGGCTACTGCCTGATGTACGGCGGAGATAAAAAAACTTGCGATTATGCTGAGCCTATTTTTAAGACCCTTGCTCCTAAAAACGGCTACCTATACTGCGGTGCTGAAGGCTCAGGTCACTATGTAAAGATGGTTCACAACGGTATCGAATACGGAATGCTTCAGGCTTATGCTGAAGGGTATGCGATTCTTCAAAGCTCCGAATTCGATCTGGACCTCCGTGCAATCAGTAAAGTTTGGCAGTATGGGAGCGTTATTCGCTCCTGGCTGCTCGAGCTTGCCGAAAGGGTATTTAAAGCTGATCCTACTCTTAAAGATCTTGACCCATACGTCTGGGACAGCGGTGAGGGACGCTGGACTGTTGAGGCTGCAATACGACAGAATGTTCCCGCACCTATTATTACTGCATCTCTTCTTGCTAGGATTGCATCCAGAGATAACGATTCTTTCTCCATGAAAACTATCGCTGCGCTTAGGAATCAGTTTGGCGGTCATGCAGTGAAGAAGAAAGCGGATGATTAAGCTGTTTTTAGAACTGTAATTCTATGAATCTTAAATAGAGGTGTTTAAATGGCACAAGAGAACAATTGCATAATTGTTATATTTGGAGCTTCGGGAGATTTAACAAAAAGAAAGTTAATGCCTGCAATTTATGCTCTATATCGTCAGAACTTGCTTCCGAAGAAATTTGCGATACTGGGTATCAGTAGATCGCCCTATTCGGATGATGCATTTAGGAAGAAAATTGTCAGCGATATAAAAACTTACGCCAGTCTCAAAAAGGCCGATCAGAAACAACTTGGAGCTTTTTCAAAGCACCTCTACTATCAGGCTCTTGACGCGACTGATATAAATCACTATGAAGAATTAAAGAAAAAATTATCGACTATAGATAAAAAGCTTAAGATCGGCGGAAACTATATTTATTATCTCTCGACCTCGCCGAGCTTATACACCTCGATTGCTAATAATATTGGGAAAAAAGACCTTCAGAAAGAGGGTAAAACCTCTTCCTGGAAAAGAATTATTATAGAAAAGCCCTTTGGCAGAGACCTCAAATCAGCCAAAGCCTTAAACGCTGACCTTCAAAGCATATTTGATGAGGATCAGATATACAGGATCGATCATTATCTCGGCAAGGAAACAGTGCAGGACATCTTTGCTCTAAGATTCGCAAACGGTATCTTCGAGCCTCTCTGGAACAGGAATTATGTCAGTCATATTGAGATAACCGCGGCCGAATCTATTGGCGTTGAGCAGCGCGGCGGATACTATGACCATTATGGCGCAATGAGGGATATGGTACAAAACCATTTGCTGCAGGTGCTGGGTACAATAGCAATTGAGCCCCCCTCATTTTTTAACGCGACCAACGTCCGCAATGAAAGCGTAAAGGTTTTTGAATCCCTTCGCCCTATTAAACCAAGTGAGGTAACAAAATATGCTGTGCAGGGACAGTATGTTGCATCAAAAATCCGTGGAGAACAAGTTCTTGGTTACAGACAGGAAAAAGATGTTGCTCCCGATTCGCGTACGGCTACATTTGTAGCGCTTAAATTATATGTAGACAATTGGCGCTGGGGCGATGTTCCGTTTTACATTCGCACAGGGAAATGTCTCCCTACAAGGGTTACCGAAGTCGTAATTCATTTTAAAAAGACTCCTCATCACTTGTTTACAAAAACCGAACTATGCGAAGCTACCCCTAACCAGTTGATTATAAGAATTCAGCCCGATGAGGGAATCCTTCTTAAGATCGGAATGAAAAAGCCCGGAGCCGGATTCGACATAAAAGAAGTAGGTATGGACTTTCATTATTCCGATCTGGCTGATGCGTATATTCCCGAGGCTTATGAGCGTCTCATACTGGACTGCATACTGGGTGACGCAACGCATTATGCTAGGGCAGATGCGGTGGAGGCGTGCTGGAAGTTTGTCGACCCTATCATTAAGGCCTGGGAGAGTAACTCCAAGATTAAAATGTATGGGTACCCAGCTGGCACATGGGGACCGCCCGAAGTTAGAAACCTGTTTGATGACCCCAGTGATGACTGGCGGTACCCGTGTAAGAATTTATCAAATGACGGAGAGTACTGCGAGTTATAGATAGAATTTGTTAATAATAGATAGTCATAAATATGGAAAAGAAATATTATCTCTTTGAAGATAGCTCTGAATTAGCAGCGCAATTGGCAGTGGATTTTAAAAGTGCGGTGGAAGAAAAGGCCAATTCCGGTGAGTCTCTAACCATTGCACTCTCCGGAGGACATACCCCTAAAGCATTTTTTGAAATTCTTGCAGAGCCTCCATATCGCGAGGGGATTCCTTGGAAGAATGTAATCTTTTTTTGGGGTGATGAGCGCTGTGTCCCTCCTGACAATGATGAGAGTAACTATAAGATGACAAATATTGCTCTACTGTCACATATTGATATACCTGCAGGCAATATTCACAGGGTATTAGGTGAAGACCCGCCCACTAATGAAGCTCTAAGATATGAAAAGGTGATAGGTGAAAATGTTTCCTCAGGTGGAAATGAATTTCCTAGGTTCGACTGGATATTTCTTGGTATGGGAGATGACGGACATACCGCATCCCTTTTCCCCGGGGCCCATAATCTAAAGGAAATGCAAAGAATCTGCGTCGTTGCGGAGCACCCTGAGACAGGGCAAAAAAGAGTTAGCATTACTTTTCCTGTAATTAATAACGCAAAGAGAGTATCATTTCTTGTAGCTGGGGAGGCTAAAGCCCCGGTATTTAAGGAAATCTTAGAAAAGGGTTCAGAACCCCTCCCTTATCCTGCCTCGATGGTTGAGCCTCAAAACGGAATGCTTGAATGGTACTTAGATAAAGCCGCTGCTCCGGAGCTTTAAGAACTTACAGCTTTCTACTTAAGCCATATATATCTTGCAACAAAAAGAATTGCGATAAGGTATAGCAGCCAATGGGTTTTTCTTGCTTTCCCCCTAATTACTTTAAGCAGCACATAAGAGATAACTCCAAAGGAAATCCCTTCAGTAATACTAAAAGTAAGAGGCATCATTAGGAGGGTCAGAAATGCGGGTATGGATTCTGAATAGTCTTCCCAATCTATGTTCACTATATTTTTGAACATCATGCAGCCTACTATAATCAAAGCGGGTGCAATAACCGGATACACAGTTATTCCCCCTATTTCGTGTCCTGCCCCAATCAATTGAACGATTGGGTTTAAGAATATTGCTAATAAAAATAGTATGGCCACAACTATATTAGTTAATCCCGTTTTACCTCCGGCGGAAATTCCAGTAGTGCTCTCTATATAGCTTGTAATTGTCGATGTTCCCAATAATGCACCTGCACTAGTGGCAACAGCGTCTGATAATAATGCCTGTCTAGCTCTGGGTAGCTTGCCGTTTACCATAAGACCCGCCGGCTGGCTCACTCCAATTAATGTGCCTATAGTGTCAAAGATATCCAGAAAAAGGAAAACGAAGATTACGGTTATAAGCTCAGGGTTTACAAATACGTTTGGTATCTCGAGCTTAAGTAGGGTAGGGGCAAGTGAGGGAGGAGAAGCAAATACTCCTTTAAATTCAATTATTCCAATTATTAGACAGGCAACAGCAGTTAGAAGAAATCCTATAAGTATGGCACCCCGTATCCTGAGCGCAAAGAGAATGGCCATTACCAAAAGCCCAAAAATAGATAATAGTGTAGGAGTTGAAGTGAGGTCTCCAAGTGTGACATATGTTATAGGATGACTCACTACCATTCCCGACCATTCAAGTCCTACAAGTGCAATCAATAGCCCAATTCCTACCGGAATGCTGTTCTTAAGGCAGTTAGGAAGAATGTTCATGAGAGCCTCTCTTAGGCCCACTGTGGAAAGTAATATAAAAACTAGGCCCGCAATAAAAACGGCGCCCAGAGTCTCCTGCCAACTATATCCTAAAGTTAGGACTACTATATAAGAGAAGTAAAAATTCTGACCCATGCCAGGAGCTAGAGCTATTGGATAATTAGCAAGAAACGCCATTAGCACTGTTCCCAAGGCTGCGGACAAGCATGTGGCGACCATCACAGCACCCGGATCCATCCCGGCTGCACCGAGCACGGCGGGTTGAACAAAAATAATGTACGACATTGTCATAAATGTCGTAATACCCGCCATTATTTCAGTGCTTACGTCTGTGCCCTGCTCTTTTAAATTAAATAATCGCTCTAGCATTGGTTTTTAAAAATACTTTACAGAATTTTAAGGACTCATTATCTCACAAACTGCACTATTTTGTCAATTATGCAGGGAATCTATACTAAATCCCGATTTCATAGTAACTTTTAGATCATTTACTTGATTACAGAGAACATAAATGCCTGAATATCTAGATTTTGTAATACTCTTTGGTGTAGGAATTGCGGCGGGCGTGATCAACGTCATGGCTGGAGGAGGCTCAAGCCTCACTTTGCCAGCGCTTATTTTTTTAGGGCTCGACAGCGCTGCCGCAAACGGTACTAATCGGGTAGGGATTTTGATACAGAGTCTCTTTGCAACTTTATCCTTCCGTAAAGAGAAGATATCGGGATTAGGTCTAAGTTTAAGACTAGCTGCACTCACTATCCCCGGAGCGATATTGGGCGCTTTGATAGCAGTTAGAATCAGTGATAAGTGGTTTGAGATAATCCTCGGTATTATAATGATCGGAGTAATCATATCAATGCTTATTCCCCAGTTTAAGAACGGTATTACAACTGAGGAAGGGAAGAAGACTTGGCTTATATATCCGATAATGTTTGCAGTAGGTTTTTACGGTGGGTTTGTTCAGGTAGGGGTCGGATTTCTAATTATGGCGGCCCTATATCATTTACTAAGAATGAACCTTGTATATGTAAATATGCACAAGGTATTTATCACATTGATTTTTACAATACCTGCGCTCCTTATTTTCATCTGGACGGATAACGTAGACTGGTTGCTCGGACTTTGTTTAGCTCTGGGAAATGGTCTTGGAGGCTGGTGGGCTGCCCGTATTTCCGTTAAAGGCGGCGAGAAAATCATCCGCTACGTGATGATTGTAGCAATCTTTATAATTTCACTAAAGTTGTTCGGACTATTTTAAGCCACATATACTACTAATTGCCGTTAAATACTATCGTCCCAAAACCTATGCCGCTTGAGCCGCCGAAACTAAACCCGTCTATGCTGGGTAAGGCCAGGAAAGTCGATGTGTAATCTATCTGTATCGGCCCCGTCGCGTTCTCGAACTGGCCCGTGCCGCCAGAGAAAGTACCCACTTGGATTGTAGTGGCGATGTTCGTATCAGGGTCAAAGCAGCTTACTCCGCTAGCCCATGTCCCAAATATAAGCTCTCCGTTTGAAAAACGCTTTACGAAATACCCCTGTACCAACGTAAACTCGTCCTCCCCTTCATCGCAATCAGCATTTTCGAGTACAATTTCAAACTCGTTTAAGCTCTGAATGGAGACGCTTCCGAATGTGCTTGTCCCCAAGAACTGGCCTATATTTGCAGGTCTGCCGTCGCCGTTTGTATCAGTTGCAGCAGGTGCTGTCTCGAAACTTCCCGCATAGGACTCGGCAAACTCTATCTCACTGTTCTGTGCATTGCTCTTGTTGTCGCATGAAGTAACAAGCCCCAGAATAGCTGACGCATAAAGCGTAAGTGCAATTACTGTTAAAAAAGACCATCTTTTAGATTTTGATTTATTCAATCTTCTACCTCCTTTGTAATTTTTTTGTTAGGCAATGTCATTCCACATCATCTTTGTATGACTCTCGTATCATAAAAAATACTATAAGTGAGGTGACAGCAGAAGCCACCAGGTAGTAGCTTGGAGAAAGTTTATCTCCGGTAATGTCGATAAGATATGTAGCAACAAATGGCGCTGTCCCTCCGAATACAGCAAAACCAATATTATAACCTATAGAAACAGCGCTCATACGGATCTTGGCCGGAAAGAGCTCAACCATCATAGCGCCGAACGGACCAAACACCATAGCCAGTCCTATTGCAAAGACAATCTGCGAAAGAAGATCATACAACGCGTGGCCTTCCGTAAGCACAATAAAAAGCGGGTATGCGAATATGGCTACAATTAGACAACCGGTGATTAATACGGGTTTTCTGCCGATTTTGTCGGATAGAAATCCCATAAATGGAGTAAGGGCCATTAGTAAAATCATGCTGATGATATTAATATCGAGAGCGGTTGAAAGTAGTAGGTGAGTCTCGGTTGACAGGTATGTCGTCATATAGACGAAAATCATATAAAAGTTTACAGACCCAACACATGTAGCGCCGATTACAATCAGTATCTCTTTCCAGTGATACTTAAAAGCATCTATTATAGGCCTCTTTGATAATTCGCCGGCTTCTTTCATTTTCTTAAACGCCGGTGATTCATCTAGTCCCGATCTTAGATAAAGTCCGATTAATCCTATTACAAATCCGAGTAAAAACGGGAGCCGCCAACCGAAGCTATGTAACTGAGCATCGCTAAATACATTGGTAACTAGTGAAGCAATGGCGGATCCAAGAAGGATTCCGCCTAATAAGCTGAACACAGTCCAGCTACTGTAAAAGCCTCTCCGTCCCGGAGGGTAGGGAGCGTTTTCAACGACATATGAGATAGAACCTGTGAACTCGCCTCCTACAGATACTCCTTGAATAAGTCTGATTATAGTTAGTAAAATTGGCGCCAATATCCCTGCGGTCTCATAGGTAGGAAGCACTCCGATCAATGTAGTCGGGACTGCCATCATAATTACTGAAATTTCAAGCGCCTTCTTCCGTCCTAGTTTATCTCCCAGAATCCCAAATATTACTGCACCTACCGGGCGCATCAGGAAACCCACGGCAAAAATACCAAAAGTGGCTAATAGTCCGGTAATTTGATTATCAGAAGGGAAAAAGAGCTTCGCAATAACTGGAGCGAAAAACCCGTAAAGAGCAAAATCGTACCATTCTAGAACATTGCCTACGCATCCTGCTACCACATTTTTCACTCTATGATCGGAAGTAGCTTCGCTTGCCACCGTACCCCCCCCTTAGACCCTGTAGTTTTGATATATCACTTTTGAAAATTTATGTCAATAAAATGACGTTATCTAGTGGAAATTTATTTCCTGTCAAAAATCGGTTTTAATATTTGTCGAGCGCGGAATGAAATTACCAGAACTTGTTCAAACTATTCTTGAGAAAGAGAAAAAGCATCCCTATATTATAGCCTTTGAAGGGATGATAGGTAGCGGGAAAAGCTACGAGGCGGGAAAGCTTAAGGATCAGCTTGAGGGGGAAATCATACTTATAACTACAGACTTGTTCATCTCTGTACCAAGATCAGAGTGGACAGAGAGGATTGAGAATGATGATATTGATCTTACCACTTGGTATGACCTTAAGAAGATTAAACAAGCCCTTGCGTCCGTCAAAAGAAAAGAGCGCTTTACTGTTGAAGGGCTTTACAATCTATCAAATGGACAATTTGATGATGAATTGGGAGTTGATGCAAGTGATTGTGACTACTTGATTCTAGAGGGTCTTCTATCCTGCCACGAAGAATTTGACGGTCTGATTGATCTTAGAGTTTTCCTCAATGTGCCCCGGGAAGTAGCTTTAAGCAGAGCCCACGAGCGGGATGAAACTGTAAGGCATTTAGACCACCAGGGCTGGCTTCAAAAAAAAGATATTTTTTATGACCACTATGTTCCATATCTGGAATCCCATAAGAATAGGGCTCATATAATACTTGATCCGGAATAAATCAAGATTTAAATTTGGGTTCATCTCTTCCGAGATAAACAGATAAAGCCCCTCCCTCAACAAATATTGTCTGCCCGGTTATATATTGAGCCTCGTCTGAAGCAAACATCACCGCAGGCGGTACTATATCATCAGGCCTACCTCTTCTTCCTTCAGGTATTCCTTTAGTCATATATTCGTCGTATTCAGGATCTTTCGATGAAGACATTGGAGTTGCTATGGAGCCTGGAGCTATGCAGTTAACGGTGATTCCATCACTGGCCAGATCAACAGCCATAACTTTTGTAATTATCATTACACCCGCCTTAGCAGCGTGGTAAGCAATTGATATAGGATGAAAATCCATTACTCCGGCCACGGAGCCGATGTTTATTATCCTACCGGTTGTTTTTTGTTCTATTATATGTTTTGAAAAATGTTGAGATAAGAAGAAAAGCCCTTTGAGACTAATATCTAACTGTTTATCCCAGGTCTCAGAAGTAACCTCTAGAACTTGTTCTCTTCTGGCGTAAGCTGCGTCATTTACAAGAATGTCAACTTTTCCAAAAGTATCAATAGTTTTATGAATCAATTTTGCATGTGCGTCCAGGTCTCCAACATCTAATGTGTAATAAATCGCCTCTCCACCCATATCTTTTACTTCCTGAACTACTTCTATAGATTTGTCGTCATGAAGTGCCGCTATTACAACTTTTGCTCCCTCCTTAACAAATCCAAGTGTTATTGCACGTCCTATTCCGGAAGACCCTCCTGTTATTATTGCAACTTTGTCTTTTAATCTCATTTAATTGATGCCCTCCTTTCCAAGTCGATAATATCTTAACAATTTTATCTTTATACTTTAAACTAACAGCCTTTTAGTAGTCTAGTAATTACATCATACAAAATTAGTGTATAGAATACAATGAGAGGTAACGGTCGATTGGAGAACATTCTTCTCGAAAATGAAGAGATCAGATTCCATAACGGATTTCCTTCACTTGTGAGATTTTTTAAGGGCGATTCCCAAAAGCCTCTGGTCGTATTTTTCCCCGGATGGGCTCACTTAGGGAGAATTAGTTACGGCTTTGTCGGCTGTGACGAAAAACATTTTTTGGCCTATTGGTTAGTTAAAAAAGGATATTCTTTTTTAGCGACTTCATATCCGATTGACCATCCAGTCTACTCAGATGTTTATCCCGGATTTACCTTAACTGATTGGGGAAAAATGGCTTCGGAGATTGTAGATCAATTTATTTCGGAAAATAGACTTAAAAAAGGGGTAATAGGTATTAACTGGAGTGCTTCGGGACAGATAATAAGACCTTTTAATGTCGCTTGTAAATCACTTGGAATAAATGTTCGTTTCAATTTAAGCATCGAAGCATCGCCTGCACTTTTAATGCCTCCTGAATATAATTTGGATATAAAAAAAACTAAGAGGAATATGGTCAGTCTTGAGGACACGTACTACCCATTTTTTTGGAAAGGGCTTCAGGAGCAAAGTCAAATTAATGAAAAGAAAATAATATCGAAGAGGGATTATTTGAGTCATTTTGTCGGCGACATTCCAATAGGTTTGATGGGTACTAATGAATTTTTTGAGGACGGGGATTTTGCTGTGAATATTGAAAAGAGCTTTGAAGATAAGGATTTCTTTGCTTTTAATGAATATCCTTTAGTTACTAATATTTCAGGCAATTCAAGTCTGAGCCCGTATCATCCAATTGTTGATAAATACACCTGGGGATTTTTAACTACCAGAAAGATCTACCATGATTATTTTGTTCAAAGCCAGAAATCAGGTTTTGAAATTTCGGAACATAAATTAAAAGAGTTAGTTAGATATGTTAACACGGTTCCTGATCGATTAAGCAAAGTGGTTTCCGGAAACCACTTTTTATTCGTTGGGAAAAAGGGGGCTAGGAACGTTGCCAATCATCTGGAAAAGTTTGACTTCGAGGTTGAGAGGATAAAGGCCGATATTTCTGGTATTCTTAGTTAATAATATCTTATGTCATATTAGGTCATGTGTAGTATTCGTTATTATGATAAAGGAGTATAAATGCGAGTAATAGTAGCTAAACCTAGGGGCTTTTGCGCCGGAGTTGACCGTGCAATTGAGATTGTAGAGCGTGCTCTTGAGATGTACGGCCCGCCTATATACGTTCGCCACGCGATAGTGCACAACAAGCGGGTGGTCGAATCGCTAATTGAAAAAGGGGTCAAGTTCGTTGAGGAGCTTGATGAAATTGAAGACGAAGGTGCAAGAGTAATATTTAGCGCTCATGGTGTAAGCCCTGCGGTTTGGAATGAAGCAAGCAAAAATAATCTAGAGATTGTAGATGCAGTTTGTCCTTTAGTAACTAAAGTTCATAGTGAAGTAAAGCACTATGCTGATCTCGGTTATACGATTATATTAATAGGGCATAGAAATCACGTAGAAGTAATCGGGACAAGCGGTCACGCTCCTGAGAAAGTTATAGTTGTTGAATCCGTTGAAGAGGCGGAAAAAATAACTGTCCCCGATCCCGATAAAGTTGCCTATGTTACACAAACTACTTTAAGTGTCGATGATACAAGGGATATTTTGTCAGTTCTTAAAGAAAGATTTCCTAATATCGTAAGCCCATCAAAGCTCGATATATGCTACGCTACCCAAAACCGACAGGACGCCGTAAAAGCTCTCGCCAAAGAGGCGGACTTAATATTTATCATGGGTTCTCCAGAGAGTTCAAACTCAAACAGGCTGGTTGAAGTGGCAAAAGCAAACGGAGTTGAGAAAGCCTATCTTATAGAGGGAGCTCAGAATCTTGACGGGCATTTGTTTAGGAGTAATATGGTCGTGGGGCTCAGTTCGGGTGCTTCAACTCCTGAGACCGTTGTGCTTGAAGTAATAGCCAGGCTTAGGGAATTTGGAGCCGACCGCATTGAAGAGCTTGACGGA
>SMUY01088753.1_pt1 | contig 24085 bp, 20 predicted proteins | sample 2456441 | NCBI WGS metagenome assembly SMUY01 (sample SAMN11095931, study PRJNA526329) | marine sediment metagenome | biome: Marine sediment; feature: Surficial sediment; material: Deep marine sediment; isolation source: Hadal surficial sediment | place: Pacific Ocean | collected 2014-11 | depth...
TCACCTCTCTCGGTATTCGTTCTTCCATGGTCGCAGCATTGTAGAGGAACGATGCGAGGATGGTTGCTGCCTGCTTCATGTCTGCTTCCACCGCATGTTCGTAGGAATCAATATGGGTGTGGTGCAGCCGGGTACTGTAATCAAGTCCATCTTGAATGAACTGGAATCCAGGTAGGCCAACATTATCGAACGATTCATGATCTGTACCACCGGTATCGCCCAGGACCACCGTACCCGCCGAAAGATCAGAAAATGGACCAAACCAGGAGCTGAAGATTGGCTTCACCGCTGCGTTACCTTCGGTGTAGATACCTCGAATTCGGCCGCTGCCATTGTCGACGTTAAAATACGCAGAGAATCGATCAAAATCCGGCAGAGTCGTGATGGGCCAACCTGGACTTTTCCATATCCATCGCGGCAGCAACAACTCGTCGGGGTCTTCAGGTCCTGGTCGGGTTGCCAAATGGCTGCGAATATATTCGTAGGACCCGTACAAGCCTTGTTCCTCACCTGCCCATAAAGCGATGCGAATCGTTCGCTTCGGCTTGACCTCCAGTACCGACAAGATTCGCATAGCTTCCATGGTAATCGCGACACCGGCTGCGTTGTCGACCGCACCGGTACTCGCGTGCCACGAATCCAGATGACCACCGGTCATCACTATCTCCGGATTCTTATCGGTGCCTGGTATCTCAGCCAAAGTGTTGTATGCATTTCTATCGGCATCGTGAAACTGCGCGTCGATGTTGATCGATAACAGAGGTTTTATTTCCAGCTCGAGAAAACGATGTAACAGGTTGTAATGTTCCGCTTCGATCACCAGGGCTGACGTGGAAAAAGTACGTTCGGGTTGATGATCGAATCCAAAAACATTGATCAAACCACCGTCCCGGTAACTTGCAGTCAACACGGCAATGACACCTTCATCGTCAAGGAATTTACTCAGTGCATATCTGAATTTTCGAGATTGAATCCATCCGTCCCGATACTCTACTGGTGCTCTGCGATAGCTGGGTCCTTTCATGACATCGAATTTGTCGAGTTCCTGGAGATCCTCGGCACTTAAGCGTTTAAATACCTCGTCTGTCGACTCATCGAATTTCCTCGGTGGGTTGAGCAAAACAATTTTACCCTTGAGCCGGTCTTTATAGGGTTCGAGTTCCTGAGTGGTGACCGCATCAAGAAAAATAACCTCACCTTCGATCGTGCCATCTGTGCCTGGTGTCCACGCGACGGGAATGCCATGCAGACTGGTTTTGCGTGGTGATATCAGATTGATACTGGCCGAGTCATAACTCCAACCTCGGCCAAACTCGAATCCCTCCAGGTGGGCATTCTTAAGGCCCCACTTTTTGAGCTGTTGCTGGCTCCATCGATTTGCCTGCAGCAACTGCGGCGAGCCCGAAAGACGTGGTCCAATCACATCGGTCAGATACTGCAAAGTGTGCATGACCTCCGACTGATCTAGTCCTTCGGCTCGAATCTTGCTGACCATATCTAGATCTACTTCGGCATTTCCTGGCAAGGCCATGCAGAGCAGTATTGTACTCAACCATAATTTCATGGTTTCCGATCCACTTCTATTGTCAGAGAATTTGCAGTCTATCCTAGTTCAGGCGCCGGGCATGACATCTCCGCGACGTACATATTTTGAAATTCCTAACTATGTTATTTTCCGTTCATGTTAAATCGCCGCAACCTGCTCGCCTGGGGAGCCTGCCTGTGTAGCACACCCGCGGTGGGCCGTGAATATCCTCTGGGGAGCAGCAGCATGCGCCAACGCATCAAACAAGATATTCAGTCCTGGGATGCGATCGCCGACCATCGCACTGGTACGGAAGGTGCTTCTCGAACCTCCGCCTGGCTCGCCGCCGAAGTAAGTGATTGCGGCTTTGAGCCAAAAATCGACTGGTTTCCATTCAAGCGTCGAGTATTGCGGGAGTGCTTCGTCGAAGTTGGCAAACATCGCGCTGATCATGCCGAAGGTGTACCACTGTTTGATGGTGGTTATACCGATGAGGTGGGAGTGAGCGGCGTACTTGGATCGTTAGTCTCCAAAGCCGTCATTGGGCTGACCGAGTTCAGCCCTACACCACGTGCAAACGCCGCACTCGAAGCGGCGCGTCAGAATTCCAAATTCGCGGCAATCATCGCTGTCGCCCGCGGTGAGGGCGTTCGTCCAGGATTGAGCCTGCTGAACGCCGACGCCTACCTGAATCCTTATGGACCACCGGTTCTGCAAGTGGCGACAAAACATCGTGATTGGTTGCAAACCGCACGCGATGACGGCACCCGGGTAAAACTGGTTGCGCACGTAACCCTTGATGCGACCCGGGCAAGTAATGTCCAAGTCACGATTCCCGGCAGCAATGAGGCGTTGGCGCCTTTGGTGATCATGACACCCCTCAGCGCGTGGTGGACTTGTACTTCCGAGCGCGCCGGTGGGATTACGATCTGGCTCGAGTGTATCCGGTTTTTCGCCGCCAATAAGCCGGATCGCAATCTCATATTTACCGCCAATACGGGCCACGAACTCGGGCACGTTGGTCTCGATCACTATCTTGTGCAACACCCAACGCTAATCCGCGATGCGCACGCATGGATTCATCTCGGGGCCAACTTTGCTGCCAAAAACGGCAGGATTCGATTTCAAGCCTCCAACGACAGGCTCCAGGCGCAGGGTCTGGGCGCACTCGAGAACCAAAACATCGCCATAGCGGATGTAACTCCGCTCGGTCAACGACCTTATGGTGAAGCGCGCAACATCTACGACGGCGACGGGCAGTACATTTCCCTGCTCGGCGGCAATAGCCTGTTTCATCATCCCGACGATCGCTGGCCCGAGGCTGTCGACCTCGACAAGACGCTGCAGGTAACCAAAGCCATGCTCGACGTCGTTATCCAGCTGGCCCGTGCTTGAGATCCTATTTCACAGTGCCGATCTTCTGGTTATTAACAAGCCTCCCAACGTATCACTTCTCGCTGATCGTTCCGGCGCGCCGAATCTGTGGGACGAGATCAAAAAATCATCCAAAGTCAAAAAACCCTATCTAGTACACCGTCTAGACAAAGGTACCAGCGGCGTGTTGCTGATAGCGCTCAATCAGCAAACTCAAAGCGTGCTGACTAAAGCTATCCAACGCCATCTGGTCGACAAGTTCTATCTCGCGTGGGTTACCGGATCGTTGAATCTCGCGGGATCCGGGCACATCGAGCTGCCACTCAAGAAAGGCAGAAAAAGTCGCTACAGGGTGGCGGGCTTACGAGCAAACATAGTCCGCCGCGATCAACACTGGCGCCTTGAACCACCGAGCGGCAGCGGGCATCCCAGCTACACCAAGTTGCGATTGCTCCTGGATCGTTCAGACCGCTCGCTGGTCTTGCTCAAACCCACCACCGGTCGAACACACCAGCTCCGGGTTCATCTAGCTTGGATCGGCCATCCAGTTATGGGGGACTCGCTGTACGGAAAATCCCAATCAACGCAACAACAAGCACCTCGTCTGCAGTTGCACTGTCACAAGCTCGTCGTTCCGGGTTGGGGTCGCTTTCTAGCGTTACCCAACAACGGGTGGCTACGCCCGTAGCCACATCTTGTATCAATCACCGAAGTCTGGCCTCATGAATCTCCTGAAACTTATTTAGACTGCGGGAATGACATTTAGCTACAAAAAATTTCGTCTCGTCTCAGTCCTCGTGTTGGTCTGGCTGTGTCTCCCCCACCACACTGCCCGGGCGGAAGATCCGTCCCTAAATCTCGTTCTGGTGACGTTAGACGGCGTTCGCTGGCAGGAAGTTTTTGCCGGGGTCGACCTGGACTTGATCGAGGACGAACGCTATTCCCACAGACCCGAACTGCTGAAAGAAACCTACTGGCGCCAGGATCAAGCCGAACGGCGCAAACGACTCTTCCCCTTTCTGTGGTCAACTATCGCCTCCCAGGGTGTACTGATTGGTGATCGGAACCAGGAAAGTTATATGGAAGTGAGCAACCCGTGGTGGTTTTCCTACCCGGGCTACAACGAACTTCTGACCGGGCACGCAGATCCCGCGATCGATTCCAACGATCGTAACTGGAATCCAAACATCACGTTCCTGGAAATTCTCAATGGGATGAAAGGGTTCAAAAACCGTGTGATGGCCTTTGGCTCGTGGGAGGTTTTTCCCTACATCATCAACACACGACGCAACGAACTACCGGTAAACGCAGGTCTTGCCCAAACAACGCCCGCCGCGACCGAACAGATCCGTTGGCTAAACAAAGTTTCTGCTGAAGTACCCCGGCTGTGGGCAACGGTTCGCCTCGACTTCATCACCCACGGATACGCCATGGAAGCACTCAAGAATCAACAGCCGCGCGTGATCTATATTGCCTATGGTGAAACCGATGACTTTGCCCACGATCGTAGTTATGACCGCTACGTCGATGCGGCACATCGCACAGATCAAATGTTGCGAGAACTGTGGAATTGGCTGCAGGCGAACCCCTTCTATCGAGACCGAACCGTACTGATCATTACCACCGACCACGGCAGGGGCAATACACCAGACGGTTGGCCACATCATGCCAGTGCCGCCTCCATGGCAAAAGCCGACAGCCAGGATAGAGCCGACGGTGTGCCAGGGTCCGACCAGATCTGGCTGGCGGCTATTGGACCTAGCGTTCAGTCAAAGGGTCTCGTTAAGGGACAGTGGAAACAATCACAGGTCGCCGCTACAGCCCTGGCGAGCCTGCTGTTGGACCCGGTCAAAATCATGCCGCTGGCAGCCCAAGCCATGAGCCAACTGCTGCGTTAGTTAGTTCCTGTCCAGAATGGACGGGAACTAGTTAACGGAGGGAACGAAAACGTTTAGCGAGACCACGGCCGAGTGCATAACCTGCAATCGTTGCGCCAGGGTGACGGGTAATCGCGAAGGTCAACGCGGCAACGCCCACACCGGCTATCCATGCCTGCAACTGTGGACTTTCGGCATAACCGGTCGTAGCTCGATTCACCGTATGCTCGCAGTTGTTGGTAAACAGGTTATAGCTTCTGGGGATATCGCGGTCTGCCTCACGCAACGCCCGCGCACGCTGCGGGCGTTCCAGACGCGTGGCGTACAGCGTTTTACCGTCTCGAAACTCGGCTTCCGTGCAGATATGTTCACCGCGAAATGGTGAGTTGTGGAGAATGCGACCGTCGCGCAAGGCGATGCCTTTGTGCATCACAAATCCCTTGCGGCGCGAGACGATGTCTCCTGGTAGATAACGGATCATGTGGTTCCCTCAGTTTCCTCCCGTTTCTCCTGTCTCGGATGCAGGATTCGTTCCAATCTCCTAACTAATTGATTGTAGAAGAGTTCTGGTTTCCTTACCAACATGCGAACAGGGCAAAAATGCCAATTATTGGCGTAAATTCCTATTGGCTGGCCGTAACCATGTATTCGATGGCCGCTCTGAGGTCTTCATCCGTACATGCCATGCACAAGCCCATCGGCGGCATTCCCGGAGGCATGCCTTCCACAGTGGATAGCAAAAGTAGCTCGTTACCCTTTGCCGCCCGCACCGACCAAGCTTGAGCATCCCCTACCATGGGCGCCCCAGCGATACCCGCTGCATGGCATGAAAAGCAGAACTTGTTATAGACATCCTCGCCGATTGCCATCGTGTTTCCCGGTGCGGCAGCATCTCCCGTTTCCCCCGTGCATCCGGTTAACCACAACACCATCAGTGCGAACCCAAACCCTCTCATACAAATCATCCTCAAGGTCGATCGATCATCTCGCGTTCGTCCGCGAGATGGTAGGTGTCAGCATCCTGCCCAGCAGGAAAAGCGGCACGATAACGATCCAGGTATTCCTTGTCTAACTCGACCGTGAAAATTCCAGCCTGGTCATCAGCCTGAATCAGTACTTCTCCTTCGGGCGTATAGGCAGAAGTTCCACCCTGGTAACTCACCGAGTTGCCATCCTCGCCGAGAATGTTGACGCCTAGGGAATAGCTCAGGTTCTCGATCGCACGGGCGCGCAACAACGCACTCCAGGCTTCACGACGTGCCGCCGGCCAGTTCGCAACACAAAGCAATACATCATAGTCATCACGATTGCGGAACCACACTGGAAATCGTAAGTCGTAACAAACCATTGGACATATCCTCCAACCCCCAACGGTTAAAATAAGCCGCTCCCTTCCGGCGTTATAGTGATCATGCTCACCCGCCATGCGAAACAGATGTCGTTTGTTATAGACACCAAGCTCACCGCCCGGGGTTGCCCACAAAAATCGGTTGTAGTAGAAGCCATCCTCAACGATAACCAAACTTCCGCAGACTACTTTGTCCAGCGCTGCCGATGCGGCGCTGAGCCACTCGACCGTCGGACCGCTCATGGGCTCCGCGACGCTGTCGGAATTCATGGTGAACCCCGTGCTGAACATCTCCGGAAGCACGACCACGTCTGCCGACTCTGGCACCTCGCAAAACCAGCGATCGAACATCGTTCTGTTGGCTTCGGGATCGTGCCAGTGAGTTTGTGTCTGAATGAGGCTTAATGTCAGAGGCTGCATAAGATTTCTGCGCCGCGCTCCAAGGTCTCGTCATCTTTGCAAAAGCAAAAACGCAGGACCGTATGACCGGGGTCTTTCTCGTAGAAAACCGATATTGGAATGGATGCCACCTTAGCCTCCCGGGTAAGGCGTATAGCCAGATCGGTGTCGAGTTCGTTCGAATAGTGACCGTAGTCGAGCAATTGAAAATACGTACCGGCGCTTGGCACTGGCGAGAAAGCCGAATCAGCCAGCAGACCACAGAAAAAATCCCGCTTTGCCTGATAAAAGTCAGGTAGTTTCAGGTGATGCTCAGGGTGCGCTGAAAGAAAGTCCGCAAGACCTAGTTGAACGGGCGTGTTCGACGTAAACGTGACGTACTGATGGATGCGCCGGAATTCTGTAGAGAGTTGCATCGGTGCTATGCAATACCCAATCTTCCAACCCGTCGTGTGGTACGTCTTGCCTAGTGAAGACACGACAAAGCTGCGCTCAAAAAGATCGGGGTAGAGGCACAAACTTTCGTGCGAACGATTGTCATACACCATGTGCTCATACACCTCATCGGCCAGCAGGTATATGTCGCGTCCCGCAACGACGCTCCGCAATGCGTCGATATCGTCCGCACTCCAGACAGCGCCCGTTGGGTTGTGCGGGGTATTGCTGATGATCAGGCGCGTACGTTCGTTGATGGTGTCGGCCACCAGATCCCAATCGATCACATACGCCGGGGGATGCATAGGTACGTGGCGTGTGATCCCGCCCTGCAAAGTGATAACCGGTTCGTAGCTGTCGTAGGCCGGATCGAAAACAATCACTTCATCACCAGGGTGAACAACGGCTGCTATGGCACAGAACAGTGCTTCGGTCGCCCCTGAAGTGACGGTGATCTCCGTGTCCGGATCTGCAACACACCCGTAGAGATCGTTGACTTTGGTCGCGAGCGCCTGGCGCAGGCTCGGTTCTCCCATCATCGGTGCATATTGATTGTGACCATGGGTCAAATAATGCTGCACTCGCTCGAGAAGTGCCGGTGGCCCGTCGAAATCGGGGAAACCCTGGGATAAGTTGAGGGCTCCCTCCTCCCGCGCGAGTTCCGACATCACGGTGAAGATTGTCGTACCAATATCAGGCAGTTTACTTACGAGGCTCAAAGGTAGGCTCTGTTCATATCGTCTGGTTGACCCTTTTTGTTCAAGCCGGTTCGATCGACGTTAAGGCGCAGTATTGTGCCAGTCTGATAAAAAATTCCAATATCAATATATTTTGATATTGAATCACCGGCCTGCTAAGATCCCCGACCTCGCTTTTTTGGTAGTACGAGACAATTGGCGGAGCTGGCTACACCTACATCATCGCGCGACAACGTGGACGACCTGGTAGGCGCCACAAAGGCGGTCGGAGACCACCTGCGCGCCAATATCCTCCGGGCGTTGAAAGAGGATTCTTTCGGAGTGCTGGAGCTGTGCCACATATTTTCGACGCCGCAACCGGCGCTCAGCCATCACCTCAAGGTGCTGCATCAGGCTCGCCTGGTAGCCAAACGCCGTGAAGGTAACAGCATCTTCTACCGACGCCACGCAAACCCGGAAGATCAGTTGCGGACATCTCTGTTTGCCGCCCTGGACGATCTGACGCTGGAGTCAGCCGTTGAAACACGGCTGCACGAAGTTCACGAGCGTCGCCGATTGCGTAGCGAAGAATTTTTCGCCGCCTTCGCTGGTAAGTTTCGCGATCAACAAGCGCTGATCAGCGAAGCGCACGTTTACGCACCCACCGTAATGGATTTGATCCGTCACTACGATGTCGAATCGACTTCAGCGCTCGAAATCGGACCTGGTGACGGTGAGTTGTTGTGTTTACTGGCGGAACGATTTACCCAGGTAATCGGCATCGACAGCACTAAAGCCATGTTGCAAAGAACGGCCGAGCGAGTTCGGAACCTGAACAACGTGCTGCTCCTGGAGAAGGAGTTCACCGCCCTTCCACGAGTTCGCAAATATCAATGTGTCGTAGCTGCGATGGTGGTCCACCATATGGCTGCACCTCAACTATTCTTTCACCAGGCATATCGAGTCCTCAAGTTCGGAGGGCTTCTGGTGGTCGTAGAACTCTGCCGCCACGACCACACCTGGGTGGAGGAAGCCTGCGGTGACCTGTGGCTCGGGTTCGAGCCTCAGGAACTCAATGATTGGGCGGTCAACGCCGGGTTCGATCCAGGCGAGCCCCAGTATCTCGCACAGAAAAACGGTTTTCGCATTCAGATTCAAAGTTTCGTCTCTCGCATACCTTAAGGAACAATCATGTCCGACTACAAAGTAGCCGATCTCACTCTTGCCGATTTCGGCCGCAAAGAAATCACACTCGCCCAGGCGGAGATGCCCGCTTTGATGTCTTTGCGGCGTAAATACGCCACCGAGCTTCCTCTCAAGGGGGCGAAGATCATTGGCTGCATTCACATGACCATTCAAACAGCCGTGCTCATCGAGACCCTGATAGAAATCGGGGCCGAGGTGCGCTGGTCTTCTTGCAACATCTTCTCCACACAGGATCATGCGGCTGCCGCCATGGCTGCGTGCGGTGTTCCCGTTTACGCCTGGAAAAACGAAACCGAAGACGAATACATATGGTGCCTCGAACAAACACTTTTGCAAGACGGACAACCCTGGGATGCGAACCTGTTGCTGGATGACGGCGGAGATCTAACCCAGATGATTCATGACAAGTACCCGGACATGTTGAAAATCATTCACGGCATCAGCGAGGAAACTACCACGGGCGTACACCGTCTCTACGAGATGATGGAGAACGACGAGCTCAAGATTCCCGCGATCAACGTGAACGATTCGATTACGAAATCGAAGAACGACAATCGCTACGGATGTCGGCATAGCCTAAACGACGCAATCAAACGCGGTACCGACATGCTCATGGCCGGAAAACGCGCGTTGGTGATCGGATACGGCGATGTTGGTAAAGGTTCATCGCAAAGCCTGCGCCAGGAAAGCATGATCGTCCGCATCGTGGAAATAGATCCGATCTGCGCGATGCAAGCTTGTATGGACGGCTTTGAGGTCGTCTCGCCGTACAACGGAGGAGTCAACAGCGGCAAGATCGAAGACATCAACACGAGGCTCATGCAGGATACGGATCTGCTCGTTTCCTGCACTGGGAATACCAACGTCTGCGACAGCAACATGTTACAAACCATCAAGCGAGGAGCCGTCGTCTGCAATATCGGCCACTTCGACAGCGAGATCGACACCGCCTTTATGCGAGAAAACTGGCGCTGGGATAAAATCAAAGACCAGGTGCACCAGATATTTCGCAGTGACGATCCAGCCGACTATCTCATTTTGTTGTCGGAAGGCAGGCTGGTAAATCTCGGCAACGCAATGGGACACCCATCGAGGATCATGGACGGATCATTTGCTAATCAGGTACTGGCACAAATTCACCTGTTCGAACAACGCTGGGCAGACCAACCAGAAAATCAGCGTGCTCCTATTACCGTGGAAATCTTGCCGAAGAAACTCGACGAAGAGGTGGCACTACTCATGGTGGAGGGTTTTGGTGGAACGGTGACCACATTAACCCGCGCACAGGCTGACTACATCGGGGTAGACGCCATAGGGCCATATAAACCAGAATCGTATAAGTACTAACAACCACGCGGAGGTTATGATGACCATCCCATTCTGGTGTCTTCTGATCGTGCTGATCATTCCCTATCTGCTCGCCGGTGTAGCCGGCTACTTCAAGACTACGCAACTGGGCACCCTCGACAACAACAACCCGCGCCAACAGTTGGCGGCGTTGACCGGCGCTGGAGCTCGAGCCTTCGCTGCTCAGCAAAATGCCTGGGAGGCTATGGCGGTATTTACCGCTGCCGTACTGGTTGCACACTTCGCCGGGGCCGATGCGCAGATGTCTGCGAACCTGGCAATGGCGTTTGTTGCTTTCCGGCTACTGCACGCCGTCGCCTACATCGCCGATTGGGCGACGCTCAGGTCGTTGCTGTTTGTGGGCGCCCTGGCCTCGGCAATCTGGCTGTTTATCCTGGCGGGTTGACCCGCCAATGCCTTCAGGAGAGTTCGGGGTCAGTACTTGCCGCCGAGCTTCGAGTGATCCCAGCTGACGTAGCGCTCGGGGTGGAATTTCAGGATAACGCGCTTCTCCGCCGTTTTTGATACGGCGCCCAACAGCGCCTCAACCTGAGCCGCGTCTACTTCCGTGCCTTTGGTGTTTATCTTTACCAGGGCATCACACACCGCATCGAAGTCATCGATGATTTCCACCGTCGCATAAACCAACACGCTTTTCAGCTCCGCGTACTGTTCACCGCTTTCCACCAGCAAAGTCGCTTTCGGATCGCGTCGAAAGTTCAATACCTTCTGACTTTTGCGAAATGTCGAGCAATACAGACATCCAGCATCGTCAGCATAAAACCACATCGGCATGGCATGGGGATAACCATCAACTCCGTTGGATATGATGATGAGCGTCTTCTGCTCAACCATGTACGCCCTGATTTCTTCCTCGCTCAGTTGAATCAATTCTCGTCGCGACGGCATGAGTGTCCCTTACGGTCGATCTTGATTTCGATTCTCCACAACACGGCACACGTCTACAATAGCCGGCTTCGCATCCGGAAAGCGATAATGGAGCAGCAATCACTACAGGATCTGATCGAGTTACTCGACCTCGAGGAAATCGAAAAGAACCACTATCGCGGTACGAGCCCCAGCGAAGGGTGGCAGAGAGTTTATGGCGGCCAGGTTATCGGCCAAGCGCTGGTCGCCGCCTCACGAACAGTGCCCGAAGATCGACATGCACATTCACTGCACGGGTACTTTTTACGCCCGGGCGACACCAGCATCCCTATTCTGTTCACCGTGGATCGAATCCGTGACGGGCGCAGCTTTACTACTCGCCGGGTGGTGGCCGTTCAACATGGCAAGGCGATCTTCAACATGTCCATTTCCTTTCAAGTAGACGAAGACGGGCTGTCACATCAGTTCCCGATGCCTGATGCACCCGATCCGGAATCCCTTGTAGACGAACGAGAACTACGCAGGCTCATGCAGGACAAACTTCCCGAGACATACGCCGAATCCTTCGCACGAGAACGGCCCATTGACATCCGTCCGGTCGATCCGCAAGACATCTTCAACCCGAAAAAACTCGCACCCCAGCAAATGTGTTGGATGAAATCACGAGACCCTCTTCCGGACGACCGTCGGTTACACCAATGTGTGTTGGCGTACCTGTCAGACTGGTCACTACTCGATACGGCCATGCTCCCCCATGCGGTCAGCTTCACACAGACCAACATGCAAGTGGCGAGCATCGATCACGCAATGTGGTTTCATCGACCATTCCGGGCAGACGAGTGGCTGCTGTACGTTCAGGACAGCCCCAGCGCAACGGGTGCTCGAGGCCTCAACCGGGGCCTCATCTATTCTCAAGATGGTACTCTGGTCGCTTCAGCCACCCAGGAAGGCCTCATCCGCGTCCACGATGGTCCACCCAAGGACCAGGCTTAAGTCCGAACAGCGCAAACACAACCGCAGGGCTACTCAACGGTAGAAATTCTCTTCACCCCATATTAAGACACGAACTGGTTCGCGTTCAGTAAGGAACTTCGTGCGTACAACCGAAGTTGTTAATCAGACGCACTCTTGCAGTATGGAAGGATGTTAGGGGCGTCGAGGGCGAGGAAAGATTTTCGAGACTGTCGCGAGCCAGGGATGGCGAGCGCAAGCCCCCAGGGATGGGTTCACGGCGTGTCTCGAAAACTTTCCTCGCCCTCGATGACCCGGAACAACCTGTAACCACCGCAGAATCCTATCTGTAACCAAACGGCTTATCCCCACCCAGATCCCTATAGCGTTCAAACAGTCGTGTCTGCCTCGAGCGCATGGGTACCCAGGTGCCGTCTACCATGACGCGTTCGGCCCATGTCGTTACCTCGAGGGGATCTCCCGACCAGATGACGATGTCGGCACGAGCGCCAACCGTCAGCGTGCCAATACCGTCCAAGCCGAAGACCTCCGCTGGATAACGGGTAACGCCCGCCAATGCAGCGATCCACGGAAGGCCATTGGCGACGGCATTGCCTGCTCCCTGGCGTAGCAGACGAACGTTGTGTGTTTCCTGAGAACTGATGAGTACCCGTACTCCAGCGCGGTGCAACAGTGCCGCATTGTCGAGGCGTGCTCCCAGGCGATCATAAGAAACAGGAAGGTTACCGAGGGGATCGACGATCACCGCAACTCCATGCTCGGCCAGGAGATCGGCAACTTGCCAGGCTTCGGTGCCGCCACGTAACACGAGGGAGATGTTCAAGTCTTCTGCCAGATTCACGACCTGGACGATCTCGTTAGCTCGGTGCACTTCCATGACCAGTGGGACATCGGAGCCTCGAAACCGCCTGAGCGCTTCCATGTCCTGATGTCGGTAATCGTGTTCGCCCGGGCGATAACGCGAGGGGCTGTAGCGACGCGCTGCACGGAACGCTCTGTGCAATCTCTGCAGAACAGCGCTGCGGCTACCGCCGACAAACGCAGCGGTTCCAGCACCGACGTTGCCAAAAAGGGCGATCTCGCTGTGGGTCAGGTGACCTGTGGCAAGATCGACAGCAGCGCCCCATCCGGCGAGCGGATCGTTGCCAGAACGAGGAGCTGTTATCGCGCGGGTAATGCCTTCCATGACGTTTACCGGGAACAGAGTCGAATTTGCGTTGATCGAATAACGAACGTCGAATGCCGGTCCCAGACTGAATGCGGCGACGCTGCTGTCGACGGTGGTGGGCTCACCGGAAATCTCGACCAGCCCGAGTTGTGAGTAGGATTCGATGAGCCCCGGCGTCACCACTTTACCCTGGGCATCCACTCGTTCGTAGTCGAATGGTATCTCCAGATCACGACCGACCGCTTCGATGACTCCGTTGGAGACGAGAATCGTCACCCCCTCTTCGGCTTCGGCGCCCTCCATCGTGTAGAGTTTGCCGCCGCTGATGGCCACACCCGCCGAGGCAGAAGTACACCACAAAACAACCAACCAACAAGCTCCGCGTAAGCAACTTGAGTTCCTCATGACCGTCCCCCGCGCACGGTCTGTTCGAGATCAAAATCCGTGACCGGTTGGCGAGCCGGGTCGGAGCGGTCGAAGTAGAGGTAACCGTCGATGAAAACCTTCTCCGCATGGGCGTACACACTGAAGGGATTTCGATCCCAGAGAACTACGTCGGCCGCTTTGCCGACTTCGATGGAACCCGTCATCTCTTCTATGCCGAGTGCTTTAGCGGCATTCAAAGTGATCCAGCCGATGGCTTGCGCCTCATCTACCGCCATGCCCACCCGACGTGCCGCGGTCATGGCTTTGGCGGCTTCCTGGTTGAGACGCTGAATACCTTGCGCGTCATCGGAGTGCACGATCGCGCAAGCACCGGCTTTGTCCACGAGCGCTATGTTCTGGGGTATGCCGTCAAAAGCCTCGAGTTTGAATCCCCACCAGTCCGCCCACATGGCTGAGCAGATACCTTCTTCGGCCAGCAGGTCTGCGATCTTGTACGACTCTACCGCATGGTGAAACGTGCTGATCTTATAACCAAACTCCTTGGCGATAGCGATCATCACCGCCATCTCATCGGCACGATAACAGTGATTGTGAACGAGGATCTCCCCGTTCAAGACGCCAACCAGGGTCTCCATCGCCAGATCCGGATCGGGTACGCGCGCGTTCGGGTCGTCGACTAGTTTCGCACGCTGTTCTGCGTAGTGGCGCGCCTTGGTCCAGGCTGCGCGATACCCGGCAACGTTGCCCATGCGCGTCGACGGCGCCAGCGTTCGGCCACCATAAACTCGTTTCGGATTTTCGCCGCAGGCCATCTTCAGTCCCTGCTTGGCCCCCGGGAACTTCATCCCCTGCACCGTTCGCGACGGTACATTTTTTAACGTCACCCCGCGGCCGCCGAACAGGTTGCCACTCCCAGGCAGGATTTGCAGGGTAGTAACACCCCCCGCCAACGCGAGCGGGAATTGTGGATCCTGTGGCCACACCGAGTGTTCCGCCCAGACCTGCGCGGTATTTGGTGCAGTCATCTCGTTGGTATCGGAGGTCGATGCAATTGATGGCGAAGGACTGACGCCGAGATGGGAGTGCACGTCGATAATGCCTGGTGTGAGAAATTGTCCTTCGGCATCCAGGACTCGAACGTCAGCGCGGTTAAGCCCACTCCCGATTGCCTCAATACGTCCACCGGAGAGGTGCACATCCACCCCCGTCAGACGTTCACCCGTGCCGGTGAGCACCGTCGCGTTGACGATCAACAGATCATCCGAAGCGAGAGGCACATAGGTGGAAGCGTATGGCTCTGACGCCATTACACCTACCGGGATCAACACCAGGAAAAGCAGTCTCAACATAGTGGACTCATTCCGGTTGTTCAAGATCATCGGGGTCGCGACGAAAGACGATCATTGCGCCATCGTCGAATTCCATGATCAGGTAGACACCCGACCTTCGGGCAACGAAGGGATCAACTTTCCCATCGCGTTCATGCAACTCACCTCGCAGGTCTTTACCTCGCCGTACTGCCGTCACCGGAGTGGCATAGCCATCCAACAGGATCGCACCGGAGTATCTCGATCCTTCGACCGCCAACGTGAGAACAGCGAACTCTCCGTTCTCCTCGGTGGTGAACGTTCCCTCAAAAACATCGCTCGTGGCCGCTGCGATGGACATCACAACGAGCAAAACACTGCCCACGAAAATCACAATTTTCATCACCTTCCCGATCTGCAGGTTACTTTTCGTGCTTGTCCAACGCCACCAAAGCCCTGCTATACAACCCGCCGCGTGGTCGGGATAATAACGGGTTTTGTTCATGCGACTTCGGCGGGTAACCAGCCCGAACGACCCGGAACAGATATTGCCAAAATAATGGCAAAAGCAAGCAATAGTAATTGAGGTATTGAGGGGTAGGCAGTGGCAGAGACGCCAGCGAAAATCGAGGAAATAACTGTGTCGGTGGACGCGATCAGAGATGAATTCGAGCAACATCGATACATCTGCAGTGATCAGATCGCGACCGCCGTATATCTCGCCTACCACCTGCGCAAGCCCATTCTCATTGAAGGTCCGCCGGGCGTGGGTAAAACCGAGCTTGCCAAAACCACCGCCGACATGTTCGCACTGCCGTTGATCCGGCTGCAGTGTTACGAGGGCCTCGACGAAGCCAAAGCCATCTACGAATGGAAATACGGTAAACAACTGCTCTACACCCAGGTTCTGAAAGAGACTCTCGATGAAGTGCTGCAGGGCGCTCAGGGTTTCGCCCAGTCTATCAGCCGCCTGCACGAGTTCGGTGACATCTTCTTTTCGGAGGAGTTTCTCGAGCCGAGACCCCTGTTGAAGGCGTTGAAGGAAGAGAACGGCTGTGTGCTACTCATCGACGAAGTGGACAAATCCGACCACGAGTTCGAGGCGCTGCTCCTCGAGATGTTGTCCGACTACCAGGTCTCCATTCCCGAAATCGGTACCGTGAAGGCGACCCACGAGCCTCCGATGGTGTTCCTCACCAGTAACAACACCCGGGAAATCTCCGATGCGCTCAAGCGGCGCTGCCTGCATCTGTACATCCCGTTTCCGGACTTGGAACTCGAGCAGCGCATCATCCAGGCACGGGTTCCCGAGATTCTACCGGAGCTGCGTAAGCAACTGGTGAGCTTCATCCACGAACTCAGGGATATCGATCTCAGGAAGGCCCCCGCCATCAGCGAGACCATCGACTGGGCACGAACACTGCTGTTGCTGCACACGGAATCTCTCGATCCTCAGCTCGTGCGCGATACCCTCATGGTGATCCTCAAGTTTCAAGAGGACATCGAGAACGTGGACGCTGAAATCACCACCCTAACCAGCAAGGTGTTGAAGTAACGGCCGATGGATCGGACGCTCGCCAACTTCATCCGGGCATTACGCAACTCCGAGGTACGCATCTCCACGGCAGAGACGTTGGATGCGTTTAACACCATGGAACTCGTTGGCTACAGGGACCGAAGTTTCCTGAAACGCTCACTGTCGTTGGTTTTGTCCAAGACTGAAGACGAAAAGGAAACCTTCGATAACTGCTTCGATCAGTTCTTCTCCTTTGAAGATATACGCGGCAGCCGTGAGGCAAAAGCCGCGAATGATCCAGACGGTGAAGGATCCTCAAGTGCAGAAGGCGCGGAAGGTTCCGACGCCGGGGAAAGCGGAGCCGAGGGAGAATCCTCTGCACACGGCGAGGGCGGCGGCACGGGTGGGAAAGGTAAGAAAAAGAAACCGCAGTTCACGGCCGTTGAAGAGGCCGAAGAAGACCTCGGCGCTGGTGAGGTCACCAGCGCTCAATCCGCGCTCGGTCAACTCCTCATGAATGATTCCAAGGTGGAGCTCTCCGTCATCATGTCCACCGCAGGTGAAACCATAGACGTGCGCAGCATCCAGGTGTTCACCCAGAAAGGCCTCTATACCCGCAAGATCATGGAAGAGATGGGGCTTGGCGAGCTTAATCGGGAGATCTCCGATCTTCGCGAGCGCCCGGCGATCCCCGAGCGCCGTCTCGGTCAGGAGTTGCGCCGACGCCGTGACTGGCTCCGCGAGCAGGTGCGCGACTATGTCGAAAAGCAGTTTCTGCTCCACGCTGACGCCACCGGCAAACGTTTGCGCGAAGAACTCTTGCGTAAGGTGAAGCTGTCCAACGTCGAACACCGCAGTTTTCGTCTCATTCAGGAAATCGTATTCCGCATGGCCAAAAAACTGGCCGCGCTGCACTCGCGGCGCAGGAAGATCTTCAAGCGCGGACAGATCAATATTCCCCGAACACTCCGCCACAACATGGCTTACGACGGCGCGATATTCGACCTGCACTGGAAGTCGGTAAAAATCGATCGGCCAAAGGTTTTCGCTATCTGTGACGTCTCGGGGTCCGTGGCGAACTATGCTCGTTTCATGCTGATGTTCCTTTACAGCCTCGAAGCGGTGATGCCCAAGGTGCGCTCCTTTGCGTTCTCATCGGACCTTGCCGAAGTGACAGAACTTTTCGAGCGCAACAAGATCGAAGATGCCATCGCCAAGACGATGCGCGACTATGCGGGTGGCTCGACGGACTACGGACAGGCATTTCAGGATTTCAAAAAGCTCTGCCTCGACGACGTGGACAATCGAACGACCATCATCATTCTTGGCGATGCCCGCAACAATTACGGCGATCCACGCACAGAAATTCTCAAAGAAATGTACGATCGCGCCAAGCGCCTAATCTGGCTCAACCCGGAGCCACGTAACTCATGGTATGTGGGCGATGCCGAGATGCGGAAGTATTCGGCTTACTGTCATCAGACGGATGTGTGCAACAGTCTCATGCATCTGGAACGAATCGTCGGCAACCTGTTGCGTACTGTGTAACTGCTCGTAAGAAGGGGATCATTCGGTCATGAACACCTCCGACACCTCCGACACCTCGGGAACCGGGAACACACTGGATTCGTTCTCGAAATCCGCCGGTCGGCAGTTGCTTGTTTACGCGCTCATGAGTATTGCCGGGGTTGCGGCTCTGATGGTGGCGTTATCCTGGGCTTCCAGCCTTACCGGTGGTGCGTCCGCCGGTTCCCAGCTCGGTGTGGATCCCGAACTGAACATGATCACCCTGACTCTTCGCGAGGAGCCACCTCAGCTCAACAGCACCCTGCAGACCGACCAGGTCAGCGGTATGGTAATTGCCCATCTGATAGAAGGCCTGCTCCGCTACGATCACAACAACCAACTGGCACCAGGGGTGGCGGAACGCTGGGAAAGCACGGGCATGGATGCGACTTTCTGGCTGCGCGACAATGCTCTGTGGAGCGATGGGGTGCCGGTCACCGCCCACGATTTCGTCTTTGCCTGGAGAACGGCCGTAGACCCGGCTAACGCATCGGAATATGCGTTTATCCTTTTCCCACTCGAAAACGCCGAGGAGATAAATAAAGGCGAGATGCCTGTTGAGGCGCTTGGGGTGACGGCGATCGATGACCGTACCCTGAAAGTTCGGCTCGCGCGGCCAACCGCCTACTTCGAAAAGCTGATGGCGTTTTCCACCTTCTTCCCGATTCGCGAGGACTTCTACAACCAGACCAACGGCCGTTACGGCGCCGATGCCCATGAGCTTCTGTACAACGGCCCCTTCATTCTGTCGCGCTGGGTGCATGGCGCGAACCTGCGCATGGAGAAAAACCCGTACTACTGGAACCCCGATCGGATCAAGCTGGATGTCATCGAGTTTCCCTACATCACTTCCGATCAGAATGCGCTGGTCAATCTCTTCACGGATAAAAAGATTGCCTACACCACACTCGGCGCCGAAAGCCTGGAAACAGCGCTCGAGAAGCGCTGGCACCTCGAGCGATTCATGGATGGGTCCGTGTTCTATATAGAGTTCAACTTTCGTTCACACCGGTTGACCCACAACTACCACCTGCGCAAGGCCATGCAGCTCGCCATCGACCCTGCGGAGCTCGTATATAAAGTCACCAAGATTCCCGGCTACGTGCCTGCCGAATCCATTTTTCCGCTTTGGTTGCGAGGCGTCGACGATTTCTTCCGTCAGGAGTATCCGGCACAGAAAATAACGCCTGATCTCGAGGCTGCCAAAAAACATCTGGAAATAGCCAAACGGGAGTTGGGGATTAGCGAAATACCGCCACTGGTCATGCTGACGGGTGATAACCCCATTTCCAACATCCAGTCCGAGTATTACCAGGGAGCGTTCAAGAAAAACTTAGGGCTGGACATCAAGATCGACAAACAGATCTTCAAACAGCGCCTGGCGAAGATGACCTCCGGCGACTTCGACATGGTGCTCGCTGGCTGGGGACCTGACTATGACGATCCACTCACCTTCGGCGATCTGTTTGCCAGCTGGAACCTCAATAACCGGGGTCGATACAACAATCCCGAACTCGATCGCCAGGTGTACATCGCGCAGAACGAAATCGACCCAAGAACTCGGATGGAAGCGTTTGCGGAAATTCAACGCATTATCATCGAAGACGTCGTCGTTCTGCTCAGCTACGAGCGCGGCCTCGTCTACGTGACCGATCCACGCTTGAAGGGTATCGTCCGACGCCAGGCGGGTGCTGACCCCGATTTCACCAACGCCTACATTGTCGACGCCGCAAACTAGGAAAGACAAGAGATGCTGCGTTATACGCTGAAACGGCTGGTGCAGGGGGTGATCACCGTGTGGTTCATCGCCACCGCTACCTTCATTGCCATGCATAGCGTACCGGGTGATCCACTGTCCAACGAAAAAGCGGTCACCGCGGAAATCCGTGCCAACCTGGAGGCGAAATACGGCCTCGACAAGCCTCCGTTGGAACAATACTTCATTTACATGGGTAACCTGGTACGGGGGGATTTTGGTATCTCGTTCACCCAGCAAAACCGCGAAGTAAACGATATCATTCGTGAGCACTTTCCCGTATCAGCCACGCTTGGCATTTTGGCAATCGTGTTCGCAGGCCTGGGCGGTGTGCTCTGGGGTGCATTGACAGCTCTGTATCGTAATCGCCTGCCGGACTTCGTGATCATGTTTCTGGTCATTCTCGGCATCTCCGTGCCGAGCTTCGTGGTCGCCGCGATCAGCCAGCTGAGTATCGTGAACATCAACACCTTGTTCGGCGTATCGCTCCTCCCCGTCGCCGGGTGGGGCACGATCTGGCATATGCTGGTGCCGTCGCTGGTGCTGGGGCTCGGCACCATGGCCTACCTGACCCGGCTCATGCGCTCCTCCATGCTCGAGATCGTCAACGCGGACTTCGTGCGTACCGCAAAATCCAAGGGTTTACCGGCAACCCGCATCTTCACCAACCATCAGCTGAGAAACGCGATTCTGCCGGTAATCACCGTCCTCGGACCTTCCATCGCCGCCATTACCACCGGCGGCTTCGTGGTCGAGTTCGTTTTTGCCATACCAGGGCTCGGACGCTACTTCGTGCAGGCCGTACAACAGCTCGACTACACCGTAATCATGGGAACAACCGTGTTCTACGGCGCATTCCTGGTGTTCATGGTGATCGTCGTGGATCTCCTGTATGGCCTGGTAGATCCTCGGGTGAGGTTGGAGTAGATCATGTCTGCAACCGCATTTGCATCCCGAGATTTCGAACCCCTCGTTCACACCCGTGTGGTGCAGAGTATCTCGCGACCTTCCCTGTCCTACTGGCAGGACGCCTGGATTCGCCTCAAAGCCAATACGCGTGCTCTCGTATCACTCTACATCGTCATCGCTCTCATGGCGTTCACGATACTCGGGCCGGTGGTGTGGAACATCGATCCTTCACTACAGGATCTCGACCAGATCAGCATCCCGCCTGGGACCGATCGCCGGGCGACCCTCGTTGCGCCTTATCAACCCTGGGACGGCACTACCTTCCTGGAGGTAACCCCCGGCCTGCGTTTAGCGGAACCCGCAACCACACAATCCATCCGGTTGTTATGGGATCCAGTGGAAGGCTTGAGCGGCTACCGCATCTTCCGCAACCTGTTTCCGGTAGGACCGGAGCGCGCCTTAGGGTTGCCGTTAGCGGAACATTTCTCAGCGCAGGAAGTGACGTTCGAGGATCTGCTGGACCTGGTACCCGGTCGATACTACTACTCCGTACTCGGGGTCAATGAGTTCGGCGCCGAAACCCAGTACCTGGAAACGCTGGTGGTGGACGTCTCACGAGTGATCACAGTAGACGACGCCATGGTGCGCGGTCTGATTGATGAGGCGGCCGAGCTTCAGCTTGGTGATGTCTTGATACTGGGGTTACATCCGCTCGGCACGGATTATCTGGGCCGAGACATGCTGGCACGGCTGATGGCCGGGGCGCGGGTGTCACTCTTCATCGGCATCTGCGCACCTTTTCTCTATGTGCTGTTCGGGGTGATTTACGGTAGTGCCGCCGGATTCGTCGGTGGCCGATACGATCAGGGATTGATGCGCTTCGCCGACTTTGTCGTCGCCCTGCCATTTCTGTTGTTCATGATTTTGTTCAAGATCGTCTTCGGTATAGGTCCCGGAGAAAGCGGCATCGCACCCATGTTGTTAGCCCTGGTGGTGCTCTCCTGGCCTGCAACAGCCCGGCTGGTCCGCGGGCAGATTCTGCAGATACGCCAGGAAGCGTACATCAGCGCATCCCAACTCCTGGGCGCCAAAACCAACTATCTCGTGCTGCGACACATGATTCCCAACACGATGGGGGTCATTCTCGTGACGCTCACCTTTGCGGTGCCGAGTGCGATCTTCACCGAAGCGTTTCTGTCGTTCATCGGCATGGGTGTGGCGCCACCGACGCCATCCTGGGGCAGCATGTGCAATGAGGGCATCAAAACCATGCTGACCCACCCCCACGAGTTGATTTTCCCCGCACTGCTCATCAGCATTACGGTACTCGCGTTCAACCTGCTCGGGGACGGCTTGCGAGACGCGCTTGATGCGCGGATGAGGTCAACCGAGTGATTGCCAACCAGATGAGCGCGCCGTTGCTGGACGTGCGGGATCTGCACGTAGAATTCGACACCTTCGGTGGGACAATCCAGGCCGTGCGCGGAATCAACTTTTCCGTCGAATCGGGCAAGACCCTCGCCATTGTGGGTGAATCCGGTTGTGGCAAGTCGGTTTCGGTGCAGAGCATCCTCGGTCTCATCCCAATGCCTCCCGGGCGTATCACGTCCGGGACCGCGCGGCTTAGAGGGACGGACATCCTCGGGCGCAAGGAGATCGACGGCCAGGACATCCGCGGTTCACAGATCGGCATGATCTTCCAGGATCCGATGACCTCGTTGAACCCCACCATGAACATCGGCTCGCAGATTGGCGAAACGCTGGAAGTTCACCGGCGCTACTCGAAGAAAAAGGCTTTCAATCGGGCCATCGAACTACTGGAGATGACGCGCATCCCCGAGGCCGCCAAGCGTGCCAAACAATATCCCTTTGAATTCTCGGGCGGCATGTTGCAGCGGGCGATGATCGCCATGGCCATCGCGTGCGAACCGTCTTTACTGATCGCCGATGAGCCAACCACGGCGCTAGACGTCACCATCCAGGCGCAGATTCTGGATCTCTTAGGCGATCTGCAGCGCGAGCGTGGCATGGCCATCATTCTCATCACCCACGACCTCGGCGTGGTGGCACGTATGGCCGATGACGTCGTGGTGATGTATGCCGGCCAGGTGGTGGAGAAGGGAAGTGTGGACGATGTGTTCTACCGCTCCGCCCATCCCTACACCCTGGGTCTACGCGCCGCGATGCCGACCAACGACCCGGAAGGCTCCGATACCTTGACACCAATCGACGGTAGCCCACCGGATCTGTTCCATCCGCCAACGGGCTGCGGTTACAGCGCGCGCTGTCCGTATGCCATGCGACTCTGCGAGACACACGACCCCGACGCGTTCGAGCTCGACGATAATCACTACGCGAGATGCTGGAAACATCACGAGCGTGCGGGAGACCGTATTCCAGGTCTGTATTACCGGGAACCGCAGGCATGAATCCTTTACTGCAGGTTGAGGACCTCACCAAACACTTCTACATGGGCCGTGGCCAACAGGTACATGCCGTAGACAACATGTCTTTGACAATCAACGAGCGGGAGATCGTCGGCTTGGTCGGGGAAAGTGGTTCCGGTAAATCCACCTTTGGTAAAACGGTTGTCGGACTCCATGACAAAACGGGTGGGACGGTGACCTATCGTGGAAATCTGCTGCCGCAGCAATACCGCGCCAAAGATTTCCAGCGTCACGCTCGCCAGATGCAGATGATCTTTCAGGATCCATACTCTTCGCTGAATCCCCGCATGACCGTCGGGGAGATCGTGGGCGAAGGTTTACGGTTACATTCCGATCTTAATGCCCAGCAGGTGCGCGACTCGGTGGCCGAGTGGCTCGAGCGCGTGGGCCTGCAGGCCGATCACATGTCGCGTTACCCCCACGAATTCTCCGGGGGTCAGCGGCAGCGAATCGGGATCGCCAGGGCGTTGATTCTGAAGCCTGAATTTGTGGTTTGCGACGAACCCATATCCGCCCTGGACGTTTCCGTACAAGCCCAGGTGGTGAATCTCTTAGACGAGCTGAAAAACACCTTAGGCTTGACGTTGCTATTCATCGCCCACGACCTGTCCATGGTGCGTTACGTCAGCGACCGCATGGCCGTCATGTATCTGGGCTCGCTGGTCGAGATCGGTCCCGCAAACGACGTGTTCTTCGATCCGAAACATCCGTATACGGAAATTCTCATCGGCTCCAATCCCGAACCCGATCCCCGCAGTGAACGCAAACGGGCCTCCACGACAATTCAGGGTGAGATTCCCTCACCGATCAACGTGCCGGCTGGATGTCGGTTCGCGAACCGCTGCCCGAAGGTGATGGATGTGTGCAAACACGAAACACCCCAACTCCTACCGCTAACTAATCTCGAAGTACGGCAGGTGGCCTGTCACTTGTACTGAGATTTGGTTTATTCTCTCTCTCGAGGACGAATCCTCATGACCA
>SMUY01156898.1_pt1 | contig 24006 bp, 24 predicted proteins | sample 2456441 | NCBI WGS metagenome assembly SMUY01 (sample SAMN11095931, study PRJNA526329) | marine sediment metagenome | biome: Marine sediment; feature: Surficial sediment; material: Deep marine sediment; isolation source: Hadal surficial sediment | place: Pacific Ocean | collected 2014-11 | depth...
ACACCACAAGTGGTTTTTGCAAGAGCAGGAAGCATAAATCATGAACACGAAGATTTTGCAACAATAATGTTAGGTTTTAAAGATAACAAAGTGGCTATAATTTCTTCAAATTGGATTACCCCAACAAGAGTGAGGAACTTTAACGCAGTCTGCACTGAAGGTATTATATCATCAGATTTTATTTCCCAAGAGGTAAGAATCGAAACTAAAAATGATACTGAGATTCCCAGAAATGAAAAACAAGAGCCTTTACAGTTAGAAATTCAGAATTTTCTTGGAGCTATAGAGGGTAAAAATGAGTTAAGAGTAAAACCTGAACAGGCAGTTAACGTCACAAAGATTGCTGAGGCGTCACTTTTATCTAGCCAAAAAGGTACACCAATTTATCTCGAGTTAAAATGAACAAAAAAATGATGGATATTCTTGCTTGTCCTATAGACAAACATTCTCCACTTGAGATCTTTGAATCAAATTCAAAAGATGATGTGGTTGTGGAAGGAGCATTGTATTGTACAGATTGTTATAGATTTTATCCAATAATTGAAGAAATTCCTATATTGCTTCCTGACGAACTAAGAAACAAAAAGCAAGATATGGATTTTCTTAACAACAATAAAGAAAAATTACCTGAGAAAATAATTAAACAAGCTGCTCCATGGCATCTGTGAGCTATATTGGTTACAAATTTTATTTCTGAAAAAGCAAAGATTGGAAAAAATGTCAAGATATGGCATTTTACATATGTTGGGGATTATACTGAAATTGGGGACAATGTGAAAATTGGATCACTTGTTCACATAGATTACGATGTAAAAATTGGTGAAAATTCTCTGATTGAAGGTACAGTGTATATTCCACCATTATCAAGAATTGGAAAAAATGTATTCATTGGTCCTGGTGCAGCACTTACTAACGATCCTTATCCTCCAAGTGGAAAAATGATTGGTGTTAAAATCGAAGATGGAGTAATAATTGGTTCACGGGCGGTAATAAAAGCTGGTGTCACAGTTGGTAAAAATAGCGTGGTGGCAATGGGAGCAGTGGTAACTAAAGATGTTCCTCCTAACAAGGTTGTAGTAGGGGTTCCTGCTCGGGAAAAATATTCTAGAGAAGAATATGATACAAAACAAAAAAAATGGGTTGATGTCTAAATCTTAAGCTGTGACCGGAATATCCAATTCTTTACCCTTGATAAAATAAAAATCCATGTAACTACCAATCCAATTGATATAACAGCTTTAATTACTGAAGAGAAAATTAAATCAAATTCACCGTATCCAGAAATTGTGATCGGTGCCAAAATAAGAACGGTTATTCCTCCTCCAATTATTATTAAAATCCACATTGCAAAGATAAATACAAAAATTGACGAGCCACTCAAAGAGAAACACCCATCATAAATGCAGTAATAATCGCTAAAATTCCTGAAAAAATTGTCAGTTTAAAAATTACAAAACCAATCTCTTTTTCAGATAAAGGCCTTCCACCAACTAGAATTAACCGTACTAAAGTAACACTGGCTTTTTTATTTGAAGTGGCTTTTAGCATAAAATCTTCTGTCAATTCTACTGGTTTTTCTTTAATCTCCCTATGTTCTACAATACGTTTCATACTGGATAGAAATAAGAACGAATTGAAAATTGCAGGACCTAGTGCAATTGCAGCAATAACTTCAACTTGACCTACTATTGCAATAGCACCATACATTGCACCTAGAGTTAATGCACCAGAATCTCCAGGGAAAATTTTACTTGGATATTTATGATATTTATAAAAAGCAAGTGATACAAAAACAAGTAAGAGACTTAGGATAGCAATTTCATAATTTTGTAAAATGATTAATGAAATTGTTATTGCAGAACCTGCAATAACCATAAAACCACTTGCTACACCATTTAGAACATCTATTGAATTAATTGTATTACCAGTAATCGGGATCATAATTACAATAATTCCTATGTATAGTAAAGGAATCCTAACTTCTCCAAATAATGGAAAAGAAAGATCTGTATCGTATACGCCAAGCAAAAGAATTGGGATTGCAGTAGCTGCAAGTGCTAATGGTTTGAACCATCCTCCCATGACTTTCTTATCATCAACAAGTCCTACTAGAAATGCTAATGCAGTTGTGATTAGAATTGCAATAATTTCTGTCATTGGAAAAAAAGCGTACAAAACTGTTCCTGAAATTAAAATTCCTGCAATAAGAGATGGGCCTCCTGGTCTGGCAACCATTGCCCCTCCTTTTCTATGATAATCTTTAACAGTACTATTTCGTTTTTCAAGAGCTTTAATTAAAAATGGAGTAAGTGCAAATACTGTAAAAAATGCTATGGCTGAGGAAATTATAGCGGCAATAATTTCTAGTTCCAATTATCTGCCTTTTTGTAATTGGGACTTGATATTATCTGCAAGTGTAGAACCAATTTTATCAATTTCTGCTAATTTTTTAACTGGAATTTTGGATAAATCTTCTAGTGTTTTTATTCCATGATTAAACAATTTTCGTGCGCGGATTCTTCCAATTCCCTTGATTTTGACCAGATCATTGAGTTCCTCTCGTATTCCATAGATGACTCTTTTTCGCAAAATATCTAATTCATCTAGCAAATCTAAATTATCGCCTTGTTTTGCCAGCTCACGAAGGCAATATAACAACCAGTCTGAAGTTTGAATCAATCTGTGAATATCACCTGATTCAATTTTCAGACTATCAGCAAGGACAATTTCAGATGATTCTGAAATCCATGACTGAAGCGCCATCAAACTTCGTGAGCAGTCATATTCTGAAATTGGTTCAATGAGTTCAGAAGAACAATTCTCAAGCATTACTCCAAGTGGTTCATAATCTTTTATTCTTAAAGAAAATTTTGGAAAAAATTCTTCACAGTTTGAAATTAAATGTAAGAATCCAAATGTATGTTTTCTTCCTGGAGTAACAAGGGTAAGGGAATCTCTGAAAATAGTTGCAGTTATTGGATCAATGTAAAGTTTTGAAACTTTTTTTCCAAAATCAGTTGCAACAAATCGTTGTCCTTTGTTAATGATAAAATCTTCAGTTAAAAGAAATTTTATTGCAATATCAATTCCAAATTTTATTGTAGACTTTGTGGATTGTAATCCACCTAATGTTTGCAAAAAGAAATCTAAAATTTCATCTTTTTTGATTCCTGGGCTAGTAACAATTAGACTTAAAACATGTATTCTAAGTGATTTGTCATCGGTAATCTTTGATTCTATTGGTTCTGGCTCTCCATTAACATAATAATCAATTAATTCTGAACTATTAGAATTTCCAACAATTATCGCTTCACCATAATCATCATATTGTGGTCTTCCTGCTCTTCCACAAAGTTGTTTATACTCTAAGACACTAATGGGTCGATTAGCACCAACTCTAGAGTTGTATCTACTAATACTAGATATAACAACTCGTCTTGCTGGTAGATTAACACCAGCTGCTAACGTGGGAGTTGCTGCTAAAAGTTTGATTTTACCACTTCTAAATTCAGTTTCTATGGTTTGTCTACAATTTGGATTGAGGCCTGCATGATGAAAGGCGACCCCTTTTTTCACCAAGGTTGCAAGTGTTTTTACTAATTCAGTATGTTCGTTGCTTTGAAGAATTTTTTTTGAAATATTTTCAAGTTCTTCTATCTCTTTTTTCTTTAATGAATGCAAGATAGCATCTGCTGCTTTTGTAGCAAGTGATGATGAACGATTTCTAGTTTCTGCAAATAGTAGTGATTGTCCCCCATCCAGAACGGATTCTACTCCCAAATCAACTGGTTTTCCCCTAATGCTTGCCTGTACCTCAAACTCTCTACCATCATTCATTATCACAGAACCTCCATCATAGACGCCTTCGTAGAGTGGAACAGGTCTCCATTCATTGTCTACAATTTTACAGTTTAGCCATTCAGCTAGATCATCTACATTAGTTATAGTCGCACTAAGAGCTAAAATCTGTGGTTTATTTTCTAATAGTTTTAATTTTGTTAAAACAACTTCCAAGGTTTGACCTCTGTCCTGATCACCAATTAGATGAATTTCATCAGCAATTACTAATCCAACCTCTTCAATCCATTCAGGACCATGACGAATGATTGAATCCATCTTTTCATTTGTTAGAATTAGAACATCACTTTTTTCTAATTCCTTATCTACTGATTCATAATCTCCAGTAGAAATTTGCACCTTTATCTTTCGTCCAAAATCAATTGTTTCAAACTTTTTAAATTCAGAAAATTTTTCAGCTGCTAAAGCTCGCAACGGACTAAGGTAAACTATTTTTCCCCTGTTTTTTGAAAGATAATTTATCATTGCAATAACTGCTATGAGTGTTTTACCACTAGCTGTGGGAGCTGAAACAATAATATTTTCTCCATCAAGTAATCCTGCATCAATACTCTCTTGTTGTGGCGGATAAAGTTCAGAATAGCCTTCGTTTTTTAGAAATTCAATAGCTGGTTTTGAGAGTTTTAATTCAGATGTTTTCATACTCGGTTATAGTGACCGGGTCTTGATTCATAAATAGATGCCTCACGAAGCATCCTTCTAAGGTAGTTTCTAGCCTCTTCTTCAGTGAATTTGTCTGATTTTACAAGTTCGGTAATGAATAATTTTTCTTCTACTGGTATCTTGTTGTCGCCTTCGAGGGATTTTAGTACATCCATGAAGAGCTGCATCTTTGAAACTTCACTGTGTGCCCTACCTTGAAGAACTCCAAGATCTACTTTTCCAGTATTTACATCAACACCTGCATCATTAAGCATGCTTTCAATCAAGAAGATTGCTCGATCTGCATCTTCACCTTCTACTTGGTCTTTCATTAATAGACGTGCTCTTGCAGTTGCGAGTCTAATTAGACCCTCTAATTGTCTAGGAGTTACAGTAATCATGTCATCAGATTCTACATTTCGCATTTTCATGTAATATTCAAGAATCTTGTCTTCAGCCTCTTTAGTAAGAATTGGATCAATCCTCTTTGCGTATGCCAAGTATTTTGTTAAAGTATTTGAATCTATTAGAGAACGTGTATCGTTTCCAGTTGGCGTATGCAAATTAATTATATGTCTTGCAATTCGAGCATCCTTTTCCTTTGATGGAATGTCTCTTACTACAAAAATTAAATCAAATCTTGTTAATAGTGGAATTGGAAGATTTACATTTTCTGTAATATTTTTGAAAGGATCATATTTTCCATACATTGGGTTTGCTGCTGCAAGGATTGATGTTCTTGCATTAAGTGTCGCAACAATACCTCCTTTTGCAATGCTTACAGATTGTTGTTCCATTACTTCGTGTAATGCACTTCGATCTTCTGGTTTCATTTTGTCAAACTCATCAATACATACTAGACCTTGATCACCCAGAACGACGGCACCTGCTTCTAGCATCATGATTCCGGATTTATCATGGATAACTGCGGCAGTTAAACCAGCTGCGGTTGAACCTCTACCAGATGTATATAGACCTCTTGGAGCTATTCTTGCACAAAATTTTAGCATTTCACTTTTTGCAGTACCTGGATCTCCTACCAAAAATATGTTAATATCTCCTCTAATCTTAGTTCCGTCTTGAAGTAATCTTTGAGTAGAGCCAACAACTAACAACAAAATTGCTTCTTTAATCAAAGAATGTCCTTGAATATGTGGTGCAAATGAATCAATGAGTCGCTCGTAAATATCTGAAAGTTTTGCCAAAGATTTGATTGCTTTTTCTTCTTCAGGGGAGGTTTCTTCTCTTTGTGTTTTTCTTGAAATCCTTGAACCTCGTCCACCAATAAATTCTACGTTATTTGCATCAATTCTTAATCTATAAAGTCCGCTTGTAGTTCTGGCACCAATTAAAGATTCTTGCTCTATTCTTACAATTCCTGTAAGGATTATTCTATCTCCAGGTCTTGCATTATCAACTAGGTCTTGCTTTATTGTGACATCAATATAATGAGGTAATTGTCCAGGGGGTAAATCCTCAGGTAATTCTTGCAGTCTTCCAATTTGAAAATCAATAAATCTACTTTTTTCAGGTTGAATTGCAAATTCCTTACTTTGACATTTAAGATCACTTCCACACCTGTAAAGTGGGGGGACTGTCATTCCTTTTTCTAAACTAATGTGAAATTCATGATTATTGCTACATTTGTAAGTAATTTCTTTAGCAAGTGGTTTTATTTCTGATGATCTAACTAGCATTCCAGAAACACTAGTCATTTTGTTAATAATTTCTGCATTTATTTGACGAAGACTTCGCTGAACTGGATAGTTAATTATTCTAGCTCTAATTTCGTCTTTGATTTTGGCTGCATACTGTGGAAATCTTTCTTGAAGAATTTCTTTTATTGCTCTTGAGAAAGCTGTTAGAATTTCATCAGGGTTTTCATTAAATTTTTTTTCTGTGTGAGGATGTGATACTAGATCATTATAGTCAATAACAATATATCGAGAGTTTTTGGGCATCATCTGGTCGATTTGCTCTACATACGTAAATGATCCATGTTTATCCTTGTACTGCTTTAGAAATTCTTTTACCTCATCTGATAATGCTGATTTTGTCTTGATTTCAAGAGCAGTCATTTCTTATCACCTAAGATTTGTTTTTTAAAGTCATTTGATGTGTTGTAAATTTTTTCATAGAAAGAACGTTCTTCTAAGGTCAACTTTTGACTCAGGGTTGCAGTTAATTGGGAAGAATCAGCCAAGTGAATAATTTTTCCTTGTCGTTTGCGAACTAATGAGTTTAACATACTTTGGACTTTGTCAAAATCATCTTTTGGTAATCGTTTCATAAATGCAATTAATCTAACGTAAAAGTAAGGTTCAAGTGTTGCAAGCTCAAACTCACCTTGAACATTTTCCTTTACAGTAGCTTGCTTTAGCTCTACAACCATATCAGTGTCTTCAATGGTGATATGTTTTTCAGATTCGAGAACATCAGCAACCCATCGTTGAATGTTTAGAATTTCTCCCTGCTTTCCTGTCATATCAACACCCGCTACGTTAATTTTGATATCGTGTAGAAAGGTGACCTTAACATCCTCTAAGTCAAAACCCGTATGATGGACCTTTGATAGATCACTACTGCTTAACATGTCAGATCAGTACACCTAGTCTAGAACGTGATGAATCGGATCGATCAATTCTCTTCACAAAATGGTGAGATCAATTGATCCTGATAAAAGTGAACGTATTTACTTGATATTGAGGAATGGTCAGATCGGAATGTCTATTTCAGATATAATGTGGGTAGAAAAATATCGTCCACATAAGATTGCCGATCTGATAGATCAGAAAGAAATTGTAGGCAGTATTCAATCACTTTTAAAGAATCAGTCTGAAATGCCTCATCTCTTATTTTCAGGTTCTGCTGGTGTAGGTAAAACAACTATGGCCTTGTGCTTGTCTCATGAGATTTTAGGAGAACATTGGAAGGGTAGTACTCTAGAACTCAATGCATCTGATGAGCGAGGAATTAACATGGTAAGAAATAGAGTAAAGACGTTTTCCAGGTTTGCAGGTCTCGATAGTGGAATTCCCTTTAAAATTATAATTTTAGATGAGGCAGATGAGATGACTGCTGATGCTCAAACTGCTCTAAGAAGAATTATTGAAGACACTGCAAAATTTTGTAGATTTATTCTGATCGCAAATAATGTTTCAAAAATTATTGCGCCAATTCAAAGCAGATGTGCAGTTTTCAAATTTTCAACAATTCCTGAAAAAGATATGATTTCACATCTAAAAGAGATAGCCAAAAAAGAAAAGACAAAAGCTGATGAAAAGGGGTTAGCTGCCATTTACGAATATTCAGAAGGAGATCTAAGACATGCAATCAACTTACTACAAGCAACTGCAAGTTTAGGAGCAATTACTGAAGCCAATGTAAAAGCATCTGCGGGTCTTACAAAAATCAAAGATGTAGATGATGTTCTCAAGCTTGCACTTGCTGGAAAAATTTCTGATGCTCGAAATAAAATGATTGAGCTCATAAAAGTTTATGGAATGTCTGAATCAGATTTTCTAAAATACATCAACATTGCTGTGTATAAAACAAAGAACAAAAATTTGAGTGATATTGTTCAAACCATAGCAAAATATGATTTTAGAATTCTCAGTGGTGCAAATCCAGAAATTCAATTATCTGCTCTTTTAGCAGAATTAGCAAAGTTTGGAAAATAAAAGCGCAGAGAGAGGGATTTGAACCCCCGTATGGCGAACCACACAGGCTCTCAAGGCCCGCGCCCTACCGAGCTAGGCGACCTCTGCGAGTTTCGTTGATATTCTCTGACTAAAATTTGTTTTAGAATTTGATTTAACAATAAGAATATTCAAAAATAAAGAAGGATGATAGGTTAGTGTCCTGCGTGTGGATTAGCTGATCCAGATTCCATTTTTTGGTATGATCCTTCTGCCTTTTCGTGCCATTCTTGGTTTCCTTGATCTACTAGAACAGCTAGAGGAGGGCATACTGAAACACATGCCATGCACCAAATACAATCATGTTCTCTAATTGGATCTGCATTGTCTGTTAAATCGAATCGCTCTTCCTTTTCAGTTTTTCCAGATCCATCAAAGGTCTCATGAATTGCCTTTATTGCAGGAATATCTTTTTCAGTTCTGTACCACTGGAATACTTGTACTGGACAAGCCTCTATACAGGCTCCATCTGCTACACAAGAGTCCCAATCTATTGCGACCATTGTTCCACTGACGCCGAGCGGTTCCATTTTTTCACCATGTTTCTTGTAGGCTGCTAGAACGTTCTCGTCCTTTGATGCTTCTACCAGTCCTTGTGATGGCCAAACCCAATGAAAATGCTCACCATCTGAATGCATGATTTTTCCAATTGGTTTTTTTCCTTCATGACAAAAGTCTTCTTGAATTGGCATATGAAAACTCAACATTCGTATATTATTTAAATCTAGACTAAATTAGTGGAAACTAAATTTTTTGTTGATCGATTATCCATAATTATAACAGTGTTTTTTGAGTTTCCCTTAGGTTCATATCGTTTTGATATTGATCGGTTTTCGATGGATATTATTAAGTATAATGTGTATAGTGGTCCAAATATTGGTCTGTATACAGCAGTAAATGATAAACAAGTTTTTGTTCCAAATGGATTTGCAAAAACTACAGCAAAAAAATTAGCTAGTTATCTTGATGTGGATACTGTCTATACCTCAATGGCTAATACACGATTGCTTGGAGTAATGATGGTGATAAATAATCAAGGAGTATTACTTCCTAGTAATGTTTCTCAACATGAGTACGATCTTATAAAAAAATCAACAGGCCTTAATGTTGATATTTTAGACTCTAAGCACAATGCGCTTGGAAATTTAATTTGTGCAAATGACAAGGGGGCTATTGTATCACCAATAATTCCAAAAGAGAAAATGAAAAAAATTGAAGATGTTTTAGGAGTAGAGGTAATTCAAAAAAAGGTAGCTGGGTATCACCAGGTAGGTGTAGTAATAGTAGCTACAATGCAAGGAGGAGTCATTCATCCAGAAGCTGATGATGACGAAATTAAAACAATCTCAAATGTTTTAGGAGTAAATATTGAACCTGCAACAATTAATGGAGGAATTCCTTACGTTAATTCAGGAATTTTAGCTAATAATCACAACATGGTAGTTGGGTATCACACAGCTGGTCCAGAAATAATGATGTTAACTAGGGCTTTTTCAGGATAGAGTCTGCATTTTTAAAAAGATCATCAATTGAGATTAGCTCTTCTGATCTGTCTTTCATATTTCGTAGTACTACTTTGTTTTCTGCAAACTCTTTTGGTCCAACAATTACTGTAAATTTAGATTCTGTAGCTGACTCCATCTGTTTTTTTAAAGACTTTCCAGGATAGTAATCAATTACGGTTGGAACTCCAATTTGCCTAAGCTTTGAAGCTATTGCCAAAGCTTCTGCATGCATCTCGTCATTTACATACAAAACAGATGTAATTACAATTTCTTTTTTTGGTGTTAATCCTTGAGCCTCTAGTGATAGAATGATTCTTTCTACTCCACCAGCTACTCCAGTTGCTCCTAGATCGTCTCGTCCAAATGCCTTTGGTAAATTATCGTACCTTCCTCCGCCAACGAGTGAGCCAATATCTGATGAAGTATCAAAGGCTTCAAAGACCATCCCAGAATAGTAATCTAATCCTCGAACTATTCCAAAATTAATTCGAATATTATTGATGTCTCTATCTGAAAGTGAAAGATATAGCTCCTTTAGCTCATCCCAGCCATCTAATGAGGTATCAAAGCTGTTTTGAATCTCTTCGGGACTTCCTTTTATGGCGGAAAAATCTAGTATTTTTTCTAGCTTTTCTTTGTCTAGTCCCTTTTTTTCGTATTCGGAGATAATTTCTTCTTTTCTTTTCTTTTGGACCTTGTCCATTGCCCTAAATACATCAGAGATAATTTTTGGGTCGTCAGTTTGAAAGAGGTTAGTTACAAAGGATTGGATAATCTTTCTGTTTGAGATATCAATGATAATATTTTTGAGGCGTAGTTTTTCAAAAAGCCTAGCTGTAAACTCGATTAGTTCTGCGTCTGCTGCCAGACTTGGTTTGCCAAAAATTTCAATATTCCATTGATGAAAATATCTGTACCTTCCTTTTTGTGGCTCATCATATCTGTAAACTCCCCCAAAGCTTGCTAGCTTTGCTGGAAGTTTTAATGATTTTTGTGAAACAACAAATCTTGTTAGTCCCATAGTAAAATCAAATCTTAATCCAACCTCTCTATCATGCTTGTCTTTGAAAAAATAGATATCGTCTTTAATTTGTGGTCCACTTTTAGTCTCCAACGTTGAGAGTAGCTCAATTGGAGAAGGGTTCATGAATTTAAATCCAAATAGATTAGATATTTGGACGAAATTTTCTCTAACGTACTTTATTTTGAACATCTCCTCGTCATCAATGTCTTTCATGCCTCTTGGAAGATCCATTTTACTCAAAAGCAGGATCTTTTGCATTTAGGTTTTGTGTCTTCAAAAGAAGTGTAGGTAAGTGTATGTAAAAAAATGGTTTCTATCTATTAATATCAGATATAATTCAAAGAATCAGTTGAGCTACAAGCTACTAGATCACGCAACTGATGCCATAATTGAGGTAACAGCCTCAGACCTAGCAGAAGCTTTCTTAACAGCAGCAAATTCAGTAGTAGAAACTACTCTAGACAGAAACACAGTAGAAGAAAAAGAGGAGATGTCTATCAAAGTACAAGGAAAAGACCTGCGATATCTTTTGTATAATTGGCTAGAGGCTGTAATTTATCAGCTAATCACAGACGGCTTTGCAATTAAAAGAATAAAGCTTGATTTGCAAAAAAATGAGGAATATGAAATTTCAGCTACATCATATGGTGAACCAATTGATCTCAAAAAACATAATTTCAAGGTAGAAATTAAAGCTCCAACATTTCATGAAATGGAAATTTTAGAAGGTAAAGAAGTTAAAATGAAATTTTTATTGGATTTGTAAAGTTAGTCATTAGAAAAAAATCTGAAAATTCTTAATTCTCACTTTAATCATTATTGATTGTTCATAACAAACAGCAATGAAACTATTAGACTTTTCAAAATCAAAAGTAGTTGTGAAGCAGTATAACATCAATGTCATTTGTAAAAAATGCCATAGAATGAACATGCTAGAGGTCTTCAAAATAGCCAGTGAAGAAGAAATTACAGAAAATGTTCGCTGCCCCACATGTCAGGAATTAGGCAGTCTAATCTATGCTAGCTCCATTGGAACAAAACACAAGTTTCACTTATGAATAAGGACTATGTTTGATTATTTTTTTCTCCTTTCCAAATTTTTAAAAATTCAATAGCACCTTTTGAGCCAAAATAAAATCCAATAATGGTCATAATTACATACGAAAAGTTATCCATTAGTGTCATGGCAGCTTCATTTTCTAAAGTAGGTAGATTATCTGAAAATAATAGGGCTAGCACTACAATGTATACTGAAATCATTGAACCTGCAATAGCTTTTCTTAATGTTCCAGTAGAATTGGGCTGATGCAGAGAATGATACGATGAAATAGCCAGCATTCCAAAAAATGTAATAATTCCAACTCCAGCGATTGACCAACTTATTTTATCAATTATTACTCCATACCAAAAAGATGCTATAGCTAAACTAGCTACAATACATGCTATGATTGCAGTTCTTATCCATCCTGCATGCAAATGTTTGTCTTGTTTTGTTTGGCTCATCTAATTTCACATCAAATTTATTCAAACTAGATAAAATGTATCAATAATATCATTTTGAACAACATCGTTTTTTATTACAAAAAAATTGCTTGCAATAAAATTTCATTTAAGAATTAAAGCCCACTTGATTGCATTTTCTGGAAGATTAACAAATGACACAGTCAATGGCACATCTTTTAGATTTGCTTTGAATACACGTTCTTCCATACTCACATATACTAATTTTTCCACTTAAAGGATGCGTAGAATTTGTAAGCGACGGTATATTGTGGTGTTGTACAATCTAAACAACAGCATCAGCCTTTTAAATTCAGTAATCTATTTTTTCTATTCGAGCTTGTATACCTCTTGATTCTAAAAAATGACCAAGAAAATTTTTCAGTTGTTCTGCGATTCTATAACCTAGTGCGCCTTCCATCATTCCTGATGTTTCAATTACAGAAGTTAAATCTGGACTCAATTGAATATTGAAAAAAGTCCAGCCAGCTCTGTTAAATGGTTCACTAATTATGCATCCATCTTTTACATTACAAATTCCTTCTAACTCAGACATTGCTTTTTTTACTAGAGGGATTTCTTCTTTGTATTTTCTAGTACTGAGTTGAAATAATGGTTGCATCTTATTGTTGTTTCATTTAGAGTTTAAAAATTAAAGGGGGATCCAGACACTGAGAGTCTGAAGTGATCGAAACCTCTTCAAATTTGGGCGTGCAGGATTCCCCCTACCCTAAAAATAAAATTAGTATTTAACAAACACGTAGAAATTGTATGTAAAGTTCAGAAAATGAACAAGGATATAGAATAAATGTTAATGTGAATGCCCACAGCCACAAGAATCATGACCTGATTCAGCTGAAGTAGAATCTTTTTCTGAGCATTTAGAACATTTGTCTGAAACTGTAGGTGAAAAGAATCCAATTCCACATGAAACACATTTCATACTTGGCATATACGAGCTAACTTTTACCTATATTTATTGATACAGGTAAATCTAAACAAAAACGTATTAAAAACATATGATAAAAATTTTGTAAATGAGCGATGACGAACTAGAACAAATTAAGGCAAAAAAATTAGCCGAAATGATGAAAAAACAACAGGAATTAACCAATCTATATGAGACAGGAGTAATTGAGCTTGATTCTTCTAATTTTGAACAAACAGTATCTAGTGAATCACCAACCTTAGTTGATTTTTGGGCAGAGTGGTGTGGTCCATGTAAGACAATGCAGCCAGTGTTTACAAGAACGGCAAGAAAATTCAAAAAAATTAGATTTGCAAGATTGAACATTGATCAAAATCAGGATATTGCTACCAAGCTAGGAATTCAATCAATCCCTATTTTTATTATGTTCAAAAATGGAAATCCTATAGACAAGGTTATTGGGGCAGTAGGCGAGCCCGGAATTAATTTGATTGCACAAAAATATTCTTGACATGTTAGTATACATAAAGATAATTGAGTTACACAAAACAGAACAAGGTATTTTTTCTTATTTTTTTTAGATTACTAATATCCGTAAATAGGATTTGTCTTACGAATTAGCTCAACAATCTCATTTAATGTTTGGAGTTCTTCAGAACTTAATTTATGTTTGAATTTTTTTAGATACTGTTTTGCGTCATCTGGGGGAGGTAATGTGTAAAAAACATCTTCTTCTTTGATTTGTCTACCTATCGTTACATTTTTTACAGAGCAGGCAACCTCTTGTCCAGTTTTTGCTGATTCCACACTTTTACTCTCATGTTGTAGCTGATGAATGATACCAATCTTTTTTCCATCCTTATTCATAAAAGAGATTTTCTGTCGAATATTTCCTACATCAACTCTAATTCCAAAAACTGCAGGATTGTTATTTCTAAAAATATAACCTTTGAGAAATGTAAACTTGCCAATTGGGGTAAGCTCCTTGAACATTGAGTTTTCTAGATCTGCACTGTCATCATCTACCCATTGAGTATAGTCATCAAATAAACTGTAGATTACTTTATCATCAAAAATTCTTACATGATAATTATCAGATTCAATTTGTGCTTCAGGTGCAATCTTTACATTAAAAGCCAAAATTACACCTAGATGCCTATCATTTTCCTTTACAGCCTTTGCTTCCATTACATCACGACGATTTACTGATCCTATATCAGCAAGAGAAATTGGAATGCTTTGTCGTCTTAACATCTCAGTTAATGCTTCTAGTGAACCAATCGTATCACATTTTAGAATAACTCCTTTTGTTTCTGTTTTAATAAAAACTGCTTTCATCTCAGACTCTATTGATTTTTTAAGACTTTCAGCTTCAGATTTATTATTTGTAGCATAGATAGTACTTCCAGGTAACACTCCATCCAAGTCAGGTGATGCAATTTTGATGCCTGCAGCTGCATCTACGTGATCAACTAGCTGGAATTTATCTCTAGGATCACGCATTTCATCTAATGGTTTTGGTAACAACATGGCCTTGGCTTTAGTTATCACTACAGAATCTCGTTTTGCAACAATTATCTGATCATCTTTTTTTAGATGGCCATCAATTAATATTATATTTGCAGTTGGTCCTAATCCAACCTCATCATTAACCTCAAGAACAATACCACGTGTTGATTTTTCTTCTTGGTCTAATCTTTTTTGTAAAAATTGTTGTGCTAAACCTACAAGAACTGCTAAAAGCTCCGGAATTCCAACTCCTGTTCTGGCACTAACTGGTACAATAGAAATTTCTTTTTTAAAGTCTTGTACTCGATAAAATGCTTCAGATTGGTATCCTAGTATAGATAAAGCAGAAACAACATTGTAGAGTTTTTCATCAATTTGAGTCTGTACAAATGGATCTTGTTCTTTTACAGCTTTTGAAATGTAAGGAGTATCACTTTTTTTCCATCCAGAAACCATGTCTATCTTATTTAATGCAACAACAAATGGTACCTTTCTGCCCTCTAAGATTTTTAGGCTTTCATTGGTTTGAGGTTGAAAACCACGATTAATATCAACTACCAAAATTGCAATATCTGCAGCAGAACCTCCACGTGTTCTTAAATTAGTAAAAATTTCGTGTCCAGGTGTATCAATTACAAGTAATCCGGGAATGGTATATTCTCCTTTGCTAAGTTTTTCGTAAAGAGGACCAGTTAATTTTTTGATGGTATCAGTTGGTAAGAAACTTGCACCAATATGTTGAGTTATTCCACCTGCTTCTCTTCCCTGAACTCCTGTTCCTCTAATCTTATCTAAAATAGATGTCTTACCAGAATCTACATGACCTAATACGACCACAATTGGTTGTCTTATACGCAACCCAAATCACTCGAATACTACCTTCACTTCCTTTTCAAAGCTTTCTATGGAATCAGAAGCATGGACAATATTGTCTGTTAGTCCAAGTCCTAAATCACCACGTATCGAACCTGGTGCTGCCTCAAAAGACTTTGTAGAACCAATCATGATCCTTGTAGTTGCAATTGCATTGTTTCCTTCAATTACTGCCACAATAACTCTTTCCGATGTGATAAATGAAACAAGCTCATTAAAGAATGGTTTGGATTGATGATCTGAATAAAATTTTTCTGCTTTCTCTTTTGTAAAAGTGTACATTTTTAATTTAATAATTTTAAAACCTTTTTTTTCAAAACGAGAAACAATTTCACCTATTAGTCCTCTACTAACTGCATCAGGTTTTATAATGAATAGTGACTGTTCAGTCAATTTACTTCTTGACTTTAATTCCGCCTTTAACGTATTTTTTAGTCCATTTTAATTTTCTTGGATCACGTTTTAGCTCAAGCATGTTCTTTCTACATTTTGCTGAACAAAACCACAATACAGTTCCGTCATTTTTTGCTAACATAGTACCTGAACCTTTGGCAACTGGCCTATCACAAAAACTACAAGGCTTAACTAAAAGACTCAATTATCAAATCACCTAATTTTCTTTGCTTCGCGTTCTGTTTCTCTAAGAACCAAAATATCAGACATTCTTACTGAACCTTTTACATTTCTTGTAATAACCCGTCCCATATCCTTTCCTTCCAAAATTTTTACTCTAACTTGAATTACTTCGCCTGCAATGCCTGTTCTACCAACAATTTGAATTATTTCTGCAGGAGTTAGAACTTCTGATTGTGAAGAGCTCATTTATCTGATTTGCCTTCCTTGATTTTAGAAATTGTTTCAATTACTTGATCCACTATGTGTTGTGCATCTCCTGAATCTAAAATGGCTGCAGCTGCTGAGGTAACATCTATACCAAGTGATTTTCCAAGTTCTTGTTTGCTTGGAACAAATGCATAAGCAGCCCCTTGTTCATCACAGATTATTGGAAGATGTGCAACAACCTCTGGAGGTTCAACATCTTCAGCAATTACAATTAGTTTGCTAATACCACGCTCAATTGCCTTTGTGGCCTCATTGGTACCTTTTCTTACTTTACCACTTTGAGCAGCAACTCTAAGAGCTTCTAAAATAGGACTTACTAGTTCCTGTGGAGTCTCAAATTTTACGTAATACCCTTTGACCATTCTCATCAACCACATGATTCGTTTTAAAAGTGTTATCGGTCAAGAATAGATTTTATCTTTTGTACATGCACCGAAATTAGCTTTTCAAGCTTTTCTTGAGAGCTTCCCTCAGCATAAATTCGAATAATTGGTTCTGTTCCACTTGGTCTAACCATAACCCAGCTTTGTTCATCAAAAGTGATTTTGATGCCATCAGTTGTATCAGAATCAGGATATTCTTCAATTAGTTTATTGATTATTTTTTGTGCATCATTGCTTGAACATGAAATCTTAGTTTTTGTTGTAAAAGATGGAGGTAAATCATCAATTAGCTCTGAAATAGTTTTGTCAGTTTTGGCAAGTAATTCAAGTACCAATGCCATAGTCATTGCACCGTCTCTTACTTGATTATGTTTTCCAAGCATGAAACCTCCATTTTCTTCAAATCCTAATACAGCATTTGTTAGAACCATTTTTCTTGAAACTTCAACACTACCCACCTTTGTTCTGATCACTTTAGCATTTGAACTCGCAGCAATTTTTTCTATACTAGAGCCTGAGTTTAGACAAGTAACGACAGTTGCATTGGGATTTTTTTCTAAAATGTATTTTGATAATAAAAGAGCAGATTTGTCTCCAGTTAAGATTATTCCTTTATTATCACAAAAAAGACTTCGATCACCATCACCATCAAATGCAATACCAAAGTCTGCTCCAGTTTTTTTTACGGTAGCTGAAAGCTCTGAAAGATTTTCTGGCGTAGGTTCTGAGCCCCTACCAGGAAATAAACCATCTATTTTTTCATTAATTGTAATTACTTGACAGCCTAACTCCTCACAAAGTTTTGATGCAGTAACAGATTGAGCTCCATTTCCAAGATCCAATACTACTTTGAATTTTTTTTCTAGTATCTTAGATGAGTCTACTTGAGATTTAATTCCATCCAAGTATTCTTTTATTGTAGAGTTCTCCTCTTTGGTAGAACCAAATTTTGATGAATTATTTTTCCATTTCTTTGTAAAGTAAATATCTTCAATCACTAACTCATCTTCCCTTGATATCTCCACCCCATCACTTGCAATAGGTTTGATTCCATTATATTGTGGAGGATTATGTGAAGCAGTAATCATAATTCCTCCTTTATATCCAAGTTTTTTTGTTGCATATTCAAGACATGGTGTTGGGTTTAGTCCTACATTATTGCAATCTAGTCCAGCATAATTTAATGCAGAACATACCACTTTTGCAATAATAGGACTGGTGTCTCTCCCATCATACCCAACAATTATTGGACCTTCTTTGAAATATTCTGCAATAGAAAGTGTAATGTCGTGGATGAATTCTAGAGTAAAATCCTGACCAAAAACACCACGTATTCCATTTGTTCCAAATAATTTTGCCATGATAAGGTTACTAAAACTAATGAATAAATTTGTGTTGTGAATTGTTTTCTATTAATCTATTTTGAAGGTTTTGAGACTATAACCTTGTTTGATAACTTAATCTTTAGAATAATTACCATAATGATTATTGTAATAGAATTCAAAATGCTTAAAGTAACTCGCAAGTTTTCATTCAAATTAATAGCAGAAAAATTAAATTTTTCTTGTATAATTTCTCTTGTCTCAGTAAATTGATCTAAATTTACACCATTTACATTACTTCTATGAAACTAGGAATTAATTTTACTTTTTTTGCAAGAGTTTTTGGATTTTTTTATTGATAAAAGAATTTTTTATTTGATAAAACATTCCTGTTCATTTTTCACGGAACCGTTAAGTTTGTGTAAATATTCTAGTGGTGTGCGGGAGTCGCCAAGCCTGGTCAACGGCGCAGGGTTTAGGACCCTGTCTCTTAGGGGTTCGTGGGTTCGAATCCCACTTCCCGCATAAGTTCAAAAATTATAAGGATCCCATTTTAACAACGTTCGTGAAAAAGACTATAATTGGAATTACGATTGTTGGAAAAGATCGAGAAGGAATAGTTGCTTCATTTACCAACTTTGTGTTTCAACAAAAAGGAAATGTTGAGAAGGTAAATCAAAACGTCATCAAAGAATTATTTGGAATGTATCTTGAAATATCATTTACAAAAAAAATTAACATTAAAAAATTTGAAAATGAGTTACAAAAAGTTGCAAAAAAGAACAAAATGGATGTAAGTACTCATCATGAAATTAACTCACAAAAAAATATTGCAATCTTTGTAACAAAAGAACTACATTGTCTTAAAGTAATACTTGATTCAAAACGAGCAGTTAAAGGAAAAATTAGTGTTATTGTTGGAACTGAAAAAAGTTTATCGTCAATGATAAAAAAATCAAAGATTCCTTTTGTTTTAATAAATGAAAAAGATCAATCAAAAGCTGAAGCAAAACTTCTTGATGTTTGTAAAAAGTATAATATAGATCTAATTGTTTTGGCGCGTTACATGAAAATTCTTACACCAAACTTTGTTTGGCGTTATCCAAATAGAATTATTAACATTCATCCGTCACTGTTACCAGCATTTCCAGGTGCACTTGCTTATGCACAAGCATTTGAACGTGGAACCAAGATTGTTGGAGTAACAGCGCATTATGTTACAGAGAATTTAGATCAAGGACCGATTATTTTCCAAGATTCATTTAATGTAAACCCCGAAGATAGCCTTGAATCAATAAAAAAGAAAGGACAAAAACTGGAAGCTGACACTTTACTCAAAGCAGTAAAGATGCATCTCACAAACAAATTAGAAGTACATTGGAGAAAGGTCCACATAAAGTGAATTAAATGGTTATAGTAAAAGATCAATTTGATCCAGATTTAAGAAAAATTATAAAAAAACAAAAAAAAGCAGCAATAATTCCTGTGGGTTCCATTGAACAACATGGTCCTCACTTACCTGTCTCAACTGATTCAGATATTGTAACAGAGATAGCAAAACGTGTATCAGAAAAATGCAATTTTTTTTTACTCCCTACTTTATCATATGGGGTATCTTTTGAACACGCCCCTTTTTTCAATCTAAGCATAAAGGAAAAAACCCTAGAACAGATTCTAATTGAAATATGTCTTTCCCTATCAAGCAATAATATTAACACAATTTTCATTATTAATGGCCATCACGGAAATCAAAAAGCCTTGGAAAAATTGAGTCAGAAAATAAATCGACTCTCTAGGAAAAAAATCTGGGTTTTTATTTTTTCATATTGGCATTTTATGAAACATGAATTTGATCATGCAGGATTTGTAGAAACATCATTAATGCTTGCAATATCTAAAAAAGTCAAAATGAGTCGTGCCAAAAAAGGATTGATTACAAAGAATTTATCTCAAAAAGAAAAATCGCTATTAGGCAAGCAAGCTTCAAAATCATTTCCATCGGTGACTAAGAATGGGGTATGGGGCGACCCAACCAAATCTACTGTTAAAGATGGGAGAAAATTTCTAGCAGAAATTGTACGTAATTTAGCAAAAAAGAGTCAAACATGCCTTACAGCTAAAAGTCGAAAGTTACACCATTGAAATTTTAATATAATCCCCCAATATGAGACCTAGTAAGTGAATTAAATGTCCGTTGACATGGCAGTAAAAGTATTGGAAGAAAGTATCAATAAAGTCGTATTGGTAAAAATCAAAGGCGGAAAGACAATACGAGGAAATCTACTTGGATTTGACCAGCACATGAACCTGCTACTCGACCAATCAGAGGAGATTCCTACTGAAGGCGATTCAAAGAGTCTTGGAACCATTGTTGTTCGTGGAGACAATGTGGTCATGATTTCACCACCACCATCCTAGATGTGATTTGATATGGTAAGAGGCACAACTTCAATGGGAGGTTTTACTCGCAAGAAGGTTCACATTAGATGTAGAAGATGTGGAAAAAACTCATATCACAAACGTCATCATCAATGTGCCAGTTGTGGATTTCCCGACTCGAAACTAAGAAAATACTCTTGGATCAAATGGTACACATAGATACATGAAATTATTATTTTCTAAGCCCAAAGTTCTATCAATAGGAGCAAATGCCCACATAAAGAGCCAGTTGAATTCGTTGAATATAGAAAAAGAAATTCTAACCAAGACTATTTCAAGACTTTATCAGCATGAGGTTGAACTATCAAAAATTCAGCGGGATAGGTTGCTTATTAGATACCAGCATCACCTAGGCATAGTTTTAGTTAAAATAGAGAAACTAGAGGCTGCCAGTAAACATCCTGACTTGGGTCCTTTAGGAGATGGTCTGATAACACTAATGGATCAAAAACTATCCCAGTTAGACAAGAGATTATACGAGCTTACATCAAAAATTAACATAGCAAACACCCAGATTGAAGAAAATAAACTAAAAACTGAGACACCAGCAAAAAAAGTAAAGGAAGAAGCCAAAAATACAGAGGCAATTTCACAAATACAAAAAGATGTTACAAAGGATACTACATCAGATATAATACAGCAAAGACCTCCAAGTTCAGTTGAAATAACAACTCTTACAGAATTACCGTCAAAAGCATCAGAATTCCCGTTAATAGAACAAAAACCACGCGATATTCAAATGGAAATTATCCAAGAAAGAATTGACAATCAACAGCAAAAAGTAGAAGAAAAAGTCGAGAGCCTTCAAACAAATAATGTTTCTACAAATTTTGAAAAATCCGAAATTCCAAGACAAGAAACTTTTCCCATTCTAATTGAACAAAAACCAAAACCCACGATAAAGCTACCAGAAGAAGAAAACATAGAAGATGATGATGATGATCTTGACAGAATTAAAGGAGAGATAATGAAAACACTCTCTAAGCTAGAACAGGCAGAGGTAGAGTAATTGTCATTTGATGATGCCATTTCGGCATTGTCAACAGATGCTTTAAGATTTGTTAAAGATGGATATATTCTAGGTTTAGGTAGTGGGAGAGCTGCTACTGCATTTGTCAAATCACTAGCAGTGTTATTACGTGAAAAAAATCTCAAAATTCGAGCTGTACCAACATCATTACAAATTAAAATTATTGCCGAAGAAGGAGGGATTAATCTTATTGAAGCAGATCAAGTACAGAAAATTGATGTAGTTTTTGATGGTGCTGACCAAATTGATCAGCATAGATATCTAATCAAAGGTGGAGGTGGTGCTTTACTTCGAGAAAATATTCTAATCAATGCTGCAAAAAAAGTAGTAATTATGGCAGATAAATCAAAATTTGTAAAGAATTTCAATAGAACAGTTCCAGTTGAAGTTCATCCTCTTGCAAGAAATACTGTTGTAAAATCAATTCATAAGTTAGGTGGTAAACCAAAAATTCGTACAATTGAACGTGGGTATCCATTCATAACAGAAAATGGAAATGTAATTTTAGATTGTAATTTTGGAGTTATAAAAAATCCAAAAACTCTGGCACAAAAAGTAAAATTAATTCCTGGTGTTATTGAAGTAGGCATTTTTACAAGAAAACCTGATGTAATTTACAAAGCAAAAACTAATGGAAAGTTTGAGATGTTAACTTGATTGAGGATGCCTTACAACCATCTTTCCATATCCAGATTTACCGATTACTTCAAAATTTTCTGCAACAGTTGTACCACGTACAATTGTCTTTACAGGCCAACCCTTTAGATTCCATCCATCATACACAATATAATCAGAAAAACCACCAAACAATTCACTTGTAACTTTCTTTTCTTTTTTCAAATCAATCATCGTAATATCAGCATCAGAACCTAATTCTATAGAACCTTTTTTAGGAAACATTCCAAAAATTTTTGCTGCGTTAGTACTTGTTAAATGTATTAGTTTGTCAAGAGTAATTCTATTTTTATTTACGCCTTCGCTTAACAGTATAGGTAAAAGTGTTCCAATTCCAGGAAAACCTGCAAGTGCGTCCCAAACATTATTTCCTCCAAGTTTTAGTTTTAGTTGATTTGCAACGTGATCTGTTCCAATGGTATTGATGGAACCGTCATGAACCGCCTTCCAAACATTTTCTACATCATTAGATGTTCTAATTGGTGGCATTACTTTTGCCAAGTATCCATCCTGTTTGTCGTAAGATAGAGTCAGATAATGCGGACAAGTTTCAACAAAAATCTTTGTACCATTTTTTCTCTCTTCTTGAATCTGATTTAGTGCGTCGGTTGAGCCAATATGAACAAAGTATAAAGTACAATCACACTCTCTTGCAAATTTAGAAATGGTTTTTATTGATTTGACCTCAGATTGAGTAGATCTACTTTCAGACCATGCGGCAAGACCATCTTTGTTTTTTTCTTTAGCAGTTTTCATTCCGCAAGCACAACTCTCATAATCTTCAGCATGAACTAAAACAGGACATCCAAGTGATGCTGCATTCTTAACTACATTCTGAATAATATCAGAAGTGACATTAACTTTTGCCTCTCGTAAAACATTCGTTCCTGGTTCCATATCCATGTAAACATGGCCAACATCACCTCCAAGATTCATGTAGAGTTTGAATGATGTAATCCATTTATCAATACAAAATTTCATCTCATCTATCTGCACACTATTAAATATCGAAGCATGTATAGAATAATCTACATAATGATTTTGAGAACTTGCTATTAGTTGTGGGACTAGTGAATTTGTATAAGATGAGCCTAATCTAATCATCCTCATCATAGTAGTAATTCCACCAATAGCTGCTGCGTGAGATTCTGTTCTAGCTGCCTCTTCTATAGGAGAATAAACTCCATAATGTACGTGAGTATCAATAACGCCAGGGATTGAAACTAATCCATTTCCATTTATTTTATGATCACAAGCTGGAACATCATTAGTAATACCGACAATTTTTTGATTATCAATTACAATGTTTTTGTCAACCATTCCCTTGGGAAGAAATACGTGTGAATCAATAATTACAGTATCATATGTCATCTATTTTTTTGAAATATCATCTCTGGGTTTTATTCGTTGAGTAAATGAATAAAAACAGATTCTATTGTGGTAAGAGAAGGGCCGGTGGTTTAGTGGTATAATGCCGCGTTCGCAACGCGGATGTCGAGGGTTCAATTCCCTCCCGGTCCACCATCTAGAAACTATTATACATAAACGCAGAATATTGATTTTGATGAAGGTTTTCACTGGAAAACAAGCTGCAGAGGACTATATGTCAACTCATACACTTGCATTTTCGACTCCGGAATTGACCTTGATGAGATTTTCATTTTGGTTAGGAGATATGGTACCAGATCCATCTAACAAAGAAAATAGTATGCCAAGACTAATGAAATTCATTGAAGAAAAAGACTTTGAACCTGTTCAAATAATAGATGATGATAAA
>SMUY01053813.1_pt1 | contig 23969 bp, 23 predicted proteins | sample 2456441 | NCBI WGS metagenome assembly SMUY01 (sample SAMN11095931, study PRJNA526329) | marine sediment metagenome | biome: Marine sediment; feature: Surficial sediment; material: Deep marine sediment; isolation source: Hadal surficial sediment | place: Pacific Ocean | collected 2014-11 | depth...
CTAATCTCGTCTAGTTCTTTTAATGTCGGGAGGTCATTTAAGCTTTTGAGTCCGAATACTTCTAGAAATTCAGCAGTCGTTCCGTAAAGAAAAGGTTTACCAATCACTTCTTTTCTTCCCTTAATTCCAATAACCCTTCTATCTAAAAGAACATTAATTACACCTGAAGAATCCACTCCCCTAATACTTTCAATCTCAACCCTAGTTACAGGTTGTTTGTAGGCTATTATTGCCACCACTTCAAGTGCCGCGCGGCTAAGGCGAAACTTCTTAACCTTCTTGTTATAATTTGAGATGTCTTCACTGTATTTAGGGTCTGTTCTGAATTGAGAACCTCCAGCAATCTCCGCTAAGAAAAACCCTCTATTTAATTCTTCCCATTCTTGAATAAGTTCTTTTAGACATTTGCGTATCTGAGAGCGTTCAATATTGGGGAAAGCCAACGATAATTTATCAACTGTCACGGGCTGATCGGATATGAAAATGATACTTTCTATTGCTTTTTTTATATCAGAAAGATCCAATTTGGCTTTCTCCTGAAAATGTGATTAAGATTGAGGCATCCGGTGAATCCTGAACAACATCTACGTTATATGTTCTAGCTAATTCCAGTAATGCCAAGAAGGTTATCACAAGCTCAAATTTTGACGAGCAATCATCAAAAAGTTCGTCGAACCTTAATTTTTGTTTGGTTCTTAGTTTTTCAAGAACCTGTTCGATTTTATCCTCGATTGTTACTGATTCAGCTTCAAAAGAAATCTCTTCTGCCCAGAGATAGCTTCTTCGTTGATAAAATTCACGAAAAGCCTCAATGAGTGCCCATAGGTCTACGGGCACAAGTTCAACTTCTTCATCATATTCGAGGGATGTTTCAATATATTCTCTTTTGAATACGTCTCTTCCTAGAATATCTTTACCCAATAAATCAATTGAAGCGTCTTTGTAGACCTGGTATTCAATTAGTCTTCTCACAAGCTCATCTCTTGGGTCTTCTTCCTCTTCTTCAATAACAGGTTTAGGAAGAAGCATTTTAGATTTAATAAGACTAAGCTCAGCTGCTATTACCAGGTATTCTCCAGCATACTGAAGATTCAGCACCTTCATAAATTCTAAGTATTCAATGTACTGCTCTGTGATTTTAGCAATCGGTATGTCATATATGTCCACTTCATTTTTTTTGATTAAATGCAGGAGTAGATCAAGCGGCCCTTCGAACAGCTGAACTTTAACCAAACAGGGTTCGGGGGTCTCGATTTCTTCCTGTATTTTGTTCAAATCTGTCATCCTAGTAGTAGTCCTATTATATTCCAAAGATTTCCATAACTGTAGCCTGAAAACAGTACTGAAATATAAGAAAGAGGATAGAGTAGATACCTGAAAATACCCCCGCCAAAAATAAATAACCCGAATAGTAAGAGGACTCCATATGGCTCAAACCTGCTGTATGCATAAACGTATTTATCCGGCAAAACAGCATAGAGGACTCTCGATCCATCTAAAGGAGGAATTGGTATAAGATTAAATACCGCAAGCGCTATTCCATATACAAGTGTCAGTACTAGTATTATTACAAATATTGAATCCAGACTGCCGGGCGTGATTTCTCCTGTTAAGACCTTTGGGATTAGCGGGCGGAGGATAAATCCAGCAACTACTGCAGTAGCAAGGTTTGAAAGCGGTCCCGCTATTGCAACGAGCAACGTCCCCTTTTTAGGATCTTTGAAGTTCATAGCGTTAATAGGCACAGGCTTTGCCCAGCCAAATCCGACTAGAAACATCAAAATAGTGCCGAAAACGTCAAGATGGGCAATCGGGTTTAACGTTAGCCTCCCTCTCAATTTAGCTGTAGGGTCGCCCAGTTTGTTTGCAGTCCAACCGTGAAAATACTCGTGGATTGTAAGAGACAGCAATATTACAGGCGCCTGTATGATTATAAAGTTAAAGTTGATATTATTTAGAAAGTCGAGGTTCATCCGGTTTATGGTTCAAGTTTATTTAGGTAGATAATATACTCGATTTAATGGAGATTTACGATCTGGGATGATATTTTTTGTGAATTTCCCTAAGTCGTTCACTTTCCACGTGAGTATATATTTGGGTGGTACTAATATCCGAGTGACCTAGCATTATCTGGATTGTTCTAAGGTCTGCTCCGCGCTCAAGCAGGTGAGTAGCAAAGGAGTGTCTTAGAGTGTGTGGGCTTATACTCTTTGTTATGCCCGAATTAACAGCGTGGGTCTTTATTAATTTCCAAAAGCCCTGCCGGGTCATTCCTTTACCTCTTCTAGTGACAAAAAGCGCTTTTGATTCCTTAGATTTAAGAAGGGCGGGTCTTGATAACTCCATATAGGTCTTTAGTTTTTCCTGTGCTTTTCCGCCCATAGGCACTATTCTTTCCTTAGATCCCTTACCATAAACAATAACAAACCCCATCTCAAAGTTGACTTCATTTAGTTTTAGTCCGATAAGCTCCGACACTCTTATTCCTGTTGCATAAAGGACTTCTAACATTGCAGAGTCCCTTATTCCTTGGGGAGTGGCTTCATCGGGGGCGTCTAATACTTTCTCCACTTCCTGAAGCGTAATAACGCCCGGTATGCTCTTTTTCATCCTGGGCGTACGTATGCGCGAGGTTGGGTCCTCTCTTATGATTTTTTCTACAAGCAAATATTTAAAAAACTGTTTTATGGATACAATACTTCTAACTGTAGTTGTATCACTAAAGCCCTGTTTTCTAAAATGAGAAAGGAAGTCAAGGATGTTCTCATACTTTATGTTTTGAACAGAAGTGATTTTGTTTTCTTCAAGATACAGGACGAATTTCCTGACATCCCTGCCGTAGGACTCCAAGGTGTTTTTAGAAAGACCCTTCTCGACTGTTAGGTAGGTTAAAAAAGAGTCTAAGAGCTGGTCCATATTCTACTTATTATAGACCATTAAGTCCCGGTTTCCCAAGAGTTTAGGTATTTTTTCTGCTCGGGGGTTAATTTATCTATATTGATGTCTATTGCCTTAAGCTTCATTCTTGCAACTGACTGATCTATTGATTCGGGAACATTGTATACCCTGTCCTCAAGCTTTTTCGCGTTCTTTACGACATATTCAGCGCAAAGGGACTGGTTAGCAAAGCTCATATCCATAACACTTGATGGATGTCCTTCCGCTGCCGCCAGGTTAATTAGCCTGCCGTCTCCTAAAACATTTATCTTCTTTCCGTTTTTAAGAGTATATTCCTCTACATATTCCCTGACCTGACGTTTCCCTTTTGATATGCTGCGTAGGCCGACTAAATCGAGTTCAACATTGAAATGGCCGGAATTAGCCACAATTGCTCCGCTTTTCATATTTCTGAAATGCTCTTTTCGAATTACGCTTATGTTTCCGGTAACTGTGCAGAAGAAGTCTCCAATCTTTGAAGCTTCTGCTATAGGCATAACTCTAAAGCCGTCCATTACCGCCTCAAGTGCCGCAAGCTCATCTATTTCGGTTACAACTACATTAGCACCAAGTCCCTTTGCTCTCATAGCGAGTCCCTTTCCGCACCATCCGTAACCGCAGACAACAAAGGTAGTTCCTGAGATAAGCCTGTTAGTAGCCCTTATAATTCCGTCAAGCGTGCTCTGTCCGGTTCCGTATCTATTGTCAAAGAGATGCTTGGTATTGGCGTCGTTAACTGCGACTATCGGATATCGTAGCACTCCGTTTTCAGCCATAGCTCTTAAGCGGATAACGCCGGTAGTGGTCTCTTCTGTTCCGCCTAATAACCCCTTAATTTTCTCTTTTCTGCTTTTATGCAGGATCGAAATCAGGTCGGCACCGTCGTCCATTGTTATATGTGGGGACATATCAATAGTGCTGTTAATGTGATTATAATAAGTCTTAGTATTCTCGCCTTTTATAGCAAATACAGAGATTTTGTGGTTTTTTACAAGATGTGCCGCAACATCGTCCTGCGTGCTAAGAGGATTTGAAGCGCAAAGCCCTACAGTAGCGCCACCATCCTTTAATGTTATTGCAAGCTGAGCGGTTTCTGTTGTTACGTGTAGGCATGCAGCTATTGTTATGCCTTTTAATGGTTTTTGTTTTTTAAATCTTTCTCTAATTTGCTCAAGCACCGGCATTTCCTGTGCCGCCCATTCTACTCTTAACTTCCCTTGTTTTGCGAGGGATAAATCCTTTACATCGTATTTCATTAATTGCCTCCGTGTATTTTCGAAAAAAGTATTCTTTAGTAATTATCCAATTGCTTTCTTGAGATCGTTTATCCTGTCGGTTCTTTCCCATGTAAATTCATCACCGGTTCTTCCAAAATGACCGTATGCAGCGGTCTGCTGATAAATGGGTTTTAAAAGTTCTAGGGATTTGATAATCGCGGAAGGGCTTAAATCAAAAACTTCTTTTATTGCAACTGATATCTTTTCTTCAGGCACAGTGGAAGTTCCAAATGTTTCAATCATTACAGAGACCGGCTCTGCTACTCCGATAGCATATGCTAACTGCACCTCACACTCTTTTGCCAGACCTGCGGCTACAACATTTTTAGCGACATAACGAGCCATATATGCAGCGCTTCTGTCAACTTTAGAAGGGTCTTTCCCCGAGAATGCTCCTCCTCCGTGTCTTGCCCACCCGCCGTATGTATCAACTATTATCTTTCTCCCAGTAAGCCCGGCGTCACCCAGAGGTCCACCGGTTACGAATCTGCCGGTCGGGTTTACATGGATTTTGGTATCTTTAGTTATTAATTCAGGGTTTATGCATTGCTTTATTACTTCTTCAAGAATGCCTTCGTAAATTGTTTTATTGTCCACATCATCTGAATGCTGAGAGGAAACCACAATGGCATCAATTGCAACCGGTACTTTGTTTTCATACCTAACGGTTACCTGCGATTTGCCATCTGGTCTTAAATAAGGGAGTATGCCTTCTCTTCTGACCTCAGACAGTCTCTTGGCTAGTTTATGTGCGTATATTATAGGTGAGGGCATAAGCTCAGGGGTCTCATCCGTAGCGTAGCCGAACATAAGCCCTTGGTCCCCGGCTCCTTGCTCTTTGGACTCACCGGAATCCACACCCAATGCAATATCTTGAGACTGTTTATCAACTGCGACTAGTACGCCGCATGTATGAGCATCATAACCCATCGAACTGTCCGTATATCCTATCTCAGCAATTTTACTTCTTACAACGCTTGATATATCTACAATAGCGCTAGAAGTTATTTCCCCAGCGATTACCGTCAATCCCGTAGTAATAAGAGTCTCACAGGCTACTCTACTATTTAGATCCTGCGCTAACATAGCGTCTAAAATGGCGTCAGAAATCTGATCCGCCATCTTGTCAGGATGTCCTTCTGTTACTGATTCAGATGTAAAAATAAAGTTTTTAAGAGACATCTTATTAGTCCTTTTTCTAAAGTTAGAGTTAGTTAATAAAGCCGTCTATGGTAAATTGTTTTATTGTTGCTGTCAAGCATTTTACAACTGCTCTGATCACATTTAGTTTCTGTCTACCTAAATATGGTAATCATTTTTAATTGTTAATTTTACTGCCGAATAATGCTAATTTCCCCCAAATATTTTTTAATGGTATAATCGGTATCCACAAGTCAACAAGGTTCTCTTAAATTTTCCGAAATAAAGGACGGAAATATGAAAAAATTAATAGCACCCTCTATACTCTCAGCAGATTTTACAAGACTCGGCGAAGAGGTGAGTTCAATAAAAAAGGCAGGGGCCGACTGGATCCATGTAGACGTTATGGACGGACACTTTGTCCCAAATTTAACTTTGGGGATACCGATTGTAGAAGCGCTTGCCAAAACCAATCCCCCGCCTCTTGATATACACCTGCAAATTGAAAACCCAGAAGAGTTTGCTGAGAAATTTATAGATGCAGGGGGCGACTCTGTTTTAGGAATCACTATTCAGTTTGAAACTTGCACATTGCTCAATAGCACTATATCCACAATAAAGTCCCGTGGTGTATCGGCAGGTATAGCGATTAGCCCCATGACTCCCATATCGGTATTGGAAGAAGTAATCGAATACATCGATATGGTATTGATTATGACTGTTGAGCCGGGGTTCCCCGGTCAGAAATTCATACAATCTATGGTGCCGAAAGTTAAAAAGCTAAGGGAAATCATAGATAATTCGGAGCATAAACCTCTAATTGAGGTAGACGGGGGTATAAAGTTAGACAATATAAAACTTATAGCGGATGCCGGGGCGGATGTGATAGTCTCGGGATCAGGCATTTTTGGGACGCCTGACTATGCAGAGACAATCTCTAAAATGAGAAGGGAGATAGAATCTCCTTCACCTTAAATTCTCTTATTCCCTTCTAATGAAGTCCCCTTTTTGGAATTTAACAAAATTGGTTTAGAATAATTAAATACGAATGGAGAACAATTCTAATTACGTAAAAGAAATAGAAAAGTACTTTCTTTCCCTAGCGGGCGAGGGGATAATGCTATCTTCAATGGACTATAGTCTTATATTGGGATGGAAAAATAAGGAGATTCCTAAAGAGGTGATTCTTAAAGGAATAAACCGCGCTTTTGTGGAAGGGAAATCAAGAGACGGTCAAGGTCCAAAGTCTGTAAGGAATCTTAAACATTGTGCACAATATGTAGAAAATTCTATAGATGAATATAGTCCCATAATCAAGAAAAACCTAAATAGGGCAGGGTCCTTAGATAGTGACAGTGGTTTTGATCTTGTGGTCGAGAGACTTAATAACTACATAAAATCAGAGAAAGAAGGGATTACTAAAAGCTACTATTTGAATATGAAAGAAAAATTGTTGGCTTCAGCGGACATCAACAGTAATAATGTTTTAAGTCTAAGCGCTAAAATAGAAGAGGAGTCTCTCGAAGAGCTCTTTGGTAATCTTTCTGAGGCTGAGAAACTCGAGATTAACAGTGAAGCCAAGAGTAAGTTGGGAAGTAGAGCTCGTCATATGACCCAGAGGGCGCTTGATGAAAGCTTAATATCTTTTCGTAATGAAATCTTAGGCGATAGGTACAGTCTAAAGAGTATTCTGTCCGGGGTAGAGGAGTATAATGGCTAAAAAAACAGAGTCGACAGGTTGTGATACGTGTCATTGGTCTGGATTTGTAATAACTGATTCAGCTAGCTATGCCAGGGCTGAGCTTTGTAGCTGTATTGAAGAATGTCCTCATTGCGAAGGTTCAGGAAACATTTTATCAGAGAATGAAAATGGATATTCTTATGTTGCTCACTGTCATTCATGTGGAGTCATTAGGAGAAACGTAAAGCTCTACAATATAGCCGGGATTCCTGCCAAATACTCCCACGTTTTGCAAGTGGACGCAGGTCTTGAGCTTAAAAGGATGAACTCCTCACTTCAAAGGGCACTTAAATACGCGAAAGATGAATTTGTAAAGAAGTACCCTACTAAAGACGGGTTTTTACTTATGGGGCCTTCAGGGCTTGGAAAAACACATCTTGCAGTAGGAACAATATCCGAGCTCACTCTTAAACACGGCGTTAAATGTCTGTTCAAGGATTTCTTCTATCTGCTCTCAGATCTCAAACAGGCCTATTCGGAAGGGACTCCTGAGAATGACGTAATCCTACCGCTTATAGAGGCAGACGTTCTTGTAATAGATGAGCTTGGGAAGGGAAGAAGTAATGAATGGGAGTTAAATATATTGGATCAGCTTATCTCTAAACGTTATAACGCATCTAAAAAAACCTTAATTACAACCAATTTTGTGACATATGATCTTGCTAAAGAAATTGGTGATAAACATGAAATTCTTGAAGTAAGGGTAGGGGAGCGTATTGCTTCCAGGCTTCATGAGATGTGCGAGTTCCTATATCTTGAAGGAAAGGATTACAGAATAGAGAGGAAAAAAGCTCAAAAATCCCAGTAATCAGAATAAATTTTCTTTATCTTATCGATTAAGGAGTCCGCATTTGTTTCTGAAACGCTAAGTTTGTACTCCGTCTTTTTTTTGTCCAGCAGTTCTTCTATTACTTCCTTAGTTGAAATCCAGAGACCATCCAAATTATAGCCTCCCTCGAGCAGGAATACGATTTTTCCATCACAAATTTTATCGGCTTCGTCGGTGAGTAACCTTGTAAGCTTGGCAAATCCCTCAGGACTTACTTTCATACCCCCTAAAGGGTCTTCAAAATAGATGTCAAATCCGGCAGATACCAATATAAATTCAGGCTTATATTGATCTATAATTGGTTTTAGTATCTCTTCAAATATCCGTATGAATTCGTCATCTCCCATTCCCGGCTCCATGGGTACATTAACTGTATAGCCTTTGCCCTCTCCGCTTCCTACCTCTTCTGCGGCACCTGTGCCGGGGTAAAATGGATACTGGTGGGTGGAGAAATAAAGGACCTTTGAAGTATCGTAAAAAATGTGCTGAGTACCATTGCCGTGGTGAATATCCCAGTCTATGACAAGCACACGCTCTAGCCCCTTTACTTCTGTTAAATAAGCCGCTCCAACTGCTACGTTATTAAAGAGACAAAACCCCATAGCCCTGTCGGCTTCAGCGTGATGTCCGGGTGGGCGCACAAGTGGAAAAGCCCTGTCTACTTCTTTGCTAAGCACGCTATCTATTGCAGAAATCATTCCGCCTGCGGCTCTTAAGGCAGCATCAAAGGACACAGGGCAAGTGGATGTGTCGGCATCTAAAAACACTTTAGATTTGCCTTTTGTCGACGCTATATTATCGTAATGTTTAAGAGTATGAACCAGAGTTATTTCCTCTTTAGTTGCGTCCCTTGGTTCAATTCTTACCACTTCATCAAATAGCTTAGTAAACTTAAGCATATCCACTATTGCCAGGATTCTCTCCTGCGACTCAGGATGACCCATTCCGTTATCATGGTCTACATAGAGTTTATCTAGCACAATACCCACTTTAGCCATTTAATAGTGCCTCCCCTTATTTAAATGCTAGTATAGCACATCCCGTTTCTCAAGATAGATATGGTGCCCAAACTACTTGATTAGTTTCTTGATTGCCCCAATTAGATAAAGCGAGCCTGTAACACATGAAGATTTATCTTCGCGTATGAGTTCTGTATACGCACTTTTATAGTCATCGATTGTCTGGATTTCTTCTATATATTTTTGTGCTATAAATGTGAGTTGTTTAGGAGAGGCTGTCCTTTCGGATGGTACTTTGGTAATTATGAGTCTTTCGGCAATTGAAGAAATCTCTTTTAAAAATTGTTCGTGGCCCTTATCATTCAGCATACCAACTAGGAATGTAAACTTGGTGTCGGGATAACTATCCCTAATTGATTTAACTAATGATTTTGCAGCTCCGGGATTATGTGCGCTGTCTAAAATTAGAGGAGGCCTCTCTCTTAAGATTTCAAATCTCCCTTCCCATTCTATATTGGATAAACCTTGTCGTAAAAAACTCTCCTCTATTTTTATTTTGTGCTTTTTGTGAATTACTTCTAAAGTCGCGATGGCTAAAGAGAGGTTCTCTAATTGATAACTACCCTTCAAGTTTGATTTGAGATTTCTAAACCCCCATCTTAGACCATTATAATTGAAGTTATCTGTATTTTCTCCATCTGTGCTGAATTCTCTTCCGTAAACCATCAAAGTGGAGGAATTCTTATTGGCCGTGTTCTCTATTACTTCAAATGCATCGCCCATAGCGGCTGTTATAACCGGGACTCTCGGCTTTATTATGCAGGCTTTTTCGGTCGCAATATCACTTATCTTTTCTCCCAGATACTCCGAATGGTCTATTGAGATATTAGTTATTACCGAAGCAAGAGGTGTAATTACATTTGTCGCGTCCCATCTTCCTCCCATTCCTACTTCGAGCACACTGAAATCAACTTTTTTCCTTGCGAAGTATACAAATGCTGCAGCAGTTATTATTTCAAAATAACTGGGAGTTTCAGAAAGAGATTCCTGAACCGTTTCTTTGATCTCGAGGATTATCGATGATAAATCAGAGTCTGAAATTAGCACACCGTTTATTTTTATTCTTTCTGTGATATTGACCAGGTGAGGTGAGGTGTATAGACCTACAATATAGCCCTGAGCCGATAGAACTGATGATATGGCCGATGATACTGAACCCTTACCGTTAGTACCGGCAATAATAATTCCCGGATTTTTATCTTCAGGATTTCCGAGTGATTTAAGTAGCTCCTTTATACGATCGAGCCCGGGTTTTACCTTGTGAAGGCCTAGTGAACTGAGGTAGGAGAGTCCATTTTGCATTATTTTGCCAATATTATAATCAATAAGAACTATATCATAGTTGATAGTACGGAGAAGATACTATAATGGTAATCATTTCCAATTAGTAGTTTTCACCTCTTGATATTCTTTCCACTTTAGTTTATTATTGATATTAAATATCAATATCGTAAAGGGGCTTTAATATGACTCCTGTAGCTAAAAGAAAGATGGAAAGAAGAAAAACATTCAATGATTATATAGCTAAAAAACAGCTAAAATCAACTAAGCAAAGAGATATAATTTTCAATGAGTTCTTTAATTATTATATCGGCAGGCATGTAACGGTTGAAGAGCTTTATGAGGATATAAAAAGGAGCAATCCTTCCATTGGATTCGCAACAGTCTATAGAACCCTTAAATTATTTAAAGAGTCCGGTATTGCTTCTGAAAGGAATTTTGGTGACGGTAAAGCTCGGTATGAACCAATAAGGTCTGAAACCGAACACCACCATCACATGATATGCACTGAGTGCGGAGACATTGTGGAGTTTGCAAACATGCAAATAGAGTCATGTTTGCATCAAGTTGCTAAGCTAAATGAGTTTAATGTTAAAAACCATAAGCTTGAAATTTATGGCCTTTGTTCATCTTGTGGGGAAAGTTGACTCTAAAAAGGGTTCTGCTTTTTTTACCATAGGAAGGAATTTAGCTGCATAAAACAAGCATCTCACTTACCGCTTGTTCCATTCCCACTATAACCGACCTTGAAATAATACTATGTCCTATGTTTAACTCTTCAATCTCTTCAATCCACGCAATCGGTTCTACGTTTGTGTAGTCTAGCCCATGACCTGCCGCTACTCTAAGCTCTTGATCAAGGGCTATCCCGACCGATTCTTCAATTTTTCTGAGTTCCTTATCTCTTTTACTTTCACTATTAGAATTAGCGTATAGGCCAGTATGGAGTTCAACCATGTCTGCACCTATCTCTTTTGAAGCTTTAATCTGTTTACTATTGGGGTCAATAAATAGACTTACAAAAATCCCGGCGTCTCTTAACCTCTTAACTGCTTTAGAAACTGTTTTTATATTACCAATAACATCAAGTCCGCCTTCAGTTGTAAGTTCTTCCCTTTTCTCAGGCACGAGTGTTACCATATCAGGTTTGGTTTGAGATGCTATTGTGACCATCTCATTTGTAGCGGCCATTTCCATATTTAGTTTGGTTTTTACAGTTTGCCTCAAAATATGCAGGTCTCTATCTTGTATATGCCTTCTGTCTTCACGGAGATGAACAACTATTCCATGGGCGCCTGCTAACTCTGCTATAAATGCAGCCAGGACAGGGTCAGGCTCATTGGTTCCTCTTGCCTCTCTTACTGTTGCAACGTGGTCTACGTTAACATTTAACTTGGGCATTACCTATTTACTCCTAATTCCTTCTCTATTGTTTGTGCCAACTCCTGCGCAATCTCATTTATAAGAGACTCATCTTCACCTTCTACCATAACCCTTGAAATTGGTTCTGTTCCTGAGAATCTAATATTGATACGTCCTTTCCCATTTAGTCGGTCCTCATTTTTCTTAATCTGTTTACTAAGTTCTGGGATCTTGTTTAAATCCTTTTTTTCTTCCACTCTGACATTCAGTAAAACTTGAGGGTAGAGATCTATGATTGTTGCAAGCTCAGAAAGAGACTTCTCTTTTGCTTTCATTATCCCAAGGACCTGAAGTGCAGCAAGCGTACCGTCACCAGTTGTTGTGTGATCGAGGAATATTATATGGCCGGACTTCTCTCCCCCGAGGTTTGAATTTCTGGCTCTCATCTCTTCTACTACGTATCTGTCTCCGACTTGGGTTCTTATAAATTCTGCCCCCTGGTCCCGGATAAATCTTTCAAGAGCCATATTGCTCATAAGAGTTGTAATAATTGCATTTCCCTTCAGTTTGCCTTTTTCTATCATCTCTTGGGCGCATATGGCTATGATTTTATCTCCATCAATAATATTTCCTTTTTCATCACAGAAAATCACCCTGTCCGCATCGCCGTCTAGTGCAATTCCCAAGTCGGCACCTGATTCTAATACTTTTTCCCTGAGCAGTTCCGGGTTAAGCGAGCCGCAGTCAGTGTTGATGTTCTTACCATTTGGGTTTACTCCAATCGTTAACAGCTGAGCCCCTAACTCCTGAAAAATAAGAGGTGCAACCTTATAGGCTGCGCCGTTTGCGCAGTCAAGGACTAGTTTTATTCCCTCAAGTGTCAAATCTGCAGGAAAGGAGTTCTTCGCGAATACTACATATCTCCCTGGGGCGTCATCTATTCTAAACGCTTTACCTATTTCATCTGGAGAAGATCTTATAAGCTTCTCCTCACCGTTGTAGATCAAGTCCTCAATTTCCATTTCTTTCTCATCAGGCAGTTTGAAACCGAAACTATCAAATATTTTAATTCCGTTATCTTCGTAAGGGTTATGAGAAGCGGATATAACGATTCCGGCATCAGCCCTCATGCTTGTAGTGATAAAAGCTATAGCCGGCGTGGGGAGCGGGCCCACCAAAAGAACGTCTGCGCCCATCGATGCGATTCCTGATGATAGGGCTTGTTCAAATATATATCCGGATAGTCTCGTGTCTTTTCCAATGACTATCTTTGGTTTATAAGAGTTTTTTTTGTTTTGTTTTAACGTATATGTGAGTGCTTTTCCAAGCTTCAAACTCATCTCTGGAGTCATAGGGTCATGATTTGCTAAACCCCTAATCCCGTCTGTTCCAAAAAGACGTTTATGTGCATTCTTCACTTGTTATCTCCAATTTAATTGAGCCTAATATCAATTGTTTTGGGGGATTGCTTTTTTAACTTCAGTATGTCCTTATGAGGATAGTTAACCCCGACTTTAAGAGTATATTTTTTGATTTGATTGGATTTATTTATATTGCTGCCGTCAACAAATAATTCTATATCTTCACTGCTAAGATTATTTATAATGCTAAACGGTCCTTCAAATGCAAGCTCAGTTGATATATTTCCGTTGGTTTCATACTTGTAGTCTTCAAAGTTTATGAAACTGATGTTTAGGTCATTAAATTCTTTTTCAAGAGTTTTTTCCTGAATATTTATAGTAACTTTTACAGTATTGTCGCCTACGATCTTTACAGTGGAGTAGGGGGAGCGTAGAGGTACCTCAATAGTAAATTTTGATTTTTCACCTTTTACTGAAACCTGATCTGTAGTAATGCTGTTTATTTTAGTCAGGAGATTCTTTGGACCCTCAATACGGGCAGTAGATGCAGATAATTCAGGTTTACCTATAATTTCGTATCCCATTTCTGGAGCTCCAATACTGGGCTCGACTTTGACTCTCTTTTTTGAGAGTTTATCAGCTTCAATTTTGATCTCAGCCGGGCTTATTCCTGTAACCTGTACATCTCTTGGAGGAGTGATCTGGTCGGTGCCAATTTCGAATTTGGACATTCCACTAGATATATTAGAAAGGTCAATTGTAAAAAGCATATTTTGAGATGTAATTGAAGAGAGTTGGCTGCGGGGCCCCCTGACTCTTAAATTTAATTTTTCAGGCGGGTTATTAACTACTATGAGTCCCGGTGGTAAGTTCGCGTAATTTATATCAATAGTAATATTTTTTTCTACATCGTGCTGAAGATTTGCAACCAGCCAAAGGGATATAGCAATCACAAGAGCAAGAACCTTCTTCCCCATATTGTTTAGAAATGGAGTTCTATTGCCTTCTTGGTTCCCATTAGATTGAAACGGATGTTTTAGCCAGTCCACCATGATAATTCGTTAGGTATTTGCCTGTTCACTCTTCTCCTTTTTTAGTGTAGGGGTTTCGGTGCTTAGTTTAGGTCGTTTAATACCCAGAGCATCGAGCAGTGCATTATGAAGTGATGTTGCATCAAGCCCTCTTGTAATTTCTCCTGCTAATGCAACTGAAATAGTTCCCGTTTCCTCAGATACTACAACAATTGCGGCGTCAGTTTCTGAAGAAAGTCCTATCGCGGCTCTGTGCCTTGTTCCCAAATCCCTTTCTATGTCGGGATCAGTGACCAAGGGGAAAAAAGAACCTGCGGACGCGATTCTGTCTCCAACAATAATAATTCCACCGTCATGAAGTGGAGAAGACGGATTAAAAATGCTTATGATTAGCTCTCTTGATAATAGAGCGTCGATTCTCATCCCTATTTCAATAAAATCCGCTAGGCTATTGTTTCTTTCAATCACTATAAGCGCGCCTATCTGACGGTTAGCTAGATAACTGGAAGCTTTTACTACCTCTTCAACAAAAGACTCCTTTGTTTTTCCTGATGATATTTTGAGTAAGAAAGGTTTTCTGCCGATTGCGGCAAGCCCACGTCTAATATCGTGTTGAAATAGAATTACTACGATTAAAATTATTGAGCCCAGGAACTGCCCGAGTATCCAGTTTAGAGTGAATAGCCCTCCTTGGGAAAGGTAGAATAGAGCAAAGAGCAGTATTAGGCCGAATAATATCTGGAGTGCGCGTGTGCCTTCTATCATTGTGAGCGCGTAATAGATAATAAAAGCCACGAGTACAATGTCCAATGTATCCCATATATATCTAAAATTTAGTATCGTATCAAACATGATATTTTGCTAAAACGCCCTCGCTTATTTTGATTAATCTTTAATTCACATTTAAAACTGCATCAACCATTGTGCTTACTCTTTTCATCTGCGCTATGTCATGAACCCTGACGATAGATGCGCCGTTTAATATCCCGATAGCAACGGTAGCGGCCGTACCTTCAAGTCTCTCGTCAATTTCGGCATTAAGAGTTTTGCCTATAAATGATTTATTAGAAGTTCCTATTAAAATAGGTTTTCCAAGTTCACGCAGTTTCTCTAAATTCTTAAGAAGAATGAGGTTTTGCTCCGCTGTTTTTCCAAAACCAAAACCGGGGTCTACTATTATGCTGTTTTTATCTATTCCGCTCTGTTCCGCAATATTTATTGAAGCTCGAAGCGCTTCTATAACATCGTCTATTAGAGACTTATATTGAGTATTCTCTTGCATATCTTTGGGGCGTGACGGGGTATGAGCTAATACTACACCCGCTCCATATTTTGAAGCTGTCTGAGCGATTTTCTCATCAAAGTTAAAACCGCTTATGTCATTTATAATGGAAGCTCCTTCCTTAAGTGCCCGAAGTGCAACCCCGGACTTTGTCGTATCAATAGAAACTATAATATCGAACCTTTTGTTAATTTCTTTTATTATCGGAATTACCCTTTCACACTCTTCTTCCTCACTTACTCCGTCAGAGCCGGGTCTTGTGGATTCCCCTCCGATATCAATTATATCGGCACCTTCATCTATCATTTGCTCAACATGCTGTAAGGCTTTATCTACTTGGGTGTATTTCCCGCCGTCATAAAAAGAATCAGGAGTAACGTTAAGCACGCCCATAATAAGGGTTTTTGTGCCTAATATGAGTTCCTTATCTCTACATTTGAAGATATTTTTTCTAAGAGGTGAGGTTCTGGTAGGCACCTCTTGAAATGGTGCCGGATTAACGTTGGTTGTTTTTCCTTGGGGGGGGGTTCCCTGCGTTGTTTTTTCCTGGATTTCCATTTCCGATCTTATTTTGGCCTGCCTCAACAAAAGCTCTAATTAAATAAAACTTAAGTATTATCACAAACTTCCTATTTATCTCTACAAACTATACTAATATGCCTTAATAAGATTAAGTGTCTTTTATATTATTATCTCTAAAGGCCATGGAACCTTTTGTACTAAATGGGTTTTCCAATGAGGACGGGTACTGCTCAGGTTTATGGTTTCTTATTATTTCATCTAATCCCTTACCGTCTATTACCTCTAGATCTAAAAGGACTTCGGCAACTTTATGAAGAAGGTCAATATTATTCTCTAGCAATTTTCTCGCTTTTTCGTAGTTGCCTGTAAGTATTGATTTTATCTCTTTATCGATTGCAATCGCACTCTCTTCACTATAGTTTTTTGGCTTTGAAATCTCTTTTCCTAAAAAGATTTGCTCCTCGCCTTTACCAAAAGTGATAGGGCCGACTTCTTCACTCATTCCCCATTCACAGACCATTCTTCGAGCTATTTCAGTAACTCTCTCAAGGTCATTCCCTGCTCCGCTGGTTCTTTCACCAAAAACGAGTTCTTCCGCAGCTCTCCCGCCAAGTAACACCATTATGGTAGCATTAAGGTTGGTTCTGGACATTGTGTAGCGGTCCTCAATTGGCAGCTGCTGTGTTACACCCAAGGCCGTTCCTCTTGGAATAATAGTCACTTTGTGTATAGGGTCTGTCCCGGGTGTCAGTTTTGCAACCAAAGCATGACCTGCTTCATGATAGGCTGTTATTTTCTTTTCAGAGTCACTAATAATAAGGCTCTTTCTTTCAACGCCCATAATGACTTTATCTTTGGCATATTCGAAATCGTCCTTCGTGATCTTCATTCTTCCGAATTTGGCAGCGTGCAGGGCGGATTCATTTACCAGGTTCTCAAGATCCGCTCCTGTCATTCCTGGAGTGGAGCGAGCTATAATAGAGAGTTCCACATCATCTTCAAGAGGAGTATTTCTGGAGTGAACTTTGAGAATCTCTTCCCTGCCTCTAACATCAGGTCTTGGAACCAAAACTTGCCTGTCAAACCTGCCTGGTCTAAGTAGTGCAGGATCAAGCACGTCGGGACGGTTCGTAGCAGCCAGTACGATTATTCCTTCGTTTGATTCAAACCCGTCCATATCTACTAACAGCTGGTTTAAGGTTTGCTCCCTTTCATCATGACCACCTCCGAGTCCGGCTCCACGGTGGCGTCCCACAGCATCTAATTCATCTACGAATATGATGCACGGCGCATGCTTTTTGGCCTGTATAAATAAATCCCTTACTCTGGAAGCTCCTACTCCTACGAACATTTCAACAAAATCGCTACCGCTAATTATGAAAAACGGGACTCCAGCTTCTCCGGCTATTGCTTTTGCTAAAAGTGTTTTTCCTGTTCCAGGGGGACCAATAAGCAAAATACCCTTGGGAATTCTTCCCCCTAATTTGGTGAATTTTTTAGGACTCTTTAGGAAGTCTACAATCTCTTGGATTTCTTCTTTTGCTTCGTCTACTCCCGCTACATCTTTAAAAGTGATTTTGTTCTGGTTTTCATCAAGCATTCTCGCTTTGTTTTTTCCAAAAGACATCGCTTTCGTTCCACCCGCTTGAAGCTGCCTCATAAAGAAAACCATAATAACAACTAGGAGAAGGAGCGGAGCCCAATTTAAAAGGATGCTTGTTAAAGACCCATCTTTATCAGAATCGAATTTAAATGTGACCCCTTTTTCTTCCAGTGTTTTTATTAGTTGGTCGTTGGCAGGGCCAATTGTTTTAAAGCTTGCACCCGAATCTTCGCTTGCTCCAACGTACTTACCCTGGATTTCCTCGCCTTTAAACTCGATTTCTTTTACATCCCCGCTATCCAAGCTCGAAAGGAACTCGCTGTAGGGTATTTCTTCATAATCCGCTCTAGGCGTGTGTACAAGCTGATAGAGCGCTATAATCGCTACAAATATAACTAACCACAATACTAAATTTTTGAATAGCTGGCTGTTCAATGTTTCCTCTTATATAAAATGATATTAATCACTCATAAACCAATCAAAATGATAGCATAAGTGAAGGGGGTTTTCAACTTAGATTCCCCAATTATAAAGCATAATTACGTCAATATTGGCCTTATTTAGCCTTAATCGAAAAGACCAGTGCTCAAGTACCTTTCTCCTGTATCGCAAAAAATCGTCACTACCTGTTTACCTTTTCCCAGTCTCTCAGCAATTTTTAATGCGGCATATCCTGCCGCTCCCGCTGAAATTCCTACCAAAAGTCCTTCTTTAAGGGCAATTTCCCTAGTAAAATACCGGGCGTCCTCTGTTGAGACCGGAATAATTTCATCATAAATCCCTATAGTCAGTATCTCAGGTATAAAACCGGGTCCAATTCCCTGTATTTCATGAACATTAGCCTTGCCTCCAGAGAGAACTGCGCATTCCTTAGGCTCAACGGCAACTAAATGTATGCCAGGATAGGATTTCTTTAGAATTTCTCCAACCCCAGAAATTGTTCCCCCAGTTCCCACCCCCGCTACAAAGGCGTCGATTTTTCCCGGAATTTGCTCCATTATTTCAGTGCCGGTTGTTTCTCTATGGGCTTGTGTGTTCACTTTATTGCTAAATTGGTTAACCATGAATGAATTCGGAGTGGCTTCAGCGATCTCATGAGCTTTCTTTATAGCCCCGTTCATGAGCTCGTTTGCAGGAGTCAAAATAACTTCCGCTCCATATGCGGCTAAAAGCTGTCTTCTTTCCATGCTTCTGTCATCCGGCATTGTCAATATCAATTTGTAGCGTTTAATTGCGCATACGAGCGCAAGCCCAATCCCGGTATTTCCGCTTGTCGCGTCCACAATAACAGTGGACTGAGGGTTTATAGATCCATCTTTTTCCGCAGCTTCAATCATACTTAGGCAAATTCTGTCTTTAGTGCTACCTGCAGGATTAAGATTTTCCAGTTTTGCCCAAATTGCGGCAGAATCAGGGGGTATAATACTATTAAGCTTTATAACCGGAGTGTTTCCGATCAGATTAAGCATACTGTCTACTACATTGTTCTGTCTATTAGCTATGTTCATAAATTGTTTTGTTAACTGCCAGTCTGAGTTCGTTTTTAAGGTTATTTTAGATTTTAGGATTATATATTAAATATTGTTTTATTCCGTTTTTTCAAGGAGTAGCAAGAAAATTTCCTTGGCGCTCTTAGAGTCTTTTTGCTCCAGTGATATAAGAATATTTTTAACTGACTCCCATGTAACATCCGATTTCCGTATTTCGTTTTTGAGTTTAAGGAGAATACCCTTAATCTCCTGGTTTCCCACTTTACGGATGTAAGTGTCTAATGTCTCTATATCAGGGTTATCGTTCATAATTATTATGATAGCTTATTTTTTGTTTATGTAATAGTATTGTCTCAGGTATAATTATTATTAATTTGTAAGCTCTAAGTACACTTTTTAACGGACTATATTAGATTTAATGGCGAAAAAACAGAATAAAAAACTTAAATCAAAACCTAAGAAAAGCAAGTTCTTTTTGTACTTTGTACTATTTTGTCTTCTATTAATAGCTGCCGGAGTCCTAACACTTTATGCAGGCTATAAATTCTATACGAAGGACCTTCCTGATTTAACCGTTATTACGGGATATAAACCCATACTTGTTACTGAGGTTTACTCTTCAGACGGCACATTGATTGGGGAGTTTGCAACTGAACGAAGAAAAATCGTCCGCTATGAGAATATCCCTCCCCATACTCGTAACGCATTCATCGCAGTTGAAGATAAACGCTTCTTTGAGCATGAAGGCGTCGATTTAAAAAGTATTATTGGTGCAATGTTAGAAAATATTCAAGAAGGGGATTGGGTTAGGGGTGCTAGCACCATAACTCAGCAAGTTATCAAAAACATTATTTTAACTCCGGAAAGAACAATTTCTAGAAAAATTAAAGAAGCAATCCTTGCACATAAGATTGAAAACAATTTGTCCAAAGAAGAGATACTCTTTCTCTACCTTAACCATATTTACCTGGGCGATGGCACTTACGGGGTCGAAACTGCAAGCCAAAATTACTTCGGTAAATCCGCAAAAGATATAAACATAGCAGAAGCCGCACTACTTGCAGGTCTTCCTAAAAAACCTGAATATTTCTCACCGCGCAAACATTTTGACAGATCATTGAGCAGACAAAAGCTTGTGCTTAAGAAAATGGTGGAAAGCGGCTTTATTACCGAAGACGAGAGAGCCGAAGCGCTTGATTATGAGATTAAAGTGGTTCCTAGAAAGAGTATTAACTATAAGGTTGCTCCCTATTTCGTTGAGCATGTGAGAAAGCATCTCGAAAATAAAGTTGGGACTAAAGCATTTTTAAACGGAGGTTATAAGATCTTTACGACTCTGGATTTAGAGCTTAACAATGAAGCCAGGTGGGCTGTGAAAAGAGGTGTACTTGACCTTGAATCCAGGCGCGGCCGTAAGGTGGTATCGAAGAAATTAAAAAATAAAGATCAAATAAATAAATTCAGAGATAATCAGAATGTTCAGAATATTGAGCGGGGAACTATATATGACGGGGTTGTAACCAAAGTTAAGAAAACAAATAAATCTAAAGAAAATGGTCTACAAATTTACTCAGCAGAAATCGGGGTAGGGGAGGCTAGCGGGATATTAAATTATACGGTCAGCTCCCCATTCGGAAAGGGTTTCAATAATACTAAAGACCCAAGTTTAAAAGGGGTGAGTTTAATTCCTGTAGAACTAAAAGTTGGAGATGTAATAAGTGTTAAGGCTACAAATAAAAGCGATGATAAGAACCACTTTTCTATTTATCTTCATCCTTTAGTTCAAGCTGCTCTTATTTCAATTGATACAAATGGTCATATACTTGCAATGGTGGGGGGTTTTGATTTTGGGATTTCCCAGTTTAACAGGACAACGCAAGCTCTCAGGCAGCCAGGTTCTGCTTTTAAGCCGATAGTATATTCCGCCGCGTTGGATAAGGGCTACACAGAAACGTCTATTGTGTACGATATGCCTGTAGTAATTAAAGATTGGGCTCCTCAGAATTATGATGGAGAGTATAAGGGCGCGATCGTATTAAGGCAGGCTCTTGCTAAATCAAGAAATTTGGCAACCGTTAGGGTTATGTTAGAAATCGATCCTTTCTATGTTGTCGACTATTCAAAGAATTTTGGCTTTACTTCAAAACTACATCCTTATCCTTCTCTAGCCCTTGGTGGTAGTGATCTCAGAATGATTGAAATGGTAAAGGCATTTAATGTATTTGCTACCGGGGGTAAGCTGGTTGAGCCTCAGTTCATACTTCGCATGTACGACCGAAACGGGCGAATTATAGAGGATAACACCGGGGGGACATTTGTGTCTAAAGAGGAATCTTTAAAAGCACAGAGAGAGGAAAAGAGGTTAGATATATTAAGGGAGTTAGCAAAAGAGAAGGGTAGGGACACAGACAGTGATCTTGAGTCTTTAAAAGAGGATGTTCTATTAGACGCGAATGTTTTTTTCGGAGATAGTGGATATACATTTTTAACTCCTAATGAATTTTTGGACCTAATTAGAGAGGGGCCTGTTGATTTTTCTTCTCTAGAATTCTCCGAGCAAACACTAAATCCCGAAACTGCTTTTATAATGACTGATCTCTTGCAGGCTGTAATAAAAGAGGGGACTGGAGTGAGAGCCCGCAAACTCACCAAGCTTGCCCCTATTGCTGGGAAAACCGGAACTACTAATGATTTTACTGACGCATGGTTTGTGGGTTTTAGTCCAAAATTAACGACAGCTGTTTGGGTAGGCAGGGACGATCACAAGAGCCTTGGAAAAAAAGAAGCAGGATCACGGGCGGCACTACCAATCTGGATTGATTTTATGGAAGAGGCGCTTACAAAGTATCCGGATGGCAAGTTTAAAAAACCCTCCAGCATTCGAATTGTAAGTACTCCATATGGGGATATTCCCTATAGTGTTGACTCGCTTAGAAGAAATGTACTCGATTCAATTCGAAATAGTGTAATAATTGATGGAGTAGAGCATGAAATGCCTTATAATACTTATCCAAACGACTACGGTCTCCGCCAAGACGAGTCAGAAACGGAGATCGATTTTCTTCTTAACCGTTAATCAAGGTTTGCCGACTTTTTAATATTCGCCAATTTCTTCTTTCCTATACCTTTTACGTAATCGAGCTCATCAAGACTTTTAAATCCTCCATTTGATTCTCTATAAGAAATAATTCGCGCAGCTAATTCGTCCCCTATTCCCGCAATGGCTTTTAGGTCTTCAGCACCGGCAGAGTTTATTCCTATCGGCACGCCAAGAGAAAGGCTCTTTCTCCCGCTTATCCTTACGATTTGAACTTCATCATCATTTATAATTAATCTATCTCCGGTCTTTAAATTTTCTGTTAGTCCGTATTTGTTCTGCATGCCTTCAAGATCTTTACGATTGGTGAAGCTCTTGATCGTTGTAAAACCGTCTTTATTTGATATCTCTATATAGATTTTCTCGTTGGTAGTAATATTATTTATGGAATTTGCAGGAGGCGATAAATAGTTAGATGTAATAAGAAAATAAATTAAGCAGAGTAGGGCAAGATAAAGTACCGAGTTATTGCTTTGTGATTCCGAGATACTTTTGAGAATTCTCTTAAGCATATCTATACTCACATGTCCTTTTGTAAATTGGCTCACATGAGCCCTTTTATAAGACCCCCATCCACCTGGATAGTAGTTCCGGTAATGTAGCTTGCTCTTTCAGAAGCTAGGAAAACAATTAAGTTTGCAAGCTCTTCGGGTCTGCCGATTCTCCCTACAGGGATGTCATTTTTCATTGCCGATATGGCCTCATCAAAGCTTGTCTTGTCTCTCTTCGCTCTTTGTTCTGCCAGTTGTTTTATTCTGTCGGTATAAATTCTCCCGGGGCACACATTATTGACTAATATGTTATAGGGCGCAAATTCGTTTGATATAGTTTTTGCGAGTCCTGCTATGCCGGCTCTAACTGTATTTGATAAGATGAGCCCGTCTATCGGTTGTTTTACGGACATCGAAGTGATGTTTACAATCCGCCCCCATTTATTTTCCTTCATACAGGGAATCACCTCATTGCTAAAAGTGATGGCGCTAAATAGATTTAGTTCAATTGCCTTTTGCCAATCCTGGAGTGTGAAATCAAGAAAAGCTCCCACAGGAGGCCCTCCCGCGTTATTAATCAGTATATCAACTTTTGAATATTTGTTTATGGTTTCTTTAACGACGTTTTTTATCTCATCTGTTTTAGATACGTCGCAAGTTATAGCAAGCACGTCTGCCCCGGTTTGAGATGCAATTTCGTCTGCTGTTTTTTGGAGTGCATCTTTATCTCTAGAGCAAATTGTTAGTTTTACTCCTTCTTTTGCAAGTCCTAGTGCACTAGCCTTACCAAGTCCTTTGCTTGATGCGGCAACAATTGCGACTCTGTCTTTTATTCCTAGGTCCATGGTTATTTGTTGAAGACAGTATTTAATAAATTACTGAAATATCAAAGGGTAGGGCGACTTGTTAAAATTATATAAATTACACAGTTTTAGACTGCGATTTGGCTTTCTTAGTCTCTTTTTCTATAGCTTTAAATGTTTCAGACGGCGAGGAAGGGCCGCTTTCGACAACAGTTGCTTTAGCATCATCACCAGAGCCGCCAGAACCGTTACTATCCACTGCAGGGTTTTCCTGATCTTCTACCTGAGGTGGAATACCTGGTCCCTTTGCGTAATCAGTGGAATACCATCCGGTACCTGTAAGTTGAAATGATGATAAGGAGATGAGCTTTTCGAGTTTCCCTTTACAGTGCTCACACTTTTTAAGCGGAGGGTCATTAAACCCCTGAAGAGCTTCGGTTATCCTTCCGCATTTTTTGCATTCGTATTCGTATATTGGCATATATATGTCCCTCAAGTCTTGCAGGTATTTCTAAAAATTATATGTAATATAATGACTAGGATTAATTTTTCAAGCCCCTTTTGTAATGTGCAAGGACTTATGGCGGTTTTCCCCTAGAATGGGGAAATGGCAATAAGTATGGCAAAAACAATCAAAGAAGAGCGTTTGAGGTGGGTAAAACCGATAGCGGAAAAGCGGGTGAAGTTGGTAAATGTGTCTAAG
>SMUY01268198.1_pt1 | contig 23939 bp, 21 predicted proteins | sample 2456441 | NCBI WGS metagenome assembly SMUY01 (sample SAMN11095931, study PRJNA526329) | marine sediment metagenome | biome: Marine sediment; feature: Surficial sediment; material: Deep marine sediment; isolation source: Hadal surficial sediment | place: Pacific Ocean | collected 2014-11 | depth...
ACTGGTCGATCGACGTTCGCTGTAGTGTCGTTCGCGGACTTGGCCAAGGTCATGAGACGCATTTGCTGGGTAGCATTTTCAACCAGCAGGAGCAGAGCCTGAGCTGTAACGGTGCCGCGCACTACCTGGAACACTTCTTTGTCGCCTACCAGCGCCTCGAGCTCTGCATCTGCGCTGCCGGCAATCAGGATGCCAAGGGTATTGGGCGAACGCTTCTTGGCCTCGCGCAACGCATCGAGTCCACTCATTCCTGGCAGGTTTTGGGCACTTACCATGACATCTATGGGTGTCTCGACGAGCGTATTGAGTGCCTCGCTACCACTGGTCGCGCAATGAACCGTATAGTCGTCGCCGAACGCCGAACTGAGTTGTTGTAGAGTGCTTTCTTCGCTGTGTAACAGTAGTATCTGTGTTTTGAATTCGTCCCGGGGCACTTGGCCTTCTCCGATGCATTATGTTTAATCGCAGGCCTTGAACCCGCGTTAGAACAGTATAGCCTTGGGTTTAAGACATATTGTCGTGATAGTGCTTTGAGGTTTCGATTCTGTGACGCGCCGCACATTGGCAATGGACTGCGCGTCACGTTTGACGGCCGATGAGCAGATTGAAGCCGCGACTGCGGACGTGATCTAGTCGCTTTGTCCGTGGCTGTCGACTTCAGATTTGAGGGCTGAAATCGCCTCGCCCAGCGCCATGACCTGCTGCTTTTTCGAACCGAGGCGACGCATTGCCACCGTGCCATTTTCAAGCTCGCGTTGACCGACGGCCAATTGTACCGGCACCTTCGCGATGCTGTGCTCGCGCACTTTGTAGGCAATTTTTTCGTTTCTGAGATCGGTCTCCACCCGCAAGCCGGCCTGGCGTAATTCGGTGGCGACCTCTTCAGCGTAATCGTCAGCGTCCGAGGTAATCGTCAATACCTTGACCTGCACTGGAGCGAGCCAAAGCGGCAGATTGCCCGCGTGATGTTCGATCAATATGCCGATGAAGCGTTCCAGCGAGCCGAATATTGCCCGGTGCAGCATCACAGGCAGGTGTTTCTCACCGTCTTCGCCAATATACGTCGCGCCCAGGCGACCCGGCATGTTCAGATCAACCTGCAGCGTGCCGCACTGCCAGTCACGGCCGATCGCATCGCGCAGCACGAACTCGATCTTGGGTCCGTAGAATGCACCCTCTCCGGGATTATGCGTGTAAGCCAGGCCCGACACATCGAGCGCTTTGATGAGAGCGGCTTCGGCCTGATCCCAGACGGCGTCATCACCGACACGAACATCCGGCCGGTCGGCATACTTGATGCGAACATCGTCGAAACCGAAATTTCGATAAATTTCAAGAATCAAATTGCAGACGGCTATCGACTCTTCGGTTATCTGCTCGGGCGTACAAAATATGTGCGCATCATCCTGCGTGAAGGCGCGCACACGCATCATGCCGTGCAATGCGCCCGATGGTTCGTAGCGATGACACTTGCCAAATTCGGCAAGTCTGTAGGGAAGATCGCGGTAACTGGTGATGCCCTGCTTGAAGATCTGCACGTGGCCGGGACAGTTCATCGGCTTGATCGCGAGCACCCGGTCGTGGTCCGCCTCGACGGTGAACATGTGCTCGCGGAACTTCTCCCAATGCCCCGAAGCCTCCCACAGCGAGCGGTCGACCAGCTGCGGCGTGTTGACCTCGACGTAGCCGGCCGCCTCCAGGCGCGCGCGCAAGTAGTTCTGGACCGTGCGGTACAGGGTCCAGCCCTTGGGGTGCCAGAACACCGAGCCGGCCGCCTCCTCCTGCTGGTGGAACAGGCCCATCTCGCGGCCGAGCCGCCGGTGGTCGCGCTTCTCGGCCTCCTCCAGCATGCGCAGGTAGGCCTTGAGCTGCTTTTCGGTCTCCCAGCAGGTGCCGGTGATGCGCTGGAGCTGCTCGTTCTCGGCGTCGCCGCGCCAGTAAGCGCCCGAAACCTTGAGCAGCTTGAAGGCGTGGCCGAGCTTGCCGGTACCAGGCAGGTGCGGCCCGGTGCAGAGATCGAGCCACGCGCCCTGGCGGTAGATGCTGATCTCCGCGTCGCGCGGCAGGGTCTCGACGTGCTCGGCCTTGTACTTCTCGCCGTGGTCCTCGAAGAAGCGGATCGCCGCGTCGCGCTCCCAGACCTCGCGCGCGATCGCCTCGTCGCGGTCGACGATCTCGTGCATGCGCCGCTCGATCTGTTCCAGGTCGTCGGGGGTGAACGGCGCGGCGCGGGCGAAGTCGTAGAAGAAGCCGGACTCGGTCGCCGGGCCGAAGGTGACTTGGGTGTCCGGATAGAGCTCCTGGACCGCTTCGGCCATGACGTGGGCGCAGTCGTGGCGGAGCAGGGCCATGGCGTCGTCGTGGCCGCGGGTGACGATCTCGACGCTCGCGTCGCGATCGATCTCCGTGGACAGGTCCTTGAGGTCCGGGCCGATCTTGACCGCGAGGGCGTCCTTGGCCAGTCCGGGGCCGATTGCAGCGGCGATGTCGAGGCCGGTAACCGGCCCATCGAACGCACGCACGCTTCCGTCGGGTAGCGTGATGGCGACCATATCTTGGTGCTTTCGAGCCTTTCTCGGGTGGGGCTAAGCGGCAGCAATTTAAAAGGATTCCGAATCCTGTCAAGGACCGGTGGGGGTCTCCCCATGGGTTTGCGGGTGCCGCTCCGCGCCTAGGTTGGCCATCGCCTCGGTGCGCAAAATCTCCCGGTAGAGCGCCAGCGTCGCCGCGCACATGTGGCGCTTGTCGAAGTTGGCCATGACGTGGGCGCGGGCCTCCTCGGCCAGGCGCTCGCGTTCGTCGGCGTCGAGCGCCAGCGCCTTGCGGATCATCTCCGTCAGCTGGGCGGCATCGCTGGGCGGAAACAGGAAGGCGGTGCGATTGCCGATGACCTGTTCGCGCGCCCCGCCGTGGTCGCTGGCCACGACCGGGCAGCCCATGGCTTGCGCCTCGCTGACCACCCGGCCGAAGGCTTCGGGCGCGGTCGAGGCGGAGACCACGACGTCGGCCAGCATGTAGGCCGCGGGCATGTCGTCGCAGTGGCCGGTCAGGAACACCCGGCTGTCCAATCCGTTGCGCGCGATCAGCTTCTCGAGCTCGCTGCGGTAGGCGGCGCGGCCCTGGTCCGAACCGACGATCACGCAGAGCAACTCGATGTCGCCCAGGCCCGCCAACGCCTCGATCAGCCCGGTGTGACCCTTCCAGCGGGCCAGCCGCCCGGGCAGCATGATCACCGGAACACCGTCGGGCAGGCGCCAGCGGTTGGCGAGTTGGATCACGCGCTCGGCGCTGACCCGCTCCGGGTCGAAGCGGTCGAGATCGACGCCCCGGCGGATCACGCGGATATGCCCCGGGTCGACCTTGTAGATCTCACGGATGTGGCGCGCGATGAACTCGGAGTTCGCGATCACGCGTTCGCCCTTGACCATGATCGCGTTGTAATAACGCTTGATCGCGCTGCTGGCTTCGTAGGCGCCGTGGAAGGTGGTGACGAAATGGCACCCGGCCTGCTTGGTCGCCGAAAGCGCGCTCCAGGCCGGCGCGCGCGAGCGGGCGTGGACGATGTCGACGTCGTGCTCCTCGATGATCGAGCCCAGGCGCCCGATGTTGCGGCGCATGACCAGCGGGTTCTTGCTGGCCAGCGGCAGCTTGATGTGGGGCACGCCGCCACGCTTGAGCTCGTACTCCATCGGGCCGCCCTCGGAAGCGACCAAGGAGGTACCGCCTGCCTCTGCAAGGGTCACGGCAATGTCCACGGCGCCACGTTCGGCCCCGCCGGTCACCAGCCGCGGCAAGACTTGCAGGACGACCGGCCGGCCGGCTTTTGCCGCGGGTGCCGCGGTGTTAGGCTGGGCGGGTTCGGTCATCGGCCAGTCAGCTTCGAGTTCGGCAAAGTCATGTCCAGCGCGGAACCGTTTCACACCACGGTGCCCGAGACCCTGTCACGGCCCGACGGCACCACCATCGCCTACCACAAGACCGCGGGCGACAAAACGGGAAAGCGCGCCCCCGGGTTGATCTTCCTGGGCGGGTTCATGTCGGACATGACCGGCACCAAGGCGCTGGCGCTGGAAACCCACGCCCAAGCCGCCGGCCTGGATTTCCTGCGTTTCGACTATCTGGGACACGGCGCCTCCTCGGGCCTTTTCGAGGATGGTACCATCGGGCGCTGGGCCGAGGACGCGGTCGCGGCGCTCGACGCGCTGACCGAGGGGCCGCAGATCCTGATCGGCTCGTCGATGGGCGGTTGGATCATGCTGCTGGCCGCCTTGGCGCGGCCGGAACGGGTTGCCGGGCTGGTCGGCGTGGCCGCCGCGCCCGACTTCACCGAAACCCTCATGTGGCAACGGTTCTCGCCCGAGATCCGGGCCACGATGGCGCGCGACGGCGTCTACTACGAGCCTTCCGAGTACGGCACCGAGCCCTACCCCATCACCATGGACCTGATCGTCGAGGGCCGGAACCACCTCCTGATGGACGCGCCGATCCCGATCTCCTGTCCGGTGCGGCTGATTCACGGCACCGCCGACCCGGACGTGCCCTGGCGGCTGTCGCTCGACCTGATGGACCGGCTCGCTTCGGACGGCGTCGAAGTCACCCTGGTCAAGGGCGGCGGCCACCGGCTGTCCGAGCCCGAGGATCTGGCCCGCCTGACCGCCACGGTGGCCGCGCTGAGCGCGCAACTTTCGGCCTGATTTTTTATCCCAAGGATCGGTCTTCGTCCCCGGGTTCGGCCCAGGGCACGCCCTCGTGGCCGCCGCCATCATCCGCGCCGGCGCTCCATCTTGCGAACACTCCCGACTCGCCAATTGGGCTCGGCGGCGCCCGCCTCAGCGGATGTAGCCCAGGCTCTCCAGCTTGACCAGGATACGGTGCGCCGCCAGCTCGGGTGCGAGGTCCTGGGTGTCGATCACGACCTCGGCCCGCTCCGGTACTTCGTAGGGGTCGTCGACGCCGGTAAAGCCCTTGATCAACCCGGCGCGCGCCTTGGCGTAGTTGCCCTTGCGGTCGCGCGCCTCGCAGACCTCGATGGGCGTCGAAACGTAGACCTCGACGAAGCCGCCGGCGGCCTCGACCACGTCGCGGACCTGGCGCCGGGTCGCGCGATAGGGCGCGATCGGGGCGCAGATGGCGATCCCGCCGTTCTTGGCGATCTCGGTGGCGACGAAGCCGATGCGCAGGATATTGAGGTTGCGATGCTCCTTGGAGAAGCCAAGCTCGCTGGACAGGTTCTTGCGCACGATATCGCCGTCCAGCAACGTGACCTTACGCGCGCCGCTTTCGAGCAGCATGACCATCAGTGCATTCGCGACCGTGGATTTTCCGGCCCCCGACAGGCCGGTGAAGAAAACCGCGAAACCTTGCCGGTGCCGCGGCGGATGGGCTTTCTCGAGTTCCGCGACGACTTCCGGGAAGGAGTACCACTCGGGGATTTCCAAGCCCGCGTCCAGCCGGCGCCGGATTTCCGCGTCGGACAGGTGCCGGGCGGTCATGCCGGACGGAATCTCGTCCTGCGGCAGGTACTGGGCCCGGTCCTCGACATAGGCCATGTCCTGGGCCGGCACCATGGTGATGTCGAGCTCCTCCTGGTGCTGCGCGAACAGCTCCTGTGCGGCCTCCGGCGCATAGAAGGACGCGTTCCCCGGCACCGGCCCGGCGTGGTCGCGCCCGACGATCAAATGGGTGCAGCCGTAGTTCTTGCGGATGATGCCGTGCCACAGCGCCTCCCGGGGCCCGGCCAGGCGCGTGGCCAGGTTGAGCGTAGACAGGGCCGTGGTCTGTTCCGGGTATCTGGCAAGCAGGTGCTCGTAGCAGCGCATGCGGGTGAAGCGGTCCGGGTCGCCCGGTCCGTTCGCCCCCAGGACCGGGTGGATCAGCAGGTTGGCCTCGCAGTCCCGCGCCGCACGGCTGGTCAGTTCCTGCTCGGCGCGATGCATGGGCTTGCGGGTGTGAAAAGCGACGACCTTGCGCCAGCCCAGCTTCTGGAAGCGCGCGCGCAGCTCCGCCGGCGACTCGCGGAACAGCTTGAAGTCGTAATGGTGCTGGGGCTCCACGCCCCGCAGCCGGCCACCGAGGTAAACCGCGCCGCTCCGGTTCAGCAGGGCGTCGACGCCGGGATGGGCCTCCGGATCGGCCATGGCCCCGGTGCCGAAGACCGTGGCCGCCTCCCGGGCCTTGTCCGGGGTCCAGATGTCCCGGACCTCCAGGGTCGCGAGCAGGACCCCTTCCGGATCGCGGAGCGCGATGGTCTCGTCCGCGCCGATTTTCTCGGCGAAGCCGGGGTCGACGTCGAGGGTCACCGGAATCGGCCACAGCAGGCCCGACGGCAGGCGCATCTCCTCGAGGATGCGCGCGTATTCCTCGCGGGTGTTGAAGCCCTCGAGCGGCGAGAACGCGCCGTTCAGGATCAGCTCGAGATCGCAGAGCTGGCGCCCGTTCAGATCCCAAGACTTGAAATCCAGCGCTGCGCGCTTGGCCTGCTCGGCGGCCGCTTCGTCGAGGTAGAGGTCTTTGAGAATGCCGCCGTGCGGCTCCTTGAAGGCACCCATCGTCGTACCGACGCTCCTGCTCGGCCGGCGAGGGGATCGCCGGGCCGTCTTCGATGCAAGAGTTAGCCTCTTGCGGGGCCGGATTCAACGCCCAGTATCGCGGACCGGGTGGCCGGTCGGCTCCCGAAACTGTGATTGTCACCCAGACAGGTCGCGAGGCTTGGAATGCGAGAAAACCGAGATGCCGGAATTTGTCCCGATATCATTCAAGGGAATTGACATATATAAGAAATGAGATATGTTGCAGAGTTACGCAGAGTTACGCAGAGTTACAGGGGAGCGCCCCTCCGGGTTGCGGGTCGATCGAAGCGGTATTGCGCCGTGGCGCAGCCACCTCTAGCCTGAACCGGGCGTCGTAAGAAGCCCCGGACAAGAACATACGAGGGAGGGAACGTTGCGCCATTTGCGCCCGCTATCCGTGACCCTGTCGGCCCTAGCAATGAGCCTCGGCCTCCTGCTCGGGGCCGGCGCCCAGGCCGACGAACTCGCCAAGTACCAAATCGTCGGCGGCGAAAGGATCGACGAGTCCTTGACCGGCCAGCCGGGCGATCCGGCGAACGGCCGCAAGCTCGCCATCGACCGCAAGCTCGGCAATTGCTTGGCCTGTCACGTCCTGCCGATCCCCGAGCAGCCGTTCCACGGTGACGTCGGGCCCGACCTTTCCGAAACCGGCAGCAACTTGAGCGAAGGCGAGCTCAGGCTCCGGGTCGTCGACTCCAAGGTGCTCAACCCGGACACCATCATGCCGGCGTTCTACCGCAATGACGGCTTCGAACGGGTGCTGAAGAAATTCCAGGGCAAGACGATGCTGAGCGCCCAGCAGGTCGAGGACGTCGTGGCCTATATGATGACCTTGAAGGGCAACTGACGGTGACGACGGGCCGGATCGTGGCGTCTTCAAGCCGCGCACGGTTCACTCGGGAAGCCGAAATCGCGAAAGCAAGAGAAACAGCATGACCCAAATCAACACCCCCCAAGACCCGCAACGGCGTCGTCTTCTGATCGGCCTCGGCGCCGGCGGATTGGCCGTCGTCGGGATGACGCTGGTGCCGCGCGCGGTGCTGGCCGACGCCGATGCCGTGATGATGGCGATCAAGGAGCGCATTGGCGATAGGGCCACGAAGGAAGGGCGCATCAGCCTGGAGCTGCCGCAGATCGCGGAGAACGGCAATACCGTGCCGATCGCCTTCGAAATCGACAGCCCGATGACGGAAAGCGACTACGTCAAGGCGGTGCATATCTTCGCGGAAAAGAACCCGCTGCCGAACGTGGCGAGCTTTCACTTCACGCCGCGTAGCGGCAAGGCGCGGGCCTCGACCCGCATGCGCCTGGCGAAGACCCAGAACGTCGTGGCCGTGGTGGAGATGAGCGACGGCAGCGTTTACATGGCCAAGACCGAGGTCAAGGTCACCATCGGCGGCTGCGGCGGCTGAGCGCGGGTAGAGGAGAAGACAGATGGCGAAAGTCAAGCCACGGGTGAAGGTGCCCAAGACGGCGACCAAGGGCGAAATCATCGGGATCAAGACCCTGATCTCGCACAAAATGGAAAGTGGGCAGCGCAAGGACAAGAAGACCGGCGAGAAGATTCCGCGCAAGATCATCAACAAGTTTACCTGCACCTATAACGGTGTCGAGGTGTTCAGCGCCGATTGGCACCCGGCGATTTCGACCAACCCCTATATGGCGTTCAGCACGGTGGCCACGGAAAGCGGCACCTTGGAGTTCACCTGGGTGGACGATGACGGCTCGGTGTACACCAAGTCGGCGAAAATCACGGTGCAATGAAGTCAAGAATAACAACAAAACGAAATTACGAGGGAAGGGAAGGACCATCATGCGGTGGCGTCCGATAGCGGTGGTACTGGGCTTCGGCCTGTTCGTCGGCGCGGGTGGCGCGGCGATTGCCGAGGGCGACGGCAAGCTGGCCAAGTATACCGTCGGCGATCTCCGGAGCGGCTACACCTATGCCACGCCCGAGACCCAGGCGATCCAAGACGACGATTTCGCGAACCCGGCGTTCCTCTGGGTCGATTACGGGGAGACGCTCTGGGAAGACGTGAGCGGCGAGGCCGGCAAGGCTTGTTCGAGCTGTCACGGCGATGCCGAGGACAGCATGAAGGGCGTCGGCGCCCGCTACCCCGTCTATAGCGCGGAGCTGGGCAAGCCGATCAGCCTCGAGCAGCGGATCAACAAGTGCCGGGTCGAGAACATGCAGGCGGAGCCCTGGAAATGGGAATCCCGCGAGCTGTTGGGCGCGACCACCTACGTGCGCCACCAGTCCCGCGGCATGCCGGTTCAGGTTCAGATCGACGGGCCCATGACGCCGTTCTACGAGAAGGGCAAGGCGTTCTACTTCCAGCGCCGCGGCCTGCTCGACATGGCCTGCTCGAACTGTCATGTGGACAACCCGGGCAACATGATCCGCGCCAACCTGTTGACCCAGGGCCAGTCCAACGGTTTCCCGCTCTACCGCCTGAAGTGGAACGGGGTCGGTTCGATTCATCGCCGCTTCCGCGGCTGCAACAAGCAGGTGCGCTCCACGCCCTACGACTACGGCTCCGACGAATACGTCAATCTGGAGCTGTTCGTGGGCAGCCGCGGCATAGGCCTGCTGGTGGAGACCCCGGCGGTCCGCATGTGATGATCACTGGCTCCAGCGATCGAGTTCGGGGGGGTGCGCGGCGCGCGCCCCCCGTTTGTTGAGGGCCAGTATTGGGGAGTCGATTGAGTCGTGATCAGCCGCCGTGATCTGCTTCAGTTGGGCGCCGCCGCCGTCGCGCTCCCCGGCGTGTTCACCGGCGCGCGGTCCGGGCTGAATCGGGCGCTGGCGCAACAAAAGGTCACCCAGGATGATCTGCTGCGATTCGAGCCGCTCGGCCAGGTCACCCTGTTGCATTTTGCCGATATCCACGCCCAGATCGTGCCGCTCTACTTCCGCGAGCCCTCGGTCAACGTCGGGGTCGGCGCGGCGCGGGGCCGGCCGCCCCACCTCACCGGCACCGCCTTCCTGCGCGAGTTCGGACTCGCGGGCGGGTCTGCCGCAGCCCACGCTCTGACATCGGAGAACTACGCGGCCCTGGCCAGGTCCTACGGCAAGGTCGGCGGCGTCGACCGCCTGGCGACCCTGATCGGGGCGATCCGCGCCGAGCGGCCGGGCAAGACCCTGTTGCTCGATGGCGGCGACACCTGGCAGGGCTCCTACACCTCGCTCGCGACCCATGGCGCGGACATGGTCGAGGTCATGAACGCGCTCGGCGTCGAGGCCATGACCGCCCACTGGGAATTCACCTACGGCACCGAGCGGGTCGAGGAGCTGATCGGCGAACTCGGGTTCCCGTTCCTGGCCGGCAACGTGCGCGACAACGAATGGGAGGAGGAGGTCTTCGACGCGACCGCCACCTTCGAGCGCGGCGGCGTCAAGATCGCGGTGATCGGCCAGGCCTTCCCCTATACGCCGGTGGCCAATCCGCGCTACCTGATCCCGAACTGGTCGTTCGGCATCCGGGAGAATCTGGTGCGCAAACGGGTCGAGCGGGTCCGCGCCGAGGGTGCCGAGCTGGTGGTGCTGCTCAGCCACAACGGCTTCGACACCGACCGCAAGCTGGCCAGCCGCGTCGCCGGCATCGACGTGCTCTTGAGCGCCCATACCCACGACGCGGTGCCGGTTGCGCTCGAAATCGACGGCACCCTCATGATTTCCTCGGGATCGCACGGCAAGTTCCTGTCGCGGCTGGATCTCGAGGTTAGCAACGGCCGCGTCGCCGGCTACCGCTTCCGGTTGATTCCGGTGTTGTCCGACGCCATTGCGCCGGACCCGGAGATGGCGGCGCTGGTCGGCAAGATCCGCGCGCCCTATGAGGCCGAACTCGGCCGGGTGCTCGGGCGCACCGAGGGTCTGTTGTATCGGCGCGGCAACTTCAACGGCACCTTCGACGACCTGATCTGCCGGGCGCTGATCGAGGAACGCGACGCCGAGATCGCGCTCTCGCCGGGTTTCCGCTGGGGCGCGACCCTGCTGCCGGGGCAGGACATCACGGTCGAGGACGTCTACAACCAGACCGCCATCACCTATCCCAACGCCTACCGGACCGAGTTCACCGGCGCCTTCCTGAAGGAAATCCTCGAGGACGTCGCCGACAACCTGTTCAATCCCGATCCCTACTATCAGCAAGGCGGGGATATGGTGCGGGTCGGCGGCATGGCCTATACCATCGACATCGCCAAGCCGATCGGCCAGCGCATCTCCGAGATGACCCTGATCCGTAGCGGCCAGCCGATCGAGGCGGGCAAGAACTACGTGGTTTCCGGCTGGGCCTCGGTCAACGAGGGGACCGAGGGGCCGCCGGTCTACGACGTCCTGACGCAGTACCTCGGGCGCCATCGGGTGGTCGATATTCCCGAGAACCAGACGGTCAAAATCGTGAATTCCTGAGGGAGCATGGGGCCGGATGGACGGGTTCGATATCTCCTACGGCAGCGCCTTTATCGCCGGCCTGCTCAGCTTCCTCTCGCCCTGCGTGCTGCCGCTGGTGCCGCCCTACCTCTGCTATTTGGGCGGCATGACCGTCGAGCAGCTGGCCGAGGCCCAGGCCGCCCGGACCGCGTCCGCGCGGCGCGTGTTCTGGGCCGCGCTCGCCTTCGTGCTGGGCTTTTCCACGGTGTTCATATCGCTCGGCGCCACCGCGACCGTCGTCGGCCAGTTCGTCGCCCAGTATCTGGACGTCCTGGCCCAGATCGCCGGCGCCGTGATTATCGTGCTCGGGCTGCATTTCCTGGGCGTGTTCCGCATCGCGCTGTTGTTCCGCGAGGTGCGGTTTCACATCGACAGCAAGCCGGCCGGGCTGGCCGGCGCCTACGTGGTCGGGCTCGCCTTCGCCTTCGGCTGGACCCCCTGCGTCGGGCCGGTGCTGGCCGCCGTGCTGTTCGTCGCCGGCACCGAGGAATCGATCTGGCAGGGCACCTCCCTGCTCGCCACCTACTCGGCCGGCCTCGGCGTTCCGTTCCTGGCCGCCGCCTTCGCCGCCGGGCCGTTCCTCAAATTCATGCGCCGCTTCCGCGGCAGCGTGCGGACCGTCGAGCGGGTGCTCGGCGTCGCCTTGGTAATCACCGGCATCCTGTTCATCACCGGATCCATGAGCGATATGGCGTTCTGGATCTTGGACACCTTCCCCAGCCTCGGCCGGCTCGGCTAGCGGTCCCCCCGGCTTGATTTGTCCCCAAGGGTCCAAACATGTGAGATGGCGTCCGTGCCGCGGCCCCACAAGATCCGAGAGCGAGGAGAGCCGTTACCGATGGAAGACCTGCCCATCACCACCGTCGTCGCCGGCCTGGGATTCGGCCTCGGCCTGGTCTTCGGGATTACCGTCCAGCGCACCAACTTCTGCACCATGGGCTCGATCTCGGACATCGTGTCTATGGGCGCCTGGAACCGCTTCCGCGCCTGGATGCTGGCCATCGCGGTGGCGATCCTGGGCAGCCAGGCCTTGCAGGTGAGCGCGACCGTCGACCTCGGCCAAACGATCTACCTGACCACCAATCTCGGTTGGTTCGGAGCGATCCTGGGTGGGCTGATGTTCGGCTTCGGCATGACCATGACCGGCGGCTGCGGCAGCAGGACCCTGGTCCGGATCGGTGGCGGCAACCTGAAATCGGTGGTCGCGGTTCTGTTTATGGGCATCTTCGCCTACATGACTCTGCGCGGCCTCACCGGGTTGGCGCGGGTCGAGATCGAGGGCTTCAGCAACCTCGATCTGGAGGCCCTGGGCCTGGAGAGCCAGGGGATTCCGGACATCTTGACCGCGCTCCTCGGTCTGCCCGCGGTGGCGGCCCGCGGCGCGACCGTCGTGGCGTTGGCCGGCGGGCTGCTGTGGTTCTGCTTCAGAAGTGCCGCGTTCCGTGCCTCGCGGCGCGACATCGCCGCCGGGCTCATCTTCGGCGCCCTGGTGCCGGCCGGCTGGTACGCCACCGGCGTCATCGGCTACGATGCGTTCGAGCCTTTGCCGCTGACCTCCTATACCTTCGTCGCGCCGGTGGGCAACGCGATCCAGTACCTGATGACCTTTACCGGTTCGACCATCGACTTCGGGATCGCGGCGGTCGGCGGCGTCATCGCCGGCGGTTTTCTGGCGGCCAAAGCGAGCGGCCAGTTCCGGATCGAGGCCTTCGCGGACGTGGGCGACATGCAGCGCCACATAATCGGCGGCGCCTTGATGGGCATGGGCGGGATCATGGCGCTCGGCTGCACCATCGGGCAGGGCATCACCGGGATGTCGACGCTGGCGCTCGGCTCGGTGATCGCGCTGGTGTCGATCGTCGCCGGCGGCGTGTTCGGCATGAAGTATCTGGAGGAGGGCAGCTTCGGCGGCGCCTTCAAGGCGATCCTGGCGCGCGGCTGAGCCCGGCGCCGCAAGTTGGGCCGCAAGTTGGGCCGCAAGTTGGGCTAGAGTCGGGCCGGGGGCGGCCGGTCAACGATCCGATGGATCAGCTTACCAGATATTGACCTTGACGCCCTGGGCGCGCAGGCGGTCGCCCTTGGCTTGGAGAAACTTCTGGAAGTGCTGGCGCTCGTAGGCGCTCTCCTTGACGTATTCGAACATGGTGATGAAGTGGAACGGCTTGAAATAGCCGGGCATGCGGGTGACTTCGGCCTGGGCGCCAGTCTTGCCCTCGACCTCGGCCACGCTCTCGGCGAAGAACATGATGGTCGGGGTGAACACGATGCCCCATTTGCGCGCCAGCGCCCGCTCCTCCAGGGTCTCGCCGTCGAAATCGGTGACCTCGCGCGAGCCCCAGAGATCGAGCTGCAGGACCGCGAAGTTGTCCCGGACGTAGTGGTTGATATCGGGCCGGGCGAAGTTGACCATGTGGGTTTCCCGGCAGTAGGGGCAGCCGCGCTGCTCCCACATCACCACGAAGCGTTTGCCCGCCTCGGCCGCCTCGGCCAGGTCCTCCTTGAGGTCCAGGAAGGAGTTCACGAACCACGACTGGTGGTACATGCCGTCCTCGCCCAGGATCGGCTCGATACGGCCGGCCGCAGCCACCATCCCGCCCACGACCCCGGTGGCGAGCCCGGCCGCCAGGGCCGTTATTCCGAATCGCCGCCTGTCCATCATGGGTCGCGCCTCCTGCTTGGTACAAGCCTCTCGATGCTAACCCTCTGGCCCCGGAGAGTCAGTCGTCGAGGTGGCCCGCGCGGTCCCATTCGGTTGATGCCGTCCTTGTATTGGAAGGCCGCCTCGGGCACCATCCGGGCCATATATTCCGCAACGCGCAAGTGTTGGGAAATACTACCCGTGGGGAGCGAAGTTGTCCATGCCGGGCCGCCGAGAATCCTTTCTTAGAGCGGTCGCGTCCAGGGCGCTGGCCCTGGCCTTGTTGTTTGCGGCGCCCTGGAGCACCCCGGGGAGCGCCCCGGGGACCGCCCGGGGGAGTGCCCAGGCGGCCGAGCTGGTCCTGTTCGAGACCCTGGGCTGCCCGTGGTGCCTGGCGTGGGACAAGGAGGTTGGGGTCATTTTCCACAAGACCGCGGAGGCCCGCACCGCGCCGCTGCGGCGGTTCGACATCGGCGATCCGCGTCCGCCTGAACTGGCCGCGCTGCCCGGCATCCTGTACACGCCGATCTTCGTTCTGATGGCTGGCGGCCGCGAAGTCCGACGCATCGTCGGCTATCCCGGCGGGGACCTCTTCTGGGGCCTGTTCGGCGCGTTGCTCGCGCGGCTTCCGGCGGAGTCCGGGTCGTAACGGTTGGTGGGATCGGTGCGCCGTCTTTAGTTGACCAGGGAGAAACCTATGCTGAAACGCTTTGTCGCTGCCCTCGCCGTGGCCCTCGCGCTGGGCGGCGGGACGGCCAAGGCCGAGGAGGCGCTGATCTCCTTCAAGGTGCTGAGCCCGGCGGTCGCACTCGAGCTCGCCCAGGCCACGCTCGAGGCCTGCCGCAGCGCGGGCTATCAGGTTTCGGTCGCGGTCGTCGACCGCCTCGGCATCACCCAGGTGATCCTGCGCGACCGCTATGCCGGCCCGCATACCCCCGAGACCGCGCGGCGCAAGGCTTGGACCGCAGTCAGCTTCCGCACCGACACCCTTGAGATGACCAGGCTGACTCAGGCCGGTCAGGAACAGTCCGGCGTGCGCCAGGTGACCGGCGCACTGTTGATCGGCGGCGGCGTGCCGGTCGAGGCCGCCGGCTCCCTGGTCGGTGGGATCGGGGTCTCGGGTGCGTCCGGCGGGCCTGCGGACGACACCTGCGCGCGCGCCGGCATCGAGGCGATCGAGGACAAGATCGCGTTCTAATTGGCGGCTATTTGGACTTGTTTTCGGGGACGCAATAGAGCTCGTAAAGCAGCCCGATGGTGCGCCGCACTGCGTCGCTGGCCAGCGTGTAGCGGATCGTCTTGCCCTGGCGCTTGAAGGTCACCAAGCTGTCCGCGCGCAGGCGGGCGAGCTGCTGCGAGACCGCGGACTGCTGCATGTCGAGGGCGTCCTTGAGTTCGGACACCGCCTTGTCGCCGTTGGCCAGCAGGCACAACAGCATGAGCCGTTTCTCGTTGGCCAGTGCCTTGAGAAAGCCACTGACTCGTTTGGCGCTCGCCAAGCGCGCAGCAATATCCTCAGGCGTGGCGTCTTTGGTTTTCACCTTGGCGGCTTTCACCTTGGCCACGGCGCCTCGTCTCCCCTTTTCCCTGCGTCCGGTTCCGAACGGGCCGGAAACGCCCGAATCTTTACCGGGTACGGCGAATCACGAAGGTGTAGACGCCATCGGCCTCCGAGCATTCGATCAGTTCTTGGCCGCTGACGTTGCAGAAATGGCGGATGTCGATGGTCGATGCGGGATCGGTGGCGAGCACGGTAAGCAGATTGCCCAGCGGCACGTCCCTGAGCGCCTTCCGGGTCTTCAGGACCGGCAGCGGGCAATTGAGCCCCTTGGCGTCCAATACCTTGTTCATGCCGGTCCGTAACCGCCACTAGGTGTTTTGGATCAGGAACACGAAGACGTCGCCCTCGGTCTTCGCATCGAGCAACTGGTTGCCGGTCTGCCGGCAGAAGGCCTCGAAGTCGGCCACGGCACCGGGGTCGGTCGTCAACACCTGGAGAACGCCGCCGGGCGGCACCTGCTTCATGGCCTTTTTGAGCTTGAGGACGGGCAGCGGGCAGTTGAGCCCCTTGGTGTCCAGGACGCGGTCGATCGATTGTTCCATGTCGGTCGTGATTCCAATTCGATACATCTAAATATATAAATATATCGAAATCCGGTCAAGAAACGCCGATTTCAGGTCGTGGGTTTGCCATCCCCGATTATCGTATATGGTCGGGGTCGAAATAAAATCCATACTGGGCGCCCGCGCTTCACCCCCTCGTGATGCCAGCGATGGTCGGAGAGCCGGAACCGGTGACGGAGGGTGGCTTTCGCCAGCTCATCGAAAAGATGGCCCGCCCCCTTTTCCTCATTGGACAATGACGGATATCTTGGCACGCCAGCGCGGCCTTCGCAGCGGCGCGAGGTCCGGCACCCAGTGGGGGGGGGTGCGCAGTGAAGGTGCGCAATAAGGGGAGGCCAGGGATGATTCCTTTGATTGGCTACGGCGACCGGCTTTCGGTCCGGCCCGGGGAGACCATCGAATTCAAGGTCAGCAGCCAGAATTCGGCGCCCTTCGAGGCCAGCTTGGTGCGGATCGTCTGCGCCGATCCCAACCCGGCCGGCCCCGGCATCCAGGAGGTACCAGTGGCGGCCGATTTCACCGGGTCCTATCCGTCCCGGGCGCAGGCGGTCGCGTCGGGCTCCTACGGGCGCGTAGAGGCAGGCGGGCCGCTCGGGCGCCTGGACGACCTGACCCTGGTCGCGACCATCTGGCCGACCACCCCGGAGGCGGGCGAGCAGGGCGTCCTCGCCCGCTTCGATCCGGAGAGTGGCACCGGCTTCGCGCTGGCCCTGGGCGCAGACGGCAGCGCCACCGCCATCCTCGGACAGGTTTCGGGCGCGCCGCTGCGCCTGAGCGTCGGCAAGCGATTGGCCCCGCGCACCTGGACCCGCATTTGGGCCAGCTTCGACCGCGCCCAAGGGCGCCTCGTGGTCGGCCAGACGCCGGTCCGTCCCGATCCCTTCGTCGACCGCTCGGGCAGCGCCGAACGCGCGGTCGGGGCCGCGGCCGCGACCGATGGCGATTGCCCGCTCTTGATCGGCGCGCTCGGCGGCCGGCCCGTCACCGGACATTTCAACGGCAAGATCGAGGCGCCGGCGGTCTTCGGCCGGGCCCTGGAGGCGGGCGAGGCCGCCGCCGCGGGCGCCGGCGAGGCGGTCGCGGGGCTGGTCTCGCGCTGGGATTTCGCCCAAGGGATCTCCGGCACCAAGATCGTCGATACCGGGCCCGCCGGCGCGCACGGCACGCTCGTCAACATGCCGGCCCGGGCCATGACCGGCGCGAGCTGGGACGGGCGCGAGACCTGTTGGCGCCACGCGCCCGAGCACTACGCTGCGATCCACTTCCACGACGACGACCTCACCGATTGCGGCTGGGACACGGACTTCGCCTTCACGGTGCCCGAGGGGCTTGCCAGCGGGGTCTACGGCGCGCGGCTGGTCTGCGGCGCGCACCAGGACACCATCCCCTTCGTCGTCTGCCCGCCCAAGGGGTCCCGGGCCGCCGATCTCTGCGTCGTGATCCCGACCTTCACCTACGTCATCTACGGCAACCACGCCCGGACCGACTATGGCCCCGATTGGCACGCGCGCGCGAAGGCGTGGAACGGCTATCCCTGGAACCCGGCCGACCACCCGGAATACGGCCTCTCGACCTACAACTTCCACAGCGACGGCAGCGGCATCTGCCATGCGTCGCGGCTGCGGCCCCTGATTACCCTGCGGCCCGGCTACCACTGCATCACCGAGGCACGCGGCTCGGGCTTGCGGCATTTCCAGGCCGACACCCACCTGCTCGCTTGGCTCGAGGCCAAGGGCTACGCCTTCGACCTGCTGACCGACGAAGAGCTGCACCGCGAGGGCGTCGCGGCCCTCGAAGGCTATCGGACGGTCATGACCACCAGCCACCCCGAGTACCACACCGCCCAGACGCTCGACGCCCTCGAGCGGTACCGCGATGGCGGCGGTCGCTTCCTCTACATGGGCGGCAACGGTTTCTACTGGCGGGTCGCGCTCCACGAGGAAGCGCCGGGGGTGATCGAGATTCGGCGCGGCGAGGGCGGCATCCGAGCCTGGGCGGCGGAGCCGGGCGAGTACTTCAACGCCTTCGACGGCGCCTACGGTGGCCTGTGGCGGCGCAGCGGCCGGGCGCCTCAAGCGCTGGCCGGCGTCGGTTTCTCGTCACAGGGCCTGTTCGAGGGCTCCTATTACCGGCGCGCGGCCGGGGCCTCGGACCCGCGGGTGTCGTGGATCTTCGACGGCGTCGAGGACGAGGTCCTGGGCGACTTTGGCTTGAGCGGCGGCGGCGCCGCCGGCTACGAGCTCGACCGGGTCGACCGCCGCCTGGGCTCGCCGGAGCATACCGTGATCCTGGCCAGTTCCGAGGGCCACAGCGAGAACTTCGTGCTGGTGCCCGAGGAGCAGCTGACCCACGTCACCACTTGGACCGGCGACCCGCCGCAGGACCTGATCCGCGCCGATATGGCTTTCTTCGAAGCGCCCAACAACGGCGCGGTCTTCGCCACCGGCTCGATCACCTTCTGCGGCAGCCTGCTGCACGACGGCGGCGACAACAACATCTCGCGCATCATCGCCAACGTGCTCGACCGTTTCCTCGATCCGGACGCCCGCTTCGACGTGCCGGGTTGAGGGTCGGGAATCGTTACCAGATTTCGCCAATAGGAGATGTTTCATGGATATCGGCTTCATCGGCCTCGGCATCATGGGCGGTCCCATGGCGCGCAATCTGGTCGAGGGCGGCCACGCGCTCTTGGTCCACGACGCCGCCCAGCTACCCGTGTCGATCATCGAGGCCGGCGCCACGGCCTGTGTCAGCGGTCGCGAGGTCGCCGAACGGGCCGAGATCGTGATCACCATGGTGCCCGACACTCCGGACGTGGAGGCGGCGCTGTTCGGCCCGGAGGGCGTGGCCGAGGGCCTGAGTCCGGGCAAGTTGGTCATCGACATGTCCTCGATCTCTCCGACCGCGACCCAGCGCTTCGCCGCGCGCATCGGCGCGCTCGGTTGCGACTATCTCGATGCGCCGGTCTCCGGCGGCCCGCCCAAGGCCGAGGACGGCACGCTCACCATCATGGTCGGCGGCCCCGCGGCCGCCCTCGCCCGTGCCCGGCCGGTGCTCGAGCTGATGGGCGCCACCATCACGCTCATCGGCAGCCGCAACGGTGACGGCCAGGTCGCCAAGGTCGCCAACCAGATCATCGTCGGGCTGACCGTCGAGGCGGTGGCCGAAGCGCTGGTGTTCGCCGCCAAGGCCGGCGCCGATCCGGCAAAAGTGCGCGCGGCGCTGCTGGGCGGGGCGGCGGCCTCGCTGATTCTGGAGAACCAAGGCGCGCGCATGATCGCGCGCGACTTCGCCCCCGCCTTCCGCGCCGAGCTGCAGCAGAAGGACCTCAACGTGGCGCTCTCGGCGGCGCGCGAGCTCGGCGTGGTGCTGCCGGCGACCGCGGCCGCCGAGCAGATTTACAACGGCGTGCGCGCCCGTGGTGCCGAAAAGGACGACCACATCGCGGTGTTCAAGGTGCTCGAGGACCTGGCCGGCGGGGCGGTCTAGGTTCTCGGCCGCCTGCCGGCGCCGGTGGCCCCCTGCCCCGCCCTCTGCGGGCCTAAGACCCCCTGCGGCCCTAAGCCCTTGACATCGGCCCCAAGAAACGCCATTTGTGCGCTGCAACATCATTCTCGCGAGTGCGCGAGGCGCGGCCGAGACCCTCGGCGGCGCCAAATCCCGAGATAACCCCCCATAAATTCGTCCGCCCCGGCCGCGCGCGGGGACGGACCCGAGAGGTCTTGGCGTGGGCTGGCTTCCGAATGCCGCCCGTGACAGGACCCGTACGACAAAAGGAACCTTTTGTGAACCAAGTATCTTTTTCCGACCTCGACCTGATCGAACCGCTCCTACGTGCGCTGCACGCCAAGAACTACACCGAACCCACGCCGATCCAGGCGCGGGCGATCCCACCGCTGCTTGCCGGCAAGGACCTGCTCGGCGTCGCTCAGACCGGTACCGGCAAGACCGCGGCCTTTGGGCTGCCGATCCTGCAGCACATTACGCAAAGCCGGTCGCCGGCCGGCGCGCGCGCGACCCGCGCCCTGGTGCTGGCGCCGACCCGGGAGTTGGCGATCCAGATCGGCGAAGAGGTCCGCGCCTATGGCCGCCACCTCAACCTGCGTCAGACGGTGGTCTTCGGCGGCGTCGGCCAGAATCCGCAAGTTCGGGCGCTGGCGCGCGGCGTCGACGTCCTGATCGCGACCCCGGGGCGGCTCCTGGACCTGCTCGGCCAGGGCCACCTGCGCCTCGATCGGGTGACCCACTTCGTCCTCGATGAGGCCGACCGGATGCTCGACATGGGCTTCATTCACGACGTTCGGCGGGTCGTCGCGGCGCTGCCCAAGCGGCGCCAGACGGCGTTCTTCTCGGCCACCATGCCCCACGAGGTCGCCCGCCTGGCCGGCGACATCCTGACCGATCCGCTGCGCATCGAGGTCGCCCCGTCCGCCACCACGGTCGAGCGGGTCGAGCAGCACGTGTTCTTCGTCGAGACCGCGAACAAGCGCGCGCTCCTGGCCGAGGTGCTGAAGGACCCGGCGCTCAGCCGGGTCATCGTCTTCTCACGCACCAAGCATGGCGCGAACCGCATCGCCCAGCAGCTCGAGAAGCGCGGCGTCGACGCCGCGGCGATCCACGGCAACAAGTCCCAGGGCGCCCGCCAGCGCGCTCTCGAAGGCTTCAAGGCGGGCCGCACCAGGGTCCTGGTCGCGACCGACATCGCGGCGCGCGGTATCGACGTGGACGAGGTCAGCCATGTCATCAACTTCGATCTGCCCAACGAGCCGGAGAGCTACGTCCACCGCATCGGCCGGACCGCGCGCGCCGGGGCGGCCGGCGTCGCGCTGTCGTTCTGCGATGCGGAGGAGCGGGAATATCTGCGCGACATCGAGAAGCTGACCCGGCAGCAGATCGCGGTCGTCGCCGAACATCCGTTCCACGCCGCGGCCGTCGAAGCCGCGCTGCCCGGGCGCGCCCGCAGGGCGCCGCCGCATGCCAGGCCCCGGCGCCGCCCCCGGAACGCCCGATCGCGGCGCGCGGCCTGAGCGGTTGCTCATTTATTAGTATCCGGTTCATACTCTCCAGGCAGATTACCACCATGACAGATACCCATAAGGGCCTGCGCAACATTGCCATCATCGCCCACGTGGATCACGGCAAGACCACGCTGGTCGATCAGTTGCTGCGCCAATCCGGCACCCTGGTGACGTTCGGCGAGGCGCAGGATCGGGTCATGGACTCCAACGAGTTGGAGCGCGAGCGCGGCATCACGATCCTGGCCAAGAACACCGCGATTGCCTGGCAGGGCTGGCGCATCAACATCGTCGATACCCCGGGCCACGCCGACTTCGGCGGCGAGGTCGAGCGGGTCCTGTCGATGGTGGACTCGGTGCTGCTCCTGGTCGATGCGGTCGAGGGGCCCATGCCCCAGACCCGCTTCGTGACCAGCAAGGCCTTCGCCCAGGGCCTCAGGCCCATCGTGGTCATCAACAAGGTCGACCGCGATAGCGCCCGGCCCGACTGGGCGGTGGACCAGACCTTCGACCTGTTCGACCGCCTGGGCGCGAGCGAGGCGCAGCTCGACTTCCCGGTGGTCTACACCTCGGCGACCCAGGGCTGGGCCTCTCTTGACTCGTCAGTGCGCGAGGCCGACATGGGCGCCCTGTTCCAGACCATCGTCGAGCGCGTGCCGCCGCCCGAGGTCGATCCGGAGGGGCCGTTCCAGCTCCAGGTCAGCGCGCTCGACCATTCCAGCTACGTCGGTGTGATCGGCATCGGCCGCGTTCAGCGCGGCCGCATCCGCTGCAACTCGCCGGTCGCGGTGATCGGCGCCGACGGCGCCACGCGCCAGGGCCGGATCCTGCAGATCCTCGGCTTCCACGGCCTCGAACGGATCGAGTGGGAGACCGCCGAGGCCGGTCAGATCGTCGCCTTCACCGGACTCGACCGGCTCCACATCTCCGATACCCTCTGCGATCCCGAGGCGGTCGAGGCGCGGCCGCCGCTGGTGATCGACGAACCGACCATCGCCATGACCTTCCAGGTCAACGATTCGCCGTTCGCCGGGCGCGACGGCAAGTTTGTCACCAGCCGCAACCTGCGCGACCGCCTGGCCCAGGAGTTGATCCACAACGTCGCGCTCCGGGTCGAGCCGGGCGAGGATGCGGACAAGTTCAAGGTCTCCGGGCGCGGCGAGCTGCACCTCTCGATCCTGGTCGAGACCATACGCCGCGAGGGCTACGAGCTCGCCATCTCGCGGCCCGAGGTGATCCTCAAGACCGTCGACGGCGTGGTCTGCGAGCCCTGGGAGACCCTGACCGTGGACCTCGAGGAGCCGCACCAGGGCGCGGTCATGGAGAAGCTGGGCGCGCGCCGCGGCGAGCTGCGCGACATGGTCTCCGACGGCCGCGGCCGGGTGCGCCTCGACTACATGATCCCGACCCGCGGGCTGATCGGGTTCCGCTCCGAGTTCCTGACCGCGACCTCGGGCAACGGCCTGATGTACCACGCCTTCGACCACTACGGCGCCAAGGCGACCGGCGCGCTCGGCCAGCGGGCGAGCGGGGTCCTGGTCTCGACCGCGGCCGGCAAGGCGCTGGCCTACTCCCTGTTCAATCTGCAGGACCGGGGCCGCCTGTTCCTCGGTCACGGCACCCAGGTCTACGAGGGCATGGTGATCGGCATCCACTCGCGGTCCAACGATCTGACCGTCAACCCGACCAAGGCCAAGCAACTGACCAACATCCGCGCCGCCGGCACCGACGAAAACCTGATCCTCGCCACGCCGGTGCCGGTGACGCTCGAATACGCGCTCGAGTTCATCGACGACGACGAACTGGTCGAGGTCACCCCAAAGTCGATCCGCATCCGCAAGAAGCTGCTCAAGGCCCACGAGCGCAAGAAGGCCGCCCGCGCGGCCTGAAGCCGGGTTCCGCAAGCCCTTCCTTCCCGGTCGTGTCTCAGTTTGAACTTCCGCCGACACAACGCGCGGAACGCCGGCCTTTCATCGGATCAGGTCTGCTTTGCGCTCGGCAGCAGACCTTGACGCAGAGTCATCGGCACTACGGCTCCTGACCCAGGCGGACTTTCATGGTGCAGGACGCCAAGGCGATACCATTAAACTCAATGCCGAACACGATGGGAAGTTTCTCAGCAGCCTGGAATCAAACCGATTGAAGTTCACCATCACTGGTGGCAATATCAGTTGGCGGTGTTCGATTTTTTTCGACTGTAATCAAGTTCGATTGTCAAGATGAAGGGGGGGGGGTTAGCTATGTGGAAACCAAGACTTTTACCGGTCGTTTCGATTGTTGCAGTAATCGCTGTTGGGACGCTCGCAGTTCAGAATCTCGAGGCCTACGAATCGAGTGCGTGGGTTAAGTTGCCAGTGGAAACGCAGATAGCCCAGACAAAAACGCCGCCAAAAGCGAAGACTACACTACTTATGGAACAGAAGCTGGAGGGTGTGCCAGGGTTTAAAGTGCAAGTAGTTCTCATCGAAGGTCCGCCAGGATGGGTCGGTTCGAAACACTATCATCCCGGCCATTTATTTGGTTACGTGTTCGAGGGTACTTACCATGTTAACTTCGAAGATATGACCTCTCGGACCATACGGGCGGGCGAGGTATTTTACGAGAATCCGAATTCCGTGATGCGCTCTAAGAATGCGAGCTCAACCGAATGGACAAAGGAGATAGTGTTCCAGGTATTGCCCGAGGACCAACCTGGGGGAATTAGTGTGAAGTAGCAAAAACAACTGTCTGTCAATTTAAGCGTCTCTCTGCATGCGTTGATATGAATAATACTTCGCTGGGTTGCTCGCGGGAGTAATAAATCACCTCGTGTATGGGCGATCTTGCGGGAGGCCGGCTTGCTCAAATATATCCGCCAACCGATCTCGATCTTCGGGCCTCACATATTGGCGTAGCAACCAAAATGACCGTAGGTGAATCGCCGGATAGCTATCAAATAGTCTGTCTAATACCTGTCTTCCCTCATCTGACCGGGCCAATTCATTATATGCCGTGGCCAAAACGGCGAGCCCGGCATCGTTGATCGGCCCGCCGCGGATAGAATTTTCCTCCAACGTAGCTATAACCGCTTCGTACTTACCTAAGGTGAAGTTGGCTATGCCCAAATACATTCGATAGGGGCTACCGAATTCAGGATTCAAGCGGATAGCTGTATTAATTGG
>SMUY01068066.1_pt1 | contig 23880 bp, 22 predicted proteins | sample 2456441 | NCBI WGS metagenome assembly SMUY01 (sample SAMN11095931, study PRJNA526329) | marine sediment metagenome | biome: Marine sediment; feature: Surficial sediment; material: Deep marine sediment; isolation source: Hadal surficial sediment | place: Pacific Ocean | collected 2014-11 | depth...
GCCGAGCCCGGTCTCACGGTCCTGCCCCGATACCAACTGAGGCTGCGACACAATCGGCATGATGGTGCGCGTGATCAGGTTCCAGTCCTCGTTGAGCGCGAACGGCCAGACCGGCTGGATGTTGAGGACGCTCAGAGGCTTCTCTTTGGGACCGAACTCGAAGTTCGTGTTGTACTGAAAGGGCAGGCTGATCAGGCTGGCGACCGGGTTCTGGACGGCTCTTGCGAGTTCCCCGGTCTCGTCCTCACCGGCTTCGATTATTCCATCTCCCTTCCCAGCTATTGCGGCAGGTGCGATCGCAGCAACCGCCACCAATACGGAGCACAAGATCTCGACGAACCGGCCCATCTAGAGCTGCCTCTGGAAAATTGGTCAATACCTTTAACACGGTTGATGCTCGCTCTGTCAAGTTGCAGACCAACGAATCGACCCGGAAAACACCCTGGTGTGTGACATCGGTCGACTGCCGCTCGTTCGAGTGCGGCCTGGCTCTCGTGATGTCGGAAGGTTGAGTGGTGGAGGCGGCGGGAATCGAAACCCGTGCCGGCGCCATCAGAACCTCATCTATTCAGACTGAACCGCCCCGGGTTTACCGGAGACTCCATTCCTTGAGAGGATGGGGTCATGTCAAGCAAGAACAGGTTTCCCCAAGAGGTTCGAGAGCCTGAAGGGCTACTTTACTTTCTCGGCGACGCCGAGCGTCCAGGATTTCTGGAAAAGCGGCTTGCTTGGTCCATAACGCCGGAAGAGGAGCAAGAAGTCTTCGCCGGTGGGGATCCAGTTGGATTCTAGCCCCCTCGGGGGGGGGAGAACCACTCACCCGCAGATACCGGTAGACACGTGGGGGTAGGCATGATATTCCCAGCATGCCTTTGCGGATTCTCCGTTGCCCATCCGGCAGCCGGCCGTTTGATTCGTTCGCCAGAACAACGCAGTCCGGCTTTTCACTCGCGCCGCGGGCCCGAGATCTGCTCGAGGCCGGGCTTCGGGATCGAGCTTTTCCTGACGCCGGAAGCGCCTTGGCAAGTGCCTGGCGCGATGACTCGTCAAACCGCAGGACCGTCGGGAATGAGGGGGAACATGGAAAAGATCAAGATCGCCATCGTGGGAGTGGGAAACTGCGCGAGTTCGTTGGTCCAGGGGCTCGAGTACTACAAGGACAAACGGCCCGAGAACGCCATCGGGCTGATGCACTGGGAGATCGGTGGCTATAAGCCGCACGATATCGAGGTCGTTGCCGCCTTCGACATCGATGTGCGTAAGGTGGGCAAGGACGTCTCGGAGGCGATTTTCGAGCCCCCGAACTGCACGACCATCTTCTGCAACGACCTGCCCAAGACCGGCATCCGAGTGAGAATGGGCTGTATCCTGGATGGTGTTGCAGCTCACATGACGGACTATCACGAATCGCGCACCTTCCTGCCGTCGGATGCGCCTGACGCCACCCAGGAGGAGATCGTCTTCGCCCTGCGGGCGGCGGGTGCCGAAGTGCTGCTGAATTATCTCCCCGTCGGCTCGGAGAACGCCGCTCGCTTCTACGCCGAATGCGCGCTCGAAGCCGGGGTGGCGCTCGTAAACTGCATGCCGGTTTTCATCGCCAGCGATCCGGAGTTCGCCAGGCGCTTCGAAGCGAGGGGCATTCCGATTGTGGGAGATGACATCAAGGCTCAGTTCGGCGCCACCATTACACACCGGATGCTCACCGACCTCTTCCACAAGCGCGGTGTCAAGCTCGAGCGTACCTATCAGCTCAACACCGGGGGCAATACCGACTTCCTCAACATGCTCGACCGCAGCCGGCTGGTTTCAAAGAAGGAATCCAAGACTGAGGCGGTACAATCTGTTGCCGCAGAGCGAATCGCCGATGAGAACATCCACGTAGGGCCGAGCGACTACGTGGCATGGCAGAACGACAACAAGGTGTGCTTTCTGCGCATGGAGGGGAGGCTCTTCGGCGACGTCCCCATGCATCTTGAGATGCGCCTTTCGGTGGAGGACTCACCGAACTCCGCGGGCGTGTCGATCGACGCCATTCGCTGCGCCAAGCTCGCGCTCCAGAGAGGTAAGGGTGGTGCGCTCTGCTCGCCCTCGGCGTACTTCATGAAGCACCCGCCGAGGCAAGTAACCGACGATGAGGCCTTCAGGATGACGGAGGAGTTCATTGCCGGGGCGCGGGATGAATAGCGTCCGGAAGTGTCTCATCCTCGCCGCGGGACGCGGTAGCCGGTTGGGAAGGAAGGGCGTTCCGAAGCCTCTTCTGCCTCTCCTGGGCCTCCCGCTGCTCGAGCGGGTGATCCTGACCGCCGCCAGGGCCGGGCTCGACGACTTCATCATTGTCACCGGCTTCGAGGGCGACCGCGTACGTCGTTTCCTCGATGGTCTGGCCGCGCGGCGTGGCATCCAGATCCGTTACGTCGTCAACGAAGAGTGGGAGGCCGGCAATGGCCTGTCCGTCTCTGCGGCCCGGGACGAGATCAAAGAGGAGCCCTTCGTCCTGCTGATGGCCGACCATCTCGTCGACGAACGTCTGCTCGAGGAACTACACGCGGAGCCGCTCGAGCCGGGCACGGTCCGGCTCGCCGTCGACTCCAACACCCGCAATCCGCTGCTCGACCTGGACGATGCGACGAAGGTGGAGCTCGAGGACGGTCGGGTGCGGGCGATCGGAAAGGAACTCGAAGTCTACAACGCCTTCGACACAGGCTGCTTCGTGTGCTCTTCAAGCCTCTTCTCGGCGCTCGAGCGGGCCCGTGTGCAGACGGATGACACGACGCTCTCGGGCGCCATCAGGCTGCTCGCGGAGGAGGGGAAGGTCCACACATTTGATATCGGCGACGCGTTCTGGATCGACGTCGATGACTCGCACGCGGTCAAGCGCGCCGAAACGGCGCTTCTCGGCCGGCTCCGCAAGTCGACCGACGGGCCTGTGTCCCGCCACCTCAACCGGCCCCTCTCCGCACGGATCACCCGCTACCTGGTCCAGTCTCCCGTCACACCGAACCAGATCTCGTCCTTCTGCTTTGCGCTCTCGGCGGTGGCTGCGGGCTTCTTCGCGCTGGGGGGCTACCTTGCCCTGGCTCTGGGCGGTCTGCTCGCGCAACTCGCGTCCGTGGTGGATGGCTGTGATGGGGAGGTGGCCCGTCTCAAGTTCCGCGAGAGTGCTTACGGGGGCTGGTTCGATGCGGTGCTCGACCGCTATGCCGATGCCTTCTTGCTCCTGGGTCTCACCTGGCACGTATTCTCGGGAGCGGGCAGCGGAGCCGTGGTCGTTGTGGGATTCCTGGCGGTCATCGGCTCATTCACGGTCAGCTACACAGCTGACAAGTACGACAGCCTCATGAAGCTGCGATTCGAACGGGGCCAGCCCAAGGGAATCCGCATTGGCCGCGACCTGCGGGTGCTCATGATCTCTCTGGGCGCTGTGCTCAACCTTCCCTTCCTGACCCTGTCATTCATTGCCGGGATCATGAACGCGGAAACCGTGCGGCGGATCGTGGTCGCCCGACGCGGGGAGCTCGCAGCGTGACGAATGTCAGATGAAGGGAATCGAACGCATTGAGCGGCGGATCGCGCACGTAATCGGTCACTCTTCGGTTCCTGAGGACCCGACGCACTCCGGAAACACGCTGGAGTGGCTTCTCAAGTTCGATCCGCAGGCCGATGCTGCGCTCCGGATCGCGGCCCTCGGCCACGACATTGAGCGGGCCATCGAGGGACGGAAGGTCCGTCGCGGGGACTTTCCCACGTACGACGCCTTCAAGGCGGCTCACGCGCGCAACAGCGCCCGGATCCTAATGGACATTCTGAAGGAGTGCGGGGTCGAAGACGAGCCATTCAGCCGGGAGGTGTGTCGTCTCGTGCGCCGTCACGAGGTGGGGGGCGATCCGCGCTCGGATCTGCTCGTGGATGCGGACAGCATCTCCTACTTTGACGTGAATCTCCCCCTCTACTTCGAACGGAACACCTGGGAGGAGACACGGCGGCGCTGTACCTGGGGCTACCTGCGCCTATCCGAGCGCGCAAAGCGGATCGTAACCGACCTCCGGCAGCCAAGTGAGGAGCTTTCGCGAGTGATGTCGGAGTGCGTGGAGCTGTGCAATCAGTCTGCACCCAGGTAGCCCGGGCAAGCATCATCCATGACGGGTGACAGTGAGCCCGCAGCGCTCGCACTGGACCTTCTCGACGTTGCCGCCCGAGCCGGGCATGCATCCGCTGGCGCGCTTCAGCCCTGTCGGTACAGCTTGGGGCGCTGGCGAACGGGGTCCAGCAGGCTGAGATCGTTCGGCTCCATCTCGTGGCCCTTGGGAAAGGGTGGGCGGGCCTCGAGACCGAGAGCCTCGACCACTCGAGCGTCCTGGTAGTAGCCGACGTAGGTATGGAAGATCAGGCTGGGAAGGAAGCCTTGCTGGCTCGCCGTGAGCTGGCTCAGCAGCTCCGACTTGTCCTGGCTGGAGAGCGCTACGAAGCCTGCGGGGTTGCGGCTGCGGGCGAGCTTGTCGAGGGCCGAGAGCCCCTGCACGATCACGGGCCTGAGGTGGGGCGCCTGCTGCACGACTTGCTCGATGTGGCGGACGAGGCCGAGTTCTCCTGCCCCGGGCAACCTCCCGTCACTGCGGGGCGGGATGATCTGGTCCAGAACGGTCGCCAAGGCGCGTTCCTCGTGATCGGAGAAGCGGGGATGGATCATTTCTTCGCTCATGCCCGGGCTCTCTCAGTCGTCAATCGAACAGATTAGCGAGGTTCTTCTTGATGCTGTCGGCAATGTAGAGGGTCAGCGCTTGGATGGTGCAGGTGGGGTTCACGGCCGCGGCCGTCACGAAGATGCTGCCGTCGATGATGAAGAGATTCCGGACATCGTGACAACGACCCCACTCGTTGACGACCGAGCTCCTGGCATCGGTCCCCATTCGGGCCGTTCCCATCAGGTGCCAGCCGGCGGGGGGAAGCGGCGCTTCCGCGCTGGTCATCTTGGCACCGGACGCCTCCAGCACCTCCTTGCCTCGGGCCACACTGTGCTCGAGCATGCGGGTGCTGTTCTCACTCAGGCGATAGCTGACCTTCGGCGCCGGGATGCCGTCCGAGTCCACGAGCTCGGGATCGAGGGTCACACGGTTGTGTAGCTCCGGGAGATCCTCGCAAATCACGACCATGCCCGCGGTGCGGTTGAAGACCTTGCCATAGGCCTGGTGATGGTCCGCTCCCCAGGGAATGCGACCCGATGACATGCCCCACAAGGCGGTGGACACGGGTCCCATTCCTCTCAACATCTCGAACGAGTACCCGCGCACGAAGCCACGAGAGGGATCCGTCTCGTAGAACTCCTGACTCATGATGCAGCAGCCGGTGGGTCCTTTGTAGCCGTCGAGCGGCTCGTCGAAGATACCGGTCACCATGGCATAGGGATGGAACATCAGATTCCTGCCTACCAGGCTACTGCGATTGGCGAGCCCGTCGGGAAAGAGCTTGGAGCGCGAATTCAGCAGCAGCCGAGGCGTGCCGACACCGTTGCAGGCGAGCACGACGATCTCGGCCTTCTGCCTACATTCCATCCCCTCCGCGTCGTAGTAGATGACCCCGTCCGCCATGCCGTTCTCATCGATCGTGATCTCGCGCACCCTGCAGCGGGTCCGGAGCTCCACACCGTTTCTCACGGCCACCGGCCAGTAGGTGACGTCGGTGCTGGCCTTGGCCCCCTGGGCGCAGCCCAGGATGCACGGGCCCAGGTTGATGCAGGCTGCACGGCCCTCATAGGGCTGACTCGCGATCGCGCTGTCGGAGGGCCACCAATGCCATCCGAGCTTGTTGAACCCCCGGGCCAGGGTATGCCCCAGCTTCCCCAGCGGTAGCGGGGGCAGCGGCAGCTGTTTCGGAGGATAGGCAGGGTCGCCGGCCAGGCCCGATACGCCCATCATGCGATCGTTCTGGGCGTAGTACGGCTCGAGGCGCGCGTAGTCGATGGGCCAGTCGTCGGCGACGCCGTCCAGCGTTCTGAGCTTGAAGTCCGCCGGATGAAAGCGAGGAAAGTGCGCTGCGTACAGGATCGTACTGCCGCCGACGGCGTTAAAATTCGAGACGGAGATCGGCGAGTCATCGTCGTTAATGGGGTAGTCCTCGCGCCGCCTGCGAGAGTTGGGGCTGAGGGCGAAGTCGCCGAACTGGCGAATTTCCCAGTCCAAGCTCGTGCTCGGGTACTGGGCGGGATCCATCCAGTCGCCCTGCTCGAGACAGAGGATCTTCATGCGCGTATCCGCCAGGCTCCACGCCATGGCCGCGCCCGAAGCGCCGGCGCCCACGATCAGTACGTCTACGGGCTCTTCCGACATCGGTTCCTATTCTAGCGGGTCTGGCCTAATCTGGATCCGTGGAAAGACGCATCGCCATTATCGGATCCGGCTTCTCGGGGCTCTGCCTGGGCATCCAGCTCAAGCAGGCGGGGCTCGACTCGTTCACGATCTTCGAGAAGTCGGATCGGATCGGTGGCACCTGGCGCGAGAACCGCTACCCGGGATCGTGCTGCGATCTGCCGTCCATGGCCTACTGCTTCTCCTTCGAGCAGAAGACGGACTGGTCGCGCAAATGGTCTCCGGCGCCCGAGATCCTGGCGTACCTGGAGCACTGCGTCGCTAAGTACGGTCTGGGTCCGCATCTGCGTCTGAACACCGAGATCGCCCACGCTCGTTTCGATGGCGAAGCCGGGGTGTGGCTTCTGCGCACCGGGGGCGGCGAAGAAATCACGGCAGACGTGCTCGTCAGCGGGGTGGGCCAGCTCCACCGCCCCTACACGCCCGAGATCCCAGGACTCGATTGCTTTGCCGGCGAACGCTTTCACTCGGCGCGCTGGAACCACGACTACGACCTCGAGGGTAAGACCGTCGCCGTCATCGGCAACGCAGCGAGCGCAATCCAATTCATTCCCTCGGTTGCGAAGCAGGTCAAGCAGCTCTATGTGTTGCAGCGCAGCGCCAACTGGATGCTGCCGCGGAACGACCGCGCGTTTATGCAGACGGAGAAGTGGCTCTTTAGACACGTGCCGTTCATGGCCCGGCTCTATCGCTGGCGAATCTGGCTGCGGCAGGAGATGATGTTCCCGATCTTCATCGGGGCCCGACGCATGGCCCGCCGTGCGCGTGAGATGGCACTCGCGCACATGCACGCGGTGATCTCGGACCCGGACCTGCGGCAGGATCTGACCCCCGATTACCCGATCGGCGGTAAGCGTATTCTGATCTCGGACAACTACTATCAGACGCTCGTGCGCGACAACGTCGAGGTCGTGAATGGCGGCATCGATCATCTGACCGAGGACGCGGTGGTCGGTCGGGATGGTCAGGTGCGTGCGGTCGATGCGGTGATCCTCGGAACCGGCTTCCGCTCGACCGAGTTCCTCGTGCCCATGAGCGTAGAGGGTTTGAACGGCCGCAGACTGGAGCAGGACTGGAAGGATGGGGCAGAGGCCTACTTCGGGCTCACGGTCCCGGGCTTTCCCAACTTCTTCATGATGTACGGGCCCAACACGAACCTGGGCCACAACTCGATCATCTTCATGATCGAGTGCCAGACCCAATACATCATAAGCTGCGTTCAGCAGATCGTTGCACGCGACCTCAAGTACCTTGACCTGCGTCAGGAGGTGATGGACGCGTTCAATGCCAAGCTCCGCACCGAGCTTGCGCGGACCGCGTGGGCCGAGACGGGTAAGAGCTGGTACAAGAACGAGGCGGGCAAGATCACCAACAACTGGTCGGGCTCAACTCTCCGCTACTGGTGGCAGACGCGCAAGGTCGACCTGGAGGCCTATCAGCAGGTCAGCGCGTCAGGGTGACTGGCCCGGAGGTGCGCGAGAGGCGGACGTCCATCCAAACCGCAAGCGAGAGCACGAGCCCGCGCGCGATCAACTTGCTCTCGGGCGAGATCGCGAGCAGGGTCATGCCGTTGAGCAGCGTGGCCATGATCAAGGCGCCGAAGAGAACCCCGATCACGCTGCCGCGACCGCCCTTCAGGCTCGTGCCGCCAATCACACACGCGGCGATCGCATCGAGCTCCATCAGCTGCCCCGTAGTCGTTGTCGAAGCGCCGGCATAGGCGGTCTGCAGGAAGCCGGACAGCGCGACAATTACGCCCATGATGCCGAAAGCGCCGATCACGACGCGGCGTATGGGAATGCCGGAGATCACCGCCGCCTCCTCGTTGCCGCCGATTGCGTAGAGGTAGCGCCCAAAGGGGGTATGCTGCGTGATCAGATGCACCGTGACCGCCACCGCGCCGAGCAGCAGCGCGGAGATGGGCACGCCCTGGTAGCGGTTCATCACTAGCACGAAGAGCAGGATCAGCTGCCCGGCGAAGAGCAGCCTGAGAAAGACCATCTCAGCGTCCTCGACGCCGTAGCCGCCCGCGCGTCGGCGCCGATAGCTGCGGATTCGCAGGACGACGAGCAATGCCAGCATCCCTCCTGCCAGGGCGAAGCCTGCGAAGGGAGGCAGGTAGTAGGTGGTGAGCAGCGAGTAGAGGTTCGTGGTGCCTCCCGCCGAGACAGGCACGGTTGAGTTCTCGATCACGAGCCAGTGCAGGCCCTTGAAGACGAGCAGGCCGCCCAACGTGATGATGAATGCGGGGATGCGCTCCCTGGCGATGAAAATTCCCATGCCGGCGTAGACGAGCACCGAGACCCCCGTCGCCACCACCAACGCCAGCGGCGCCGGCCACCCGAGGTGGAACACCAGGACCGCGGCCAGCCCGCCCATCAGTCCCAGCCCGCTGCCTACGCTCAGGTCGATGTGCCCGGGCAGGATGATCAGCAGCATGCCCAGCGCCAGCACCGCGGTGATGGAGAGCTCGATCGCGAGCTGCGCCAGGTTGCGGGAGCTGAGAAAAGTCGCCTCGGCGGAGGCGAAGTAGACCACGATCACCACCCACGCGAGCAGCATGGAGAAATCGCGCAGGCCCATACGGCCCATCACGTGTGCCCCATGGCGGCGGCAAGCAGGCGCTCCTGCGTCGCTTCCGCGCAGGAGAAAGTTCCACCGATGCGTCCGTTGGTCAGCATCACGATGCGATCGGCGATGCCCATCAGCTCCGGCAGCTCGCTGGAGGCGATCAACACGCCGAGGCCTTGCGCGACGAGCTGATTGATGAGTTCGTACACCTCTACCTTGGCTCCCACATCGATGCCCCGCGTCGGCTCGTCCAGGATCACGACCCGGGGCTCGGTCATCAGTGCCTTGCCGAGCACGACCTTCTGTTGATTGCCGCCCGAGAGGTGAGCCACCGGTGTATCGAGGCTCGGGGCTCTGATGCCGAGGGACTCGAAGAAGCGGTGATTACAGCGAGCCTCCTCGTCGGCGGCGATCCATCCCCCGCGGCTTAGCCGGGCCAGGCTCGAGAGCGACAGGTTGAACCCTACGGGCTGCTCGGGCACGAGGCCGAAGCGCTTGCGGTCCTCGCTCACCAGGACCAGCCCTCGCCGGATCGCTTCGGGAGGGCGGCAGTCTGTGAGTGCCGAGCCACAGAGCCTCACCTCCCCGGACTCGCGCTGGCCCCAGGCTCCAAAGAGGTGGAGCAGAAGCTCGCTGCGGCCCGCGCCCATGAGTCCACCCAGACCCACCACCTCGCCGGCTCGAACATCGAGCGCGATCCCGTCCAGTCTCAGTCGTGCTCCCTTGTACTCGGCGACGCAAAGGTCCCGCACCGAGAGCAGTACCTCGCCCGGGGAGGCAGCGTGCTTTGGGAAGAGCTCGCTGATCTCGCGTCCCACCATGTGGCGGATGATCTCGTCGTGGTCCACTTGCCGGGCTTCGAACGTGGCGACGCTCTCGCCGTCTCGTAACACGCTGATGCGGTCGGCGATCGCGAACACCTCGTCGAGCTTGTGCGAGATGTAGATGCAGGCGATGCCGCGTCGCCTCAGGTCACGGATGATCTCGAGCAGGACCTCGATCTCGTGCTCCGAGAGTGCCGCCGTGGGCTCATCGAGAATGAGGATGCGCGAGTCCTTCGCGAGCGCCTTGGCGATTTCCACCAGCTGCTGCTGGCCGACGCCGAGCTCCTCGACCCGGACCCGGGGGTCGAGTGCGATCCCGAACCGATCCAAGAGACGCCTCGCCTCGCGGTAGACGCGATCCCAGTCGACGAAACCGGCTCGCGTGGGCTCTTGGCCGAGAAAAATGTTTTCGGCCGCGCTCATCTCCGGAATCAGAGCGAGCTCTTGATAGATGACCGCCAGCCCCGCTCGTTCGGCATCGCGCACGGAGGCAAATGAGGCAGGCTCCCCCTCGATCTGGATCTCGCCCTCGTAGCTGCCGTTGGGGTGGATGCCGGAGAGGATCTTGATCAAGGTCGACTTGCCCGCGCCGTTTTCCCCACACAGGGCGTGAACCTCTCCAGGTCGAAGATCGAAATCCACTCCCTTGAGTGCGGTCACCCCGGGGAAGTGTTTGGTCAGGTTCCGGGTGCGTAGCAGCGGCTCACTGGAAGACGGCATCGTAGTCCTGGAAGCCGTCCTTGATCACGGTTGCCATCATGTTCTCCCTGGTCACGGTGATGACATCGAAGAAGATGCTTGGCACCTCGATTTGCCCGTTGTAGACCGCTTGCGAAGCGACGATGGGCCGGCCCTGCGCCATGCGTACCGCGAGCTCGGCCGCGCCGCGAGCGAGTCTTTGGACCGGCTTGTAGACCGTCATGGATTGCGTACCTCGGGCGATTCGCTGGCAGGCCACGAGATCGGCGTCCTGGCCCGTGACGAGCACGTGTCCAGCCAGGCCTTCCTCCAGCAGCGCCTGGATCGCACCTCCCGCGGTGCCATCGTTTGAGGTCAGGATCGCGTCGATATCATGGCCGTACTTTGTGATCGCCGCGTTGACGATGCGCTTGGCGTTCACCGGTTTCCAGTTGTCGGCCCAGTCCTCGTGCACGACGACGAGTTCACCTGCATCTACGGCAGGCTGGACCACTCGATCCTGTCCGGCCTTGACCATGAACGAGTTATTGTCGGTCTTGCTGCCGTAGACGCGGACGATGCGAGCCGGCTTCTGCCTCGAGAGCTCGAGGTGCTCGACCATGTAGCGGGCCTGCGCCTCGCCCACCCGCTCGTTGTCGAAGGTCACGTAGAGGTCGGTGTCGGCGTTGCGAATGAGCCGGTCGTAGGCGATGACGGGGATGCCCGCCCGGTGGGCCAGGCGGACGGCCTTGGCCATGGCCTCCCCGTCATGGGGCACTATCACGATCACGTCGACGCCGCTGGTGATGAGCGACTCCACGTCGGCAATCTGGCGGGCGTCGTCGCTGTTGGCTGCCTGCACCTTGACCTCGGCCCCAAGCTCCTGGGCCCGCTCGACGAAGAGATCGCGGTCGCGCTGCCAGCGCGCCTCCTGGAGCGTATCCAACGAAAGGCCGATCAGCGGCCGGGTGCGCGGGGCCGCAACCTGACCCGTGGAGCGCGGGTCGAGCGAGATCACGAACCCGATCAGGACGCTCAGTAGCAGGCATCCCGCGGTGAGGAAACCTCGCAGCCCCATGCCCAGTCCCCTTCTGATCAGGCCGCGCTTGCGCGCTTACTTGGGAATCTTGAAGCCTTCGGGCAGCGCACCGTCGACCCAGGCCTGCTCCTCGAAACGCTCCGCGATGCGCCAACCCTCCTCGGTGCGCACGAGCTTGTCGTGGTAGTAGGCGCCCACGTAGAAGAGCTGGAGCTTGCCTTCGGCGTTCTTCAGTCCCATGGGGTTGAAGACTATCGTACGTCCCGTCGCTCGGTCGCCGTCGAGAGTGATGGTGGAGTTGCTGATCATGTGCTGGGTCACGGGGAATGCCGCCAGTGCCTTCTTCAGCCAGGCCTTCACCTCCGGGTACTTCCCGCGGATGCCGCCCGAGGTGGTGTAGTCCACCGTCGCGTCGGGTTGGAAGACCGTATCCAGTAAGTCGTAGTCCTTGGTGTCGATGGCCAAGGTGTAGCGGACCAGCAGGTCGTTGATTCGGATCCGGTCGGAGATCTCCTGGATCGAGAGTATGTCTTCAGCCACGCGGTGCTCCTTCTATTTCGCTCTTTTCAAGTCGATGCCGTAGATCCCGGCGGCGTTTTCGCACACGATCCGGCGGAGCACGTCCTGGCCGAGCGCAGCCAGGGGCGAGTCCGCGAGCGCGCGCCGCGAATGCGGCCAGGTGCTGTCGCCGTGCGGATAGTCCGAGGCCCACATCACGTTCTCTGTGCCGATGCGCGGAATCAGCTCGACGCCGAGCTTCTCGTCCTCGTACGTCACGTAGACCTGACGCGCGAAGATCTCGCTCGGCAACATGTCGAGCCTCACGTCCTTGGTCTGCTCGTAGTATTTGTGGTGCTCGTGATCGAGACGCTCGACCACGTAGGGGACCCAGCCCAGTCCCCCCTCCGCCAGGATGAACTTGACCCCGGGCCGCTGCTCCAGAATGCCTGAGAAGATCATGCCGGCCAGGACCTCGTCGAGCTGCATCGGCACGATCGCGACGAAGGCCGGCATGCGCCAGGACCCGAGCTGAGGCCGCAGGCTATGCGCGCCCGGGCCGAGATGGATGGAGATGGGCAGAGCGGTCTCCTGGGCCGCGTCCCAGAACGGGTGCCAGGTCTCTTCGAAGACCGGCTCCGGCGCTTGAAACTGGTGGAGAATCGCGCCGCGGTGGCCGAGCGCCGCCACCCGCAGCAGTTCGTTGCGCGCCACGCTCGGGTCGTGCGCCGGCAGGTCCGCCAGCAGAACCAGGCGATTGGGATCGGCGGCGTTGAACTCGGCGGCCCAGTCGTTGTATGCGCGCAGGCACGCGGTTCTGAGCTCCGGCTCTTCGATCCGGAGCTGCGTGGTGGTGGGGCTATACACGATCTGTGCGTACACCCCGTCGCGATCCATGTCCTCGAGGCGTGTCTGGGGATTCCCCGGCCGGAAGCCGTGCTGCTCGGCCCGGATATAGCCAGACTCCTTGCGGCCGCTGGGACTGACGCGCCGCCCGTCGAGTTCCCAGAAGGGTCCCTCGTCCGTCTCCACGACCTTGGGTCCGCGCTCCCGCAGTCTGCGTGGCAGGCGCTCCTGCCAGAGCTGCGGAGGCAGGACGTGGATGTCCATGTGATCATCGGACGAGACGAGGGGCTGATCGGGGCTGAGTGACACCGTGGCTTCCCTTTCGCGCGTAGTCTGCTCGTTCGAACCCGCGGCCGTCAATCGACCGCGGAGGTCGGCTCCGAAGCGATACCGAAGCGTTCCTGGTAGGCTGCAAAGCGCGAGCGTTCGGCCTCCAGATCCAGACCCGAGAGGGCGAACGTGTAGCGGTGAGCCCCGTGCTTGTCGCCGGGGTTCCCGGCCAGGTAGCGCCGCATGCGCGTCTCTGCCTCGTCACTGAGCTTGAGCTCGAATTGAGTGTAGATGCGGCGGATCATCCCGATCTCGTCCTGGAGGAATTCGGAGAGATGCATGTCGAAGACCTGGTCCTGGCCGAGAAGTCCCGACGCGCGCACCTGCATGGTGGCGCTCAGCCCGTTGGCCAGGCGCTGGCTCCAATCGCTCCCGATCTCCACGGGATCGATCGCATCGCTGGCCATGCTCCGCAGGAGCGTGATCAGGCTGCAGAGTGAGGCCAGCACCCGGACCGGATCGCGGTGGGTCTGCACGATGCGCGCGTCCGGGTAGATGGCGAGCAGCGCGTCCAGCGTCCAGAGATGCTGAGGCGATTTCAAGACCCAGCGCTCCGCCGGACAGCGCCAGGCCAGATACTGGAGCTGTCGTCGGTGCGAGGCATAGACCGGCCGCAGGTCCATGCTGTCGACCCAAGCCTGGTAGCTCGGTACTCGATGGATCGTGTGGAAGAGTACGGTCGCGAACTCGTGTGCCATCAGCGCAACGCACTCCTGCGGAAGCTGCGCGCCCATACGATGCATCTGCCTGAAGCCCGGCATGATCCGGTCCACGCCCTGGAAGTGCTTCTCGACCTGGGCGATGCGGGGATCGCTCTCGTAGGACTCACGCTCGGGAGGTGGCCATGGATACATGGCCTCCCAGCTCATGGGCACGCGATTCGCCGGGTCCTGTGCCAGGAGCTCGTGCAGGATCGTGGTCCCGGTTCGAGGCAGTCCGACGATGAAGATCGGTCGCTGGATCGGGCGCTCTTCGATCTCGGGATGGCGCTTGAGCGTATCGATAATGTGCAGGCGATTCTCCAGCAACCGCAGTACGTCATTGCGAGCGATCATGCGTCCCAGGAGTGTGAGCTGTGCCTCCTGTTCGAGGGCGGCCAGCAGTCGGCGCAGGGGCTCGCGAAAGCCCGTATCGCCAAAATCATCAAGGTGCGTGTTCTGACTGGCGCGAGTGAGTAGAGACGCCTCGTCCAGGCCGACCAACGGCAGGCCCAGCGCACGCAAGAGCCCTCCCACCCGGTTCATGGCAACCAGGCCGAGTGGCCGTCGCCCGGCGCGGGCCGGCGTCATGCTCCGTGCGTCGCGGCGGCCTGCTTTGCGCCGCAGCAGCGCTTGTACTTCCGTCCGCTGCCACAGGGGCAGGGGTCGTTTCGGCCCACGGGTCCGGCGGCCGCCGGCTTTGTCGGATCACCGAGGAAGGTGAGCGCGAGTATCGCGCCAACGAAGATCGGGGCCACGAAGATCCCTCCCAGGCTCCACACTCCAAACACGCTCAGCACGTGATAGGCCGGGGTGAACGGCACCGCCCCTGGCATGGTGGCCCAGGCGTGTGCGGCGCCCACCAGGCCATCGAGCAGGATCACGCCCAGGGTGCCGAAGCCCAGAATCGCGAACAGGCGACCGCGGAAAGTCCGGCTGGCGGCCAGCACGATGGCCAGGAACATGGGGATGTTGCGAGTGTACCAGCCCTCTCTGAGCTCAGCCTGGGCCAGCTTCCAGCTGCTCCCCGCTCGCACCGGTATCTTGATGTAGATGTCTCTGCCCTCTACCTCCCACATGACGCCGCGCTCCACGTCCATGCACACACTCAGCGTACCTGCGATGGCCGAGGCCACGAACCGATTCGCCAGGTCGCCCACGGGCGTAAACATGAACACGCTCTGCAGAAGCGCGTAGAGCAGAAGGAAGCGTGCGCTAAACCACAGTACGCGGGTCACGGACCGCGATCCTCGCCCAATGGAGCCAGATCACCATGGCCATCGTCAGAACGATGACCGGCCACACGTAGACGTGTCCGATGTCCAGAGCTTTCGCCGAGCTGGCGCCCACCAGTATGAGCGTGACCATCCGCACCAGGTTGACCAGCAGCAGGGCCGGGATCCCGAGCGCCAGGCCGAGGAGCCGGTGGCGCCAGGCGCTGGGGAAGGCCAGCACCGCAGCCATGAAGAGCCCGATGACCTCGATACCCGTGCACTCATCGATCACGCGGAAGGCGGCGGAGCGGTAGACGATGGTGGCGCCCCGGCGTGTGGCGTCTGCGCCGAAGAGAGAGAGTGTGGAGGCCACCACGGCGGCCGATTGCTCGGTGAGCCCGCGGTTGAGCGCGCCCCCGAAGTTGATGAGATCCACCCGAACCAGGGCCGACAACAGGAACACGAACGCGAAGAATCGAAGCACGAAGCCCAGCATGACGCCTCTGGGGCTGGGAGGCGTCCTGGCCTTCCGTCTTGGGGAGCGGGAGGGTTTCATGCCTCATCCATTCTAGCCCGATCGCGAGATGGAGGCGTATCCGAGGATCACGGCCCTGGGTCCCGCGGCAGACCCCTCTTAATAAGAGTGGCATAGGAGTGGAGCAAGCCCTCGCAGCCGCGCACTTGCCGCTCGGCTGCACTCGAGTTGCCGCTCGGAGCCGGGCGGCGGGCTGTGATGCTGCCGGCTGTAAAGTTCCAAGCTGTCTTACCGATACAGCTTGGGTCGTGGTCTGGTAGCCCGGCTCAGTCGACTGCCAGAGTGTTTGGAGAGCAGCCGAGCTTGGTGCTTGTCTGCTCCTCGAAGTGGCAAACCCATGGAAACGTGGGGACGCAAAGTCACTGCCCTCACTCGGATTTTCGAGCGGGTAGAGTGACTGCCGAAGGGAGATAGATGTCGCACGGGCGGTTCCTGCTGCTGTCGTTCTTGCTGAGCTCACTCCTCGTTCTTCCAGTTCAAGCCCAAGATCCCGCAGTCGAGATTTGGACTTTCGATAACTACATGGACTTTAATACTGCCTATCCGACCGGGACCGTCTTTACGTTCGAAGATCAGGGGCCGCTGGATGTCTTCTTCGGCGAAACGGGCTTCCAGGAGGCTGGAACTACCATTACGGCCACCGATGATTTCCTGTTTGTCCGCTCGAACGGGGATCGAAACGGATTCATCTATGGCGGGCTGGGTCCCACTCCCAGCGGCGATCACGTTCGCATCGATCTGCCTCCGGACACCAACGCGTTCGGAGCACATATGACGGGCTTCTTCGTGCGCTTGGAGGGAGAGGTGAAGGTAACCCTCTCTACCGGGCAGGAGTTCCAGGTTGCGGTCACGGGCCTCTGGTACACGGACACCCTCGACCCGCGTGATCCGGAGTCCCTGTCCTCTTTCTTCGGCGTCATCTCTGCGGAGCCGTTCGAGTGGGTCACCATCGAGATGGTGTCGACCGATTATATCTTCTCCGACACGGACTACGTGGTGCTCGACACCGTGACCTTTGGCCACTTCGAAGTCGTAGAGACCGCATTCGTCGGCGTACAGAGCCAGGACCAGCGCGAGTGCATCGTGGCTATGAACAAGCGGGGTGCCAAGCTCGCCAAGGCCCACAACAAGAGCGCCTACGAATGCCTAAAGCACGCAGCGGAAGGCAAGCGGAAGAAGCTCGGCCCCGGAGGCGACATCGCGTCCTGTCTGACCGCGGACGTCAAGGGCCGCGTGGACCGCGCCGTGGATGAGCTGCTGCGTTACGAGGCGGAGAAGTGCTTGGCCGCGGACTTGCTGCCCGACTACGCCTATATGGGCTCGGATGCCGTGCTGACGGCTGCCGATGACGAAACCTGGGGGATGCTGCAAGCCCTCTTCGGCGATCCGGCCAATCTCGATCAGGCCGCGTCTGGCGGGGGGGCTGATTCGGACAGCGATTCGGACAGCGATTCGGACAGCGATTCGGATAGCGATTCGGATAGCGGTTCCGCTGCCGCGGAGTGCCAGAGCCGGGTCTTCGAACGTACCGCCAAGCTCTACAACGCCAAGATGAAGACGTTCGTCGAGTGCAAGGAGCGCGCTCTCAAGGGAGAGGATCGCTTCACCGATCCGAGCGAGTTCGGCAATGCCGATCCCGACGAGCGGGTCGAGACCATGCACGAGCTCGAGGCCGAGATCCTGGCCTGCGTCGAGGCTGATCCGCTCGGGAAGATCACTCGCCACCAGGCGCGACTCGCGCACAAGATCATGGACAAGTGCGAGCTCGATGAGATGCACATGCCCATGCACCAGATCTTCCCTGGCGCGTGTGCGGACGACGCGTGGCATCTAGAAACGGATCCGGGCGCCTTCATGAGCTGTCTGGATCAGACGACCGACTGTCACTTCTGCCGGAGCATGAATGGATTCGATGGCTTCAACCTCGATTGCGACGACTACGATAACGGGCTGGCGGATTTGAGCTGTTCGTGACACACTGAGGCGCGCCAGCGACCTGAGACGCCCCGGCATTCGCCGGGGCGTTTTTTTGTGGGGCATGTTCTCGTAGAATTCCGAGCCGTCCCCGGTCCCTTTGCAAAGGCTCAGAGAAACTCGATCTAGAGGTCGCGCTCCGTGTCGGTTACAGTGCGGCGGAACCGATCGTATTCGTAGCGCTTGATGGTGCTGTAGTTGGGGCAGAAGTCCTTGCCGAAGGCGTGCCGCGCCCAGTCGGATGCGTCGAACGCGTCGCCCCAGTCCTGGGGCAGCCGCGCAATGTCCTGCTCGTCGAGATCGCCCTTGGCGGGCGGACCCGGGTCGGTCTGGTTCCGGATCCCATCGACCCCGGCGCTGAGAAGAGCGGCCAAGCCGAGGTAGAGATTGACGTCGCCGCCGCAGCTGCGGAGCTCCGTGCGCGTGCTCTCGGGCTCCTGGTTGAGAACGCGGATGGCCGCGGTGCGATTGTCGATCCCCCGGGCACGGGAGAAGGGCGCGGAGGCACCCGGGACGATCCGGCGGTAGGAGTTGGCGTTGGGCAGGAAGATCGCCACCAGCTCGTCCAGATGCGTGAGCACACCGCCCATGAAGTGCCGGCAGGTCGTGCTGATGCGGTCCGGCGCGTCCGGAGCCGCCAACGCGTTCGAGCCGTCCTGGTCCAGCGCGCGCGCCAGCACGCGTCACACAGAACGAGCGCCGTATGGGGCTGGTGGCGCAGCAGCCGCAGCGAGCTGAGATTAGATCGTGCGATGAAGTCGGCGAAGCCGATGGACCCCGCGTAGGACGTGTCGCGCACTACGGTCAGCTCCACGTCCGCGGCGCAGCTGGCCGCGCACATAGGCGGGCCCTGGGCGAGGACGCGCTCGAAGTGGGGCAGGGTCACCGCCTTACCGTGTGCGATCCCAGCCAGGTCACAGATCTCGACCCGGACCAGCTCCACCTGGTGCGCGCGGAGCCACGCCATGACCTGGGACGCATCCCCGTCGAACAAGCGCGCTCGAGCCTCGGATTCAGCCATCGCGGCCGTTATCGCATGCACAGCGGGAGGAGTTGCGGGTGGTGCCCGGAGCAGGATTCGAACCTGCATGGAGCTTTCGCCCCGAGGGATTTTACGCTTCCCCGGGAGTTTCCCCCCGGCGCGGACTATCTCTTCACCCGCATGGGGTGCCGGGCGCTCTTCGGCGAGGGTTATTGTTGGGACTCACCTCGCTAGTCTCTGCACCTTCCGCGGAACCATCGCCCTCCGCGGCTTGGCTCAGGATTACCATACCGCTCCACCCGGGGCGGCTTAGGCTTCCCTGAATTCACCCGGTTTTTAACCCGCGTGTTGCCACGCGGGAGACCCACCCTTGAGTCCCCTGTGTCTACCCATTCCACCATCCGGGCACCGCTCAGAATTATACGGGTTCACACTCCGCATAGCTCGCCCCAGAGCCTACGGGGCGCCGACGAGCTCAGCTCGCCGCTACCGTCCAAGCGCGCTAACTCCCCGTGTCTGCAAGGCCCGCAGGGCCGCGCAGCGAGGCATAGCCGAGCGAAGCGCGCGCAGGCGAGCGGAGCTCGCCGATAACGCGCTAGTACCGTCTACTCCCGAAACTTGAACTGCTCGCGTAAGGCCTCTTCCGAGGTCTGCTCGAGCAGTGTGGTCAGCGTATCGCGATCGAGAATCGTGGTGCGCTGATAAGAGAGGTCCGGGCGCTCCAGCTCCAGTCGGTAAAGCTCACGGGGCTGGTACAGAATCTGTCGTACCAGAGCGGTGCAGCCTTCATCGATGTCTTGCTGGATGGAAGCGAGTATGCGGCGCACGCGCCGTTCGCTATGGCTTATGGGATCGACGTAGAGTTCGAACTCACGTGTCTGGTTCGTGTGTCGAAAGCTTCCAGGTATGCGTTCCATTGCCATGTGATGGATTCCAACCTCGCATCCTATCTGAGGCCCGCCGGAGTCGCAACCGACAACTTTTTGGAGGCCCCGATCCTGGCGAGCGCGCGATCGTAGCGCTCCAGAGCGCCCCGCGAGCCTCCCAGCAGCTCGAGCCCGACCGCCGCCACGGCCCGCTTCCGCCCTCGGACGCCCCGCAGAATCTCGACGCGGGTCCAGCAGGTCCGACCGATCAGCTCGATGGGCTCAGGCTCATCGTAGATGCGGATCTGGAGCAGCAGGCGGCTGCCCACGGTCGGCGGCCGCGCGCAGCGTAGGCCCAAGCCTCGCCGCGAGAGATTCGTGATCAGCTCGGCCTCGTAGGTCTCGTAGTGAACCTCACCCGTCCTCTGATTGCGCACCGGATCGACAGTGGTGGTGCTCACGCTCAGAAATGTCGACGTCCGCGGATCGCGCCGCTGGTCGCGCGCAACGCCGGGGTCGGCGTTCGGGCCCATCGCTTCTGCGGCCGTTCCTATCCTTTCGGAGGCGTCTCCAGAGAGACTGCTGTGCCCGCTACTCGTCATTGGGGACGGTTCGGTAGAGGGATGATGTCCCTCAGACAGCTGCGTCTCGGGTCTGGCTTTCGGATCCTTCATCGTGCCCCTCCCTACGGCTTCTCGCCTCTTCGGACAAGAGGGCGGGGCCTTGAGAACCCACTCAGCTCAGGCCCATACGCTCGTCCAGCCCGCGCTGCAGGCGGCGGGTCAGGGAGGAGGCGGACGGAGCTGCGAACGTCAGCGCATCGATTCGGCGCACGGGTCGGATGCCGCGCAGCGCGTTCGAGACGAAGACCTCCAGCCAGCGAGCGCGCTGCCGCAGCGACGGCGCGCGCAGCTGAACCGTCACGCCCATGCCCCGCGCGAGCTCCAGTATGAGGCCGCGCGCCACCCCCGGCAGCACCCGGGTAGCGGGCGCGGTCTCGAGACCGCGCTCACTGACCACAAAGAGGTTGGCGCGCGTGGTCTCGAGCAGCTGTCGCCTGGCGGAGACCAGCAAGACCTCGGCGCCGAGGGAGCGCTCCGCGGCCCATAGCGCAAGGCGTGAGGTATCTTTGAACTGAGCGAGGTTACGCTCGAGCGGTGCGCTCATGAGGGAGATCCCTTTTCTTCGCTCGTCGGCCAGACCTCGGGGGAGTTGCGTACAGGTCGCCAGCTCGAAGCCGTCCCCGATGAGGATCTTGGCCCGGCCGTTCCGGATGCGGTTGCGCGTGGCCAGCTCGGCCAGGACTTCCGCCCAGTCGCGCTGCTTCAGGCGCAGGCCGAGCCTGCTGCAGGCGTCGCGCAGTCGAGTCAGATGCAGCTCCAGCAGCGGAGCGACGCCGTGGACGAGCCGCAGCGTTTCGTAGAGGCCGACCCCGAAGCTGAGGGTGAGGCAGTTCGTGGGTACGTGTGCGCGCGCCTCGGACAGAAAGCGACCCGAGAGCCACACGGTGCGCTGGCGGGGTGCGCTCAAGCGTCGCGGCCCCAGAGCTCGAAGAAGGCGCGGCCCTTGTCCCGGGTCTCCTCGAGCTCCGCCTGCGGGTCTGAATCGGCCACGATTCCGCCGCCAAGGTGCAGGTGCAGGGCGTCCCTCTGAGCCACGGCCGTACGGATGGCGAGCGAGAGATCCATGCCCCCGGCGGCATCAAAGTAGCCGAGCGCGCCGGTGTAAACGCCGCGCCGCACCGGCTCGAGCGCCTCGATGATCTCCATCGCGCGCAGCTTGGGAGCGCCGGTAATGGATCCGCCCGGGAAAGTCGCACGCAAGATCTCGCGCCAGTTCTGGGGCTCGCGCAGCCGTCCCCGCACGGAGGAGACCAGATGGAACACGGTCGGAAAGCGCCGCAGCTCCGCCATGCGCTGGACCTCGACCGAGCCCGTGCGACAGATGCGACCCAGGTCGTTGCGCTCGAGGTCCACGATCATGAGATGCTCGGCGCGGTCCTTGTCGGCGTGGAGCAGGTCCTTGGCCAGCCAGGCATCCTCCTCCGGGGTGCGTCCGCGGGGCCGGGTGCCCTTGATGGGGCAGGTCTCCACCCGGTCTCCCTCCACTCGCAGGAAGCGCTCCGGGGAGTTGGAGAGCACGATCGTATCGCCACTGTCCAGATAGGCCGAGAAGGGGGCGCCTGCCTGTGCGGTCAGCCGCTGGTATAGGGCGGGAAGAGTGACGGCCGGGACGGGTGCCAGGTCAAGCCGGCGCGACAGGTTCACCTGATAGACGTCCCCGGACCGAATCCAGCTCTGCACAGCCCGGACGCCCGCCCGGAACTGGTCATCCGTGCTGCGGGCAACGGGCTGAGGCAGGGGAAAGGGTGGCCCGGGCGCGCAGCCAGCGCCCGCGGTGGCCTCGTGGATGGCCTCCAGTAGCCGGCTGACCGCGCGTGGGTCGGAGCCGACCACGGCGCCGCAGCCCCGCTCCGGGTGGTAGCGGTAGACCGCGCGGAACCCGGCCAGGCAGACGGGCGGTACCGGAACCTCATCCCGGGACGCCGCGGGGAGCGTTTCGAACGCCCGCCCAAGGTCATAGGCGAGCCAGCCGATCAACAGAGCCGCTAGCGAGTCCTTTCCGGGCGCTGGGTTGAGCCAGCGGTGGGCCTCGTCGAGCGCCTCCAGACCTCCCCGCATCTCGACCTCTGGATCGAGCGCCAGCAGATGCAGTCCCGGGCCCCGGCCTCCAGCGGAGGTGCCCCAGCCATGGGTTCCGCGGGCCTCGAGCACGTGTGCGCCCCGACCCAGCCGAGCGACGAGCCGGTGCGGTGGCTGGGCAGCCGGGATTTCGTACTGGATCAGTTGCGGCATGGCCGGGTTAGAGTAGGGTCGTGGACCGACGAAGGGGAGGGGCGACGACGATCGAGGGCGTGCGCCCCGTGATCGAGGCGATCCGAGCCGGTCGCCGAAAGCTACACCATATTACGTTACCTGCCGACGGCGGGACGCCCGGTTTGCGCGAGCTCGCGGCGCTCGTGCGGGAGCACGGCATCCCCACTCACCTCGGAAAAGGGGAGGTGGTGGCGCAGGCCGAGCCCTACCCGGAGGAATCTTTTGAGGAGCTCTTGCTAGGGCAGGGTCCACGTCGACTGGTGGCGCTGGACCGCGTCACCGATGTGGGCAATCTGGGCTCGATTGCGCGCACGGCGGAGGCCGCTGGCGTGACCGGGCTCGTGCTGGAGCACCGGCGCGCGCCGCCGCTGGGACCGGGGGCCCTGCGGGCCAGCGCCGGGGCCCTCGAGTTCCTACGCGTGGGCCGCACGCCCAATCTGGTCCGGGCGCTGGAGCTTGCCCGTAGTGAGGGCCTGGTGGTGCTGGTCGCGGAGCGGGAGGGAGGGCGGCCGCTGGAGGCGCTCGACCCGGAGCTGCTACGAGGGGACTGGGTCTGGGTCTTCGGCAGCGAAGAGCGCGGGGTGCGGCCGCGTGTTCGCGCCCAGGCCAGTGAGGTTGTAGCGATCCCGCTACGTGGCCAGTTGGCTTCTCTGGGGGTGGCCGCGGCCGCCGCCTACCTGCTGCTCCGAACCGCGTCATTTGGGGCCTGAGTCCGCTCCGTTTCGGGTGCGCTTTCCGGGCTGGCAAATGAAGACGGAATTCCCTATGCAGTTGGGGTGGGACGTGCGCCCTAGGGAGGGGTGTGCGGCGCTGGCATGGCGAAATTCTGTTGGTACACTCGCCACTTGCGCTGGCGTAGCTCAATCGGTAGAGCAGCTGATTTGTAATCAGCAGGTTGGTGGGTTCGAGTCCCCTCGCCAGCTCCGGCGGAGGGTCTGGGGCGGCGGCGAGCGGGGCATGAGAACTCGGCGGGGTTCCTGCGAACCAGAAAAAATAAACCAGGTGGGGTCAGAGGCTCCTTGGGGCGAGCGGGCAGCTTGTCATGAGGTTGAGGGGACTCTGTTCTTTGTGGGTTGAATCCTAGGTCACGTTGGGCGGAGTTCGAGCTCTCGGAGAGGTACCGAAGCGGTCAAACGGGGCAGGCTGTAAACCTGTTGCCTTCGGGCTACGGAGGTTCGAATCCTCCCCTCTCCACCGACCGGTGATCAACGGGCTCTTCGAGAGTGATACAAGAGTGAGGTCGCTAAGGCGGGAATAGCTCAGTTGGCTAGAGCACAAGCCTTCCAAGCTTGGGGTCGCGGGTTCGAATCCCGTTTCCCGCTCCAGGTTTGTGGCTGGGGATCAGGCCCACGTAGCTCAGTCGGTAGAGCGCATCCTTGGTAAGGATGAGGTCGGCGGTTCAAATCCGCCCGTGGGCTCCAGCGAAGTCAGTCTCCAGAGAAAGGAAAGCATGGCGAAGGAGAAGTTCAAACGTACGAAGCCGCATGTGAACGTGGGTACGATTGGGCACGTGGACCATGGCAAGACGACTTTGACGGCGGCGATCACGCAGCGTCAGTCGCAGTTAGGTCTGGCGGAGTTCACGCC
>SMUY01275379.1_pt1 | contig 23774 bp, 19 predicted proteins | sample 2456441 | NCBI WGS metagenome assembly SMUY01 (sample SAMN11095931, study PRJNA526329) | marine sediment metagenome | biome: Marine sediment; feature: Surficial sediment; material: Deep marine sediment; isolation source: Hadal surficial sediment | place: Pacific Ocean | collected 2014-11 | depth...
CCGAATGACAAAGCCAAAAAACGACACATTGCTAAAAGCTCTGCTGCGACAGCCCACCGAATACACGCCGGTGTGGTTGATGCGACAGGCTGGACGCTATCTTCCAGAATACAACCGAACACGAGCCCGCGCCGGTGATTTTCTTTCATTATGCAAGAATCCAGATTTTGCTACTGAAGTCAGCATGCAACCGCTGGCACGCTACCCGCTGGATGCGGTAATTTTGTTTTCTGATATTCTCACTATTCCTGATGCGATGGGACTCGGGCTTTATTTTATAGAAGGTGAAGGACCTAAGTTCGAGCGCCCCTTGCGCGAAGAAGGAGAAATTCGCTCGCTCACGATACCAGATCCTGCTGTGCACCTAAGTTATGTGATGAACGCAGTTTCACAAATTCGTAAAACTCTGAATAACCAAGTGCCATTGATCGGTTTTTCTGGCAGCCCGTTTACGCTTGCCTGCTATATGGTGGAAGGTTGCGGTGGGACTGATTTTCGCCAAATCAAAACAATGCTCTACCAACGTCCTGATCTGCTGCACCATATCCTAAACATCAATACCCAGTCTGTAATTGCCTATCTTAACGCACAGATCGAATCTGGCGCACAAGCAGTAATGATTTTTGATACTTGGGGTGGGATGCTGTCACATTCTGCCTACCAACAATTTTCCTTGCATTATATGAGCCAAATATTCGCAGAGCTAAAAAGCGAGCACGATGGCGAGCGCATTCCCAGCATTATTTTTACCAAGGGCGGCGGACTATGGCTAGAAAACATTGCTGACAGCGGCTGTGATGCAATAGGACTCGATTGGACCATAAATATTTCTGAAGCGCGTAGACGTATTGGCCACAAGGTTGCGCTACAAGGCAACCTTGATCCTGCAGTGCTATTCGCAGCACCGAAAATTATTACTACTGAAGTAGAAAAAGTTCTTGTGGACTACGGTAACGGCGATGGACATGTGTTCAATCTTGGCCACGGTATATCCCAATTCACCCCACCGGACAGTGCTTTGACCTTAGTAGAAGCTGTCCATTCCTTGAGTCGGAAATACCACTAATGTTGATCACTACCATTGTATTTTGAAATAGTTAAAACGAGATTAATTTCGTCTATAAGATCAATTATATTTCTACTTCAAACAAAATTGGTTAAACTGCTTTTTTAAAAAAACCCACAAAACTTTTATGTCTCAAAACATCTCAGTATGCCTGCTTTTAAGCCTTTCTTTATCACTATCTGCCTGCGCCCATCATAAGCAGACAGCAAATAATATTGCTCACAAACCATCTTCGATACATAAGAAAAGTGGACTTTATATCTTACCCGATCTAGATCATGGTTTAATACAATCGCCGATTAACATTCGTTCTTTCAATGAAGAAACAATAAACACACATGAAATAACTTTCCATTATCAGGATAAGATAAAAGCGATTGAAAACTTAGGTCATACTGTACAGCTAAATTTTGCTGAAGGTAGTACCGTCTCTTATGAAGGGCTGAATTATGACTTTAAGCAAGTGCATTTTCATACTCCGTCCGAACACCTTATCGACGGCATGACCTTCCCGATGGAAATGCATATTGTCTCCAGCATCGCCGCCAAAAATAAAAATGATACTCCCCGTTACCTGGTGCTCGGCATTTTATTCAAAATGGGCCAGGCCAATAAATTTATTGATGAATTTTTAAACCAGATACCAAAGACTGAGCATGGCATAGTTCTTTTAAAAATGGGTACGGTGAAATTAAATGACCTATTTTCCAGTACTAAACTTCACGATGTGAAAAACTTCTATCATTACCAAGGGTCGTTAACAACCCCGCCATACACTGAGACGGTCCAGTGGTTTATATTTAAACATATTATAGAAGCTTCCCCAGAACAGATTGAAACTATCAGCACTATTGAAGGTAATAATGCTCGACACATCCAAGGCATATTTACCCGTGGTATTGATTAACGCAATGAAGTACCTCGTGAAGCAATCAGCTTGCGATAAAAACCAAGACGGCGTATATCGATTTTTCTTTCTTGCACTGCCCGAACAAGTGCACAACCCGGTTCACTAATGTGAAGACAATCTCTGAATTTACATTGTCCGATGTAGGGATGAAATTCGATGAATCCCCATGCTAAACTTGTATTATTAATATGATGTAGGCCAAATTCCTGCATTCCAGGAGAATCAATAACATGGCTGCTCTTGTTGAGGTGATAGAGTCGTGAGTGGGTGGTGGTATGGCGCCCAGCATCAAGTGCGACAGAAATTTCAGCAGTATCGCGGTCAGCAGCTGGAATGAGGGCATTGATGAGGGTAGATTTTCCCATCCCGGATTGACCTACCAGAACACTTAGGTGGCCTTGTAGATATGGCAAAAGTGGCGCGACATCCATTTTGGCACTGAGCTGCAATAATGTATAGCCTAGTTCTCGGTAAAGCGAAAGGGAAGTTGCAACGGCACGGGTGGGCTCAATAAGATCAGCCTTGTTAAGTATTATTAGAGCCTTAATACTCTGGTCTTCGGCAGCAGCGAGACAACGATTTATTAGTTCCTCATTGAAGCTAGGAACGGCAGCTACTACGATAACAATTTGGGTAATATTAGCAGCGATAAGTTTCTCGCAGAAAGCGTCGCTACGGTACATCAGCACACTACGCGGGAGAATGGTTTTAATCACACCTTGCCCAAACGTGGTGCGCTGAATCTCAACCTGGTCGCCACACACTGCACCGCCTTTCTTTCCGCGCATCACACAAGAGAGAATTTCTCCGCCTGCAAATTCAACCAGAAATCGCCTGCCAAATGCAGCGACTATTTGTCCAAGGATAGGTAGAGATAATTCAGAAGAAGGACTATATACAAAGCTCAAATCTTGAATAGCGCATCAATCTTTGCCGCGCAAATAAAATCATTCTCGGACAAACCACCTATGGCGTGGGTTGAGTATTCTACACGGCATTTATTGTAGCTCAATATTATGTCAGGATGATGGTCCTCGCGGTGCGAGATCCATGCCACTGCGTTAACGAAGGCCATGGTCTGATAATAATTTGTGAAATTGTAAATTTTACCTATCAGTCTATCGAAAAATTCCCATCCATCAAGTTGCTGCATCAGCGTTGTGATCTCTGTAGATGAAAGCGGTTGCATACCTCCTTCACAGGGCTTGCATTGTTTGGTTGCGAGGCTATTGATAGTAGTATTCATTATCGCTCCTGTAAGTTAGCTGTGAAGAAAATGAATTATTATCACTTGCTCTTCTATAAAGTTAATTATGCGCCAAGTTTTGTAATCGCGCTATTCTTAACGCAGCAGATGGATGAGAATCGTAAAAGGCCGAATGTAGCGGGTCAGGAGTAAGTGTAGTGGCATTGTCTTGGTAGAGCTTTACCAGGGCTTGAGTGAGGTCGCTAGCAGATGATTTCTCCGCAGCGTATTCATCGGCTTCAAATTCATGCTTACGCGAATATAAACTCGATAGCGGTTGGAATAAAAAAGTGAATGTGGGAATTACTAAAAAAAACAGCAACAGTGCCATCGCGGTTGAAGGTGAGAATGTGGTGGCCCAAATCTCACTCGATGTAGATACTCCCAATCCTTGATAAAACCAGTCCTGCTGCATTAGGTAACCTAGTACCCACAAGAGCGCCAAACTCACAGCGAAAGTCCAGACAATTCGCTTGGTAACATGATGACACTTAAAATGTCCTAATTCGTGCGCCAACACTGCCTCAATTTCAGGTGTACTAAGATGTGAAAGTAAGGTATCAAAAAAAACAATACGCTTGGTTTTGCCAAAACCGGTAAAGTAGGCATTTCCATGGCTGCTACGACGAGAGCCATCCATTATAAACAAGCCACTTGACTTGAATCCACATTTTTGCATCAATTGTTCGATACGTGTTTTGAGAAAAACATCATCTAGCGGCGTGAATTTATTGAACAATGGGGCAATCCAGGTTGGGTAGATCGACAAGATTATCAAATTAAAGGCCATCCACATGAACCAGACATAAAGCCACCAGTTCACACCCATCTTCTCCATCAACCATAGAACACCGAATAGAAGCGGCACACCAAACAGGGCACCTAGCATGGCTTGTTTAACGAGATCCGCGAAAAACATAGTGCGCGTCATTTTATTGAAGCCGAATTTTTGCTCAATTACAAAAGTCCGGTAATAGTTAATGGGTACTTCAACTACCCCCATTAATAGTATCGTACTTATAATGAGTGCCATACCGTAGGCTAGTGAGTCACTAAGCCAATGAGACCAGAATGCAACCAGTGCATTCAGTCCACCTCCAAGAGTGAGAACCAATAACAATACTGTATCCAAAGATATGTTGGTATAACTCAGACGAGTCTTAGCACAAGTGTAGTCTGCTGCTTTCTGATGTGAGTAAAGATTAATTTGGGAGGAAAAATTATCAGGCACACTGTCGCGATGTGTACGGACATAACGAATGTGCCTTGAAGCTAACCAGGTCCTGACAAAAACAGTAAGCAGAAGAACGCCAAGAAAGACGACAGTAAATGTTTGCATGATTAGAGAGATGGCATACGATAGTGAAAAAAGTCAAAAAGTGACGGACAACTACTGATATGACACAATTACACATTAAAAATTCAGAGTCCCTTTTTTAATTATGGCACAAGATACCAATAACCTCATCTGGATAGACATGGAAATGAGCGGACTTATGCCCGATAGCGACCGTATTATGGAGGTCGCTTTAGTAATAACCGATACTCAATTGAATGTGGTGGCAGAGGCGCCTGTTCTAGTGGTATCTCAGCCAGATACGGTACTTGACGACATGGACAAATGGAATAAATCAACTCACACAAAATCTGGCTTGATAGATAAAGTAAAAGCATCGAAACAGGTAGAAGATGAAGTGCAAGCAGACATGATCATGTTCCTGCAGAAACATATCCCACCAAAAATTTCACCTATGTGTGGCAATTCTATCTGTCAGGATCGACGTTTCCTGGCACGCACAATGCCGCAATTAGAAGCGTATTTTCATTACCGAAATCTAGACGTAAGTACACTTAAGGAACTAGTTAAACGCTGGAAACCGGATATTATGGTAGGCTTAGCTAAGCAAGGTAAACATGAGGCGTTGGCAGATATTTACGATTCCATCGCTGAACTAAAATATTACCGAGAGCATTTTATTAAGACGTAGAACCCCCCGTTAAAAATAGCTTTCACTCAAATCCCCCCCCTACCAAGGAAAGTTACGCATGTCTACTGGCACCCCATTCACCATCGCAGTCAATCCGAGAATCCCTCATCGCCTGGCACGTTTGGAGGAATTAGCTAACAATCTTTGGTACAGCTGGGATCGCTCAACTCGAACTTTATTCGCCAGACTGCACCCCGAACTATGGAAAGCAGTTGGCCACAATCCAAAAGATTTTCTCAAACGAGTAGATGAATCCATCCTACTTAAGGCTGCGGAAGATCAGGTGTTTCTGTCTAACTATAACAGTATTCTGTCAGCCTACGATTCATACCATTCTGAGCCAGTGCGCCATGACGACGCTACAGGTATGCGCCCACATGATCAGGTGGCATACTTTTGCTTCGAGTTTGGTTTCCATGAAAGTCTTCCTATTTATTCCGGTGGTCTCGGTATTCTGGCTGGCGACCACTGCAAGGCAGCGAGCGATATGCACTTGCCGTTTGTTGGTGTTGGCTTACTTTACCGCCAAGGTTATTTCTTTCAGACCATAGACGGCGAAGGTACCCAGCAAGTTACCTACACCCATTCAGACTTTGATGACTTTCCAGTAGCACCGGTGCTGCACGAAGATGGTTCAGAAATACATGTCCAAGTGGAATTACCTAAACGCAAGGTAATGGTAAAAGTGTGGCGGGCAAACTTAGGTCACGTACGACTTTATCTACTAGATACCGATTTACATGAGAATTCCCCACAAGACCGCAACATTACCCATCAACTCTACGGCGGTGACAAGACTATGCGCATCGAACAGGAAATCATTCTTGGTATCGGTGGCATGCGCGCCTTGCAAGAAGTAGGTGTAAAACCAACAGTTTGGCATATCAATGAAGGACATGCTGCGTTCATGATGCTGGAACGAGCACGCGATCTAGTACGGCAAGGGCTAGATTTTGCTAGTGCACTTGAGGCAGTAGCAGTAAATACTGTGTTCACAACCCACACTGCAGTTCCAGCGGGACATGATGACTTCAGCGAGAACATGATGTATCTATATTTTAAGGAGTTCTATCGTGATCTCAAAATCACCCGTGAAGAATTCATGGCACTTGGCCGCACTCCCAAAAACCCAGATTTTAATATGACGGCTCTAGCCATACGTTGCACACGCTCGCACAATGGTGTAAGCAAAATACATGGCGGAGTATCGGCAAATATTTGTCGTGGCCTGTGGCCGCAGATTGAACCGGAAGAAAACCCACTTGCATACATTACCAACGGCGTACATGTGCCAACTTTCTTAGCGCATGAGTGGTCTACTATGTTCGATCGTCATCTTGGCCAAGAATGGCGCAATAAGATATGTGATACCGAATACTGGTCGCGTATCGATAAGATACCTGATCACTTATTCTGGAGCGCACGGCAAACACTGAAATCGAGCATGCTTTACGGTATACGCGATCGATTAGCTCTACAAAACTTCAGAAATGGCGGCTCTGAAACACATCTTGACCGGATGCTCAAATTTACCGACCCAATCAATCCTAATATTCTAACACTTGGTTTTGCACGTCGTTTTGCTACATACAAACGTGCTACGCTGCTATTTGAAAATTTGGACAGATTACGAGAAATCATACTCAACCCAGAACACCCTGTATTGCTAATCTTTGCCGGAAAAGCGCATCCAGTAGACATTCCTGGGCAGGATCTAATTCGGCGCATTAGCGAGTTTGCACGCTTGCCCGAATTTGAAGGCAGGCTTCTGCTGGTCGAGGGCTACGACATGCGTCTTGCTAGGCGACTCGTGGCGGGGGTCGATGTATGGCTCAATAATCCAGTGTATCCACTGGAAGCAAGTGGAACCTCAGGGATGAAAGCAGGAATTAATGGAGCGATTAATCTAAGTGTGCTTGATGGCTGGTGGGGAGAAGGCTACGATGGAAAAAATGGCTGGGCAATCAAACCTGGGCCGGAGGGTATGGATCCTGCACTACGCGATAAGCAGGAGAGCCAGACGCTCTATGAAATTCTGCAAGATCAAGTGGTGCCACTCTATTATAGTCGCGGCAAACTTGGTTTCTCACCTGAATGGGTTAAAATGGTGAAACACTCCATGGCATCCATATTACCACGCTACAATGCTACACGCATGGTGGGTGAATACGTAAAAAATTTCTATCTCCCGGCTAGTAAGCAGGGCGCACTCTATGTAGAAAACAACTTTGATAACGCCAGAAAAGTCGCTGCCTGGAAAGCCAAGGTAAGAAGCGCTTGGAGTAGAATAACACTAAAACGGCTAGATACGCCATGCAAGCAAATTAACTTCGGTGATACGCTACATTTTAAAGTTGCCGCAAAATTAAACGGCTTAAAGCCAGAAGACGTGGTGATAGAGTTGCTAATTTGTCATCGGGTTAAACATCCCAAACCATGCGACTTTCAACACTACAGTTTCCAGATCGTTGGAGCCGAGACATCCGGTGAACATTTGTTTGAGTTGAATCTCGCGCCAGATTTATGTGGCAAACTTGAATGTTATATCCGTACCTATCCGTATCACCCTTTACTTACACACCCATTTGAAATGGGCATGATGATATGGTTATAAAATAATATTTACGATTGAGAGGCCGGGAGAAGGCAACCCATTATCTTTTCTCACCGGGGCCGACACATCACTTATACAATCCGGGTAACAACGATAAGTAAATATCCCGGTAGGCAATTGCACTCAGGCGCCAACTAAAGTCTTTTGCCATGCCGTTTCTTTGCAGACGGAGCCATGTTGTTTTATTGCAGTAAGAAGCAATAACACGCTGAATGCCAGCAAGAAAACTTCTAGGATCCATTTCATGAAATAAGAAGCCACTTGCACTCCCATCAGCAAGCGTTGCAGGCGTACAATCCACCACCGTATCGAGTAGACCGCCGGTGGCATGCACTAGCGGTGGCGTACCGTAGCGTTGACTATACATTTGGTTCAAGCCGCATGGTTCAAAACGTGATGGCATTAGAAAACTATCTGCACCACCTTCGATCAAGTGTGATAGCGTTTCGTCAAAGCCTATGCGTACAGCGATTTTCCCAGGATGATTTTTTTCCAACGCCGCCATGTCCCGATCCAGACCCGCTTCGCCGCTGCCTAAAATGACCAGTTGCGCAGGCATTCTGGCTAAAAATGGTGCGACTTGTAGCAATAGATCACAACCTTTCTGGTAAGTGTGACGACTTACCATGCCAAACAATGGGATATCGGAATCAACAACCAATCCCATCATCTGTTGTAAGGCACGTTTATTAATGGCTTTGGCAGCAATCCTCTTAACAGTATAATTCTGAGCAAGACAGGGATCTGTTTCTGGATCCCACTTGGTACTGTCTATGCCATTGACAATGCCACTTATATGATCACTACGTCCTGCCAGTAAGCCCTGCAAACCAAAACCCAATGGCATCGTCTGAATTTCCTTAGCATAGGTAGGACTTACAGTAATGATGTGATCGGAGTAATAGAGTCCAGCCTTAAGAAACGACATGCCGCCATAGTATTCAATACCATTGATGTTAAAGCTGGTGGCGGGTAAATCCAATCGAGATAGGGTACTGGGTGGAAACACGCCCTGAAAAACGAGATTGTGTATTGACATCAATGACACAACTTTTCTTCCTTGATAAAAATGCAGGTATGCTGGAGTAAGGCCACTTTGCCAATCGTTGCAATGAACAATATTAGGATGCCAGAGGAGAGGGCTAGCATCGCTTGCTAGAATTGCGCCAATTTTTGAAAGAAGCCCAAAACGCATCGCGTTGTCTGGCCAGTCCTGTCCAGCTGTATTTGTGTATGGTCCACCATTTCGCCGATAAAGACTGGGGCAGTCAATGACGAATATGGGAACACCCTTAGATGCGCCCTTACCTGCTGGCAATCTCGCCGACCATAGCACAAACGGTGGAAAATGGGAGAGACCAGAAAACCCCGCAACCTTACGCTTGTATCGTAATCCTGCAAGTACTTTCGGATAACCAGGAATCAACAGACGAACATCCACGCCCAATTCTTGTAGTGCTGCTGGTAACGCTGCACTTACATCACCTAGACCACCAGTCTTGATCAGAGGATAGACTTCGGATGTAATGAACAGAACACCTAGATCTCGACTTAATGGGGTGGTCAGCATGGGTGAGTAATCGTATGTATATTTTTCGGGTAAATTTTATTGATGTCATAAGAGTAGAAAGGCTTGTATTACACTACCCTCTCAGTATTTTTCCCATAGGGCAAGATAACCTACCGGGATCTGGCTCCATATAATTCTACTGTTACCGGTTTACTTTGAAATAATTCATTAATCCGTTTGTGGAAGAATCATGGGATGTTATCTGCCTATCCTGCTCTAATTCGTCTAAAATTTTCCCAGCCAGCTGTTTGCCAAGTTCTACTCCCCATTGATCGAATGGATTCACGTTCCAAATCACACTTTGTACAAATACCTTATGTTCATAAAGCGCAATGAGTGAACCCAATGTTTTCGGATCTAGTTGCTTAAACAAAATGGAAGTGGTGGGACGGTCTCCGGGGAAAACCTTGTGGGGCATTATTTTCTTGAACGATTCCGCCGCTATGTTCTTCACTGACGATTCCGCTTCAATCTCAGCACAGACTTCGCTCATGCTTTTGCCACGCATCATTGCCTCAGTTTGAGCAAAAAAATTAGCTAGCAACAAGCGATGATGGTCGCCGATAGGATTGTGGCTTATGCAAGGAACCAGAAAATCTGCCGGGATGATTTGCGTTCCTTGGTGTAGTAATTGGTAAAAAGCATGTTGGCCGTTGGTTCCCGATTCGCCCCACACTACAGTTCCAGTACTATAATCTACTTCATCACCGTTACGATCTATGCGCTTACCATTGCTCTCCATCTCCAGTTGTTGCAGGTAAGCTGGAAAGCGGTGTAGAGACTGGTCGTAAGGTAAAACTGCATGAGATCTAGTACCAAAGAAATTGATTTGCCAGATTCCGATGAGACCGAGCATAACTGGCAGATTCTTTTCCAGCGGAGCAGTAAGAAAATGCTGATCCATTTCTTTAGCTCCCGTGAGCAACGAATAAAAATTCTCCATGCCGATCGTAAGCACAATCGGTAAACCAATAGCTGACCATAATGAATAACGCCCACCCACCCAGTCCCATAACTCAAACATATTGTCAGAATCGATACCGAATTTCTCCACCTCTTCACGATTAATAGAAACTGCAACAAAATGGCCAGCAACATCTTTTTCACTGCCACCATGAGCGAGAAACCATTCACGTGCAGCACGCGCATTAGCTATGGTTTCCTGTGTGGTAAAAGTCTTCGAGGCAATAATAAATAGCGTAGTTGCTGGATTCAATCTTCGTAAAATTAATTCCAGCTGAGTGCCATCAATATTCGAAACGAAGTGCGGAATAATATGATTCGAGCTATAAGGCTTAAGTGCTTCGGTCACCATCAATGGCCCTAAGTCAGAGCCACCGATGCCGATATTGACCACGTCAGTGAAAAGATGGCCTGAGTATCCCCTAAGTTTACCGTCCCGTACGGAAGTCGAAAATTGTTCCATCTGTGTTAATACCCGCCTGACATCGGACATGATATCCACGCCATCTATCATCACTGGATGTTCCCCTCGCAGTGCGCTATGAAGAGCGGCATGGTTCTCTGTATCATTTATCTTCTCGCCTCGAAACATCCGAGTAATCCAGTCCTCCAGCCTTTGCTGGCGAGCAAGTACTAACAACAAGCTAATTGTCTCATGGCAAACAGGATGCTTAGAATAGTCCATCAAAATATCGTTGAATTTCAACGAGAACCTATTAAAGCGTTGGGAGTCCCGAGCAAACAATTCGCGTAAATGCTGCTGTGCCATAGCTGACTGGTGGGCTTGTAAAGCAAGCCAGGCAGAGGATAAAGTTAATGTAGACATATCTATTAGTACTTAACCTCAAAAGCTACTTCGCCCAAAGCACCCAAATGCTGCTGTGGTACCGGACTGCTTTCTAATGCACATAGTTTCCAGCATATTATTCTCATTACCGAACTCCCTCATTTTCCTTACACTCATAATCCTTCCTTAGCTCGCCTGACCCGCAGCAGAAAGAGTATACCCTGCAGTATTTTGTGCCACCCAGAAATACTATCCAAAAGAGTACACGTCATTGGATCAGAGCTCCTTGCCCACTTAGTAAAATTGTTTGAAATACGTGAACGCCTGAATGAAACAACACTATTGCTCCAGGTGAGGACTAAGACGGGGGAATGGCTAGACAGTCGTTCCGTTAGTATTACTTCTTGGGGTAGATTAACTTTGACGGACATGTAAAGTTGTATTGGATTAGATCGCATATAATGAATTATAACTTGCTTAAGACTGTTAATTCAGATCAAGTGCACCATTAAAAAATGGCATAATGATACAATATAGGCTTATAAAATAAGGTAAACCATGGGAGAAACAGAAAGTATCCATACAAGTTCTTGCCCGAAAAAAGATGAAATAAACCCATTTTCTTACAATCAACTTACACGCAGTGCTATAGCTCTGATACTAGCGGGTGGGCGGGGCAGCCGTTTGCAGGATCTTACTGACTGGCGAGCGAAACCTGCGGTGCCATTCGGAGGCAAGTTCCGCATTATTGATTTTCCTCTTTCCAATTGTGTCAATTCTGGTATTCGACGTATCGGAATTGCCACCCAATACAAGGCGCAAAGTCTGGTTCGTCATATTCAGTACGGATGGAGCTTTCTCGATGGACGCTTTAAGGAATTCATCGAATTACTGCCGGCACAGCAGATGACAGGGGAAGTTTGGTACCAAGGAACTGCCGATGCAGTGTTTCAGAATATTGATAACTTGCGCCGACATGATCCGAACTATGTACTGATTCTAGGTGGCGATCACGTCTACAAAATGGATTACAGCAAGTTAATAGCTGATCATGTTAAGAAATCTGCTGACATAACTGTTGCTTGCTTAACTATCCCGCTAGAGGAAACGAGTGAATTTGGCATCATGAGTGTAAACGATGAATGGCGCATCACCAGTTTTACCGAAAAACCGGAACCAGAGAATGCCGTAGCCATTCCCGGCCAACCGGGACAAGCACTTGCCAGCATGGGCATTTATGTGTTCAACGCACCGTTTCTTTTCGAGCAATTGATTCGTGACCATGATGAATACGGTTCATCTCACGATTTTGCCAAGGATCTGATCCCTTATCAGGTGCCTCGCTATCGGGTATTCGCCCATCGCTTCTTTGACAGTTGTGTCAACATAGCCTCCTCGGGAATACCGTACTGGAGAGATGTAGGTACAGTAGATGCCTATTGGGAAGCTAATCTAGATCTTACCACTGTGACTCCAGATCTTAACCTATACGATGAAAATTGGCCGATCTGGACATACCAGGAACAGTTGCCTCCTGCCAAGTTTGTATTTGAAAACGAGGACCGGATAGGTCGAGCGTTGGATTCGATGGTATCAGGTGGTTGTGTTATCAGTGGTTCAACGGTGCGTCGCTCTCTACTGTTTTCCAACGTACACGTGCACAGCTACAGCAATATCGAGGACTCGGTGATACTTCCTAACGTAGATATCGGCCGAAATGTACGTTTCAAACAGGTAGTAGTGGACAAAAATTGTGTAATTCCTGATGGATTAACTGTAGGGTTCGATCGGAAAGAAGACCGTAAGCGATTTTATGTTACAGATAAAGGCATTACACTCATTACCCCAGAAATGTTAGGGCAAAATCTGCATTATATTAAATGAACAAAAGACAATAGGCTTAGGGACAAACATGATACACGTAGTAAATAATTTTCGATAATAAATACCGTTTTGCTGGACTTCTACCGACAATACAGCTACAGAACCTGCCCTGCTGAAGAATATCATGAGCCTAATTACGACGATGAGAAGAACGGAAAAACTATACAACAGCAGTAAATTTATCTACTTGTCATCAAAAGTTACAGTGATATGTCCTTTACTAGAACATTGGTATAGAAGTTTTAGCGTCCACTAGTAACTTAGTAATTAGCGGCATCCTAGACTCAGTTACACCAATTCTGCTGGAATTACCGAAACTATATGGATTACTCCATGGGCGAGATACAGATGGAGAAATTTAGTTTTCGTGACGTAGGATGTTAGAAACAAGAATATGAAAAACCTGCTTTGGATCTGACGCATCACTGGGATTCAGTTCTGCTGCAGTGCATTTATCGTCAGTTATTTCGTTGCAAAATTGGCAGTAGCTATGCCAATCCTTATTGTAGGCGGCTATACGCTCTTGAGGAACATCATATCTGAAGTCTTCTACCACCTCTAGCATCGCAGGTAATCTATCACGCAAGTACACTCCAATATCTTTAGGCCAGTTAACAGGTTCTGGATACAAACCAGATAATATAGAGTGGATTGACAAACGAAAATTGTTGGCAGCGATAGCATGGCGTTTTCGGCGGAATGGTTCATAAATTCCAGCACATGTGATAGCCACTGCAAGTAAAGCTAAAGGCCATATCGGTACTCGGGTGAAATACCCGGATATTTGGTTGAGAAATTCGTCCATATTTTTCTATGATAACTGATTGATGTTACTGGGAATGTGAAAAAAGTTAAACTGCCTCTTATTTTCCTCTTATTTTCTATTTTTTGCTTCTCTATTTTTCTCTACTAAATTTTTCATCTGACAACAAGCAACGATAAATGGACCTTGAATCTGTCATAGTTAAAATAAAGGTAAAATTAGGGGGTCTTTTTCCCTCTTAAAAACATGCATGACTTTTTGGCTTACACCGAACTCATTTTTCCCTCCCTTAGAAGACGCGCTTGTTAAGCCAAACGGTCTGCTCGCTGCTGGCGGAGATCTCTCGGCAGAACGCCTGATCGAGGCTTATCGCAGTGGGATTTTTCCTTGGTTCAATGAAAACGAACCTATTTTATGGTGGAGCCCCAATCCACGTATGGTTCTGTTTCCCTGTGAACTTAGAATTTCTCGTTCGCTAAATAAAATTCTGAGGAATAGTAATTACGAAGTCCGTGTAGACAGCGCTTTCAGCCAAGTCATACAGGCTTGCGCCGCACCACGCAAGGGACGATCTGGTACCTGGATACACTCGGACATGATTTCAGCCTATACAATACTACATGAAATGGGGCTGGCTCATTCAGTAGAAACTTGGGTGGACGGTGAACTAATAGGTGGCCTATACGGCATCGCTCAGGGAAAAATGTTCTTCGGCGAATCGATGTTTTCCCGAATCCATGACGCTTCCAAAATCGCATTTGTGCACCTGGTAAAACAGTTGGAACGATGGAACTTCAAAATGATTGACTGTCAGATGAAAACTGCCTACCTTGCTTCATTCGGGGCACGAGAAATCTCCCGTAAGGAATTTAGTCAAAAACTAAAAGAGTTGGTAAACTACCCTGATCAAATCGAGAAATGGCAATTCGATAATGAACCTATTAAATGATTTCCCTACATCGATACTGCAGTTCTACACTACTGCATCTTATCCTTGCAGCTATCTGGCAGATAAATTGGCTCGCTCCCAGGTAGCAACACCCAGTCACCTAATAGATACACATGCCTATGGCGAATTGGTACGGACTGGTTTTCGTCGTAGTGGTGCCTTTACCTACCGTCCCTATTGTGATCACTGCAACGCCTGCGTTCCAGTACGTGTCATCGTTAATGATTTTTCCCCTAGCCATACTCAGCGTCGCGTCTGGAAACGCCACCAAAATCTAATCGCGACGCAACATGAGCTATATTACCACCCGGATCATTATGCACTTTACCAACACTACCAAATGCAACGTCACTGCGGCGGAAGCATGGATCACGATAGTCGCGAGCAATATCAAAATTTCCTGTTGCGAAGCAATGTCAATTCCAAGCTAGTTGAATTTCATGAAAGTGGACAGCTACGTATGATTAGTATTATTGATAAACTACCTGATGGCATATCATCGGTATACACTTTCTTCGACCCTGATGTACAGGGTGCTAGTTTTGGTACCCACTGCATCTTATGGCAGGTACAACAATGCCATACACTTGGGCTGCCCTACCTTTATCTAGGATACTGGATCAAGGCAAGCCGAAAAATGGAATACAAGACTAATTTCCAACCACTACAAGGCTTAATCAACAGAAAATGGCAGCTCTTGAAGAAAACGAAACAAACTTCTTTTAATTCATCCACCAGCTCTTACGAATGATCATATACTGGGCGAGAGAATTCATCGTTGCATCACCGTATTTCGGCCACATGTTCCTCCAATGACTCTGTTTCTTTATCTTGGTGAGTTTTTCGTTGCAACTTCGCCAAATTCCCAAAGGCTGTAGCCACATCAGGATGCTTTGAGCCAAGGGTATTTACCCAAAACTTTAGCGCACGTTTAAAGAGTGGTTCTGGCCTGGAAAGACTGCATTTAAACAGAATACAATGCTGCTAGGTTGTTTAGGTTCGCAGCCACAGTTGGGCGCTCTGGGCTAAGAGTTTTTTCAACGATTTCCACACGCACGCTTATAGAGCGGCTCAGCCCGTGCATATCCTTCTCTTTCCTTATAAAGCGCTACCAAAAATTCTTAGATGATCTAAGCCGAAAACTTTCTCATTAATTACCATGCACACTTGAGGAGCGGCCTTGCCACTGCATATTGTCCTTGTACGCGATATACTTCTGCTAAATTATCAGACTTGCGGTCACATTGGGATGATTCGAACCAAGATCTCTTTCAGCCGTTTGAAGAGCCTTCTTTGTTACTGCGATAGCACTAACATAGTCACCCTACTGATATAAGGATTCCACCTTCTCGTTAAGCGTGTCCCACTCAGTAGTGGCATGGACGTACCCACCATCTGACAGAAAAAAGAATAAAAGAAAGGATGAATGTTTTCATAACGATTTCTGTCTAAACTAATTTGGAAATCAATAAAACCACTTTAAATAATCTACCTAACACAAGGAGTGATCTAGACCAAAATAATAAACAATCTAACCCTGTCTACTAATACGACTTTTTACCTGCAGGATAATTGATTCTATATACGTGACTTATGAATCATACGCCATAGAAGCTAGAGAGGACAGATTACCAGCCTTCATTTCCTAGCGCTCTTTTAACGAGCTGTAACAGCAGAGGAACCACTTGATTGAAACCAAATTCACGCACCATCAAAACCAGACTATAGAAATGGAGATGCATAGTCATTAATACTTTTTGTTGTGCCCAATTTAGTTTCTACTGGGATGTTATCCATGTTATTTTCGCGAACACATCTAAATTTGGAGTCGTATTTTTGACCGTATTACGAATGCCTCGTGTATTCCTAGGTGATGTAAGAGTTTGATTAACTCATATTCTGAACGGGTAGCACTTTTGGTTAAATAAAACCTTAACGTAATCAGTGTTCTTCTAAATTCAACCCCTTTTTCAGGTTAGAATTAGTATTATGCTCTATTCTCTGCTTCGCCCGCTACTTTTCAGACTCAACCCAGAAACCGCACACCGTGTTACGCTCAAAGCGATTGGGAATGCCCACCGATTTAAGCTACTCCAAGGGCATCCCATCGACTGCAAGCATCGTAACATTATGGGTCTTGACTTCCCTAACCCTGTCGGGCTAGCTGCTGGGTTGGACAAGAACGGCGAATATATCAATGCACTTGCCGCGTTTGGCTTCGGTTTTATCGAAATTGGCACTGTTACGCCCCGCCCTCAGCCTGGAAATCAGAAGCCACGCTTGTTCAGAATCCCACAAGCAAACGCTATGATCAACCGATTGGGCTTTAATAATTATGGGGCAGACAAACTAGTTGAAAATGTTAAGTACATGAACTATCAGGGTATACTAGGAATCAACATCGGCAAGAATTTTGATACACCGGTGGAGAAAGCCGCTGAGGATTACTTGATGTGTCTGCGCAAAGTTTACTACTACGCTAGTTATATCGTGGTCAATATCTCTTCTCCCAATACGCCCAATCTAAGGCAGCTACAAAACATCGAAGAACTTGATCCTTTATTAGGTACGCTAAAATTAGAACAAAATAAGCTTGCTGATGAATGTGGTAAATACACGCCTTTGGTAGTGAAGATTGCACCAGACCTTGAGACAACACAAATAATATCTATCGCTACGTTATTGATGAAACACAAGATTGACGGAGTCATCGCTACCAATTCTACTTTCTCACGAATTGGGGTAGAGCATCTACCTCATTCAAGCGAAACTGGTGGATTAAGCGGTGCCCCGCTTACGAAGCACGCCACCACAGTTATTCACCAATTACACGGTGTGTTACAAGGTGCAGTACCCATTATCGGCGTGGGTGGCATTATGTGCGCAACTGACGCAAAGGAGAAAATGGATGCAGGCGCGAGTCTGGTGCAGGTCTATACTGGATTAATCTATCGAGGCCCAAAATTGGTACGTGAAGCAGTACAAGCTATTAGTAAGTAAGAACCAGATATTTTCTTTTCATCCATACTGAAAGAGCCACCAAGCAAAAACCCAGGCAGAAAGAATGTTGATAGAAAAAATTGATGCCATTTTACCGCAGACCCAATGTGGTCAGTGTGGTTTCTCCGGCTGTAAACCTTATGCCATAGCAATTGCAGAAGGTCGCGCTGACATCAATCAGTGTCCGCCGGGCAATGAGGAAGGCATACAGCAACTAGCTGATTTACTAGGAGTGAAGCCTAAACCCCTAAACACAGCGCATGGTTTACCCAAATCCAAATCAATTGCATTTATCGACGAGCAAGTATGTATAGGCTGTACGTTTTGCATTCAAGCTTGTCCTGTGGACGCCATCGTCGGCGCAGCTAAAAAGATGCACACAGTGATTGGCGTAGAATGCACAGGATGCGAGCTCTGCATTGCACCATGCCCAGTGGATTGCATCAGTATGACTCCACTTAGGAAACAAATTGTTGATACAAAACGTGAACCTTATTTCACTAGCGATAACATGTTAACACGCGAGAACGAAATGAAGAAAAAGGCAGCCGATCATGCACGCATTCGATATGAACAAAAATTAAAAAGACTTAAGTATGAAAAAAATGAGAGGACCGAGAGACTCGCGAAACTGACGAAAGCAATTAAGTCTTCATACGTTACTTCGGCAACCAACATTTTTAAGAAAAAACAATCAGAACTACACTGGAACATGAAATAACAACCTAGTTTAGATAAATGAATAGAAATAACCGTGTTAATTAGTTGATATTTTTCTTCGTAATTTATGAACTCATCAAAGCGACACGAAATATTTTCTCGTCTTAAGATGGTCAATCCACATCCTACCACTGAGTTGGTTTATAACACGCCATTCGAGTTACTAGTAGCAGTAATACTATCGGCCCAAGCCACCGATAGAAGCGTGAACCTGGTGACTAGGTTGCTTTTCCTTAAAACCAACACACCGAAAAAGATTCTTGCCCTTGGGGAAACCAGATTACGTGATGCGATCAAAAGCATCGGTTTATATAAAACTAAAACAAAGAACATTCTGGCAACTTGCAGGCTTCTCATTCAGCACCACAATAGCTCTGTGCCACAAACACAGGATAAGCTGGAAAAACTTCCTGGAGTGGGACACAAAACTGCCAACGTAATCCTGAATACTGCATTTGGTGAACCAACCATCGGGGTAGACACTCACATCTTCCGCGTCGCCAATCGTACCGGACTTGCAACTGGGAAAAATGTGTTGGAAGTAGAACTAAAACTTCTTAAATTTGTGCCGAAAGAGTTTCACCATGATGCCCATCATTGGTTAATCCTGCATGGACGCTATGTGTGCAAGGCACGAAAACCAGAATGTACCATGTGTATTATTGAAGATCTATGTGATTTCAAGAAAAAAACGTTAGGAACTAATGCTCCCAATTCAGTATCTACATCTTGAATGTTTAATCTGTCCAGACCCCAGGCGCGTCAATTCTTTTTTAACACTTGGCACAAGTACAGCCATCGAGAAGCTCTTTCTGACATGGAAGAAATCGCACTTAAGGTAATCCTATTACATCCAGAATATCAATCTATACTCGATGATACGGAACGTTATTACGACAAAGATTACCTACCTGAAATGGGCGACACTAATCCATTTCTGCACATGAGTATGCATATTGCCATCAAGGAGCAACTTTCAATAGACCAACCCATTGGAATCCGTAATCGGTTTGAACGCTTGCTGAAAAGAACCGGTAATGAGCATGACACCATGCATCAAATTATGGAATGTCTTGCAGAAATGATCTGGCAAGCACAGCGGAGTCAATCCACACTAGATGCATCGATTTATTTTGAATGCTTGGACAAACGGGAGAATTGATCAGAGAACAAAAAAAGGAGCACTAGCTGCGCCCCATTTTTATGCTCAAGAACAAAAAAGTTGGTAATTCTTAGTCTACCTACTTGCCAAGCCAATTATTTCTTAGTCCTCAGACCACGCTGGCTAGCAAAATAGACGGCCAGATTTTCAATATCTCCGATACTCAAAGCCGCAGCCATAGCATTCATGACAGGGTCTTTCCGCTCTCCTGACTTATAGTCGCTTAGAGTCTTTTCAATATAAGTCGCATGTTGTCCAGCAATCTTTGGAAAAGCTGGGTTTGGACTATTGCCATCAAGACCATGGCACGCGGCACAAACCTCCGCTGCTTTTTGCTTACCTGCTTCAATGTCAGCCGTAATTCCCTGTCCTGAGATCAGCAGTAATGTGCCGCTAAATATGGCAATAACGAAATTTGTCATAATAACTTCCTTGTGTATATATCGAAATTATTTACCACTCGAAGCGGCGTAATAGGCAGCCAAGTCTTCCATGTCCTGTATGGAGAGGGTGGCCGCAATTCCCTTCATACTGGGATGACTGCGAGCAGCTGTTTTATACGCCAGAAGTGCCTTGACCAGATATTCTGGATGCTGCCCGCCGATTTTCGGAACGTTATACACTTTTGGGTAAGCTGTACGATACCCCTCTATCCCGTGGCAACCGATACACATTGCAGTCTTCTGCTTGCCTACAACAGCGTCACCAGCTGCTTGTACTGTTCCTGAAATCGCTAAGAGTAAACCACATACGAGCATTTTTACTGTTGGTGATTTCTTCATCATGTGCGCCCCTTTTTAAAACCATTCGTTGCGTTCTACCGAATAGTAGTACGCCCTATTCTGTCGTCTAAGTATTTGTTATAAATGGAATCTATTCACTGTTTCCTTCAGGTGTGATCTTACCTAGAATTACCTAGTATTATACTGTTCTTTCTAATTCGGTTGCAAATGTGGCCGAAGTTTAGGGCTTGTCTGGTTTTTCTAGCTATGATTATACTGATCGCGCCTGCTTAAATGCGAGTAATAAGTATGGATAATTTCAAACCGATGTTCGACGTTGGTTATATCATATTGATGTGTATGCCAATGAGTAATTCTGGCGTTGGGCACGCGCAGTAATGTGCTCAGGATTGGTGGCGCGCAGCTTTTACATGAAAACTACTTAGGGTGATCACCATCATAATTAACAGCCATTCTGCTGTTTATGGAATTAAATTATTCCGGGTACACTGCTATTTAATAACGTATCCATCATCAAGCACACAGCCATCTCCCTTTATTTTGTCATCAAGGTCGCTTTGTTACGTTCAATCTGAGCGTCAGTCTTCCCTTCTTTCCTAGAAGCCCTTGCCTGGTTGCACTCGACACCCAGATTGTAGATTTCACTTTCCAATTTTTCGAGATAGTAGCAATCTAAAATTTCTAGATCGCTACGTGTACAAGAAAAACCATTGAAGTCAGAATTGCAAAAATAAAAATTACCTTGGTATTATCTTCTCAACGATTATCCCTGCACACTTACCACAACGACACTTTTTTATTGTCTAAAATCATGTTTATATGTAAATATAATAACTTAAGTATTTCTAAAATGTGTATTTTGTTCAGCCGTTAACCGCTTTGTTTCTAATTCATCCCATCTGGTAAGACAGCTCATGATTTCTTTCTCTATGGCAACAAAGCGCGTTTGTAATCTCACTATTTTATCAGGGGAGTCATGGTAAGTGGTTGCATCACCTAATTTACAGGTAATATTTACCTGCTCCCGTTCCAGAATATCAATTTTCGTCAGTAATGCTTCCAACTCGTTTATCTCGTTGTAGCTTAGCTTAATCCGAGAAGTTTTCTTAGGTGTTCTTGCCATTGAAACTGTTTGCTGAGGCTGTACTTTTTGCTTTCCCATTTCTTTTACGAAACTCTTTGCTCGCACCCAATCGTCGTAACCGCCTACGTATTCTCGCAACAACCCATCGCCCTCGAATACGATCACTTGGGTTACAACATTGTCTAGAAACGCGCGGTCATGGCTGACCAGAAACAGTGTTCCGGAATAGTCCTGCAACAACTCTTCCAGTAGTTCAAGAGTGTCAATGTCTAGATCATTGGTGGGTTCATCCAGTACAAGCACATTGACGGGACGAGCAAATAAACGCGCTAGCAAAAGTCGGTTGCGCTCGCCACCAGAGAGCAATTTTACAGGTGAACGAGCGCGCTCCGGTGCAAACAGAAAATCCTCTAGATAGCTAATAACATGCTTCCTAACCTTACCGATTTCAACGAAATCAGAGCCTTGGCTGATTGTGTCTACTAGTGTTGCTTCTTCATTTAATTGTTCACGCATTTGGTCGAAATAGGCTACCGCGAGCTTGGTGCCTTGCCGCACCTTACCTGTATCAGGCCTTAGTTCATTCAATATCAGCTTTAACAAGGTGGATTTCCCCGCACCGTTAGGACCCAGTAGCCCTACCCGATCACCTCGCATGATACGGCAGGAAAAATCCTTGATTATGGTTTTGTCACCATAACTTTTGCTAACGTGCTCCAGCTCGGCCACCATCCGTCCTGACTGTATCCCTTTATTTATGCTTAGATTAACCTCTCTCACATGTTCACGACGTGTTGCCCGCTTAATACGCAGCGCCGTCAATCTCCGTACCCTGCCCTCATTACGAGTACGACGCGCTTGTATTCCTTTGCGGATCCAGCTTTCTTCTTGTGCCAATACTTTGTCAAATTTTTGATTGTGATCAGTTTCAATTTCTTGAATTTCCACTTTCCTGAGCTGGTATTCTGCGAAATTGCAACTAAAAGTCGTTAAACTACCTCTATCAAGCTCGATAATTCTTGTCGCCACGTTATCCAAGAAACGCCGATCATGAGTAACAAATAATACGCTCCCAGCGAAGCCATTGAGCAACCTTTCTAGCCATTCTATGGATGAAAAATCAAGATGGTTAGTTGGCTCGTCAAGCAGTAACACATCTGGTGACACAACCAGTGCACGGGCTAAAGCAACCCGTTTCTTCAATCCTCCAGATAGGCACTCAACTAGAATATCTTCGGGAAGATTAAGTTTGTGGAGAACAGTTTCTACTCTTCCCTGGATGCGCCAGCCATCCTGAGTATCCAATTCGCTCTGCAAATCCTGCAGTCGAGCAAGATGCCCTTCCATATCTCCATCACCGTTACTCAATGAGTGAGAAACCTCGTGGTAATCAAGAAGCACCTGACTGATTGTGCCCAGTCCATTGGATACCTCCTGAAATATTGTACAGGTTCCATCTAGCTTCGGCTCTTGCGAAACATAGGCCAGCTTCAATGCAGGCGCACGCCAAACCTTGCCATCATCCGGCTTAATGTCATCCGCCATAATACGCAGCAAGCTCGATTTGCCTCCGCCATTTCTGCCTAGCAAGCCAATACGCTCACCTGGATCAAGCTGCAAATCCAATCGATCTAGCAACACATGATGACCATAGGCCAGACAGACTTTGTCAAGACTTATGAGAGACATGAGTATAAAAATGACACTTCAGGACGATTCAACATATGAAGTTTAAATTCAAAATAAAGATTTACAAATATAGGGGATATATACCTCGTTTTTCCACAAATAATCTATCCTTCAGTGCCTCCACAATGAACGTGTATTTTATGCAGTTATTAGTAGGGATGTAATTCTGTCATGCTTTTCAAAACTTGGAAAAGTATCTATGGATCTCCGTTAGCACGAATATTTTATCCCTAGGCTACACACAATTTGTTTATTCTTATGATAAACTCCTTTATTCAAAGGGAGCCGAAAAAATAGAGCATGCTGCGAAACAAAATGATGGAACAAGCGCAATATCAATGGCACTGATGAAAAAAAACCTGCGCTGGTTAGTTGTGTTATCTAGAATCCCACTATTTGGTATGGTCGCTGCTTTTGGTATTTTGCCAAACACTCTCTTGAAAGACGTCCCCGTGCAAAAGATTGTTCTGGACCTATCCCTTCCAGATATTCCCCAAACTGCTGATGCCAACATGAAACTTTGGCGCCAGGAGCGTATTCAGCGCAATGACAGTGTAGCGTCGCTACTCGTCCGGCTTAAAATAAACAACCAGGACGCGACAAATTTCTTGCGTGATGCCCGGAATATCAAAACTA
>SMUY01382674.1_pt1 | contig 23729 bp, 30 predicted proteins | sample 2456441 | NCBI WGS metagenome assembly SMUY01 (sample SAMN11095931, study PRJNA526329) | marine sediment metagenome | biome: Marine sediment; feature: Surficial sediment; material: Deep marine sediment; isolation source: Hadal surficial sediment | place: Pacific Ocean | collected 2014-11 | depth...
CACTTCGACCAATACGGTTTTGCAATCCACCATCGTCGATTGGCTACCGAACGGCTGGATCTGGTCTGGGAGCGGACGTTCAAACGTAAGTTTTCTCGTGCGCCGAGCGTCCGGAGTTGGCCGAGGCTGTGTGAAAAGTCTGTTCGCAACGAGGCGGTGGGAAAACTTTTCAATTTCCCCTTGCGTTTAGCGGTGAAACGAGACGAAGAATGGGATTGCGCTTCAAAAAGCGGAGGTTTCGTAAGTATTTTCCCCACCGGCGACATGACACCGGACTTTTCACACAGCCTCGGCCGAAAGTAGACGCTCGTTCGCGGTGGCTGCATGGGCAATCCTGCGAACTAATCGCCGGTTCTGGTAACCGGCGCTTTTTTCCAAGCTTTGCCTCAACAGACGAGAGTCTGGAGAGCCCTCTGATGGGATATCCTTCAATCACCATGCTTATTCGATCTTGGCGTTTTTCTCAATGTTGTGACGGGCGCAGAGCAACTGCACATTCTCCGCAGTCAGAGATGTGCCTCCCTTCGAATATGGCAGCATATGGTCAAAGTGCAGTTCATCCGTCGCCCCACAAATGGTGCATTTGCCGGCGTCGCGTTTCCAAACAACCAGTTTGACCTGCGTTGGTATGACGCGCCGATGCTTTTTCGCGCGGAATGAGAAGTCACGGGCGGCACGGTCATCGGAGACGCCTTCGATGGCTTCGAGGCGAAACATAAACACGTTTCGTATTCCGTTGCTTTCTATCCAAGAGTCCACAAGATGAAAATATCGGTTATAGCTCCAAATTCCTTTTCTCAATTTCTCATAGACCCTAATGAGGTCAGGGGCTGAATTGTCGTTTTTAAAGTCTTGAGCAGCCCGATGGAATTCCCCATTTTCCGTCAGATTTCCTGATGGCAAAAACTCGGGCTGGTCGAGGCTCTTGGGATCAGGCGTGGTAGATGTTCGCGGGAGGTCGTGCCCCTCGTAGAGCAGCACTTCGCCGTCTTCCAGAATTCGGTCTCGATAGGGTGCATTGGGGTGGATCCGTTGAATAGTGGCCGGAAGAGCCGTTGGAACCCCATAATTGAGCCGTGCGTGCGTATTGAGCGGATTTTTAATTTCGGCCGCTTGCATAGGTCCCGAAATCTGCCGGTCGCGCCCTCAGATCAATCCGGCTTCCTTAAAGGAAAGGTGCCGCAAGGAAAGGCGCCGGGGCCCTTTATTTCACTTTTTCTTTTTCGGCGTTACTCTTCGGGAGGCTGTATCAGTAGCACGGGGATTTTTGCTTTTTGCGCCAATGTATCGGCTATGTTTCTAAAAAAGAAGCGAGTCACGCCCACACGGGCACGGGTAGACATGGCCACGAGATTGATTTTGCTCTCGGAGATTACACGCAGAATCGCTTCAATCGGATCTTTGTCAAAGCCCACCACAATTGAGACTTTATAGCCCGCTTCCTTGAGGCGGTTGGTAATTGGCATCAGCTCGGTCTCGACGTGGGATCGAATACTATCTTGCTGCTGGGTCGCATAAATGGGGTGGAGGGTCGGTTTCACCGGATCAGTACCAGGCATTCGTATATAACCGGGGCCTGGGTCAGGTTCGCCAAAGCCAACCCCGCTTGGTGGCTTGGTCACAAAATATAAAATCAAGTCATTCTCGTTTGCGGAAATAAATTTTTCCACGCAGGGCAATATTTTCTGGCTGAGCTCAGATTGGTTCAGCGGAATCAAAACCTTATTGTTGGGCATGGCTAAATCCTTTTGGAATAATCAGTGCAAATTTGGTATGCATCATGGCATACGGGTCATAAGCCAGAAGTGGGCCCGGAATTTTGTACACAAGCCAGGTGAACCCTTCACCGAGTCTCATGCCGCCTCTTGCGGTAGAAATTGAGATATCGGGTGGAGCCTAACCTGTTTTCAACGGTCATCCAAGATTCTGCGATGATCAGACGTGGCTCCGTGGCCATGTTGCTCTATTTGGATCGGATCGCCCCGCCGGGCGGGGCTCTCCTGGACCGCTTACACGGGCTCCAGCTGGGTCTCTCGCTCGCGCGTCCATTCGCACACACGTCCGGACTCGACGCGCCTGAGCGTGATCGGCTCGAGCGAGGCATTGTCGAACTCTACGCCTGCCTCGACGCCGAGTCGTGCGATATCTTCGGCCGCGAGTCCCTGCTCGTAGGCCGCGTACATCGCCCCGAGGGCGTAGGACGAGCCCGAACCCGCCGCGGCAAAGCGCCGGTAGCGCTCTGCCGACCGCAGGGTGTCGAGCCCAAACATCCCATTACGGTTGAGCACGAACAACCTCATCTGGCTCGACTCGTAGGGGTCGTCCGAGTCCTCTTGCGCGTTCAAGAAGTACTCCTTCATGAGCTTGCAGTGGAGAACCCGAGAGAACTCGAACAAATCCCGTTCGCTCTCGATCATGGGCAACACCAGTCCGTGCGCGAAAGCGCTCTCGAGCACGGACTGGTGCGCGCACCAGCCAACCAGCCCGACGTGGAGCCGTCGACCTCGAGGATTTTTTCGGGTCTCACAGCGTAGCGTGCCGACTGCTTGCGCGAGCCGAAGCTCGTGAGGGTATCGGCCGCCATGCAGGCTACCCCGGCCTTCTCGACCATAACCAGCGTTGACATCGGATCATCTCCTGACAGCGTGACCATGACGATCACGCGGCAAAACATCACCGTGCGCGGCGCGAAGCCGCGTGCCACGATACGAAACTGTGTTTGCTCGGTGGCGCGGGCGCGCCAGTGTCAGGAATGAGGCACGGGCAATGCGATCGGCGCGACCGAGAAGCGATTTTCAATGAGTGTGCGCATGACCGTTTGTCCGTAAGGTGAAGCTCGAACGTCGAGGTCGCGGGATGCTATAGAGCCGGGCGGGGTATGTCAACGGCGACTCGGCGTATCAAATCAGAAGTGCTTGAGGTTGGTTTCCCGGATGATCAGCGGCTGATAACCGAACAGTGCGTTCAAGTGGTGCAGGTAGACGTGCTGGCCGTTGTCGCGCCACAGGGCTGTGACCCGCTCGTCGACACCGCGATAGTAATCCAGCAGCATGGCCGGCGACGGTTCCGCCAGCGGTTGCTCCGCCGCCACCTCCCTGATGAGACTCAGCCAGGTCTGGCTGACACCCATGATGAACCATGGCCAGCTGGCCTGGATCTCAGGTGGCCAGGCCGCGTCGCTGGTGCGCGCGATGGATCGTCGCTCTGGACGGTCCACCTTGCTCATGGTCACGGAAGCTATTCGACCGTCGGACTCGAGCCACTGGAGCACCGATGCCGCGCGGATCTGCCTGTAGAGGATGTCGGCGCTTACGGCGTTGGTATACGCGAGTAGGCTGAACCGATGCCCCGCCTCGTCATCCGCGGCGCGTCGGTGGAAGCGCCACAAGCGGATCGCTGAACCGGCATCGGACAGGGCCGGGGCGTAGACCTGATCCGCCAGCAGGGCATCCAGATACCAGTCGGGCGTCTGCTCCGGATCCCAACGCATCCTGATGGCGATACGCCACCAGCCGTCCTCGCTCCCGGTGGCGGTCATGGACCCCGGCGGCAGGTCGTTGGTCGGCGCGCGAACCGTCACTATCCGGGTGCAGGCGGACAGCGTGAGCAGCATGGCGAGCAGGGCGATCCCGGTCAGTGATGGCATTCTGGACATGGACGTGGGTGTCTCGAGCTACCGGCCGAGGGTGAATGAATCAGCGGATCGTCCGGTACCTCAATTCAAAGTGGTCGAAACGGGGAGCTGTGTCCATGTCGGCGTGCGCGAGACCGCGACTCGGTCACACCTTAGGCCGCACACTCGGTCAGGGCTTGGTCGAGGATCGAGACGGCGGTGTCGATCTGCTCGCGGGTCACAGTCATTGGCGGCGCGATGCGAAAGATGTTGGCCGCGGAACGCCGTCCGATGTTCAAGCTTGCTCCGAGCTCCAGGCAACGTCTGCTCACTGCGAAGCCGAGCTCGCGCGCGGGGGGTCTTGGACTGACGGTCCTCTACCAGCTCCACGCCGAGCAGCAGCCCCCGCCCGCGGACATCACCGATGGGCTCGTGGCGCTGCTGGAGCGCGAGCGACTGCTCCTTACATATACGTGCCGAGTTCCCGTGCACGCTCCGAGAGGACATCCCGGACGATGATCTCGACGACCTTGGCGCCGACGGACGCGGGTAGCGGATCGGCCGCATGGGTGGTGTAAAAAATGTAGCCCTCGTCCTAACACTGCTGCTCGGTCTCGGCCGACGCAATCGTTGCCGACAGAGGCAGACCCGCACCAAGGGTCTTCGACAGGGTCAGGATGTCGGGCACGACACCTTCGTGCTCGAACGCGAAGAGATCCCCGGTGCGGCCAAGACCGGTCTGCGCCTCGTCCAGGATCAGCAGCATGCCACGCTCGGTGCACTTGCTCTTCAGCGCCCGGAGGTATCCGGGCGGCAGCGCGATGATCCCGGCCGAGCTCAGAATTGGTTTGGCAATGACCGCCGCGTAACACCCCGCCGATTGTCGGTCCGGCATCTGGAATCCGAAATCGAGCTCTTCCTTCCAGTCGTAATGACCGTTGGCTGCGAACGGGGACCGGTAGGCATCGGGTGTCGGTAGCGCGAGTGCGCCGACGGGACGACGGAAGAGCTCGCCGGCGGCGCGCAGGTCGAGATGGGCGCCGGGGATGAGTTCGTGATCGAGACCCCGGATGGGGGTGGACATGGGCGATTACATGGTACGGTTCTGAATGACGAGGGAGTACTCAGTCTCGCAACATGATTTGTCAGAAAACAAGTGCGCCGTTGTGGAAGCTGCAATTACCCAAGAGATTTCAGGGGATGCTGATACATTTTCACTGGTTGACCGCGATGGGTTGCAGTCTACTGTCGCAGAGCTGAATACAGCATTTCCATCGCATTTTTCCCACAGTTTTGCTACCAAGGCAAACACCTATCGATGGCTGTTGAAAGTGTTATGTGATTGCGGAATGATGGCAGAAGTCGCCAGCGACGCGGAAATATCTATGCTTATAGCTGCCGGATTTCCGGCGGATCGCACTGTGTATGATGCACCGATCAAGAAAAGGTCGGAGTGGGAGCGAATTTTGCTGCTCGGGGTGCATGTCAATGTCGATAATTCTCAGGAACTCGAAGTGGTCGCTGAGTTGCTGCAGATCAGTCCATCGAGTAGCAGCATTGGCTTGCGGGTAAATCCCCAAAGTACTGTTTCACCAATCCTTACCTACTCAATTCTTTACCGTAGGGCCTGTTTACGGATTTTGGAAATGGCCTTCCGGTGAATAACGAGTTCGAGACGGTCAGCAAAGGACAACCCGTTCAAGACATTGTAGAGCAATATTCTTGATTGCAATGGGTGGTGTCGAGAAAGAACGCGGTGGCTTGGATGGAGAAATATATCGGCCCCGGCACCTTTTCCCTTCCTGTTTCCGTTTTCCTTGCACTGCTTTTCTCCGGTGGGTCGACCGCGGTGCTAGTCAGGGGTCCAAACCCCGACGAATAGCGTAACCGATTGCAGAGTTCGATACACTCACAGTCAGGAGTCCACTTGGTGAAAATCCGGCATGAAAGTTACACTTCCCACAGGCGCTCTGATCCTGGTGCTTTTTTGCGCCTCCGCTATGGCGCAAACCGCGGATCTCGAAGCGCGCATCAACGAACTGGAGGCGGCTCTCGACCATCTGCAGGAGCGTATCGAGAAGCTCGAGGAGCGGCAAACTCCACGGCGCATGAGCGAGGCTGAGGCCGCGGCGGTGTTGCGCAAGAAGCAGGCGGACGACGCGTGCACCGAGCAACTCGGGCCAGCACCGGAGTTCGCGCCCGTCCTGGGGACAAAAGTGAACCCTGATTTCATGGCTTATTTGAAAAAGCACCGGGCGTGCATGCGCGAGAAGGGGGTGCTGTAGCGGCTCGACCGGGAATGTGCGTCCAGACCCCGAGTTCTGTAAGCTCGATAGACAAGGGACATGATAATTGTGGGAATCATCACATCCCATGGGCACCTGCCAATCTATACTGGCATCTCGCATTCGATCGAGATGCTGTTCGACATTCCACAGTGACCTGAGCCCACTCAGGGAGGAGCGTGAGATGAATGCATCGACGACACCGACGAGCCGCGTGCGAAGAGGTTTTGCCGTTGTGGCCGTTATCATCGCGGTACTCTTGCCGGGGTGTGCGAACTACCAGGCACGCGTGGCGGATGGCAAGCCCCTGGAACCGCAGTACCAGGGTGGGATGATGAGCGCCTATGCGTGGGGCTCATGGGTGAGTCCGGAAATCATGTCGGCAGAGGAGTGTAAGCGCGGCATGTACGACGTGGTCGTGGAAAGCAACTATCTTTACAGCCTCGCCAGCGTCGTCACTCTCGGTCTTTGGATGCCCGTGGACGTGAGCTATCGCTGCAAAGCCCCTGGCGTTCAGGGTGGTGGCGTGGTTCCGCCTTAGTTCACACTCAAACACGGGAGATCGCAGATGCCTCCGAATCGACGTTCATTCAACAGCATGATCAACCGGTGGAAGGGCGAGCACCAGACATACAATCAGACCATCGAGGGCGTGCATTCCTTCGAAGACGTCGATATACCCGACGATCCGGTTGCTCAGATAGACGCATACAATCAGGTCACCGGAGAGCTTCGAGCGCTCATTTCCGACGCCGTAGCCAACGGCAAGACGCTCCGTGCGCACGGTAGCGCCTGGTCCCTGAGCAAGTGTGGCGTCACGAATCACGAGCTGATCAACACCGCGGCGCTTACCATCGGTTTACGACCCGGCCCCAGCCACCTCGATGCTGCATACCCTGCCGGGCAGTTGGACAAGCTGCGATTTCTCGAATGCGGCGTATCCATCGCCTCCATCAATGAATACCTCCACGGCGAGCATCTCTCGCTCAAGGCATCGGGCTCCAACAGCGGACAGTCGCTGGCCGGTGTCATCTCCACCGGAACCCACGGGTCCGCATTCAAATTCGGTGCATGCCAGGAGTTTGTCGTCGGCTTGCACCTGGTTCTCGGCCCGACAAAGCACGAGTATCTTCAACGCGCCTCGAATCCGGTCGTTAATCAGAGCTGGGCCGACAAATTCGGCGCGACGCTGCGCAACGACGATGCGCTCTTCGACGCCGCGTTGGTGAGCTTCGGATCCTTCGGCATCATTCACGGCGTGATGGTCGAAACGCGCGACCGTTTTTTGTTGCGCGCGTATCGAAGGTTCGAACCGCTCACCGCCGGGCTCTGGAAAGCAATCGGCAGCCTGGATTTCTCCGGCATCAACCTGCCGAAACCCGAGAGTGATCTCTATCACTTCGAGGTGTTTTTCAACCCTAACGCCGGTACGCCGCCGAACGAAGCCATTGTCATGTTGATGTTCGACGATGGTTGGCACGACTACACGCCACCTGTTTGGAGTGCTGGTACAGGCGGGCTCAGCGCGTCCGGGCTCGATGTCATGGGGCAGCTCGTGAGCTCGTTGCCGCCATCGATCTCCAGCCTTATCAAGAGTTCTCTCAACGACGAAGTTCGAAGAAAGTTCGCGCCCTATGAGAAGGTTGGCGCAATCAGAGATCTATTTCGCGGAGAGGTCACGCGCGGCAAGACGCTGGCGTGTGGCATCGGGCTGCCGCTCGACAAGGCAGCCCAAGCCCTCAATATCGCCTTCGCCACTTATCAGAGTTTCGGCGCAGTGCTTCCGCTGCTGTTATCGGTGCGATACGTGAAGGGCACACAGGCGACGTTGGGATTCACGAAGTTTGCGACGACCTGTGTTCTGGAACTGGACGCCGTAAACGTTCCGGAAACGCGCAGCTACGTGAAAGCCGTGTGGGCGGCTTTAGAGGCAGCAGGTATCAATTTCACCCTCCACTGGGGGAAGTACAATACCTATCTGACTGGTCGGAGGGTCGAAAAGATGTATGGTGCCGCGGCCGTAAATGCGTGGAAGGCCAGTCGCGCGACGCTGATGGAGAGTGCCGATGTCTCCCGGGTATTCGACAACGCGTTCACCAGAAATGCAGGGCTTGGAACGTGATGCTGACATATTCGCCTGCGGACTACGTCAATTGACGTAGATCCGGGATTGGGTGACCATGTGATCCGAACCCGGCATGTGATCGGATTAGGCTATGAAAATCGATGAAGTTCGCGCCAAGACCTCAAAATCAAGTGAAAAACTCGACCTCGCCCAGGAACTCGCGAAGGAAGCGGAAAGCCTGCCCGAGGGCGACGACAAGCGAAAGTGGCTGGAGGAGCGGGCCCAAAAGCTGATAGATGCGGCGCGCGCGCTCACGGAAATCGCCAAGCAAGCGATCACCAAGTATCGCTAGCGGCGACTCGCGCAATGGCCTCGCTACTCGATGAAATTAACGCACAGATCCTGGAGATCGAGTCCGAAAACCAGCAGGCTGAAGAGGAAGTAGAAGATCAGATCAAGAAGCGGCGGGCCAAGGATCAATCACGGATTGCGTGGGTGATAATCTGGGCATTCGTGATCGCGATTGGCTCTATCTTTCTGTTTGTATTCGGTTACCTGCTGTTCGCCAGCGGGTGCGAAGCAGGGCGTGTTGATTGCGATCCCCAGCGCTGGGAGCAACCCGCGACATTCTTACTGGGCATCGTGTCATCCGTGCTGTTACCGGTAGTGACGCTCGTACTCGGTTATTACTTCGGAAAAGGAAGACTGAATAGATTTCAGGAGATCCCCGGCGCACAGAGGGCAGCATGATGGTCAGAATTTGCATTGCATGGATAAGCGCTCTGGCCATCGTCTGCCTGTTCGCCGTCGCCTCGGTTTCCAATGCCCAGATCGCCAGCGAAGAACTGCACTTGGGTGTCCGCCTGGCGCCCTCGCCGGAACTCACTCCTGAGCAGGTGGTGCAAATCCAGCTCAACGCTCTGCGTCACAACGATTCCCGCGATCGGGGCATCGAGGTGGCGTTTCGCTTCGCTTCTCCCGACAACAAGCTCCAAACCGGTCCGCTTGCGCGCTTCACCCGTATGCTCCAACAGGGTCCTTACAAACTCATGTTTGCCTACGACAACGCCTCTTTTGACCCGGTCGAGATCGAGGAAGGCTACGCGCGCCAGCGGGTGACCCTGATTGGGTCCGGGCTCGTCGTTGCCTATGAGTTCTATCTTTCGCGCCAGACCGAAGGCGGATGCATTGGTTGTTGGATGACGGATGCTGTCATCGCTAAACGCCTATCCGGGCTGCAGGTGCAGGCTTAGACGAAGGAAATTCCCCGGCTTCACGGCCGGGTGCCAATCAGGGTAGACTGGGGTTCCTCTGGGGAGAGGAGTAGCCCGATGCAGAATCCCGACCTGGTTCGCCGAATCCAGACCGGACACCGGCTGTTGCTCGACGGCAGCGATCCGGCCTTCACATTCATGGACGTGGCCAAGCTGGTGGACACTGTGGCGCTGGGCACCACGGTCAACGCCGAAGTGTTGCACGATGATTTGAATCAGCTCGCCGGACGCGTGGCGGTGGCCAGTGAGGAAGGAAACCGTCCCGACGCGACGGAAGCGAGCCAGACCCTGATGCGTGTCGAGAGCGCCGCCGACGGGTTGCTCGAATCTCTGGGCGGCGCGGAGCCCGATCCGGCTCTCGCGCGGATCTTCGACAGGGACAGTATTCAGGCTGTTCTGCGCATCCGATTCGCCGCACGGCGTGCCCAAAGCAGTGCCGCCGACGCCGGCCCGGATTCACAGCGCCAGATGACCCAATGGGTGATTTCCCAGCTCAAGACCATCTACCGCAGCCATTTCCATCTGGATCCCGTGGAGGGAGATTCCGCCGGCGGTAAGAAAGCGTCCAAGCCTTTTGCGCGCTTTGCGCGATTCGTCCTCGCGCAGCTGGGGATCGATTTGAACGCGAAGAGTATCGCCAACTGATCGGTCAAACGGACTCGATAGGCGTTCGCTCTATGTTGTCGGTGTTCTGGCCTTCGATGCGGATGAGCTTCGTGGGCGCCTCCCGATAGGGTGCGTGGATGTCACCGACTTCGTAGATCTTGGCGTCTCCAGGCTCGAGACGGTAGGTGCTTACCATTTCCACCTTTCCCGGTTGGCCATCCTCGGGCGGAGTGACCATGCGCCAATCGGTCATTTCGGTCTCGCCAGCCGCCTGACCATAGATGGCCCATGTGGGTCCGTGGTCGTGGGGATGCCCCTGCCTGGGCTCGTTGTAGACGTGGGCGCATATGCAGAACCCCAGATCCGGATCTTCGTAGAGGATCTCCCTTTCCCGGGTTGCGTTCGGACCCAGGTGCGCGTCGAGAAAGGCCTGGTCACGAAGCGCGTGTTGCAGGTATTCGCGGATCTTTTCACGGCCACCGGGGCCGCTGTCCGACTGCAGGGCCTCGCGGCAGTTGGCCGCGAATTCTTCGAGAGTATATGCCATGGGGAACGGTCTCCACATCGAACTCGTTCAATAGTGGCATGTTCCCCCGGCGGGGATCAAAAAGGATGGACTCAAGCGGCCTCATCCATTGAGTAGATGACGCCGTCCTCGTCGAAGTGCGCGGCGCGCACGGAGGTAACCGGCGCCTTGGTCTCGCAGTCGACGAAGAACGGATAGCGGTAGGGATCGTAAAAGGCGCCGCGGCCCGCCATGGGCTCGAGCTCGCGCTGGTCGCCGGGATGCACGTAGTCCACCAGGTGCCCGACGGCGAAGGCATGCACGTTCTTTCGCTTCTCGCGCAGCATGCGTTGGCGACCGGATTCGCGAACGCAGAATTCGACGTCCGAGAGGCGTACCTGCTTGGCCGAGGCTTTGATGACACCCCGCTGCATGATGCTGTAACAGCCGTATTTCAGATTTTTGAAGACCCGTACCGGCAGATTCTTGTCGATCACTTTTCCGCTCCAGGCGAATGCACAGCGGCGCATTATATGGTGCGGCGCGCAAATGGCAATAGCCTCCCCATGACAATCTCGTGACCTGGGCCGCAAGTCTCACCTCGAGTGGCGTTTGTGGGCTGTCGCCGGACTGGTATGCTCGCCGATAGGGCTTGCGCGGGCTGCAGGGGAGGGAGCGATGGGCAGGATTCTGACCGATTCGGCGGTGGAACAATACCGGGACCGGGGATACTACTTTCCGATCACGGTGTTGCACGAGAACGAAGTGTCCAGGCTGCGGGCGAAGCTCGAAGCCTTCGAGTCCACACAGGGCCACCCCATCGAAGGTGCACAGCGCAGCAAGTCCCATCTGCTGTTCAAGTGGCTGGATGATCTCATGCGTAACGCGAAGATCCTGGATGCGGTGGAGGATCTTATCGGTCACGACATCCTGTGCTGGAACAGCATCTTCTGGATCAAGGAAGCCCGCAACCCGAGCTACGTCTCCTGGCATCAGGATCTCACGTACTGGGGGCTCGACTGCGACGACCTGGTGACAGTCTGGGTGGCGCTCTCGCCGGCGACAGAGGAGAGCGGCTGCTTGCGTGTTCTTCCGGGCAGCCACCGGCAGGAGTTGCTGCCCCACGACGATATTTATGATCCGGACAACATGCTCACCCGAGGGCAGGAGATTTCGGTCGATGTGGACGAGGAAGCCGCGGTGACCATGGCGCTGCAACCGGGGCAGGTGTCGCTTCACAACGTGCGTCTCGCGCATGCTTCGGGCCCGAACCGTTCCGGCGACCGGCGCATTGGTGTTTCGCTCCACTACATGCCGACACGTTCACGGCAGCTTGCGGCGGAGTGGGACAGCGCGGCATTGGTGCGGGGCAAGGATCGTTATCACCATTTTGCTGCCGCGCCGACGCCGAGTCGGGACATGGATCCACAGGCCGTTGCTTTCCACGAGAAGGCGTCGGCGGCGGTACGGGAAATATTGTTCAAAGGTGCCAGGCGCGTGCGCAAAACACTCTGAGCGCCATGCCCCTAGCGGGCGTTGCTGGCGCCTTTTAACGCTTCTCCGCCTGCCGAGGTCACGGCGGGAAAACCATACAGAACCGGCTCGAAGTCTTCGCCGGTGAGTCCCACATCGAGGCGCAGATCGATGTTGGAGTAAGCCTCGTACAGGCGCCTCTCGGCGTCGTACATTTGTAGCTTGACCGGAAGATGAGAGGACTCGGATACCCATATGAGGACGCGCGCCGCATAGTATCGGGGAACGAAAATCCGCGCGCCCGCCGGAAGGGCTTTCGCTGGGTCCACTGAAGGATTGTTGTATAGGATGACGTAGCGATCCTGGCCGTAGTCTTTAGCGATCGTCCCCAGGGTTTCTCCCTTCCCGACGGTGTGCCACAGCCCCGCGCCGGAAGGAAGCAGCACTTCCAACTTGAGCGCTGGATCTCCGTCGACGAGCTCGTCTGCGTGAAAACACACGGAGCCTTCCAGGCGCCGGGCGGCAGTTCTCAGATTGACTGAAATCAGGTCGATCATTCCCGCGATGGTGACGTCCGGCAGCGGGTGATGCTGGCCGTTCATGAGGCGGCTGTCGTCTAGATCGAACTCATAAGGTATGAGCCTGCCTATCGCGGGCACGTTGACTAGAAAGCCCGCCACGGCCCCGGAAACGCCTCCCGGTCTTCCCAGGATCACGCTGTTCGTTCCCGGCTTCGGGAAAAGAAGCTCGGCGCCGACGTTTGCACCGTCCACCACATGCAGGTAGAGCTGGTCGGGTTTTCGAAACTTGACCCGGCCACGCGCCTCGGTGACCGTGCCATCAACGAAACGTTCCGTTTTCAAGAGAGTCGACGTGTAGTCGGAGACTTCGCCCCAGGATCGTTCCATCTTTTCGATCAGCGGGATGGCGTCTGTCACCGGGCGGCTGCAAGCAGTTTGCGCCGAAGACGCGATGGGCGTTGCGATCGCGCCGACCGCCAAAAACGCCAGTAAGCGAGGCGAGAAAAGCATGGCGGTAGAATGCAACCGGGAACGGGTTTTCGTCGTCATGGAAAGTCTTGTTGCTACGCGATACCGAGTAGCGTGCGGGCCTCGTCCACGGTTGCAACCTTACCGCCCAGATCATCGATGATGCGAGCGGCCTTGGCGACCAGCGCCGCATTGTCGGGGGCCTTGACACCCTTGGCAAGGTAAACCGTGTCTTCCATGCCGACGCGGCAATGTCCGCCTAAGAGAAACGCCTGAGCAACCATCGGAAAAGCCATGCGGCTGGCGCCGAAGGCCGCCCATTCGCAATTTGCGGGAAGCAGCGATTTCGCATACGCCAGGCTCTCCGGCGTTGCCGCCAGCCCGTAATCCACACCGGTGACGATCTGAAACAGCGCCGGGGTGCGCAGCGTACCTTCCTCGATGAGTGCATGGGCCAGGCGGATGTCGCCGGTGTCGAATACTTCGAGCTCCGGCTTCACGCCGGCAGCGTAGATGCGCTTGGCCATGATACGAATGCTATGGGGTGAGTTGATCACCGCACCGCCGCCAAACCACATGGTATTCAGATCCAGGCTGCAGATATCAGGCTTCAACGTCACCACGTGCTCGGTGCGGATTTCCGCGGTCGTGAGCTTGGTGCCCGGCGCCGCCCGTGCCGGTTCCTCGTCGCGGGGCAGATAGCGCCCGCCCGGTCCCGTGGTCAGGTTGATCAGCACATCCGTTTCGCTGGCGCGGATCAGCTCGACGACCTCGCGGTAGTGCTCCAGAGCCATGCTCGGCTCGCCGGTGGCAGGATCGCGCACGTGAATGTGGCAGATGGCGGCACCTTGCCCGACAGCGCCGATGCAGGCCTGTGCGATCTCGGCGGGGGTCACCGGCAGCGACGGATTGTGCTCGCGAGTCGGAAAGGAGCCGGTGACGGCGCAGCTGATGATGGTCGGTTTCATGACTCCTACTCGTGAGGGGAACCGGGATTATCGCAAGCCCGGGCGATGGGAGTGCGGCCAGCATTCGAGAATAGAAGTGCGCGGGAAGGATGTCCACGACGCCCCGTAAAGGGGGGGTCAGTATCCCGCTGCAGGGGAAGGAACCACCCACAGGGATCAGGACAGTCACAGGGGGGCCGATTCGCGGCCGCACCGACGCCTGAGAGCGCCGGTGCGGCCGCCCTGGCCAAGATCCGTATCCCCGAGGGCTCGCTGCCCGCGGGATACGCCGCGGCTCAGTTCACCGCGTCTTTCAGCGCCTTCAGAACAGTGGCTTTTACCGCCGTCTTCGCGGGCACGGAAATTGGTTCACCCGTGATGGGGTTGCGTGCCATGCGCGCTTTGCGCTGCACACGGCGTAACTTCACGCCCACGTCGGGGACCACAAACTCGCCCGAACCGCTTTCCATCATGTGCCGTTTGGCGAGATCACTGAGGGCCGCGAGCACGGAGCGAATTTGAGAGCGGGGCAGGCCCGTCTCCTCCGCCAAGCTCTCGAGAACCTGGGCCTTCGTCTGCTTTGACGCAATTGCGCCGTGGCTGCCGCCGTTTCCAGTACTAGTGCTTAGTGCCATGGTGAGGATCTCCTCTGACCGATAACAATATCCAGTCGATCCACCGGATCACCAGATATTGTAGTAGGCATGCGCGGGAAACCACAACATATTGATAATTGGTCGGTTCCCGGGCGGCAAGATGGGCTTGTGGGGAGCACAATCAGGGGCCTGGCAGGCTGATTGGCGCCTGATATCCATGCACCGAAGGTGATCGGCAGAGCCATTGGCGCGAATGTGCATTGAGTGGCTGTCCAGAAAATCACTGCCTATTGACACGGAATGCGCGGTCCCATCTCATGTCGGGCCTTCACGCCGGCTGCATTCCCATGGATCTGATCACCCTTCGCGATATCGAGCTCGGCTTCGGTGGCGATGCGCTGCTGGAGGGGCTCTCTCTGCGCGTGGTCAGCCGGGAGCGTGTCTGTCTCGTGGGTCGCAACGGATGCGGCAAGACGACGCTGCTGAAGCTGGTGGCGGATGAGCTGCAGGCCGATGGCGGTGAGATCATCCGGGATCCGGCGATTCGCATCGCCGGCCTGCCGCAAAGCGTGCCGGTCGGCATCAGCGGCAGCACGCGATCGGTGGTCTCCGCCGGCCTCGGTGAGCTGGGTGCGCTCATCGAGGCCCACCAGCGGCTCAGCATTGCCTCGGGGGAGGGCGGAAGCCTGGCCGCTCTAGGGGCAGTCCAGCAACGCATCGAGGCCGCCGGCGCATGGGATATCGAGCAACGCATCGAGCGCACCTTGACCCGCCTCGCGCTCGATCCGGAGGCTCTTTTCGAGGATCTTTCCGGCGGCCTGCAACGGCGGGTGTTGCTGGCACGGGCGCTGGTCTCGGAGCCGGACCTGCTGTTGCTGGATGAACCCACCAATCACCTGGACGTGGAAGCGATCGAGTGGTTGGAGGATCTGCTCGCTGGCTGGCGCGGTGGTGTGCTGTTCACGACCCACGATCGGCAGCTGCTGGCACGCGTCGCGACACGCATTGTCGAGCTGGAGCAGGGACGCCTGACCTCCTGGCCCGGTGACTACGCAAACTACCTGCGCCGGCGCGACGAGCGCCTGGCGGTTGAGTCCACCGAGCGCGAGCGCTTCGACAAGAAACTCGCCAGGGAGGAGACCTGGATTCGCCAGGGCATCAAGGCCAGGCGAACCAGAAACGAGGGCCGAGTGCGCCAGCTCGAAGAAATGCGCGAGTTACGCGCCCGGCGGCGCAGAGACGTCGGCACGGCACGAATCACCGTGCAATCGGCCGAGGCCTCGGCAAAGCGCGTATTCGAGGCGCGCTCGGTCTCATTCGGCTTCGACGGCCAGCCCGTCATCGAGAGCTTGAATACGACCATCGCGCGCGGCGACCGCGTCGGCATCATCGGCCCCAACGGCTCGGGCAAGACCACTTTGCTGCGCCTGCTGGTGGGCGAGCTGCAACCCGTTTCCGGCGAACTGATTACCGGGGCGCGGGTACAGATAGCGTACTTCGACCAGCATCGCGCACGGCTCGATGAGGCCGTTACCGTAGTCGACAGCGTCGCCGACGGCGCAGAGCAGGTAGCGGTGAAAAATGGCCAGAGGCATGTCATCGGCTATCTGCAGGACTTCCTGTTCACGCCTGAGCGTGCGCGATCCCCGGTCAGCGTGCTCTCCGGCGGGGAACGCGCGCGGTTGCTGTTGGCGCGATTGTTCGCGAAACCCTCGAACGTTCTGGTCATGGACGAACCGACCAACGATCTGGACGTGGAGACGCTGGAGATGCTCGAAGAGCGCCTCATGGATTATCCGGGCAGCTTGCTTCTGGTGAGCCACGATCGGGCGTTTCTCGACAACGTCGTCACCTCGACGTTGGTGCTCGAAGGCCAGGGTCGTGTAGGAGAATACGTGGGTGGCTACAGTGACTGGCTACGCCAGCGCCCAGTGGCTGGCGAACGGGAGGGAAAGCCGGTAGCCCTCACCCGCAACAAACAGGAGAAATCATCACAGACGCGTCCACGCCTGGGCTACAAGCAGAAGCGTGAGCTCGAATCACTGCCAGAGCGCATCGAAGGCCTCGAAGCGGAGCTCGCCCGCCTGCAGGCTCGGCTGGCCGAGCCGGACCTTTACAAGCAGGAGCAGGCCGAGATAGTCGGCGCGCGCGATGCTCTTTCCCGGGTGCAGTCGGAGCTGCAGACCCACTATGATCGCTGGGCGCAGTTGGAAGCGCTGACCGGCCAGAGTTAGGCCGTAGTTAGAATGAGTCTAGAAAAGTGGCGTTCTAACAACCCTGCCCGCGCACAGACAGCCATTTAGGGCTATTATTCTCCACTCAATGGGCGTACAGTGCGCCGGCCGCGCGCTCGTAAGTCTATTGAGCCAACGGCACCCGCGGCATGTTCTTAGCAGTTATCCCTCCACACGAAATAACATCGCTTGAAACGGCGCAGGTTTGTCCTGCCGGGCCGCGTTTTACTACGCCAGGCCGGTGCTCAGGCACCGTGCCGGGTACTTAATTTCTATCTAAAGGTAAATATTATGGCTACTGGAACCGTAAAGTGGTTCAACCCTGCCAAGGGATTTGGATTCATTCAGCCCGAAGACGGTGGCAAGGATGTGTTCGTACACATTTCCGCTCTGGAGCGTGCCGGCATCTCGTCCGTCGCCGAAGGTCAGAAGATCGAGTATGAGCTCGCTGCCGGGCGCGATGGCCGATCATCTGCGGAAAACTTGAAGCTCGCCGACTAGCGCGAGCTATCGACGATTGAAAGGGGCGGCTGTGCCGATCGGCACAGCCGCCGTGTCTCGCGGGCTCTCCCGGAGCACTCGGTTGTTTCAGAGATCCTTGGAACGAAGAAGGATCGAGCCGTCTTCCTCGAAAGCTTCAGCCTCGATCAATATTCTCGCCTTGGCTTGAAGCACCGCGCGATTTTCTGCGACTGCACGCATCGGCTCGTCCACGGAAGCTTGAAATTTCTTCTGCAGAACTTCCATGGTGATCTTGCACAGAACCCTTCTCTGATCGACTTGAGCGGCGATGCTTGCCACCTTGGTCATCGGATTCCAGCATTCGAGCATGGGAAACGTGATCTCGGTTTCATCTGAGTTAGAAGTCTTGTGACGAGTTAAATACATATCTATCCGATTTTTACTGTGAATTGTTCAGGTCGAGCCAACTCTGACGTCCATCGATTCGAGGCAAACTCCGAATTGATCTTGCCATGACGGACAAGCAGTGGACCTTCAGTAGCGCCGACCGCCGCGGCCACCGGTGGTCTTTTCTTTTGCGATGTTGACGATGAGATTTCGTCCATCCAGCGATTTGCCGTTCATTTCCAGGGCCGACTCGGCATCCTGCTGAGTGGAAAAGGTGACAAAAGCGAATCCACGTGAGCGACCGGTGTCCCGATCGGTGATCAGCCGCACCTCGTCGAGCTCTCCGTAACTCGAGAAAGCAGCCTCGACGTCGGATTGCGTGGCGGTAAAGGCGAGATTGCCCACGTAGAGCTTATTCTGCTGCATTTTGATGCCTCCTGAAGGCGAGTGTTGCGTGCTATCGGACGCTCGAGACACCACGGCCCCTTCAGACTAAGACACCGATTCCTTAACGAGTGATGGCCGATGAACCAAATACTATACCATAATTGGCCCGTTTGAGCACGAAAGCGGCTCAGAGATCCTTGCGCAACCGCATCCCATCGTAGATGGCAGCATGCACGTGATAGAGGCGATAGCGATCTCTCGGCATGCCGTCCTCGCCAAAGGCTGGCTCGTGGGCCGTGGACATCAGGCGGTTGCGAAGCGTGAGGTATAGGGTTGCAGAAGCGGACCGCTGCCGGTCATCAGAGGGATATTCCCAGCTTGCGGCCTTCGTAGATGGCATGCACGGCCCAGCGTGGCGCCACGCAGTCACCAACGGCGTGCAGTTCCAGATCGCTGCCGGCAAGCGCGTCGAAGAGCGTGGTCTCGGCAACACTGGGCGTCGCCAGAATCAGTGCGTCGTAGCCCTCGCGCCGCTCGCTGCCGTCCAGCAGATCGACGATGGTGGCGGCGTCGGCGTGCCATTCCCCGATGGCGGCGTCGGTGATGAACGCGACGCCCAGTTTCTTCAAGGTCATGCGCAACGGAAAGTCCGCGGCACTGCGCACGAGCTCTTTGCCGACCATGCCCTCGGGGGTGAGAAGCGTGACCTGGTAACCTTGCTCCGCCAGATGCCAGGCGGTGCCGCAGCCGCGCCAGTTGCCGCCGTCGTCCAGGAGCAGGATCCGCTTGCCGGGCCGGCAGGTGCGCGCCATCACGTCTTCCACCGACCAGACGTTGGCGTTGTGCATGCCTGCGATGCGTCCCGGGGTGGGACCGAAGCGCTGAAAACCGTTTCCATCGGGCACCGATCCGGTGGCGATGACTACCGCGTCGGCGCCGAATGAGGCCACCTCGTCCGCTTCCATGGACGTATTCAGGCGCAGCTCGACTTGATGATGTTGGAGCTGGCCCTCGTACCACGCCAGCAGATCCAGGATCTGTGCCCGGCGCGGCTGCATGCCCCCCGGCCCGCCGCCCACCACCAGCACACGGCGCGGCGCCGGCGACGCCGTGAAGCGATCGCCCCCCCCACTGGAACTCGCGTCCCGCGGAAGGATTGACCAGGCAGGAGATCCAGTAGTCCCTGGAGCGCCGTCCCCAGCACATCTGGTTGCAGGAGATGCACCGGCGGATGTCGCCGGGTCGATCCTCCAGCGCCTTGCTGCCATGTGCGGATCGGCGATCGGACCGCGCACGATGCTCACCATGTCCGCCTGGCCCGACGCAATCACGGTGTTGGCGTTCTCCGGCGTGCGGATGTGGTTTTCGGCCTGGACGCGGGCGTGGCTGACGGCAGCTTTCAGCGCTTCGGCAAAAGGCGCGCCCAGCTTGTCCGCGTAGACGAAGGTCGGCATCAGCTTGTAGAAGTCGAAGTAGCTGCCGGTGCCGCAGGTGACATCATCGATGAGGCCGCGCTGGTCGTGCCAGGCGACGATCTCGGCCAGGGATTCCAGCGACAGCGACACGCTGATATCGGGATCGCAGCTGACCGCCATGCCGATGATGAAGTCGTCGTCGGTGCGCTTGCGAATGCGTGCGATGATCTCGCTGGAAAAACGCACCCGGTTCTCCAGGCCGCCGCCCCAGCGATCGTCGCGGCGATTCGACCAGGGTGTCCAGAACTGGTCGATGAGGGCATGGTAGGCGGCGAACAGCTCGACACCGTCGAATCCTGCGGCCTGGGGCCGGCCTGCGGCCCGGGCGAAGCCTTCGATGATCTCCTCGATCTGCGCCTCGCTCATGGCGTGGCTGCAGTCGGAATCGTGGTAGGAGGGCAGGCCGGACGGCGACCAGGCCGGCTGGAAGGAATTGTCGAAGTCGCCGTGCTGCCCCACGTGATAGATCTGGTGAATCATCACGCTGCCGTATGCGTGGCAGGCATCGGTGATGCGGCGGAAATGCGGGATCACCGAATCGTCCCCGTGGCGGAAGTTGCCGCGGGTGAGAACGCCGGTGGCGTGAACGGGGATCGGCTCGCACACGATCATCGCCGCCCCGCCCCGGGCACGTTCGCTGTAGTACCCCAGGTGGCGTTCGCCCGGCAGCCCGTCTTCGGCCATGTTGGCCGTGTGGGCGCCGAGATTGAGCCGGTGGCGAAGTGTTTTGTGGCGCAGGCTCAGGGGCTCGAAAAGATGGGGGAACAGCTTCGACACGATGGTGTGTGGCGTCGGGCTTTCTTACAACCGAGATTGATTCTCGATAACACCCGCAAGCTCTTGATAAGAGGCACTATTATGGTATTTCTTGATGTAGATTATCACCTTGGATCAGCACGTTCTCAGCGAGCTTTCACGAAGTCCCGTCGGGAAACCTTACACGGCGCTGGGAAGGCACTTCCCCCCGGCTGTCCGAGCCACTGAATGCGAGACCTTCTCACGAATGGCATGGCAGTTGCACGGAGAGTGTCGGGGCCATTGCCCATCGGTGACACCGCGGAACGGCAGGTCGCCGGTGGCGGGATGGCGCCTGGTGTCCTCGGATCCGCTGGTTCGGCCATCATGGCCTGGATTCGGGATGTCGTTACCTTTCGTCCGATTCGCTTCCCCTCGGACGTAAGCCACACGCCGCCCATCGGGGCGGCGTGTTCTTGTGGGCGCCCGGTTGACGGCCGGACAGTATTTCGGTATTTATCGAATTACTGAGTGGCAGGAACATACGGATGAAACGCATACACATCGGGCTCGAGGTGCAGGATCTGACGCAATCGGTACGCTTCTACACGGATCTCTTCGGAGCAGCCCCCACCCTGGAGAAATCGGACTATGCAAAGTGGATGCTGGAGGATCCGCGGGTGAACTTCTCCATCACCGCACGGGGCAGATCCGTGGGCGACGTGCATTTCGGCATCCAGGTGGAGAGTGCAGAGGAGTTGCATGAGGTGGCCGGGCGCTTGCAGCAGGCTGGCAGAGAAGTGCTGGCCGAGTCCGAAGCCGAGTGTTGCTACCACCATTCGGACAAGGCCTGGGTTCTGGACCCGGATCGGTTGCGCTGGGAGACCTTCCACACCCACGGTGAAGTGGCCCATTTCGGTGAAGAGAACGCGGAACTGGAAGCGCTGCGCGCGGGTCGGAAGTGCTGCTCCTGAGTGGAGACCGAAAGTCCGGTGGCAGCGGGGCAGGCTAACGTCGGTTAGTCAGCAGGCGGGGATTGGGCGGCGCCGGGGCTGTCCCACCACCCGGTCCCTGGTGGCCGGCGCCGGAATCCGGCGGCCGGCCAGGGCCCTGGCAGCGGGATCCGGGTGCCCCGCATCTCGCGCCGCTGTCAGTAGCCGGCCTGGGCCTGAAAAGAGCTCATTCCCTGGGCTTTGCGAAACTGCAGCAGGCGCAGGGTGTCTTTTCGGTCTTTCAGCAGCTGGCGCAGGTAGGACTTGGCAACCTTGGTGCCGGTTTCGGGGCCGTTAGGCGCATCGTCGAGCTTGGCATCCAGGTCCGAGATTTCTTCGACCAGCTGATCTTCGGTCCAACGTATGACTATGTTCATGTTCATGTTTCAGTTCCCCTCTGACAAAGTTGCGATGACGGTTCCAAATCTGCCCTAAACCTATGCGCAAGCCGTGCCAACTTGGTCCGGAACGTGAGGTCCATCACAGGAAATCGCCCCCGGCTGGGAAAATCGTGAACTGCCGCAAACGGAGTCGCCACTCCGGGTCTGCTCTGGGGCCCCGGGGCCAGACCACCACGCGGATAGTGTGAAGTCCGTCGTCGGGCGGTGTCGGCGGTTGGTCAGGCTGTCGAAAAACCGACATCCGCGCTTTATGCGTACAATTGCGCCACTTTGACCGCCCCTGAGAGGGCGGATGATCCAAACCAGGGGGACGTACAAGCAATGGACTTCGACGCCTTGGACATGGCGCGCCTGCGCGGGCTTGCCGGCAACAAGTGGCGGCGCTACGGGGATGCGGTCCTGCCGGCCTGGGTGGCGGACATGGATTTCCTGCAGGCGGCACCCATCCGCGACTACGTCACCCACGCCGGCGCCACGGGCGATCTGGGCTACCCCTTCGCAGAAGGGACACAGCCCTTACCGGAAATCTTCGCCGAGCGCGCCATGGAGCGTTATGGCTGGCGGGTGGACAGCGAGCGCGTCGAGCTCATCATCGACGTGGTCCAGGGGCTCTACCTGGGGCTCGACATTTACTGCAGGCCCGGCGAGGCGGCCATCGTTCCGACGCCCATTTATCCCTACTTCCTGACGGCCGCTGAAGACAACGAACGGCGCGCCATCGCCAACCCCCTGGTCTCGGATGGCACGCGCTTCGTCATCGACTTCGATGCCCTGGAAGACTGCATCGATGCCGGCACCCGGGTGCTCATGGTCTGCAATCCCCACAACCCCACCGGCCGGGTTTTCCTGCGCGATGAGCTCGAGGTCCTCGCGGAGGTGGCGCTACGCCACGATCTGGTGGTCATCGCCGATGAGATCTTCGCAGACGTCGTGTTCCAGGGGCACCGCTACATCCCTTTCGCGAGTCTCGGCCCGGAAATTGCTGCACGCACGGTGACCTTTCACTCGGCCACCAAGGCCTTCAACCTCGGTGGTATTCGCCTGGCAGTGGCCGTATTCGGCAGCGAGGCACTGCACGAGCGCTTCAAGGCTGTACCAAAACGCCTTCTGGGCGGCCACAACTGTCTCGGCATCAACCTGACGCGCATTGCCTGGCAGCAATGCGAGGACTGGCTGGCCGGCGTCGTGCCATATCTCGAGGCCAACCGTGACTTCGTTACCGACTTCCTCGCCCGCCGCATGCCGGCAGTGGGCTTTATTGCTCCCGAAGCGACCTTCTTCGCCTGGATGGACTGCCGCGAGCTCGATTTGCCGGGCGGGTCCTACGCGTATTTCCTCGAACACGCCAAGGTGGCGCTCAGCGACGGCACGCCCTTCGGTGAAGTCGGCGAGGGCTTCGTGCGCCTCAACTTCGCGACCCCGAGAAAGCTGCTGGAAAAAATACTCGAACAACTCGCCGATGCAATCGAAAAGTAAGCGCCCGGCACCGTCGGTGGTGCAATCATTCACTCACTACGCCCGGGGGAGAAGTTTGTGGAAAAGGTGCCGGGGCCGATAACTTGAAATTAAACATGCCTGGTTGCGAAAACCAGGGCCGTTGTATCAGCGGGAGAAGCACAGTCCGATTTTCTGCGCAAAGCAATGGCGAAAATTGACGCGTGTTCTTCCCCGTGCTTTCTCCGCCAGGTCGAAGGTGTACAATGCGCGGACTTGCCCCCTTATCCATGCGCGCGCCATATTTCTGTCTGAAGCCGCGCCGCATCCGGTAGAACATGCTCTAACAGTCGAACGCTGGCCGAGTGGGCGCAAGCGGCCCGCCACCTCGATCGCCATTCCTCCGATAACGTGAGTCCGAGTTCCGAAGTCGCCAAACGCGCCCGCAACGAGCAAGCACGGCCATCCGTGCCGCTCGTGCCGATGCACCGCGCGCGTGGCTTTCAGCGTTCGATTGTATTCGTCGTCATCCTCGCCATAGTCGTGTTGGTGGGCTTCGAAGTTCGCGATCGTGTCACCCATATTTCTGAGAGTGACGCCCGCATCGCGAGTCACCTGGTCACCATCAGCAGCCGCGTGGCAGGCTGGGTGACGAACGTTTCGGTCGAGGAGGGCGATGCTGTTACCGTGGCTCAAGTGCTGGCGATCATCGACGACAGGGAGTCGCGACTGCGCGTCCGTCAGCTCGAAGCACAGGTCCGTATCATCGGTGCCGATCGTGATCGTCTCGCGGCCGAGCGCGAACTGATCGACGCGCAAACGCGCAGCCGGCTCGAAACGCAGCAAGCACGATTGAATGCGGCGAGGGC
>SMUY01256576.1_pt1 | contig 23673 bp, 27 predicted proteins | sample 2456441 | NCBI WGS metagenome assembly SMUY01 (sample SAMN11095931, study PRJNA526329) | marine sediment metagenome | biome: Marine sediment; feature: Surficial sediment; material: Deep marine sediment; isolation source: Hadal surficial sediment | place: Pacific Ocean | collected 2014-11 | depth...
CAGCGTTCAAAAAATTCAGCAAAATTGGTGACCAAAAGGGACACAAACTTAGTAAAATCTTTTCCGTTAACAGTTCGTATCAAATGTAATTTAGTTTAAAAAGAGTGAGAAGTTTGTTGGAGTGATTTTTGATGGTTTTTTTATTTTCCAAGTAGATCTTCAACTCTCAGTAGCAAATCCTCGAGAGAATTTGCTTCCAATATCGGTTGAAGATCATTTGGACTTGATGCTCCTAGCGCACAAAGAGAGTATGTGTAATCAATAGTAGGAGTCTCCGTCAAGAGGTCATAATGTCTCAGCATCATTTCAAGGTCTGAAAGTAGCACCTTTCTGGGGTAAGCCTGAGCAATAATCTTTTGTTTCCACAATTCAACTAATTGTTGCCATTTTTCAAGAGGAACTTTTTCATCTATTTCGTTGATGATCTCTACCTCAGCACGGATGTACATCTTTCTCTCAGTTCCTGACTTTTCATGCAGTTGTGCCACCCTTTGCAGACCACTAGTTGAGAAAGGATCGTAATTGATTGGACGAGAGATGGATGGTGGAATGATATCTTTTATGCGAAACTTGCTGCGCCCAGTTGTTTCAATGTAAAGATTCTGACTAATAATATCGATATCCTGACATTTTGTGATTTTGGCAATAGTTCCTACACTATGAGGAGCCTCCCATCCGGTAACTGTCTTGGATTTGTCATAGAGACAAACTCCGAAGAGGCCCTCACTTAGCATGCAGTCATCTACTAACTGCTTGTATCTAGGCTCGAATATTCTTAATGGAAGCTGCTGTCTTGGAAATAAGACCAAATCTAGTGGAAAGATTGGAAGGATTTTCTTTTGATCCATAGATTTCAGCTTAATTCTATAAGAAATCAATCTAAAATAATTTTGTAACCCAATTACAACCCAAATTTGAATTAAAAGTATCGTTAACAGTTAGTATCAAATATAATTCAGAATAAAAAAGGAAAGTAAGCTAATTGAATTAAATTACTTTAAACAAATTTAGCCTAAAATCTTCGTCCGTCAGAGCGATGTTTTGGTAAACATTCTCTACAATACACGGGCCTGCCTGTTTTTGGTTCAAAAGGCACCTCAGCGTCTTTACCACAATCAGCACATTTGATTGGGTACATTTTTCTTTCTTCCGACATGATTTTGTGCTAATCTGAATGTATAAGAACCATTGTGTTCTGAAAACTGTTAATATCGAATCCGTTGACCTAGACCTTTTTTGGGTCGAATTTAGGACCCGATTAACAGTTCATATCAAATATCAATTTTAGAATTTAGTTAGTTTTACTTTTTTTTAGAAACTCTTCTTTTAGTCTATCCACAAGACGTTGTTTTCGCATTATGACTTTGTTTTTCATCCCAGATTCTAAATGATGGATACCACTCGCCTTACCCCGTAAGAGACTATCTAATCTAATATCATATTGTCCTTCGAGAAAATTTTTCAAACCATTCCATTCGGTAAAATCTTGTTGTAAAGCTAATCCCTTCAAGGAATCATCAAGGTAGTTTAGAATCCCATCTAAAATGGTATCATTAATGACCATATTAGATAGGATGAATTAGATGTGAAAAGCTTTACCATTTTCAATGAAATATTATGAACCTAATTTACAGACTTGCCGAACTACCGATTATTCATGAACGGGTAATCATAGTAAGATTATCCGATAGCAAATGTTTTTGCCACGCACCACAATTTGCTATAAAATGCTATCAAACTATTTTTTGCTAGATAGCAAATGATAGCATTTTTTTGGCATATACGCTACGGTTTCGATCGTAATCAAGTCCTATTTATTCAATAATCATGATGTTCTGCTGATCAAAATTAAAAAAACGATCATTTTTCAGAATATATTCAGCGCAATTTGCGTTGGTAGAAGTTAAATATTCCACGCAAGTCTGTTTCCTTCATGAGCAAGCCTGCGGATTTAGGCACTTTGAAAATTGGTTCCTATATTTTGCTTCCAGTTACAGATCAACCGACCGGGGAACCATCCAAAATTGTAGAATATGATACCAGTAAACCAGGAAAACATGGTTCAGCTAAGGCAAGAATAGTTGGAGTTGGAGTTTTTGATAACCAAAAACGGCCACATGTTGGGCCTGTCAGCATGAAAATACACATACCGCTTATTGATAAGAGGATAGGCCAGATTATCTCAATCACAGGCGATAATACTCAAATCATGGATTCTGAAACCTTTGAAACTATAGATGTCAATATGATGGATGATGAAGTTAAAGGCAAACTGGAAAATGGTCAGAATGTTGAGTATTGGAAAGTAATGGATAGAACTAAAATCATGAGAGTCAAGAATTAGTTTTTTCATCAATACAAGTACTACTCATTACTTCAATTCTATTTACATTTGATACGAGCTGTTAATCGACAGTTTTAATGAAATGTTAATTTTCTAGCAAGACAAGGTATTTTCGTATGAAAATTGGTCTTTCTCTTCCACAAGCTGGAGTAAACGCAACACGAGAAAACGTAATCAAATTTGCACAAGCTGCCGAAAAAGAAAACTTTGATTCATTATGGGTACTTGAAAGACTCTTGTACCCAATTAATCCTCAAACAAAATATCCTGGCTCTGCTGATGGAATGATGCCAGAAGAATGGAAAAATATCTACGATCCAATTAACTTACTAAGCTTTGTAGCAGCTAACACCAACAAAATTTTACTTGGAACGGGTGTTATTGATGTACTTTTTCACAACCCAGTGGTTTTAGGTCGTGAATTTGCAACACTTGATGTATTATCACAGGGTAGAACAATTGCAGGACTAGGAATTGGTTGGCTAAAAGATGAATACCAAACATCAAACGTGCCCTTTGAGAGACGAGGTGCAAGACAAGATGAATTTATCCAAGCAATGAAAAGGGTTTGGACAGACGATGTCGTAGAGTTTCATGGTAAGTTTTACAACATTCCTGCATCAAAGATTGGACCAAAACCTGTGCAAAAACCTCATCCAAAAATCTTGCTTGGTGGATTTTCACCAAAGACATTTCAAAGAATTGCAAAATATGCAAATGGGTGGCTTGGAGTAGTAGGTGTCTCAATAGAACAGCTAGGACAGATCATTCAAGCAATAAGACAAGAAGTAGAAAAAGCTGGAAAGAATCCTGATGAATTTGAAATGTCTACTTTGGCACATCCTCACGTTAATCAGACAAGCTTGGGCGAAAAGAGAATGCCAATGACTGGAACAATTGAGGAAATAGGTTCAGACATTGCCAAGCTAAAAGAAGTTGGATTTAATCGAGTCGTGCTTTCCGGGTCAGCAGGTAAAGGGTTTAGCGTAGAAAAGAGAATTGAGCTTGCAAAAGACCTTTCAAAATTTGTTAATTAACATTTGATACAAACTGTTAATCGACAGTTTTAATGAAATGTTAACGAGATAACTATGAACTAATTTAACAAATAGGATCATTATTTAAAAACAGTGACACAATCATACTCTCAGATCAAAATTACAATTTTTTGTCCTTATTGCAATCATCAACACATAGATGAAGGAAAATATGCAATCAAACCTCACAAGATCCACTTATGTTTTAATTGTGGAAAAAAATTCAAAGTTGCTAAACCTACCATTGGTGTAAGAAACGGTTCAAACATGACGTTCGACCCTTAAACACATCAAGATCATTACCACAATTTGTATCACATGAATATAGCGAAATCGATCAGTCAGGCAATGTAGCTTATGTTTTCTGTATCAAAACCATTTACTATTTCTGCACTGTTATAGAAACTGGCTGAAGGTTTTACCAATGCAAGCTCAGGATAGATCTTACCAGGTCCATGATAAGCCATTTTTGTCGTTAGATGGTCCTTCCCAAATGTCTTTTCGCAAATCTTCCAGCATAATGACCTGACAGTACGCTCATCAACGTAGCCTAGCGAATGAATATACTCGTGAAGCAGAAGATCGTATATAACGTAATTTCTTTTCTCCCTTGCTTTTTCAATCACATCAAGAGACTTGACAAGAGACTTGTTTAAGATTATGGAATTAGAGCCCATATAATGCATAGCTGCAACACCCGCAGGAAGCTCACTTAGTACAAGCATAAACCCAACCCTCTCTGTGCCGAAAACCTCCTTTACGTTCCTCTTTACAATCTTGAAGATGTCCCCGTATTCTTTACAATTTTCTAGACTTTTTGGCATGGCTCTATAAAATGAATCTTTTTCTTATAATTATGTATCCAAGTTTTAGTATCCATACCTTTTTCTTTTTTTTTACATTTGATACGAACTGTTAACTGGGTCGAAAATTAATCCATAAACGGTCCGAGTCTTAACGGAGTAGGGAGTTGAACTTTTGGTTCGTATCCAACCTGAATGGAACTAAACTATTGATATTATTGTCTAACTAATTTCTATGCTTCCAAATTGTTGGAATATTTTCTATTTGCTCAATAATCTCAAAGGCTCTTTGGATTTTTCCTTTACGTATAGATACATAGAAATCAAATCCCAAGATCTTGGACTCTAAATTCAGCTCCTTTTCGCTTGTCAAAATCTTACTTTCTTTTTCACTTCGTTCTCCCATTGCACAAAACTCCCAACTTCCAGCTAAACCAACGTGAGTATCCGTAAGAGGTTGATCAAGTAAATGTCGCCAGTGATCCAATAATATGTATTTTTTATTTAGATGTACATTTTTTTGTTTCATACAGTGTGTAATGGGAACTGATTAAAAAACAATTATCAAATTGATGCCCTCAAACTAGTTTTGCAAATATCCTGAACGGATGTAGAGTTCTAAACTAATTTGCCAAATCACTGCTGGGGGACTAAATATGTTCCAAAAACAGTGAGGGTCTATGGATTCTATGTTTACATTTGATACGAACTTTTAACACTTTATGCAATCAGTTGATTTCGTAATTCTATGGAAGATTATGCCAGATAATCCTGTATAGATTACTCAGTATAATCTTACTATGATTCCCCACAGCATAATCGTATAATGTATTATGAAACTCTAAAAAAACAACTCTAGTTTTTCTATTTTAGAACTCATTTCCACAAACAGAACATTGACCATTTCCATTTGAATACGTATGATTTCGGCACTCATGACACCAGTTTTTTGACATTATTTTTCCTTATCAGAATTTAGTTTTTATCACTGATTGTTAAGATGGTTTTAGTATTTACCAAAAGAAATCAAAAAATAGAATGTCATTCTTTTCCAATTTTTGGTAAACATGGGAACAGAAATCAATCGTGAGAATTTGTGCGTAGGAGGGGGGATACCATTTTTACTCTTTGTCAATGAATTCTTTACTTTTTTTACATTTGATACGAACTTTTTATTTTATTAAATCCAAACAATTATTGATGGAGTTCCATGAGAAAAAATGCATACCGTGTGAAAGTGGGGGTACCTCATTATCAGAGGATGATATAAAAAAGAACCTAGAACAAATTCCTAACTGGAAATTAAATGGAAATAAAATTGAAAATGAGTTCGTTTTTAAGGACTTTAAAGAAGCAATGAAATTTGTAAATAATATAGCAGATCTTGCTGAGGGGGAGGGTCATCATCCAGACATTCATATTCATTGGAACAAAGTTTTGCTTGAGCTTTGGACCCACTCGATGAATGGACTAAGTGAGAACGACTTTATTGTGGCCGCAAAGATCAACAATCTCAAAATTTAATCAATTAACATTTGATACTAACTGTAAAATTAATACGACTTTTTTTACCAATTAGATTTCTTTAATTTCCAAATGAGGACTTTGTACTAATTTTATGAAGCCTTTTTGATTTATGTCTCTACGAAGACGCTATCTGACTCTACCAGAACTTTGTATGATGCTAAATCCTTAAGCTGCGTATTAAACGCAATTAACTTGCCAGTTTTACAATCCCATGTTGATCCATGCCAAGGACAGGTAACAGTAGAACCGTCTAATGTTCCTTCAGAAAGATTTGCACCTTGATGAGTACAGATATCATCCATTGCGAAATAGTTTCCATCCATGTTCGCTACGAGAATTGCTTTTCCGTCGGATTCTACTTTCAGCATTTTTCCAGGTGGTATGTCAGAGGTCTTGCCAGCCAATATTTTCCCCATGTTATCATTCCTTCGTTATTCCTTATAGTATTTGTCGCACTAGCTTTTCAAAAAAAGAAAAAAATCCCTTGTCTTCTTCTTTTTAACATTTGATACGAACTGTCAACGTTTCCAATAACTCACCCTCACGTCATAATCCTAATCATAATGGATTTTTTACGCACAGGGAGAATTGCTTTTTTACTCTTTGTCACTGTATTCGTTAGGACATGAAAAAAAAATTTCAGAAATCAACAAAATGATGTTCCTCTTGATTCCAGTTATTGTACTAATAGAAATAGCAATCTTGTGGTTTTCATAATTCTAAACATAGCACAAATCTAGGATAGGCGTACTGGGTCCATACACGTAGTAAAGCCCCCGTGGACGTAACCTATGCGTTATAAACTAGCCATACAAACAGTCATCACTACTAAAATAATGCGAATGAAAAATTAATTTGGATGCTGATGATGATTGGAAAAGCCGTCTGAATTTTGATGAAGATTATGAGTTTTGAAGCATCCGTTCACAAATCTAGGTTTTAGTGCTTTTTTCAAAAGTTAACTACGTAAATGATGTTTTCAAACTGAATATAATGAAATTAGCTGCATTATTTTCTGGAGGCAAAGATAGTGCCTATTCCATCTATAAGGCAAAAAATGACGGAAATCAAATTAAGTGCTTGATAACAATTCGTCCAACGTCTGATGAAAGTATGCTATTACATTTTCCCAACATAGAATTTACAAAATTACAATCAAAGTCTATGAAAACCCCTCAACTTTACATTGAATCGAGATCAAACAAAATTGAATTTGAAATAAATTTACTTGAAAAAATTTTGGAAAAAGCTAAGACGGTTTATAATGTTGAAGGTTTGGTTCACGGTGGGATTCTAAGTGAATTTCAAAAGAAGATTTTTTCCAAAGTTTGCTCAAAATTGAACCTAAAACTAATCTCGCCGTTGTGGATGAAAGCTCAAACGCAATACATGAGAAATTTAATAAATTCAAATTTTCGTTTTATCATAACAAGTGTTTCATCTGAAGGACTGGATGATGTTTGGTTAGGAAAAGAGGTTACAGAAAATGATCTTGAGATATTAATACAACTTTCAAAAAAATATGGATTCAATGTTAATTTTGAAGGTGGTGAAGCAGAAACAATGGTAATCGATTGCCCACTTTTTTCTCACCCTATAGAAATTCTCAAATCAAGAAAATTTTGGGATGGATATAGAGGAAGATTTGAAATACTGGACGTAAAATTAGATTATAGTGCTAGATAATCTTAAAACAAACCTCAGAGCAGCAATAAAGAAAATAATCAACTCATCAGGTGTAGACGAAGAACTTATCAAAGAATTATCAAAAGATGTTCAGCGAGCTCTTTTGCAATCTGATGTCAATGTGAGATTTGTTCTTGAAGTAACAAAAAAACTGGAAGAAAGATCACTTAATGAAACGCCTCCACCTGGTCTGTCAAGGAAAGATCACATTGTGAAGATTCTATATGACGAACTCGCAAAATTACTAGGGAATGAAACTGAATTCTCTTTCAAATCTGGAAGAATGAATAAGGTATTAATGGTTGGAATCCAGGGTAGCGGAAAAACCACTGTCACTACAAAACTTGCAAAATTTTTGACTAAACAAGGTTATAAAGTTGCTGTAATTGGTGCAGACACCCATAGACCAGCTGCTTTAGTGCAATTAAAAACCATGTGTGACAAAGTAAGTGTTGAAGTCTATGGAGACGAAAAAAACAAAGATTCGCTACAAATTGTAAAAAAAGGATTAAAACATTTTGAAAATTCTAATCTTGATATTGTTCTAATAGATACTGCAGGTCGTCACAAAAAAGAAAAAGAATTGTTAGATGAGATGAAACAAATTAACAAAGTTGCAGAGCCAGATCTAGTATTATTAGTTATTGACGGAACAATTGGACAGCAGTGTTTCAGTCAGGCTGACGCATTTAATAAAACAGTTCCAATAGGTGGAATAATAATTACAAAACTAGATAGCTCCGCAAAGGGTGGCGGTGCTATTGCGGCCTCTGCTGCTACTGGCTCACAAATATTGTACATAGGTACTGGTGAAAGAATTGACGATTTGGAACAATTTTCCCCAACAAGGTTTGTCGGTAGACTTTTGGGAATGGGCGATATTAAGGCGGTATTAGACCTTGCAAAAAGATTGGAAAGCGAAGCTGATGAAGTTAGATTAAAACGCATTTCTAGTGGCAAAATGAATATGGAAGATTTCTATTATCAGCTTGAAGAAGTAACAAAAGTTGGTTCACTTCGTGGATTTTTGGACAGTATGCCAGGTTTTTCAGGAATGGTTAAGGAAGATCAACTTGATCAAATGGAAAACAGAATTCAGAAGTGGAGGTATATCATTCAGAGCATGACAAAAAAAGAAAAAGCTGATCCTGATTTACTAAATTCATCAAGAATAAAGAGAATCGCAAGAGGTTCTGGCTGGCCAGAACATGAGGTAAAAGAACTTGTTAAAAATTACAAAAATTCTAAAAACATGATGAAGGCCTCAAAAGGAAGGCAAATGCAGAGTGCCCTCCGTCGAATGGGATTAGGTTAAACAACTTCCTAAACAATCACTAATAATACGAAGTATAGAAAATCAGCAACGTGACTGTGTCAAGTAATTTTAATCAGATTCTTGCTCAATCAAAAAGAATTTTGAAAGAATATGATCTATGTGAAAATTGTTTAGGTAGATTATTTTCAAAAAAACTTAGAGTTTCATCTAACAAGTTTTTAGGGAAAAAAATCAGAAAAAGGCTAGGAAGGAAAACTTCAGAATGTCATATTTGCAAAAATATTTTTTTAAGTCTTCAATCTCACATTAACAAAATGGTCGAACTGTCTTCAGATTTTCAATTTTCAACCTTTCTAACTGGAGCAATACTAAAGCCATCCCTCTTTGATAGAGATGATTCAATACGATCAAAATTTCAACTACGAGGAATTGATAGTATTAAGACCGAACTAACAAGAGAGATTAGCAAAAAATTTGCAAAGAAAACAAAGAAGAAAGTAGATTATAAAAACCCAGATTTGACATTTACTATTGATTTCAAAAACGACTTTTTGGAAATAAGGTCAAAACCTATCTTCCTTTTTGGGAGATATACAAAAAAAATTAGAGGGTTCAAACAGAAAAAAAACTTGTGTGAGTTTTGTGAGGGTAAGGGATGTCTTTCATGTAATTACCATGGAATGTCAAAATTCGATAGTGTGGAGGGAAAGATTTGTGATTATTTTTTTAAAAAATTTGGCACTAGAAAAGCAAAATTTACGTGGATTGGTGGAGAAGATAAAAGAAGCTTAGTTCTCGGAAGAGGACGTCCATTTTTTGTAAAGCTTAACGATCCAAGGAAACGAAAGTTAAAACCAGAAAAGAAAATAAATTTGGATCAAATTACCATTTCAGATCTAAAGTTTATTGAACAAATGCCAAAAGAACCAATTAAATTTAGATCAAAAATTGTAATTAAAGTAATTGTAGAAGATACACTTAATTCATCAATTCTAGCAAATTTGAAGTCAATCAAAAAAACTACTATTACTGTGCTTGAAAAACCTTCAAAGGAGGTAAAAAAGAAAGTTTACGAACTAAATTACAAAAAAACCTCTCCTACTTCCTTTAACATAAGCCTGACGGCTGATGGAGGATTACCAATTAAGAGATTTGTGGAAGGAAATAATGTAAATCCAAACCTGAGTGGTATTCTCGGCTTGAAATGCAAGTGTGAAGAGTTTGATTTCTACGATATTGAATTGTAATGACAACAATTAACTATCTATTTTGTAATCATCTTTCATGCCGTTAAGAAAAAAAGGCAAACACAAGAGAAGAGCCGATCAGACAGCAGAACGTAGAAGGAAAAAGAAATCCAAAAGGGGTAAATCAAAATCAAGATAAGAAAAATTAACATTTTTACGATGAATTATTTAGAGGGGTTTCATTGAATCCATTAGTAAAAGTAAATCAAGCTCATCAAAAAGGAATCATCCCAGACAAAGAGTATTCGTTGATAAAAGAGAGATTCCCAATCACAGTAGCTGGGATAAATAGAATTGAAAAGGCATCTGGAATCAATTTTCCAATAGCGTATGTTGAGCCATCGATAATTTTCTCATCACATGAAATCCCTTCATATCAATATGGAATTCTTTTTGCAAGAACAATTCCTCTAATTTTTGATGATAAACTTCAAATCGTAATACAAATTACTGCTCCCTTGGTAGCATATGGCTTGAAAGGAACTATTCATGCAATTTTAGCTCATGAATTTCTTCATTATCTTGAATTAATTCGAAAGTTTTCAAAGATGGAAATATTATCTGATGAAATTACAGGAAATTTATTTGAAAGTGTTTACGCTGATAAAACCAGACTTTTCGAACCCAGAGCAGTCTTTAAAGATAAGACATTGTTATTGCATATAACAAAGAAATTCCCTGCGGGTTTCCGAGATTACAAGTTAGAGGATAAAGTGATTAAAAATTGGATTGAAAAAGACCTTCCTAAATCAAATATTGCTTTAGATGCGAACATTGTAAAATTATCAGTAGAATCGTTGTCAAAGATTAAACTTGGTACAAAACTTTTACGCTACATTGAAAAAATTGAAGAAAAAAGCAAAAAAATCAAAAAGAAAAAACTCTACTGATTAGTTTTTTTTATGTTTTTAGGAATGGTTACAATAAAAGTCGTTGGAGCATTCTTGACTATAATATCGCCTCCATGCAAATTAATAATATTTTTACAAATACTCAAACCCAAACCAGTGCCCTTTTGTTTTGTTGTAAAAAGTGGCTCAAAGATTCTTGGCATGTCGTCTTCAAGAATTCCGGGTCCAGTATCTTCCACAGTAATTAATACTTGATTGTCTTCTTCTGTTAATCTAACATTAATTTCTCCTATTTCTTCTAATGCTTGAATTGCGTTTGACAGCAAATTAGAAAATACAGCCTCTATTTTCTTTGAATCACAAATTATCGCTATATCACTATAATTAATGTTAACATTAATCTGTTTAGGTTTATCCACATTTTCTAATGCAATCATTAAAATTTTAAAAATTGAATTTTTTTGTAGGTCTAATTCTACAGTCCGTGAAAAATCTAGTACATCTTCAATAATATTAGACATATCCGTAATAGAATTTTTTAATTTAGAAACCTTCATCTTCATTTCATAATTCATCTTGTCTTCAAGTTGTCTGCTTAAGATATCTGAATATGCTTTAACTACAGTTAGAGGATTTTTCAAATCATGAGCTAGTCTTGAGGCCATTGTACCAAGCATTGATAATTTTTCTTTTTTTATGATTTCATCTGATTTTCTTTTGATTTTTTCCTGTAGATTTTTGTTTTGTTGCACTAAATTATCTTCGATTTGCGTTAATTTTTCTGAAAGCTCTTTTTCTGTTGTAATGTCTGTTCCAATTGAGATGTATCCACATATTGTTTTTTTGTTATCAAAACGAGGCATGATCATTTGTTTATTCCAGAAATAAGATCCATCCTTAGCCTTATTCTTAAATTCCCCATGCCATGTTTTGCCACTAGTAATGGTACTCCACAGATCTTTATAGAATTCCTTTGTATGGAAGCCTGATTTTATAATTCTGTGATTTTGTCCAATCAGTTCCTGTTCTGAATATTGTGAAATGTCACAAAACTTTTTGTTAGCAAATATAATATTGCCTTCTATATCAGTCACTTCAACCATCGAGTGATTATTTATGATGGAATAGATTTCTTCAAATTGTAGATCAAAATTAATAATGTCTGTATTGAGGATCATCTTCTTATCAAGTAAATTAGTCAAAATAGATTTCCAGAAGATATTGAATTGTGGGCAAAAAATTCATGGGATAATACGAAGAATAGATGGATGCTCGAATGATTAATGGGCATAATGGGACTTGAAAGTTTTTCTACAATATTGTTAGTATGTAACTCTTAGAACAGACAGGATTTATTATTAATTAAATTCTGTTTATCCTTTTTAATAGAAAAAATCATTACATAAGAAGGTGTTCGTACGCAGTGCCCTTGTCATTTTAGGTGTAATTATTCTTCTAGCAGGCATAGTATTTCATTTTCAGGGACAGGGGGTCGTTGGACCAGAGTCATCGTTCATGTATTTAAATTCGGATTGGATTACATATGGACTACAAATAGTCATAGCAGGTCTAGTAATATTGGGAATCGGGATAGTCGTTAGTATTAAAATTAGTTATTACTAGATTCAGAATCCGGATCTAATTGGATCTTCTGGTTTAATTATCTCCCGCAAAATAATAGTTGCAAAAGAACCGCGAGGAAGTAAAAACGAGACAGTGTTATCATTGATTAAAAGATCTGTACAACTAGTTGAACTATTTCTATATCCGCCCTCGTTGCTCAACTCTTGGAGTTCCTTTAGGTAAAAATCCTTGGGATTAATTTCCTCGTATTCTAAAATTTTTGAAATGTAATAATGAAATCTGGTTTTTTTGTGGTATGCATATCCCACCATTGGAACTGAAAGATTTTGTTCTAAACCTTTTACATATTTTCCAAGAATTCCATTTTTATCATAACATACATCACCTTCCTGTGGATTAAACAAATCTTCTTCATTTTCAAACGCGGAGCTAATAGTTTTGTTAAAAAGAAACGATTGATAAGCTTGAACAAAAAAACGACGAATTGGCAAGGGTAAGGCCCTGATTGCTTTTAGTGGATCATTATGCTCTATCATTTCAGAAATTGCAATTCTTTCTAAATCCATTTGTGGTGGAACTTCTGAAAGTAATTTTTTGTAATTTGATTCATCTGCTAGTTTTTTTCTCAATTCGGTATTTTTTTTTGAATCAAATTCAGAGGTAAAAGATACTAGTAATTTGATTGTCTCTGAAAAATTGCGTTGCAAAATAGCCTTACCTATCAGGTGAGTCACGGGTCTTGCAGAGCCAAACCGCTGATAACCATAAAAATTTAGAATTTTATCATATTCATCAAATTTTGAAGGATCTGATAACGGTTCTGTGATTTTAATTTCAAAATGATTTCCAACCATATTCTTTTTTGTTAATGGTTTTTGTACAAAGCCAACCTTTTCAATGGAATATTTCTGTGTTGAAAAGTTTTGTATTGGTTTTGATTTATTCATCGAGCAAACAAATTGTTCTGTAATTGCAGAAGCATCCTTTAATCCAAGAGATTTTAATCGAACGCCAGTTTTTTTAAAAATCTCTTGTAATGCATGATTTGTGTCTATGTTTTGTTTTTTTAGTTTGTATACAGCATATCCATCACTTTGTTTTATTGAAGACATTGACTTTTCAGAAAGAATTTCTGATACCAAAAAATCTTTTATACTTTGACGAATTTTTCCGCCACACCCACTAAATGATGTACTATAAAGGGAAATTCCTATGTCAGTATCTATTTTTGGAATCACGATACAACTTGTAGAGTCAAATATTTTGAAATGGTGACATCATCGGTTTGTCCTCCAATGAGAACTTTGTATATTCCAGGTAACGCATTTTCACTAGCAGATACTTGGATTGTAATTGAAATTGGTTCATTTGAGTTTAGTTGAATTGTTTCAACACTTGGTTTTACAGAAAGATCATCAAATGCTGCAGTGCTTGCGGATACAAAAGATATAGTTTGAGAAATGGAATTTGGAACAAAATTAACATTAATTTGAGTTTGTGCACCCTTCTTCAAAACAATGTCTTCAGCTTCTATATCAACTTCAAATGGAAGAGGAATTGAAGTATCTAATACGCCAATGTTGTTTTCAACCCACTCTGTAAACCAAATTTTTTCGTCATGAATTGTAAAACCAAAAACTTGTGCTAATCCACAGTCATCAATTTGTTCACAGTCAGCCCAGTTTGGATTCTTAGAGGGGATTTGGTATTCAATTAAAGAATTAGTGCTAGGATCAAATATTCCGATTCTATTTGCAGTTTGTTCATTGAAAACAACTCTTTCATTTTTATCAACTTCAATCCAATATGGTCTTGTGACTGGAGTTTTGATAAGACCTGAAGAATTTCCATATGTAGAAACTGTCGGAAGTGAAGTAATGTATTGTGTAAATGATTCATTTTCTGGCTCAAAGCTAAAGAAGAAGCTGCTAGAAGTGTCTGCTAACCAAATTTTTCCATTACTACCAGCAGCTACACCATTTGGTGTGCTTAATCCTGGTGGAAGCTCAAAGACCTCAAGAAACTCAAATAATGGTAAAGAGTTTTCATCAGAGTTTTTTAATGAAGCAGAATAACCTCGCTGGTCATATTTTACAAGTACTCCACCTTGTAGAAAGATCCAATTAGTGTACCACAAGTTTCCATTACTATCTACTGCAAAATCACTTGTGACAGAATTTTCAACAGGAGATGGTAAACTAAAGTATTTTATCTCTTCATCAAATTGTGCTACATCAAAAAAGGTAATTTTGTTTCCAGTAAAATCATTGATTATAATTTGAGAGCCAACTACTTCCAATCTTTGAGGAAGCGAGTCTCCTTCAGATGGATAATTTAGTCGTATAAGTTTTTTATCTTGAATTGAAAATTTCCATATAGAGTCATGAGCTTCGTCAGTAAACCAAATAGTGCCATCTGGAGAATAATCCATTCCCCACATCATTGACCTTGCACCCTCTGGCCAAGTTGGGTTCTCATATTCTGTAAAAGTTTCAGTGGCAGGATCAAACATTGCAATGCGTCCAGTATTTGCTTCAGCAAACCAAACATTTCCCTGTGGATCGGTTGTTATGGCCAAAGGCTGAGTGCATTCAGTAGGAATTTTGTATTCCTTAACAAATGTGTTTGATTTCGCACTACCGGTTCCACAAAATTGAGCCCGTTGAACATCAGGAAAATTATCAGCAGGAGTACCAGTAGATGTTTGCGGAGGAGTTTGGTAAATCAGAGCACCTGCAGCAAGAGAAGTAAGCATAATTACTCCAAAAAATACAGCCACAATGATTCCTTTGGTTTGTTTTTTCACAAATAAAATCTATGATTCCATGTTATATCTTATTGCAATGAAAAATGTAGAAAGTAGTTGATTATAATAATTTCAAATTTCCAGTAACTTTATCAACAAGATCTTGTGGTGCAGGTCCCAGAGATATGCAGGTGGTGGTTCCCGGCTCAATTTGCGTATGACCCGCATCAGTTACTTCAGACCACGGAATATTAAGTGAAATTGCATGTTCTTTGATTTCCTTCAATTCTTTAAGACTTGAAACCTTTACAACAACTTTTTCTTGTCCATCCCACCATTCCTTAAACCAATCAGGATGAGATTTCCTAACATTTTCTGCACCCAAAACACAGGCGTGACCAACTTGGGCAGCAATCTTACCTTTTCCCATATCAAGGTCAGTTCTAATAGCAATGATTTGCTTCATGTTTTCCATATATAATATCAGATTGTAGTATAATGAAAAACTTTGAATTAAATAAATGCTAACAAAATAACAAATGTGTATTTTGATGTTGTTATAGCTGGTGGCAGTATTACGGGGCTATTTTGTGCTAGAGAAATTGCTAATAAAGCACATAGTGTCGTGGTTTTAGAAGAGGATTACGAGATAGGCACACCTGAGCATTGTGGTGGGCTAGTAAGTACATCGGCATTAGATCAACTAGGCATAATTCCCCACAAGAAAACATTTGAACATTTGATTTCGTCCGCACAAATTTTTGCCCCAAATGGGAAGAGCTTTACAATTGATTCAAAAAAACAAAAAGTTGCTGAGATAAATCGAAGAGAGTTAGACAAACAGATTGCTCATCAAGCCCAAAGAAATGGTGCAGAAATCAGAGTTCGGACGAGTTTCCAAAAACTGACTAAAGACGGAGTGAGAACCGGTGAAGGGGAGATCAAATGTAAAATTGTTGTTGATGCACGTGGTGTATCTTCTCTTATTAACAAAGACAGAGAAGGAATTCTTTCTTCAGCTCAATACGAAATTTATGCTGATTGGATAAAAAAAGAAAAAGTTGAGGTTTATTTTGATCAAGAAAAATATCCAGGTTTTTTTGCGTGGATTATTCCAAATGGAGAGGGAACTGGGAAGGTAGGTGTAGCTGGAAGAGGAATATCTGCTGCAGAAGTGTTAGCGGATTTTCTAACAAAAAAAGGGGAGTATTCAACTATAAGAAAAATTTTTGCCCCAATTTGGGTTAAAGGACCAATTGAGAGGTTTGTTTCTGATAAAGTAGTTACTGTAGGGGATGCTGCAGGGCAATCAAAACCGACAACAGCTGGCGGAATATTTTCATGTGGAATGGGCGGAATTTTTGCAGGACAAGCAATAATAAATTATCTAGAAACAGGAAAAAAATCTGAACTTGAAGAATATCAAATTAAATGGAAAAAAAAGTTTGGAAAAGAGTTTGAAAAACAACTGTTTGCAAGAAAAATACTTGAAAGATTAGATAACAAAACCATTAACAAATTATTTGAATCTGTAACACCAGAAATCATAAAAGAGATTTCTGAAAAAGATGATTTTGACTTTCATACAAGTTCAATAGTGAAACTACTTGGAGTAAAGGGATCTTTTAAAACAGCTAAGGCTTTCATTGATGGAGAAATAAAAAAACTATTAACATAACTGATTGTATTTTTGTAAGGAAGGTATAAATGTCCTCACCAAAGAATCGGGGATAATGTCTTCTACCATATCACTTCCATTATGTAGTTGTTGCCATAGACACATTATGCCCAATGATAAGTGTGTAAAGTTTGACTGTCCAAGTTGCGGCACAGTCAAGATCTGGAGATGTCAAAGTTGCAGAGAAGCAGCGAGAAATTATTTCTGTGAATCATGCAAGTTTTCAGGACCTTAGAAAAATGGCTCAGCTGCTACTATTAGTAAAAATTCTTCCTACAGGCGTGGAGATTGATCTGGATCAGATGGCGAAGAAGATTAAGGAATCTCTCAAAGATGGAATTACATTAAGAAAATATACCAAAGAGCCATTAGCTTTTGGCATCTATTTTATCAAAGGAGAATTCATTTTAGAGGACAGGGAAGGACAAATGGACACATTAGAGAGTGTAATTAGGTCCGTTGAGGGCGTAAGTGAACTCGAAGTTTTAAACATGAGTAGAATGTCAGTGGACATAAAATAGGTGATTCTATGGCACACAAAGATGAGCCCTTACAAATGAGAATAGGAGAAGTAAAACAAAGAGATGTTGGAAAAAAACGTGCAAGAATTGGTCCTGATGCAATGGATTATCTTAAAGTAAGACCAGGCGATATAATTGAAATTTCCTGTTCAAAATCGAGTTGTGCCGTTGTTTGGCCAGCAGATGAAGATGAAAAACATCCAGATATAATTCGAATAGACGGCCAAACAAGAAAAAATGTTGATGCATCACTAAACGATATTGCAAAAATCAAAAAAGTTACAACAAAAGTTGCAAAGACTGTTATTTTAGTACCCATGAATGATTCAGTTACAGTGGACAAAGAGTTTACAGATTTTGTAAAGAATAGATTGAAAGGTCTTCCCCTTTCACATGGTGATGAGATCTCTGTAATGATTCTTGGAAATTCTATGGACTTTAAAATTAACAAAATTTCTCCAAAAAATGTTATCAAAATTGATCGTTCTACAAATCTCAGCATTTTATCTGAAACTGTAGTGGACAAGAAAATCAGAGTTACCTATGAAGAAGTAGGCGGCCTTGGAACAGAAATTAAAGCAATGAGAGAAATAGTTGAACTTCCACTACGACATCCAGAGCTTTTCAAGAGATTGGGAGTTGAGGCCCATAGTGGAATCTTACTCTATGGACCACCAGGTTGTGGTAAAACTTTGATTGCCAAAGTTCTTGCAAGCGAATCTGAGGCAAATATGTACTCCATCAATGGACCAGAGATTATGAACAAATATTATGGTGAAACAGAAGCTAGACTAAGAGAAATTTTCAAAGAAGCCAAGGACAATTCTCCCAGTATAATTTTCATTGATGAAATTGATGCAATTGCTCCAAAAAGAGAAGAAGCTTATGGGGATGTTGAGAAAAGAGTTGTTGCACAATTACTTGCATTAATGGATGGTCTTACAGAAAGAGGAAATGTAATAGTTTTAGGTGCAACAAACCGCCCTGAAAGTGTTGATCCTGCACTTAGAAGACCTGGAAGATTCGATAGAGAGGTAGAGATTTCAGTTCCAAATGAGGATGGAAAATTAGAAATTCTTCAGATACACACACGGGGGATGCCAATTGATGAAGGAATCGATCTTAGGGATCTAGCTTCAGAATTGCACGGATATACTGGAGCTGACATAAAGTCATTATGTCGTGAAGCAGCAATAAAAGCCATCAGACGTTATCTTCCAGAAATTGATCTAGAGAGTGAAAAAATTTCATCTGAAGTGTTGCAAACAATGGAAATCAAATTAATTGATTTCTATGACGCAATGCATGAGATTGTGCCAACTGCTATGAGAGAATTTTACGTAGAACGACCAAAGGTTTGGTGGCAAGATGTTGGTGGTTTGAATGAAATAAAGAAAACACTTGAGGATAATCTAATTCTTGCAATGCACGATCCTGGAAAATTCAATAAAATGGGAATCAAACCACCAAAAGGTGCACTAATCTATGGCCCTCCAGGATGTGGAAAAACTCTGCTTGCAATGGCTTTTGCAACTGAGAGTGGAGCAAATATGATCCTTGTCAAGGGCCCTGAAATTCTTTCAAAGTGGGTTGGAGAATCAGAAAAAGCTATAAGAGAGATTTTCAGAAAAGCAAAAGCCTCTTCACCATGTGTAGTAATTTTTGATGAATTAGACTCGCTTGCAAGACACAAATCTAATGATGAGGGCGGTGTTGGCGAAACAGTCCTCAGTCAATTACTAACTGAGATGGAAGAGGGTGTTTCATCAAGAGTGGTTGTTATTGGAATTTCCAACAGACCAGATTTGCTTGATAATTCTTTACTAAGGACGGGCAGACTGGATTTAGTTCTGTATGTTTCACCACCAGAAGAAAAAGGAAGATTAGAAATAATCAAGATTTTGACAGCAAAGATGCCATTAGCAAATGATGTAAAATTGAAAGAAATTGCAGTCTCCACACAAAATTATACAGGAGCTGATTTAGCAGCACTATGTAGAGAAGCAGCAGTCAGTGCAATGCAAATAAATGCTAACAAAATTACTAGTTCTAACTTTGTAGCAGGATTGAAGAAGGTAAGACCCTCCATCACCAAAGAGGTGGATCAATGGTACTCTACTGTAAAAGAAAGTATATCTAACGTTGTACCAAAGACAATAGATAAGACCTTTTATGGATAAGAATGGCTATTCCTTTAAAAAATTCAATATTTGAAGAAATTAAGCAACATGGTTCTCTAACGGATGTAGAGCTTTCAAAGGCGTTGATAAAAAATGGATTTGTTATTGCTGAAGACAGATTCAACAAATTACTGCTCGATTTAGAAATTATGGGTTTGATCAAGGTGTCATGGATCAATAAAGATAAACGTAGAATAGAAATTGTTGCAGCAAAGGAAGAAGACGAAGTTGATGCACAAAACAAAGCCATGATGGAAAAAGATTATGAAGCTGGTTTTCCAGGTGTTGAAAATAATTAAAATTTAGAATTTAAAGTGAAATGCAGCATCAAGTGCAATTCCAACAAAAATTATTGTAAGATATGGTGCTGTGATTTTGTATGCTTTCCATGCAAAGTCGGATGTGGGATTCTTTGTTAGTTTGTAATGATATGCAAGCATCAATCCACCAGAAATTGCTGCAATGATTGTGTAAACTATTCCCATACCAAATGCATACAACATTAAAGAGAATGGGAGGAGGATGATAGTATTTGCTAAAATGTATTTTGAGGTCCTTTGCATTCCGATGACAACTGGCAGCATTGGAACTTTTGCTTCTTTGTAATCATCCTTAATCTTCATGGCAAGACACCAAAAGTGTGATGGAGTCCAAACAAAGACAAGCATGCCTACCAAAAATCCTAAAATGTCCATCGAGCCTGTTGCAGCTGCCCAACCAGCCATTGAGGCAGCACTTCCTGCAAATCCTCCTATAACAATGTTTGAGGGATTAAGACGTTTGAGCCAGACAGTATAAACTATGACGTAAAAGAATATTCCTAATGCAATAAAGAAGGTTGCAAGGGGATTTATTGCAAAGTAAGCATAGATTACAGATGCACAGCTAACAGCTAAACCATACGCAAATGCATGGCTTGCCTTTAATCGTCCAGACGGAATTGGTCTTGTGCTTGTTCTTTTCATTTTTGTATCGAGGTCTCTGTCATAATAGTGGTTTAATGCACTTGAACCAGCTGACGCAAGTGCTCCTGCAATTATAATATGTAAAAGTCCCCAATTATCAAGTTCTGGTCCAATCAGTTTACTTGCTGCATACATTGATGTTACTGCAGTTATTACTAAAAGTACAACAATACGTGGTTTTGATATTTCGAGTATCTCTTTGGCGCCCAATCTTCATTTTAGCTTTTTCCATAGAGATTTAATTTCTTCGACTTGTGTTTCTTGAAGTTTCAAAAAGATTAAGTATCTCACAGAGGCGAGCTAGTACGAATGAGTAATTGGGACCTTATGATGCCAGGAATGGGTCTTACAGCAATAGGGTTAGCAGGAGTTATTACATCATATTCAGGAATTGCCAATACCTTTCTCGATGGAATGCATGCGCTCACAGGACTCACCATGATTTTTGGCCTGATTTTCTTATCTGTTGGGATTTTAGAGGGAGGTGTTTCTACAAGCAACAAAGCAAAGGCAACTACTTTGGTAATTATAGCCATTTCATTATCATTTGGTGCATTTGCGTTTACTACTACCACGAGTTCTACGCTACCAATACTAGTAGGTCTTTTGATCATTATTGCAGCACCAGCTATAGTGATTGCTTATGTAGCCAAGAAAATACCACAGTATCTAAAACCTATTGCAACAATTTTCATTTTAGGTGCAGTAACCGGAATTATCTCATTTACAGTATTTGGAGTGTATGGTCCATCACCATATCTTTTATCAGAACAAGTACCCGAAGTAGAACAAATTGTGGAGGAAATGCCAAGTGATGTATCAGTGTTTAGAATTTCAATCTTAGAGGGCTCTTCTGAGCAAGGAAATCTTGATTATGATCCTGATTTAGCTAGGATTTCCAAAGGGCATGTTATAGAATGGACCAATGATGATGCTGTATCTCATACAGTTACTAGTTCGATTGACTTTGGTGAAACATTTGATTCTGGTTTGCTAAGTCAAGGTGAAAAGTTCCTTGTGGACACAGATGCCCTAGAAATTGGAGAATATGAATACATGTGTATTGTTCACCCATGGATGATTGCAACTTTTGTTGTTGAAGAACCAACAGAACAAGTAATAGTTGAGGTTTCAATTCCAGAGGGAGCGGGCTTTCAAACACCTAGGCAGACTTACTATGATCCTAACTTGGTTAGAGTTTCTGTAGGAACTAATGATCTCTGGATGTAAGGAACAGTAATAGCGGAATAGATTTGGAAAAATCAATTGTTATTACACAAGCTCAAAAAGAGCTTTTGTTAAATCATGCATCAAAATTTAGCCCAAACGAGTCATGTGCCATTCTGTTTGGTCGAGTCGAAGGAAACAAAAACATTGTAGAAGAGGTGTATTTAGCAGAGAACATTGATGAATCTCCTGTAAATTTTACCATATCTAATGAAGAATTGCTCAAAGCATACAAGATTGCAGAAGAGAAAAAGCTGGACATTGTTGGAATATTTCATTCTCATCCAAATTCAGATTCTTTTCCATCAAGTACCGATAAGAAATTCATGGAATCAAATCCTGTTGTATGGCTTATTTCTAGTAACAAAGATGAGCTAAAAGCATACTCGTTGAATGGTAACATTGAACAAGTTTCCATTTTGAACTCTTGAGTTGTCATGTTAAGTTATTACTGTAGAAAAATCAGGCTTGATCTTTCAGGAAAAATTTCGCCTTATGGTTTTGTTTAAGTTTGTTTAGAATGGATTTGTCAGGATTTATGATTTTACCAATCACATTTACTGGTGAATATGGCTTGATTTCACCCTTTTTTCCAATTGGGGTAGGACCAAAAAACAGGCAGATGGCTTTTCCTGTTGGCCAATACGCAACATCATTTAATTCCACAAGAGATTTTGCATTCTCCTCCTTCTCTTGAATTGGTGATTCGTCTGTGTAAATCTCCTCACCCCACAAATTCAAACCAACAGTAAATGGTAAATTATCAACAAATTTTTTGATGGTATTTGGCGAGTGTGAATCATCAAGTTCAATCTCTATATTATCTGATTTTGAAATAACGACTTCTACTTTGTGTTTCATGTGCGCAATAGTTCTTTGAATTAAATATCCCTTGCCTTTTCTATAATGTATGGAAATTCACGTATACGACACTTATGTCAAAGCCAAAGATGGTCATACTATACACTTTGATGTGATCACTGGAAAAAAGGATCACGATAAAGCAGTCGAGTATGGTAAAAAATGGCTATCCTCAATTGGAGAAGAAGAATCAAAGATGACAACGAAAGAGTGTCAATTCTGTCACTCACAAGGTGCATCTGAACCTATTGCACAAGCAATAGAAAAAGATGGATTTTTCATCCAAAAAATGGAAGGTTGTCCATAAACTCCTTTCAATTTTTCTATAAAGTTTTTTAGCTGTTCTTTTTTGTGAAGAATATGGAAAAACATCCATATGCGAGACATACTATAGAAGGAGATAAGAAAACAAAATGGATTTGTGGTTGTTTTCAAACAGTTGATGATTATTTTAAATTCTGTGACAAACACATTGAAACTTTGAAAAAAGCAATTAATGCTCAGATTGATGAACTTGACATGACGATAGTAGTGAAAGAATGAATTCTACAGAGCAAAAATTGCAACAAATGCAGAAACAAATACTATTGCAACAGTGTTTAGCAGTTTTATAACAGTATTCAAGGCGGGACCTGCAGTGTCTTTGTATGGATCACCAATAATGTCTCCAACAACAGCAACTTTATGCTCTTCACTGCCTTTGTTTCCTTGCATTTCGATTAGTTTCTTTGCGTTATCCCATGCCCCACCTGTATTAACAAGGTGGAATGCAAGAAATATTCCAGTAACAACTGCACCCATTAAGAGACCAACAACTGCTGTAGGTCCTAACAATACACCCAAAACAATTGGTGCAGCGATTGCAACGCTTGCTGTCTTCCAGAGCTCTTTAAGAGAAGCCACAGTAGCAATATCAACACACCTTGCATAATCAGGTTTTGATTTACCAGTAAGAATTCCAGGGTCACTCTTGAATTGTCTGCGCACTTCATCTACCAATTTAGATGCGGCTCTAGTCACTCCGTTGATTAACTGCCCTGTAATAAAGAAGGGAATCATTCCTCCAACTAAAAGACCAACAATGACTCCGGGGTTAGTAAGACTATAATCAAAGACTTGGTTGAAATATTCAGCTGCCTC